>ERZ857503.453-NODE-453-length-32219-cov-3.907972_pt1 | contig 32219 bp, 17 predicted proteins | sample MGYA00519766_ERZ857503 | MGnify/ENA primary metagenome ERZ857503 (study PRJEB31778, sample SAMEA3449345) | human gut metagenome | biome: human gut; feature: human-associated habitat; material: faeces | place: United Kingdom | collected 2010/2012 ...
CGAAACGCTTCTGGTCTATTTCAACGACCGTGCGGTCGAAACCATCGAAAGCACCGCTGCCGCAACCCGCACTGCGGCGACCCGTTCGGGAGTCGCCTCCGTAGACGACGTTCTGAGCCGTCTGGAGATCGTTTCGCTGGAACGCCTTTTCACTTACGACGCCCGGAGCGAAGAGCAGACCCGCGCCGCAGGGCTGCATAAATGGTACATACTCACTTTCGGCCAAGGCGCGGATCTGGAGAAAGCCGCAAGGGAGCTGGCCGGAGTGGCTGAAGTGAGCCGCATACAATTCGACACGAAACTGCAAAAGGCATCGGTCGGCAATCCCATGCCTTTCAGAATCGACGAGACGGGGACGACCCGCGCCGATTTCTCCGGCAGCGGCTTCAATGATCCCGGACTTCCGAGCCAGTGGCACTATAGCAACAACGGCGACAAAATGTTCGCGGCTACGACGGCCGCAGGCGCCGACATCAATGTTCCGGAGGCATGGAAACTGACCGGCGGCAGCCCTTCGATCATCGTCGCCATCGTCGATGAAGGCGTGAAATACACCCATCCCGATCTGGCCGACAACATGTGGGTAAATAAGGACGAACTGAACGGTGCGGCAAACAGCGACAATGATGGGAATGGCTATAAGAATGACGTACATGGCTACAACTTCGCTACAAACTCCTCCGATCTTACATGGAGTGTATCGCATTATGACAATAAAGGCAAGTACGACGGCGATTCGGGCCACGGCACCCACGTCGCAGGTACGGTAGCCGCCGTGAACAACAACGGCAAAGGCGTCTGCGGCGTAGCGGGCGGCACGGGCAGCAACGACGGCGTGAAACTCATGTCGTGCCAGATTTTTTCGGGCGGCAAGGGCGGCACCATCTCGACTTCGGTCCGGGCGATCAAATACGCCGCCGACAACGGCGCCTCGATCCCGGCCGATCCGGCCTACGACAAGGATTATCCCTTCGAGAACCGCGACCCGCGCCTGAAACTCTCGGTGCTCTGCCCCGGCGACGAATACCGCTGCGACGGCACCTCCCGCTACCAGGTCCACTGGCAGCCCGCCAACTGGGACAACAAGACCGGCTTCGCAGCCAAAAAGGGCGCCAACGAGACGCTCGTGAACCTCAACAACGACGGCGGCGACAAGATCCTGATGCGCTACGGCGAGGTACTGCTGGCGTGGGCCGAGGCCGAGAACGAGGAGAACGGACCCAAGGGCGCCTACGAGATGATCGACCAACTGCGCCGCCGCGTGGGGATGGTCACCCTCACCGAATCGCTGCCCAACCTCACGAAGGAGACCATGCGGGCGCTGATCCGCAACGAGCGCCGCGTGGAACTTTTCCACGAGGGCCAGCGCTGGCACGACATCCGCCGCTGGAAGATCGCCGAGAAGGTGATGACCGACGCCCACGGCCTCGACGTTTCGAAATTGCAGTACTACCCTTCGAGCGGCGCCACGTCGCCCTACTGGCAGTACGAGGAGATCGTCGTCGACAAGCGTTCGTTCAACAAGGACCGCGACTACCTGTGGCCGATTCCGCTCAAAGAGCTGAACGCCAATCCGCTGATCCGCGACGACCAGAATCCCGGTTATTAACCCCAAATGCCACTGACTATGAAACGATTCACCGCATATCTGATCCCCGCGGCCGCGGTCGTGACCACGCTGCTGAGCCTTTCGTGCGAGCAGGAGGTCGACTACGTCGATGCGACGTGGGCGCGCCCCGTCTCCCCGGCCGAAGGCTCGACCCTGAAGATCGACTTCTTCAAACCCGACGACAAGCAGGTCTTCACCTGGGAGGTCCGTCCGGGAGCCACCTATAAGATCGCCTTCGACGTGGACATGCACTTCGAGAACGCCTGCGTCTACGACATGGGACGAAAGGATTCGCTCGTGCTGACCAATTCGGAGATGCTCGACATGTTGCGCACCGTCTGGCCCGACTTCTCGGGCGTCAAGCGCTTCTTCTGGCGCGTCGAGCAGACGCGCGGCAGCGACGTGCGCACCTCGTGGCGTTATTTCAGCGCCATCCCGCTGGTCGAGAGCTTCACCGACGCCCGCGACGGCGAGGTCTACGGAGCCTGCCAGTTCATCCTCAACGACGGTTCGCTGATGACCATCATGTCCGAAAACCTGCGCGCCACGGTCTACGCCGACGGCGAACCGCTGCCCGTCGAGGCCAAGGCGGCCGCGGGCGACGGCTATTGCAGCGACCCGCTCTATGTGCAGAAGGTCGGCCGCTACTACTCGTGGGCCGCAGCCACGCGCCTGACGTGGGACGAGGCCAAGACGGCTTATGAAGCGGGTGAAAGCGTACAGGGCGTCTGCCCCGACGGATGGCACCTGCCCTCGATGGACGAGTTCGCCGCCCTGCGCGAATACCTCGGGGCCGACGTGGGCGCCAACGCCGTGAAAGACCCCTCCTACTGGCCGACGACCGCCGGCATCACGAACAGCGCCAAGATGAACGTCGTCGTGTCGGGTTTCTACTGGCACGAGGGGCTGACGTTCCTCACCGACCCGACCTTCACGGCCCGGTTCTGGACATCGACGCCCCGCCTGCAGGGGATGCAGTTCGCCTACGGCGACAGCGCCTCGGCCGACGACCCCACGAAGGCCGTTCTGCTCTCGATCTACGACGACGCATCGACACTGAACATGCAGTCGTACAGCGTCGTACCGTCGGTCGAAAACCACATGTACCCCGTCCGCTGCGTGATGGACCCGATGTAAACCCAAACTGCGAAAAGCCATGAAAATCCGACTGATCATATTCGCCGCACTGCTGGGAGCATGCCAGCTCGCGGCCTGCAAGGAGGACGAACCCCGCACCCCGCAAGGCGGTCCGGAAGAGGTCTCCTACCCCCACCGTTACTACATCGACCCCGAAAACGGGTCCTACTACAACACCGGCCACTCCCCCTCGCAGGCGTGGGAGAGCGTCGACCGCATCATGGAGCGCTCGTGGAAGGCCAGCGACACGATCCTCATCAAGCGCGGCACGGTCTACAACGGATCGCTCACGCTGCGCGGCAGCGGTTCGGCCGAGGCACCGATCGTGCTGGGCTCCTACGGCGACGAAAGCCTGCCCCTGCCCGAAATCGCAGGCGGCGGAAACTACGAGGCCATCCTGATCCGCAACGTCCAGTACTGGGAGCTGCAGGACCTGCGGATCACCAACAAGGGCGCGGCCCCGCGGCCCAAGATCGCCGGCATCCGCATCGAGGCCGACAACATCGAGGGCGGCGTGATGAACCACATCCACATCCGCCGCTGCGAGGTCGCCGATGTCTACGGCACGAAGACCCACCACAACGAAGGCGGCGGCTCGGGCATCTTCTACTACAACGTCATCGGGGGTGCGAATCCCTCGTCGTTCAACGATCTGGTGGTCGAGGATTGCCGCCTGACCGACTGCCAGCGCGACGGTCTGACGGGTTTTCTGGCGACGGGCGACCGTTCGCTGCGCAAGGCCAACACGGGCTTCGTATTCCGCCGAAACGTCTTCGAAGGGATTCCCGGCGACCAGATCATCGTCAACGGCTGCGACGACGCCCTCGTCGAGTACAACATCGTGCGCAACTGTGCGCAGGGCGATTTCGCCGACGAGAGCGTCCCCAACCGCATGGAGGCCGCCGCGGCCCTGTGGTGCATCCACAGCGACGGCACCGTCTTCCGTTACAACACCGTGCAGGACCACAAGGCCACATGGGACGGACAGGCATTCGACGTCGACCAGAACTGCCGCAACACGCTCTTCGAATACAACATCTCCTACAACAACACGGGCGGCTGGCTGATGCTCTGCCCGAGCGACGTGGCGTTCGACCGCAATTTCGTCTCGCAGGAGGGCACGGTGGTGCGCTACAACGTCAGCATCAACGACGGCACGCGCGACTATGTGAAGGGCAACGGCCAGACCCTCTCGTCGACGATCGACGTGGTAGGCCGCGTGGGCGGATGCCACTTCTACAACAACACCATTATCAAGACCCGTTCCGCCGCGACGCACGCCGACAACACGGCCGTCACGTTCGACAGCTACACCAACATCGAGGGGTCGCTGGTCTTCACCAACAACATCTTCTACAACACCACCGGCACGGCCAATCCCTTCGCAAAGGTCGGCACGGGCGAGTTCATCGACGACCGGGGACTGATCCTGCGCAACAACTGCATCTACGGCTACCGGGAGGGGACCATTCCCGGTTCGGGCGACCACAACGTCGGCACGATTCTCACCGACCCGAAATTCGTCCGGCTCGTGGAGGAGTTCACGGCCAACAACAATCTGGTCGACAAGGAGCAGATACTCGCAGGGCTGCAGTTGGCCACGGGATCGCCCTGCATCGGTGCGGGCGCCGGGATCGCCGACGAGCCGGTATTCCCGCTCACGACCGATTTCTGGGGCGAGCGCATCGGCAGCGCGCGCAACATCGGGGCGTATAACCATTAAAAACAAAGGCCATGAACAAAATCATCCGAAATATCGCTCTGGCAGCGCTGTTCATCGTTCCCCTGTGGACCGGCGGCTGCAACAAGGACAACGATTTCTACGAAGTGGGACGTCAGCCGGTGACGCTGACCCGCCCGCAGACCGACACGGTCATCGTCCTCAACCACGAACACGCCGATTCGCTTTACACCTTCGCGTGGAGTTCGCGCCGGCATTTCATCGACTACAAACTGCGCTTCGGGCTGGACGAGCAGTTCACGACCTCCTGCGAACGGAACCCCGGCGTGAGTGACTCGTGGCGGCTGTCGACCATGCAGCTCGACTCGGTGCTCAGTTCCATGAACGTGGCCGTCGGCGCGACGGTGAAACTCTACTGGACGGTCGAGGTGGTCGATCCCGAGGTCGGCTGGTGCGACGAGGTGCGGCGGCTGACCATCACGCGCTGCGAACTCCCGACCGGACTCATCCTGCTCCAAACTCCCGCAAGCGAGGCGAAGATCGTCCTCGACAAGAAGACCCCCGAAGCCGAGGTGACCTTCGAATGGGAGTGTCCTTCGACCGTTCCCGACTACACGCTGCACATCGGTCTCGACGCCGGCCTTTCCGGCGACGAAACGATGGCTGTACCCTGCCAATCGGAAACCTCGCACGCCTTCACCATGCAGGAGCTGGACGACTGGCTGGCGGCGCAGGGCATCGAACGGAACACCGAGACCGCGATCTACTGGCGGGTGACGGGCACCGGCGACCTGAACAACCCGATCGAGAACAGCGCCGTGCGCAAGGCGACCGTCCGGCGCGTCACGAAAGACCCCGTGGAGCTGACGCTCACGAGCCCCGCGGCCGATGCCGAGTTGCTGCTCGACGCGGACAAGGCCGACGAAGCGGTGAAATTCACATGGGCCTGCGACACGACGGGCATCACATACACCCTGCGGCTCCACGACGCCGAGTTCGACAAGAGCGCCACCTTCAACACGGGCGAAACAACCTCCTATGAGATTTCGCAGGGCGATCTCGACCTGCTGCTGGAACAGACTTTCGGCATGGTCGCCTCGCAGAAGAAGAAATTCACATGGAGCGTAACGCCGAGCGATGCGGAGTTCGCCGCAGCCGACGAAACCGAACGGATCGTCTGCATCCGGCGCTTCGAGGCCGTGACCGCCGCCGATCCGATCACCCTCACCGCAGGTCCGGCCGACGGCGCGGACTACACCCTCGACTATGCCCATAGGGACGAAACGCTGAGCACGGCGGCATGGACCTGCAATGCCCGCGGAGTGACCTACGCCCTCGAATACAGCCTCAACGCCGACATGAGCGCCTCGAAGACCCGGTCTCTGACGGCCGAAAAGTCCGCCGCGCTGACCCATTCGCTGCTCGACGACATGCTCTCCGAACTGGGAGGAGCCTACCTCACCCGCACGGTCTACTGGCGCGTAACTTCGACGGTCAGCATCAAGACCACGCCATCCGAGACCCGGAGTCTCCGGCTGACAGGCATGCTGCGCCCCTACACCGACCTGCGCGACCCGGCCAATCCGGAGACCTACGCCGTGGTGAAAGTCGGCGAGGACATCTGGATGGCCGAGAATCTCCGGGCCCTGTCGTACAGCGACGGCACGGCATTCACCGCCGTCGACGTGATTTACGGAAACCCCGCGGCCAAGACCTTCGCCAACGCCCTGATCGGCGATGAGAAGGTGCGCGGCGTCTATTATAGCTGGCCGACGGCCCTGCGGACCTACGACGAAGCTACCGAGGCCGAAGATACCCGCATGCAGGGTGTCTGCCCCGAGGGATGGCACGTCTCGACCATGCAGGAGTGGAAAGCCGTGCAGACCGCCGCGGATTACAGCGCCGCACGGGTCAAGTCGGCGCAGTACTGGACCGGCAGCACGGGCACGGACGACACGGGGCTGAACATCGTCCCGGCAGGCAAGTTCTGGCACGGCAACGTCGCCGCCCCGGACAACGCCGACGACAAGGCCAGCTTCTGGACGACGACCAAGGCCAGCGCCACGACGGCCCAGATGTTCGAGGTGTTCGGCTGGAGCAACGAGATCGTTCCTTGGAATTTCAATGCGCGTCCGTGGAGCGAGGGCGACGGTACGGCTTCGATGCTGGTGAACGTGCGCTGTGTCCGCGACCGCGATTAAACAACAGAAGTCCGGGCGGAGCCGTTCCGCCCGGACTTTTACCCGTATCCGATGAAACATACACTATTTTTCATAGGGCTGTTCTTCGGCCTGCTCGCCGCCGCCGACTGCTGCGCACGACCCGTCGTCGGTTTTATCACCAACGGCGAGGGCTGCAACGTCGACTGGCGGAAGGAGCTGCCGGAATACGACGTGGCGGACGCCGGCGACAAGAATTTCCTGCTCTCGCAGCAGTCATGGAACCTCGACGAACGGCTGCTGAACCGACGTCCGGACTTCTGCGTGATCTATTCGGGCCTGCCGGAAATCCTGCTCGGACAGCCCTTGCCGCGCACACTGGAAGCATTCCGGGCGATCTGCGAACGGCTCGATGCCGCAGGAGCCAGACCCGTGATACTCCTGACGCTTCCGGCATCCGGGGAACATCCGTATTTGAACGGCTGCATCGCCCGGCTCAACGAATCGCTGAAAGCCTTCGCCGCAAGCCGGGATTATGTCTGCTTCGACCCCTCGGCGGGATTGGCCGACGGGCCTTATCTCTCCGCCGAATACACCGGCGACGGGCTGATGCTCAACGAGGTGGGGCGGGCCCGGTTCGCGGCCAATGTCCGGAATCTCCTCGGCGGGATGCTCCCGCCCGGAAAAAACCTCCCGGACGCCGTTTGCACGAATCTGGCCAGCGAAGTTATCCGGCGAATCCTCGCCGAATCGCCCGCAAAGGTGCGGATCGTCCTGCTCGGGGACTCGCTCACCGCCAACGGCAAAGACTGGAATCCCCGGCTCGGACGAACCGATGTCCGGAATGCCGGGCAGGGAGGCTACCTCACGGGGCAGATGCTGTGGATGCTGGACACCTGCGTGGTCGCCGCCCGTCCCGAAATCTGCTTCGTACTGGCAGGCGTCAACGACCTGTTCAACGGCATCCCGTCCGAAACCATTTTCACGAACCAGCGGCAGATCGTCACCCGCCTGATCGCGGGCGGCGTCCGGCCCGTCGTCCAGTCGGTGCTCCTCGTCCACGACAATGCGGCGCTGAACGCCCGGATCGAAGCGCTGAACGCCCGGCTCCGGGAGTGGTGTGCGGCGAACGGGATCGACTGGCTCGACCTGAACCCGGGGCTCACGGACGCCGACGGCCTGAAACGCGAATACACCACCGACGGCACCCACCTCACGGAAAAGGGCTATGCGATCTGGTCCGGGCGGCTGCGGCATTACCTCGACAACCGAAACACGAACCTTTAAAAACCGAATGAACATGAAGAAACTGTTTTTCCTGCTGTGCGCCTTTTCACTGTCGGGCGCGGCTTTCGGAGCCGGCCCCGAGGCGAACATCGTACCCCGGCCCGTGTCGGTCGTCCCCGGCGAAGGAACCTTCACCATAACCGCCTCGACCGTGATCGGCACGGGTCGGGACACCCAATTGCGGCGCGTTGCCGAATTGTTTGCCGGAGTCATCGAACCGGTGCTCGGAGGCCGCATGAAGAGTGCCGCCGAAGGTGCCGTCAGTCTGGCGACAGACGGTGCACTGGCTGCCGAAGAGTATGTGTTGGAAATCACGCCGTCGGGCGTCACAATCCGCGGCGGCACGGCACAGGGCGTGTTCTACGGTCTGCAAAGCCTGCGCCAGCTCGTCGTGAACGGCTACGGCGTCCTGCCTGTCGTGACGGTGAAAGACCGTCCGTTCTTCGGACACCGCGGAGGCATGCTCGACTCCGGCCGCTATTTCTGGACCCCGGATCAGGTCAAAGAATTCATCGACATCCTCGCCCTGCACAAGATGAACCGGTTCCACTGGCACCTGACCGACGATCAGGGCTGGCGCATCGAGATTAAAAAATATCCCGAACTGACGCGGATCGGGTCGGTTCGGCGGGAGACGCTCGTGGGCCACTACGCCAATTCGACCGAATACGACGGAACGCCCTACGGGGGATTCTACACGCAGAAAGAGATTCGCGAGATCGTGAAATACGCCGCCGACCGCTTCATCACGGTGATCCCCGAGATCGAACTGCCGGGGCATGCCATGGCGGCGCTGGCCTCCTATCCGTGGCTGGGCTGCCGGGGCGAGGGTTACGAGGTCCGCACACGCTGGGGCGTCAGCCCCGAAGTCTATTGCCCGGGCAAGGAGACGACGTTCGGATTCCTGCAGGATGTCTTCACGGAGGTGCTGGAGCTGTTCCCCTCGGAATATATCCACATCGGCGGCGACGAGTGTCCCAAAGATAGCTGGAAAACCTGCCCGATGTGCCAGAAGCGCATCAGGGACGAGGAGCTGAAGGACGAATTCGAACTCCAGAGCTACACCGTGCGCCGCATGGAGAAGTGGCTCGCCGACCACGGCCGCAGGATCATCGGCTGGGATGAGATCCTCGAAGGCGGGGTTTCACCGACGGCGACCGTCATGTCGTGGCGCGGTTCGAAAGGCGGCATCGCCGCTGCCAAGGCCGGCAACCACGTCATCATGGCGCCCAACGACTTTTGTTACCTCGACTACTACCAGACGAACGACCCGATGAAGGAGCCGCTGGGCATCGGGGGATTCGTCCCGATGAGCAAGTCCTATGCGCTCGATCCCTACGACCGGCTCGCACCCGATGAACGTCCCTACATTCTCGGCGTGCAGGCGAACCTCTGGACGGAATATATCTTTACGCCCACGCACCTGAAACACATGCTGCTGCCGCGTCTGGCCGCCATCGCCGAGGTGGGCTGGTCCTACGACCGCAAGGACTTCGCGGATTTCAAGCGCCGCATGAGCTCCTTCCGCAAGTGCTACGATGCCTCGGGCTACAACTACGCCACCTATTTCTTCGACGGCAGGGACGAATAGGAACGGCAAAACAAACCTGCGGCAATCCATCCTTACAATTAAATGCGCCACACTTTGGCACTGTGCCATATGTATTAATAAGAAGAGATATAATCACAAGGGGTTGCCTTTCCAGAGGCAACCCCTTTTAAGCATAACCCATTCAATATTTCGAGAGCTACAGTACCGTCACATTTTCCGCCGGGGTGTACATGTCGGGCAGGTCGTTACAGAAGAAAGAATTCTCCTGATTGTACATCTTCACAAAATCGCGCTCCGAAGGATGTCCGGGGAATACTGAGAAATAGTGCGTCCCGCTTTCCATCGGGTCGTACTTGTTGCGCCACGTTACCACCATGCTCACACGGCGCCCCGTCAGCGGAGCATGAATGTTCGTGGTCCAGTAGTCGGTCGCCGAGAATCCTTCGACACCCGTCTCGGTTACGCCGCACGGTTTGAGTTTGGCCAGCGAAACTTTCGAAATAGCCTTCAGGTTCGTTACGAAAACCGCATTATTGATACCCTGATAGCAGTCCATACCCACGAAATCGACCCACTCGTCGCCCGGCCAACGGAAATAGAAGTCATCGACGGTCTTTGCGCTGTCCATCTGCGGGGAAATGGCGTAAATGAAATTATGCACGCCTTTCGTATCGCGCAGGTACTTCACCGTGAACTTCCACAGGTTGACGAACTCTTCGGTCGTCGTGCATGACGCGCCCCACCAAGACCATGTCTGCGTATGCTCATGGAACGGGCGGAAAATCACGGGAATCAATTTACCGTCGCTGCCCCGCAGGTTGTGTGCGATATCGGCCAGTCGGTCGAGCCACTCCTTAAAGGTCTTGTTCGTTGTACTGCCCTCCGTCAGAATTTCCGCAACCACCCGATTGCTGGAGTTGTCCCACGAATCACCGCCGGTAAGCGGATTGTTGATGTGGATGCATGAAGTAAGCACCATGCCGCGGTCGTAAGCCTCCCGGCAGCAGCGTAACCGCAGCGCCTGAGCATCCGGGTCCGAAGCGTAGCGATCGTCAATATGTTCAGCAAAATCCAAACTGTATACGGCGGGATAATCCCCGCAGACAGCCTTCGTATCCGAACCGCCTTCGGTGCCGTACCATGTACGCCCGTACATCAGGTCATCGTGGTGGCCGAACATGAAGCCTTTGCTCTGGATGGCCCACAGATTCGAATAGAGGGCTTTGGTCTCTTCGGTAGCATTCGGGTCGGACAACGTGAGGGTCACGGGATCATTCCCCTCCTCCTTCTTCGGCCCTTCATTGTCGTCGCTGCACGCCACGACGGAAAGCAGCAGCGAAAACAACAGCATAAATGGAATTCTTTTCATAGTTTCAGGTATTTGATTATTCGATATTCGTCAACAAGACAAAACTTTCGGCGGGAGCCGTCGTGCGGAAGCTCTTTCCTGCAATACCGCGTTCGCACGGTACGGGAAACCCGTTTCCGTCGCACGCCCGGCCGCTCTCCGTATAACGATACAACACGCCTCCGGCGAAATCTCCGGGCAAGGCGATCTCAAGGGTGCACGGCTCCTGTGAGAAATTGACCGCAGCAACGCTGTAAGTCCCGTTCTTGCGGGCGGCCGCCACGCGCAACCCTTCGTGCTGCGGAACCTTACAGGCAAGAATATCGCTTCCAGCAGGGAAATAGCGGCACATCAGCGACCATGTGTAATACCAAGGCCGCAGTTCCTCCTGCGAAGCGTCGCCGAAGACCTCCTCGCCGAGAATATTCCACATGCCCCATATCTTGACGTCTTCGGTGCGGCCCGAGTCCCCGTTCGAGTGCATGGCGTCGTCGAGCATCCATGCCGCCACCCCCGAAAGACCGGTGTTCATCACCTCCATCGCCAGCAGAGGCATGTCCAGTCCGTAGAAATAGTCGTAGCAGAGCATGTTGCAGTCCGAGCCCTTGGTAAAGGGATGCCCTTCGACGCGGCGATCGTACTCGGCTTTCAGCAGCGAATCCTCCGGTGCCGAATACTTGTATCCGGCTTCGCCGAGAATCAGTTTTTTCCCGACCGGAACCTCGGTACGGATGCGGCGCAGTTTTTCGGCATAAGCCCCGCTGCGCACCTCGTGCTGCCCGGGATAGGCATGCACGTCGTAGATGCCGATCTGCGCATCGAGGTCCCGGGCGCTCCGGGCCACCCACCCCGCCGCATCGTACTTCGACGCCGGGTTTTTATAATTCATCACCACATCAGGCGCCGCGAGCGACACCTTCTGCTTCAAGCCCGGATACCCGGCCATTTCGGCATCGAAACGCCGCGCCATCGAGCGCCACAGGTCGTAATCGCCGTTGGTCGAGGCCCAACTGCCGTCAGGCTCATTGAAGATGATGAAATAGCGGATGCAGTCGAACCCAAGGTCGTTGACCAGAAAATTCAGGTAATCGACCGACATCTTCACCCATTGCTGCGAATCCTTCATCGCCCACGTCGGCGGGTTGTACTCACCGTAAGCCACCGTAATGCCTCTGTCCTGACAGTATTGCAGCAGACGGCGGAGCGACGCGAGATTGCGCGTCCGGTCGTACCTGCCGGTCGCAATATCGTAATAGCGGTAGGGGCTGTTGATCATGCAGCGGACATAACCCGGACGCATGAAATCGAGGCGTTCGGAGAGTTTCACCCAATCGGCGTCGCTCACCTCCGCACCCCAAGCTTCGGCCTCGTCGTAAGGGTCCCACTCGACGCCGTTGCCAACGTAATCCGAACTGATGACCCGGTCGGTCACTTCGATCCGGAGGGTCCGCTCCGCATCGCAGGCGGAAAACAGCGCGGCGGCGGCAAGCACAGGTATCAGAAATCTTTTCATAATCAGTCGTTTTGTTCGGTCAGTAAAATCATCGACTCTCCGGGCAGGTCATATTCGGCACCGGCCGCCAAGTCGATCCGCAGGTTCGTGGCGTCGGGCAGCAGCATGTGATCGCCCTCGGTGCGCATCAGCCCCTCGCCGTAGCGATAGCAGGCCGCCCGCTCCAACCGGTTCCAGTCCGGACACTCGATCCGCACACGGCGCGGTTCTCCCGAAACGTTCACAACGGCGACAGTGTGCCTTCCGTCTTTCACGGCGGCAATCGCCTTCACTCCGGCGGCTCCCTGCACATCGACGGCAAAGAAATCGCTCCCCGGCCGCAGCGTGCGGCACAGCAGCGACCATGCATAGTACCACGGACGCACCCGTTCCTCGCCGGCTCCGAAAATCTCGTCGCCGAAAATATTCCAGAAACCCCAGATCTTGAGTTTGTCGGGAGCCTCTTTGAAATGCATCGCATCGTCGAGCATCCATGCGATACAGCCCGAATAACCCGCCCCGATGGTCTGGAACAGCGCGTCGGCCATATCCGTACCGTACATATAGTCGTAGACGAACATCTGCGAATCGTCCATCGAGGCGTTCGGATGGGCCGCGGCGCGCCGCAGGTTCTCGGCCTGCAGGAGCGAATCGGCCGGCTCGACGAACTTGAAGCCGATCTCCCCCATCACGATTTTCTTACCGGCAGGAACCTCCTTCCGGTAAGCCTGCAAAATACGGGCATACTCTCCCGAGTTGACCGTACATTTCGACGGATAGGTATGAATGTCGTACAGACCGATGCCGTCGCCCAGCTCATCGCGGCTGCGGCTCACCCACCACGCTTCCTCGGGTCCCCAGATAGCGGCGTCGGGACCGACCAGCTCCAGTTTTCCGGCCAGCCCCCCGGCGTCGAGCCGCCCGCGGAAATAACTCACGGCTTTCGCCCACAGGTCGAAATCGCCGTCGGCCGCCGACCAGAAACCGTTGGGTTCGTTGACGAGGTTGTAGTAGCGGATGCAGTCATAGCCCTTTTCTCCCACCAGCCAAGCGACATAGGCCGCGGCATGGTCCAGCAGCGGATAGTTGACCGTTCCGGTCCGGGCGTCCATGAGCGATCCGCCCCAGTCGCCGAACATCACCGTCACGCCGCGCGACTGGCAGTAGTCGAGAATGTGCGAGAGGTGTTCGAATCCGCGCATGGGGTCGAGCCGTCCGTTGCGCACGACCGAGGTCGTGTTGGTCATCACGCGGATAAAGGCCGGCCGCATGAAATCGAGACGGGCGTAGAGCTTCTCCCAGTCGGAGTCGCTGATTTCGACACGTCCCTGTCCGTAATCGAGGGCATAAGGGTCCCATTGAACCCCATTGCCGATATAATCCCGGCTGACAAGACTGTCGGCATCGATACGCACCACGGCATCGCATTTCCCGGCGTTTCCTCCCACACAGGCATGCAACAGCACGGCGGCAAAGGCAAACAGCAGGCTTTTGAGCTTTTTCATGGCTTTCAGTTATAAATCCGCATGCAGGCGGCGGACCTGCATGCGGACGTTATCGGACTATTCACCGGCTTCCGCCTGCTTGTTGAAGAGCATCACATAATTGCGCGGCCCGACGGCGAAGCGGTCAAAGTCTGTCCATGGATAAGCCCCCTGCGTCGTCTGCCCGGGCAGCTCAAAATCAAAAGCGATTCCGGGAACGCTGAGCGTCGAGGAGCCATAGGTATAATCCCCCTCCCGCAGGAGTTTTGCCTTGATAGAGACGATTCCTGAAGAGAACACCACCGTCCCGGCTTCGGCATCATACACATAGGCGCTTTTGCCGTGGGGCAGCAGGCCGTAATATTTGGTCAGGTCGAGAGCCCCCGTTCCCTCCTTGTTCTGGTCGGCTTTGAGGATGTAATTCCAGTACCCGCCGTCCTCGCCGGGCAGATATTCGCACTCGCCCGTCTCGCGTCCGGCATCATCCGTCCCCGTGACGGTCATCGTCAGGATATTGTCGGACTCCTTCCAGATCGAATCGTCCCACACCCAGCTCTTGTCGACCGGATTGACGAAAGCGGGATCTGCCGAACCGCCATACACCGTCAGACGACCGACCGTATAGGTTCCGGCGAGCGAAGTATCCTCCGGTTCGGGCTCCGGTTCGGGCTCCGGTTCGGGTTCGGGATCTACCTCTTCCTCGATCGTCTTCGACGCCTCGGGAACCACGAAGCCCTCGGGTTGTTTCACGATCTCAATGTAATATGTAACCGGATTGCGGGCAAAGACGCCGTAATCGTTGTAGGTATTGTTCCAGTCCTCCGTTCCCTTCAGGTTAAACTTGAAAGCCTCGGATTCGAGCGTCAGCGGAATCGGCGGTACATTGGGCATCTGGTAGGTACCCTTCGGCACGAGCGTACAGGAGGTCTTGTTCCCATCGGCATCGGTGAAAGAGATCGTCCCGTCGGTATAATTGCGCAGCCAAGTGCTTTCGCCCTTGGGGATCTGACGGTAGAACTGCGTCAGGTCCACCGACTTCCCGGTGTCGGGATTCGACGCTCCGGCAAAGATGCAGTCCCAGTTCATGGCATCCTCACCGGCCCAGTTCATGCAGGTCCCGGTCGTATTGCCGTCGGCAAGAATCTCCCCCAGCGTGAACACCAGATAATTGTCCATTTCGGCGGCAGGCCCCCGGCCTTCGCTGTTCCAGCACCACGCCTTGTCGGTGGGTTTGTAGAGTTTCGTACAGTCGTAAGCGGCACCCGTACCTCCGTAGAGCCAGAGGTTGCTGATCGTATAGGTTCCGATCAGAGTTTCCGAGAACTCGGTCATCTCGAGCGTGTAGGTCCGCACCTCGCCGTTGGGCGAGGTTACGACGATCTGGGGGTCGGCCTGCGTGAAGTCGATCGTCCCACCCGATGCGACGTTCGCCGTCGCCTTGTAGGAGAGTGTCAGCATCTCGATCCGCACTTTCGACATATCCGCGATCATGTCCGATGCCAACTGCAATTCGATAACACCCGTTTCGGAATCGGTCTCCGTGATGGTCGGCGTACCGGCCTGACCCTCGAACTTGACGTCGACGATCGACCGTTCGTGGTTCCAGCCGCCGTCGGCGACATCTTCCCACGGATCGTCCTTGCAGGATGCGAAGCAAAGCAGGACGAAAGCGCTCAGCAAATATTTCAGCTTGTTCATAATTCTGCGTTTTTCTTAAAGGTTAAAGATTCGGGTTCAGGTCGGACTCTACGGACGGAATCGGATAAAATACCATCTGATCGGCGCTCAATCCCTGCCCCTTAGCCTCGGCGATATCCGTGTGGAGGCGATTCCACCGGCGCAGGTCATAGCAGCGGTCGCCCTCGAACGCCATTTCGAAACGGCGCTCGTTCATCACCTTTTCGCGGAATGCCGCCTTATCCAGCCCCGGCTCCAGATCGCCCAGTCCGGCACGGTTCCGGATGAAGTTGACCAGTTCGTAAGCCTTGGTCGTCGGCCCGGCAGCCTCGGCATATACCAAAGCTACATCCGAATAGCGAAGCAGATAGGGACGTGTCGAGGTCTTGTCGCCCGAGAAATTCGGGTCGATGAACTTACGGCAGAACGGATAATTCAGTTTGCCGTCAGCAGTCGAAGCCACTACGTTGCCCGAAGCGTCGTACACCTCGTCGACGATCAACCAGTCGTGACGCCGGTCGCCCGTCTCGAAGGCACCGTAAAACGACAGAGAGGTACGATACTCTCCCCAACCGTCGTGCGTCTGAACCATCTCGTCGGAATCACCCTGCCGGAGATAAATCGTAGCTCCCGAAACATAAGGCAGGTACATCTTCGAAATTTTCGAATACTGCCCTTCGGACTCGCCCGTGCGGTCCATCGACATAATAAAAATGTGCTCGGGCCCGGCCGGCTTTTCTACGTCGTAGATGTCGAGCAGGTTCTCGTCGAAGCCAAAGACGGTCTGCTCGGGATTGTCGACCACCAGTCCGGCGTATTTCACCGCTTCGGCATAGTATTCGTCCACATCGTGCGACATGCCGCTGTATTGCGGCACACCGTGTTCCTTGGCCGATGCTATGTAGAGATAAGCCTTGGCCAACAGCCCGTAGGCCGCCGTACGGTCCGCACGGCCCGTTTCGGGCGCAGCGTAGAACGGCAGCAATCCGCCCGCCGTCTTCAGGTCTTCGAGAATGAGTTTCCACATCGCATCGAGTGATTCCGCTGCAGGAACAGCCGTATCCTCGAGCGTCTCGACGGGTGTCGTGTGGATAGGCACGCAGCCGAAGTTACGCGCGAGGTTGAAATACGAGTAGGCACGCATGAAGTAGGCTTCCCCGAGAAAACGGTTTTTGATGTCCTCGTCGATACTCATCCCCGGCACCTTTTTGATTACTGCATTGGCGCGGTTGATCGTGATGTAAGAGTATTTATAGAAGTTGCCCAGTGTGGTGTTAGTCCTGAAGTTATTGATCTTCCAACCGTCCAGTTCCTTGTTGGCGGCGGCCGCATCACCTTTGGGCTCCATATCGTCGGTGTTCATGTCGCCCAGAAAGACGATCGAGCGCGAATATTCGATGTAATTGATCGCGTCGTAGATATAGTTCACGGCCGACTCGGCATCCGCTTCCGTCTTGTAGAAGTTGTCCTCGGAATAGAAGCCGTAGGGGTACTCGTCCAGATTACAGGCTGCAAGGAGTGAGATTCCTCCGAACGCAAGTATAAGATGTTTGATTTTCATGGTTGGCAATATTTAGAAGGTGAAGTCGGCTCCGAACGTCCATTTGCGCAGGCGCGGATAGCCGCCCGAATAGATACCCGTCATCCCTACCTCAGGGTCATACCCCTCGAAGCCGGTGAAGGTATAAAGATTATCGGCACTGATATAGAGACGGACCTTGCGGGCTGCATCCTTCTTTGAGAAGGGAATCGAATAACCCAGCGTCATGGTCTGGATGCGCACGAACGAACCGTCCTCGACCCACCAGTCGGAGAGCTTGGTCTGGCGGTTGGCATTCAGGCGCGGGTAGGCATTGGTCGGATTGTCGGCCGTCCAGCGCATCGGCATATTGCTCGGCTGGTCGAAACGCTTGGTATTCAGCACGTCGTTGCCGAAGACGCCGTTGAAGAAGATGCTGAAATCGAAACGGCGCCACGAAACGTCGATGCCCAGCGAAGCCATCCAGTCGGGATTCGGGTCGCCGATGATGCACATGTCGTTTTCGTCTACGGTTTCCATTCCGTCCCCGTCGTAGATATCCACATACTTGAACTCGCCCGGCTGGGCATCGTCCCCCGAAAGGCCGGCACTCAGACCGTCGGCCAGCGATTGCACAATACCATCAGTCTTGTATCCGTAAAAGACGTACATCGGCTGTCCCACGGCGAGAATATTGGTGTAGGCCCGGAACTGCTCGCTCTGATTACCGTAATATTCATACTGCATGCCGGTACGCAAGTCGGTCTTCAAGCCCGTCTGCACGGCGTTGCCGAGACTGAGCACCTTGTTGCGATTGCGCGAGAAGACGAAAGTTCCGCCCACACGCCAGTCGCGGTTCTGGAACGCTACGCCGTCGATCGTCAGCTCGATACCGCGGTTGCGGATCTCGCCGTCGTTGACCCACATCTTGTCGTAGCCCGACGAAGGCGCGATATTGCGCTCGCGCAACAGGTCCGAAGTGCGCTTGTCGTACCAGTCGAAGGTGACGTTCAGCCGGTTGCCGAAGAACGACATGTCCAATCCGAGGTCGACCTGCGCGGTGGTTTCCCATTTCAGCCCCTTGTTCGGGATACCGCTCCAAAGCGCATAGATACCGTCCTGTCCCGTATAACCCGACTGATAACCGGGACCGATGGCCGTCACCCATTTGCCTCCGTTGAAATATTTGTGCTGTCCGTAGCGGCTCAGCGTCTGGTAGGCCGAGATACCCTGATTACCCGAAATACCGTAGGAGGCGCGGATTTTCAGCATATCGAAAACATTCAAATCCTTGATGAAACGCTCCTCATGCATTTTCCAACTGAAGGCACCCGAGGGGAAGAAGGCCCATTTGTTATTGGAACCGAACTTCGACGAACCGTCGGCACGCGCAGTAAAGGTGAAAAGGAAACGGTTGTCGAACGTATAGTTGATGCGTGTAAGAGCCGACACCAACTCCGTCTTGTAGGAGCTGTTGCCGATCGAATAGGTTTCCGAATCACCTGCGGCGAGGTTCTCGTTACCCAGCGACTCGTTGATGAAACCCTTGGCGGCCAGCGACGAACTGCGCGACTGGTAATTCTCATACGAATAACCGCCCATAACCGTCAGACGGTGTTTCCCTCCGAAGGTCTTGTCAAACGTAGCATAAGCTTCGAAAACGATATTATCGTCCTTCCAGTTGTCGATCGAGCCGTAGCCGTCATTGAACACACCCGACTCAGAGTATTTCTTCGGGAAATATTTGTCGGTGATCTGCTCGCCGTGCTTGTAGTTGAACTGCGCCATGACATTCAAACAGGGGAGCACGTCCCAGTTCACCGAAGCGAACGAGATGATGTCGAGACCCTTCGAATCGTTCTTCTGCAGGTTGGTCAGGGCCAGCGGATGCGAATAATCCTGAGCGCTGTAAAGCCAGTAGTCGCCCTCGTCGTCGTAAACCGGGAAGATCGGGTTGCGCCAGTAGGAAAGTCCGCCGTTGTTGTGGCGCTTGTTGCTGGTGATGTTGGCGCTGGCCTTCATGCGCAGGTTATCCAGCAGTTTGTGTTCGACCGAGAAATTGCCTCCGTATTTCCGGTAGGTGTCCTCGATGTACATACCGTTGTCGAGGTAGTAGTTGGCGCTGGCTTGGAACATCGTGCGGTCGTTGCTGCTCTGCACCTGCACGGGGGTGTTGTTCGACACGGGCGTCGGACGGAACACCAGATCATCCCAACGCGTGTTGGTCGTCCATGTCGTCTGCAACTCCTCGATCGAGGGATAATAGACGCCATTGGCATTGGTCGCACCGATGTAGGTCGGCGTCAGGCCAGCATTGATGCTGCTTTCGTTCGAGAGCATCGCCATCAGCACGGGATCGCGCCAGAGATTCAGCTCGGAACTGAATCCTGAAATAGTGGTCTGCTGACGCAGCGTGATGCGCGTCACATTCTCCTGCGCCTTGCGCGTGGTGATGAGAATCACACCGTTGGCTCCGCGCGAACCATAAATGGCTGATGCGGAAGCGTCCTTGAGCACCTCCATCGAAACGATGTCCTGCGGGTTGATCTGCTTCAGGTCACCGGCATCGCCCCAAGGGAATCCGTCGATGACCACCAGCGGGGCGTTCGAGCCGTTGAGCGACGAATTACCACGGATCCGGACCGTCGACGAAGCGCCGGGATCCTGCGAGGAGTTGACCACCTGCACGCCGGCCACGCGGCCTTGCAGAAGCCCGTCGATCGAGTTGGCAGGGATGTCGGTGAGCTTTTCGGCCTTGACCGAAGCCACGGAACCCGTCAGGTCGCTCTTTTTGACCTGTCCGTAACCCACGACCACCACTTCGTCCACAGCCGTAGCCTCCTCGATCAGCACGATATCGAAAGAGGTGCGGCCGCCTACCTCCACCGTCTGGGTTTTATAACCGATAAAATTGACGGAAAGGCGGGCGTCCGAAGCCACCCCGGTCAATGAAAAGGCTCCGTCGGCCCCGGTTGTGGTTCCTTTCGTCGTACCGATGACAACGACCGATGCGCCTGTCACGGCGGCACCGTTCTGATCCACGACTTTACCCGTCACGGTCAGACTCCGTGATGCGGACTGGGCGCGGACACCTTCCGTTCCCCACAGGCAGGCTGCCAGCAGAGAAAGAACGATCAGGTAAAATTTCATTTTCATAGTTTTAGATTATGTAGTTATGATATGGTCCGTATGGTTTCTGGAAATGCTCCGGACACTGCAAAGTAACATATCGCAATGGAGGAAATATTTCAGAAATTCGCTGATTGATTATACTTTTATGAATCTTACGCCAAAACGAGCTATTCACAGCGACACTCCGTCGTCATATAATTTAATAATTCCTCCAACCGGCAGGTCGCAACACCTACATATTTGTCCGCGCCGCCATAATAGACATAGAGTACGCCGTCGACAACGACATTGCCGGCCGGGAATACGCAATGGCTGTAAAAGCCTTCGGTTTCATAAGGGAACTCGGGCTCGAGAATCGGCTCCGGGGTACGGGCCAACACTTTCAGCGGGTTCTCCCGGTCGAGCAGCAGCGCCCCGACACGATACTCGGCCGTACCGCCGTCGGCCACCCCGTGGTAGAGCGTCAGCCATCCGGCATCGGTCAGGATAGGGGGCGTACTGCCGCCGATCTTCTCCTCCCAAGTCCCTTCACGGCCGGCGATGAGCAGATGGCTGGGTTTATCCTCCCACGCAAGCAGATCATCGGAAAACTTCAGCCAGATCGAGGGATATTTCACGCCATAGCGCTCTCCCACAAACTGTTTGGGACGGTGCATCATGACAAACTTTCCGCCGACCTTCTCCGGAAAAAGAATCACGTCGCGGTCATCGAGCAGAGGCGACGTGAGACGTCCCAGTCGGCGAAAATTGCGAAAATCGGTCGTAACGGCAAGCCCCGTATTACCCAGATTCTTCGCAATAGCCGCAGGCGCATAGGCCCCGCATTCGGGTACGCGCACCACGTCGTGGGCGAACTTCCAGTACTGTCCGGGAGCATAAGCCCGGTAGGCATAGGTAATGTAGAATTCGTTGCCGAACTTCACGATGCGCGGATCCTCGACACATCCGCCGTCAAGGCCGTCGGCGCTGGGCCCGAAAACCGGCGAATCGCTGACACGGCGGAAGTCGAGACCGTTCTCGCTGACCGCCAGTCCTAAACGGATGACATGTTCCTCATCGTCGCCGGCCGCACGGTAGAGCATATAGAATTTACCGTCGTCATAAATAACCCCCGGATTGCAGGTTACGAGATTTTCCCAAGCATTGGCAGGATTGGGAGCGACAATCGGATTTTTTTCGTATTTCTTCAGTTTCATATCAACGGAATATTATAAGAATAAGCACACAAAGAACCAGCAGCACCCCACCCCATACGCGGTAGTTGCTCCACAAGGAGACCTCTGCCAGCGAACGGGTTTCAGCCCGGAAATCCGCTGCCGAAAAGGTCGTATCAATCAGTTTATCGGGGGGGGGGTACGGGAGCCGTCCGGCTTACGGCCCAGATCACCAACAGACTGAAGGCCAGCAGGAACGGAACAATCAACAGGAAATGCATCTCCCCGAAAATCTCCGTGCGCCACAGGAGCATCGCCGCCGCGACGACCAGCCCGGCGATCAGTCCGGCAAAGGCTCCCCGCCCGTTGGCCCGGCGCGAGAACATGCCCATCAGAAAAGCCGCCACAACCGGAGGTGCAATGTAGGAGAGCATCTCCTGATAATACTTCAGGAGCGATCCGAAACGGCCGATCTGGGGAGCCCAAAAAGCAGCAATCACGATGATAACCAGCGAAGCCAACTTTCCGACACGCACCAGTTTGCGTTCATCGGCCCGCTTGTCGATCTTGGCATAGAAGTCCATCGTGAAGAGTGTCGAGGTGGAGTTCAGGATGGCGCTCAGCGTCGAAGTCAGGGCTGCCAGCAGCGCCGAAAGCATGATACCCAGCAACCCCGTGGGCAGCAGGCGGAGTACCATCGTCGGGTAGATCATGTCGGGCTTCTCGATGCCCGGAAAGAGATGGCGGGCGATGACACCCGGGAATACGATAATGAAGAACGTGGCAAGCGTCAGCGCTCCGGCAAACATCACCCCTTTGCGTCCCTCGTCGACGCTCCGCGCGCTCAGCACGCGCTGTACGAGCGTCTGGTTGTTGGCCCAGAAATAGATACCCAGCACCGGCATACCGACAATCAGCCCGAGCCAAGGCGTGGCCGTATCGGTCAGCGGACGAATCAGCTTGACGCTCATATCGCCGCTTTCGAACAGCGACGCGAGGTAGTCGAAACCGCCGTTGGCGAAACAGGCTCCTGTGAGGATAACCGACCCGACAATCAGGATTACGGCCTGAATCAGTTCGGCATTGATAGCCGACGAGAGTCCGCCCGGAATGGTGTACGAGGCTGCCAGCACTGCGAAAATGACAATAATAAGTTGCAGGTCCGCGGCAGGAAACAACAGTTTGATAATCAGCGCCGCGGCATACAGAGCGCCGGCGGCGTCAAGAAAGATGTTGCCCACGATACAGATTCCCGAGAAATAGTAACGCGAACGTTTGTCGAAGCGCCGTTCGAGAAATTCAGGGATCGTGAAGATGCCCGAACGAATGTAAAGCGGCAGCAGAAATGTGGCGAAAAAAACCATCACCACGACGCCCGTAAGATTATAGTTAAACACGGCTACCCCGGTGTGGTAGGCGTCGCCCGACTGACCGATGAGCGTCGTGCTGGAGATGCTCGCGGCGAACAATGACAGCCCCACGACCCACCAAGGCATCGTGCGTCCGGCCAGAAAATAGGACCCGGCGTCGGAACTTTTGCCGTTGCGCAGCCCCCACCATATTATAAATATAAGGTAAAGGGCGATGATAGCACAGTCGACAAAATTAATCGTAATCGAATTCATGCAAGTCGTTTTAGGATTTTTTTACTAATGCAAAGATATATACCTGAAAATTTACCTGATTGTATAAGTCGGCTAAACAAGTATACTTTTTTGAATTTTCCATAGAGCTTTCTGAATTATTCCTAATTTTGTATCGGACCTGAAACCACACCGCCCATGAAAGAGATACAACAAGAGATTACCCCGATCACGAATGAGGACCTTTTCATCATCCTCAACCATCCCAACGCGCATTTCGACTACCCGATCCACTGCCATCCGGAATACGAGATCAATCTGGTGATGCACACCCGCGGTTCGCGTATTGTGGGCGACTCCACCGAGGATTTCGGGCCTCTGGATCTGGTGATGACCGGTCCCTATGTACCCCATGTGTGGAAATCGCCCCTGAAAACCAACCACGTCATCACCATCCAGTTCTCGGGGAATCTGATCGACTTCCCGATCGTCAACAAACGTCTGTTTCTCCCCATCCGGCAACTGCTGCTCGACTCCCGGCAGGGACTTTCGTTCACGGGCCCCGAACAGTTGAGCATCCGGGACCGGATTCTTGAACTGACCCGCATGCAGGGGTTCCAGTCGGCGACCGCTTTTCTGAACATTCTCAACGCACTGGCCACGGCCAACCGCAAGGTGCTCATGAGCAATCTCTACGACTCGAAGAACATCGTCCACACCTCCAAATCGCGCCGCATCGCCAAAGTCTGCGACTACATCGAAAAAAACCTCTGCCAGAACATCCGGCTCACCGACGTAGCCGAATTGGTCAACATGTCGGAATCGGCCTTTTCGCACTTCTTCAAGAAGCGCACGAACATCTCCTACATCACTTTCGTCAACAACATGCGCATCTCCAAGGCCTGTCAGTTGCTTGCCAACACGACGCTCAGCGCTTCGGAAATCTGCTACGCCTGCGGCTTCAACAACAAATCGAATTTCATCCGCATCTTCACCAAAAAGAAGAACATGACCCCGATCGAATACCGCGAATACATCTCCCAAATGCTTATCAAATACTGACCTCCCCTACAAATCATGAAACACATCAAACCAATCCTCACCGCTATGTATCTCTGCACGGTCCTCGCCGCAGCCGCAGCTCCCGTCCGTCAACACCTGCACGACGACTGGCAGTTCCGTCAGGCGCGGCTCAACAACTGGTATCCGGCCACGGTCCCCGGCACGGTGCACACCGACCTGATGGCCAACCGGATCATCGAAGACCCCTATTTCCGCCTCAACGAGCGCGGAGTGCAATGGGTCGACAAGGAAGACTGGATTTATGAAACGCAGTTCGAAGTTGACGGCGACCTGCTCGCCCGCGAACGGATCGAACTGGTCTTCGAAGGGCTCGACACCTATGCCGATGTTTATCTCAACGACGAAAAGATACTCACGACCGACAATATGTTTCGCCGCTGGCGCACGGAGGTCAAGCAATTACTCCATCCCGGCAAAAACACCCTGAAAGTCTATTTTCACTCTCCGATCAAAATCGACCTGCCCAAATACGACTCGTTGCCCTACCGTTACGAAGCCATCAACGACCAGTCGGCCAACGGCGGGCTCTTCGACAAACGCGTGAGCATCTTCGCCCGTAAGGCGGGTTACCACTACGGCTGGGACTGGGGTCCGCGCCTCGTGACCTCGGGTATCTGGCGCCCGGTCTATCTGGAGGGCTGGGACGGCGCCCGCATCAGCGATGTCTTCTACCGTCAGCAGGAGGTTACGGCCAAGCGTGCCCGGATCGATGTCGAGGTGGAAATCGCCGCCGCACGCGACCTGACGGAAGCCGTAGTCACCGTCACCGCCCCCGGTGAAGGTATCGAGGCGTCGGTCACGACACCACTCCGCAGCGGGATCAACAAAGTCACCGTTCCGCTCGACATCGCCTCCCCGAAACTTTGGTGGACACACGAGCTGGGCGAACCCTATCTCTACGAATTTCGCGCTTCGTTCTCCGCAGCCGGTGCCGCCGACAGCCGGACCACCCGCATCGGACTGCGTTCGCTGCGCCTCGTGCGCGACAAGGTAGAGGACGGAACGACCTTCTATTTCGAACTCAACGGAGAACCCCTCTTCGCCAAAGGCGCCAACTATATCCCCTGCGACGTTTTCCTGCCGCGCGTAACACGCAGCATCTATGAAAAGACGATCGACGATGCAGCGTCCGTGAATATGAACATGCTGCGCGTCTGGGGCGGAGGCGTCTATGAAGACGATATTTTCTACGAATTGTGCGATGAACGGGGCATCCTCGTATGGCAGGATTTCATGTTTGCATGCAGCATCTATCCCGCCGAGGGAGCATGGCTCGAAAACGTCCGGCTCGAAGCCGAAGACAACATCCGCCGTCTGCGCAACCACCCTTCGATCGCCGTATGGTGCGGCAACAACGAGTGCAACGACGCATGGTTCGGCTGGGGATGGAATACCCGATACGCCAAGCAGGGGCATCCGGAATATGACAGGATCATCGACACGCAGTTCAAACGCCAATACTACGAAGTGCTTCCCGAAGCAGTCGCCGCGTTCTCACCCGGCACGCCCTATCATCCTTCGTCACCGTGGTCCTGCTACGAAGGTACGAGCGAAAACAACGAAGGCGATACGCATTTCTGGAACGTGTGGCACAGCCGCGCACCGATTGCCGACTACAACACCACGCGCAGCCGTTTCTTCAGCGAATACGGCTTCCAGTCGTTCCCCGAATACGCTTCCGTCCTGCGTTTCGCCCCCGAAGAGCGCGACTGGGATATCGAATCGGAGGTGATGATGGCCCACCAGCGCGGCGGCAGTTTCGCCAACATGCGTATTCGCCAGTACCTCGAAGACGAATACTGGCCCGCACGCGATTTCCGCACGTTCCTCTACATGAGCCATGTCCTGCAGGGCGACGCCATCAAGACCGCCATCGAAGCGCACCGACGCGACAAACCCTACTGCTGGGGATCGCTCTTCTGGCAGCACAACGACTGCTGGCCCGTGGCTTCGTGGGCCAGCCGCGACTGGTACGGCCGCTGGAAGGCACAACATTATTTCGCCCGCCCGGCCTTCGACGACATCCTCGTATCGCCCCTTGCCGGGGAAAACACGCTGAACGTCCGCCTTGTGTCCGACCGCCGCAAAACGGTCCGGGGAAAACTCCGGATAACGGTCATGAACATGGACGGTGCCGTCCTCTCGAAAAGCACCCGCAGCGTAACCGTCGCACCCAATGCCAGCCGGAACGTCTATTCGGCCGACATTTCCGGACTGTTGCGCGGTTGCGCCCGCAATCGGGCGATCGTCGTCACGGAATTCACGGCCGACGATCGCCGCTACGCCAACATCGGATATTTCGTCCCTCAAAAAGAGCTTGCGCTGCCCGAAGCCGACATCCGCTGGAGTGCCGAACCGACGACGGACGGTTACGCAATTACGCTCGCGAGCGACCGTTTCGTCCGCGCCGTCTGGCTCTCTCTCGACGGCAACGAACACTTCGAGGATAATTATTTCGACCTCATACCGGGCGTCAGCAGAACGGTACGGGTCGCAACGGCGCTGCCCCGGTCCGAATTCGACCGCATGTTACAAATCCTACACCTGCAACAAACCCGATAAAATTACCCACTATGAAATACATACTGCGCCTTTTGCTGGCCGTCGGCCTGTGCTTTGCCTGCAACGGCCTGTTCGCCCAGAAATTTCCCAACTATCCCGTCCCCCAACAACCCGATACGCTGCGGATTCTCGGCATCGGTAACAGCTTCACCGACGACGGCATGATGTACCTGCCCCAGTTGCTGGAGGCTGCCGGCATCCGGAATGTCGTGCTGGGACGTCTCTATATCGGAGGATGTTCGCTCGAACGCCATTGTCGGGAATATATCGGCAGCACCCCTGCGTATATCTATTACAAGTCGGCTTCAAACCGTTGGGAGACCATCTCGAAGAAAGCGACCTTGCTGGATGGACTCACCGACGAACGATGGGACGTTGTGGTACTGCAACAGGCGTCGGGCAAGTCGGGCATGTATTCGACCTATCAGCCTTGGTTCAACCGGCTGGCTGAGATTGTACGATGGTACTGCCCTAATGCCGGAGCCTGCATCGCATGGCAACAAACATGGGCCTATGCCCGCAATTCACAACACAAGGATTTCGGACGATACGAGAAGAGCCAGCAACTGATGTACCGAGGAATCGTAGCGTCGGTCGAACAGCTTATGCGGGAGACCTCCGTCGAAGTGGTCGTCCCGTCGGGTACGGCGATTCAGGACTTGCGCAATACGGCGTTGTGCGACTCGCTGGACCTGACGCGCGACGGATACCACCTGAATCCGAAGGCGGGGCGTTATACGGCGGCCTGCGCATGGTTCCAGACGCTTGTGGCACCGGCCTTCGGAACGACCGTAGCAGGAAACGGCTGCCGGCTGGCAGGAACCCCTTACGAACTGACCCCACAGGAGACTGAGGCCTGTCAGGAGGCCGCCCGCAGAGCCTGTATCCGGCGATTTTCCGTTTGGACGGAACCTGTCGCCAGCGAGAGTGAAACGGACGTCCGGTAAATTCCCAAATTCAGGATCTTATGAAACGATTGTTGCTCACCCTGATTGCTTTGCTTGTCAGCACTGCAGACAGTTTCGCACAGAAGATAACTTACCACACAGAAACGGCGGTAGCATATCGTGCTACCGACGGCAATCGCATGATCGACTCAATGTGTCGTCTGGACCTCTCCTATCCGGCGGACAAGCCCGGCTTCACGACAGTCATCTGGTTTCACGGAGGAGGCCTTTCGGGCGGACACCGGGAAATTCCACAGGCACTTCGGGAACAGGGATTTGCAGTAGTTGGAGCGGGCTACCGTCTTACGCCGCATGTAAAGGTCGCGGACTGCGTCGACGATGCGGCAGCAGCTACCGCTTGGGTCGTACGAAACATTGTCTCTTATGGAGGCAACCCGAAACGAATCATCGTAGCCGGACACTCTGCAGGCGGTTATCTGTCCTCCATGATCGGATTGGACAAACGGTGGCTGAAGCCTTACGGTATTGATCCGGACACGACATTCATGGCGCTGATTCCCTACAGCGGTCAGGTGGTAACGCATTTCGCCCGTCGCCGGGAACTGGGACTCCCCGATACACAGCCGCTGGTAGACGATATGGCGCCTCTGAATCACGTCCGGAAAGATTGTGCGCCAATGCTGATCCTCTCAGGAGACCGCGAACTGGAAATGCTGGGCCGTTACGAGGAGACAGCTTATTTCTGGCGGATGATGCAGGTTGTCGGGCATCCCGATGTGCAAATAATGGAATTCGACGGCTTTAATCATGGCAATATGCCGCAAGCAGGCCATTATGTAACAATTCGCTATATCCACGAACTGGAAAAATCACTTGAAAACGAATTGCCATAATATACTGTAACTATTCAAATCCGCAAGACGTCTTTATAACGTTGAATCTGTTCGTAATACATTACGGTCGAAAGGATCGGAAGGTTTAGAGCAAACGAATGCATATCAGCGCATTATAACCTGTTGCGTGGTACATCTTCGCCGCTCGTACCCATGTACCACGATTCGGCACACGGAAGGAATGCTTCAGGATGCTTTGCATGACTGCCTTCTGAAAACGGACAAAGGGCGAACAATGCTGACAAACAGTCTGTTTTGCTTCAATATACGCTCACCCGCCAACAAAAAAAGAGGTCTTAAAAGACCTCTTCGAGCGGAAAACGGGACTCGATCATGTATTTCCTATCCGTTATGTATCAATATGTTACAGCGAATTTTCAGTTTTGGGGTCACTAATTCGTAGCGTCCGCTTTACGCCGCAATGTATCTCGATGCTACATTACAAAGATACGATAAATAATCGTAATATCCAACGTGCCAATTGACAAAATTTCAGTCTAATTTGTACGTCTCTTTATAGAATATTGTATCTTTGTGATGTCCATTGGTATACAAATGTAGCGAAACCTATATGGTAAGGCCCTTTAATTCAGATCTGGTATTAGAAGAACGAATTAGCGATTCGACTCTTAAAGCATATCATGTCGGTTTCGATCAAAACAAATTCAGACTTTTGCCATTAGTTGAAACCATCCGACGTGTAATACCGGAATACGCATTGGGTTATCATGTGGGTTATAATATTCCGCAAACTGAAATTGTGGACAGGCTTCAAGAAGCAGCTAAAACGGTTTACACAACTGACAAATACAAGAAACGGGGAGAGTTTGGTGAGTTAATATTACATTTGTTATTACGTGATTTCTGTAATACAATCCCTCTTATTTCAACAATCTATTTTAGAGATTCCCCCAATGTCCCTGCACATGGCTTTGATGGCGTGCATATAACAGTTAATGGCGATGAACGAAAATTATGGCTGGGAGAATCGAAATTATATCAATCGGGCAAAGATGGCATCGCAGATCTCGCCAATGATGTTACCAAGCATTTCAATGCCGATTATCTTCGCCAACAATTCAATTTAATTCCTCGAAAAATACCAACCGAAACTCCCCAAATAGAATATTGGAAAACATTGATGCACCAACATCAAAAATTGGATGTAATTTTTTCAAGTATCGTAATACCAATGGTATGCACATACAATAGCAGTCTATTCGTGAATCATTGTAATGAAACACAACAATATATCGAAGATTTTAAAAACGAATGCGAAGCTTTGCACGATGAATTCAATCGGAAAAAGCCAGCTTCTAACTTGGAAATAATTTTATTATTGCTTCCAATCCCCGATAAAGACGAATTGAACAAAGAGCTTGATAAGAGGTTAAAAGCAATGCAGGTAATATGAACTTTCTGGATGTCAAAAATGCCATTTCGTTTTTGAGCAATACATCAGAAATCACTTATGATGACAGTTTTGAGTTATCAAGGTTTTGTTCGATATTGCTATCAAATAAAGAGAGCGAAAATCAAGGTCGGGATATTGTTATTCGCGTTCTGGACGCCTGGGATAAAATACCGGAAAATACAAAACCAATATGGAATCAGTTGACAGAAGCTGCCGGATTATATCCGTATGTCAACCCGTTGTATCTTTCGGAAAGTGCAGCATTGAGATATGAGTATCATAAATCTCCTTTCTTGAAAGACGTCTATTTACATGCAGAGCAACAAGAGTTATCTATCGAATTACAGAACAAACGATCTGTTGTCGTAAGCGCTCCGACGAGTTTTGGAAAGAGTCTCCTTATAGAAGAGATCATTGCAAGCAAGATTTATCGGCAAATAGTAATTATTCAGCCTACGCTTGCTTTGCTTGATGAAACGCGTAAAAAACTTTTGAAATACCGGAATGCGTATAAAATCGTGGTCTCGACAAACCAAATTCCGGATGAAACAAAAGGCAATATTTTTTTATTCACAGGAGAGCGGGTTGTCGAATATGTAAATTTCCCACAAATCGAGTTTTTTGTTATAGACGAATTCTATAAATTAAGTCTTGATAGGGATGATGATCGTGCGATTTCACTGAATCAAGCATTTCATAAACTTTTAAGATTCACCGACAAATTTTACTTGTTGGGCCCCATGATCAAAAATATCCCAACTTCTTTTAAAGAAAAATTCGATTTGATGTGGTTCCCGACAGAGTTTACAACGGTTGCTGTTGACGAAAAAAGTTTGGAAATACAAGACAAGATAAAGGCTTCAGAGAAAAGAGCACTAAAAGAACAGAAGCTTTTTGAATTATTATCCCAAACAAATGAACAGACTTTGATATATTGTTCCTCTCCTAATAAAGCCACGACTTTATGTCTTGAATTTGTTGATTTTTTAAAAGCGAATGAAATTAAATCAAATTTAAGAAACATATCAGACAACCAAGAAATGACGGAGTGGATATCCGAAAATATAAATCCTCGGTGGTCGTTAATTTCAGCATTGAATTATGGCGTAGCATTTCACCATGGAGCTTTGCCGAGGCATCTTGGGAGTTCGATTGTAGATGCATTTAACCATAATTCTATTCGATGGCTTTTTTGCACATCAACACTCATCGAGGGTGTGAATACTTCTGCAAAAAATGTCATTCTCTATGATAGGGATAAAGGAAAAAAGCGTATTGATTTTTTCGACTATAAAAATATAGCAGGTCGGTCGGGACGGATGAAACAACATTTCATTGGGAATGTTTATCGTTTTGAAAAGCAACCGGACCAAATGGACTTATTTGTTGATATTCCACTTTTCAATCAAGATAATGCGCCTCTTGAGATATTAGTTGCATTGGAGGAAAATGAATTGGAGAATAACTCGAAAGAACGATTGAAAAATTTTAAAGACTTACCAGTCGAACTTCAAGAAGTAGTCAAGAAAAATTCCGGGATTAACATAGAAGGACAATTAAAAATTGTCGAAGAAGTTGAAAGTAATTTAGAGGCTTGTCAGCAACTATTGAATTGGAAATCATATCCAGATTATCCACAACTTAAATATGTAATTGAATTGTGTTGGAAATATTTGCTGAAATCAGGAGAAAATAAGGCCGACGTTAAAAGTGCTGCTCAATTGAGTGTTCTAACTAAACAATATGCCGATTTGCAATCTATTCCTGCCATGATACGCGACATGGCGAATGATGCTTTTTGGCATCAAAAAATAGCTGATGAACAAGAACGGATTGATAATCGCTCCTTTTTTGTTCTGAATGTAGCTCGACATTGGTTCGATTATAAACTGCCGAAATGGTTATCCGTTATTTCGGAGTTACAAGAATATGTTTTAAGAAAACATAACCTGCCTTTCGGAAACTATTCTTTTTTTGCAACCAGCCTTGAGCACAAATTTCTCCCCTCGAACCTGGCTGCCCTATTGGAGTATGATATTCCATACTCGGCTATCAACAAATTGAAACACACTTTACCACAAGATCAAAGTCCAGAAATGCTTATTGTTCATATTAACAAAATGCCCAAGGATAATTTATTAAGTTTGGGGCTATTGCCTTATGAAATCAAAAAGCTAAGAAAGGCCTTTTGATAAAACTTCGATGCGAGGCTGGCGATAACTCCTTCGGCATTGACCGTTCCCGGCTGGTCGTAGAAGACGATCCGCGGGCGGTAGCCGCCTTGCAGGATGCGGTCGACCTCCCGAAGCGCTTCGGTGGGCATGCAGCGGACGACGGGCCAGATTCTGCGTCCCGTAGCCTTGAACTGCCGCACCATGAGCAGCTTGTAATAGTCGTTGTACCCGACGGCCTCCAGCTCCCGTTCGCGCTGGGCATGGATCGACCACTGGGGATAGTCGCAGTCCACGACCAGCATGTCGTATCCGACCGTGTAATGCAGGTAACTGGCGAGCAGTACCGTGAAAGTCGATTTTCCGACGCCGCC
>ERZ857503.462-NODE-462-length-31875-cov-3.722376_pt1 | contig 31875 bp, 30 predicted proteins | sample MGYA00519766_ERZ857503 | MGnify/ENA primary metagenome ERZ857503 (study PRJEB31778, sample SAMEA3449345) | human gut metagenome | biome: human gut; feature: human-associated habitat; material: faeces | place: United Kingdom | collected 2010/2012 ...
TATAGTATTTATCCGATATATGTTGTTGATAGGCGCAAAAAAGCAGGAAGGTCGCTTATCATAAGCGACCTGTCTCTTTAAGATTGACTAAACCAAAGGTTAAGGTTGAGGCACCTTACTTGTTATAGTCGGTACGTTTTTGAGTTGTCCGATAATCTTTTTCCTATGCAATTGCGCTGCAATAGTACACAGATCGTAGGCACTGTACAGGAAAACACCTCCCATTTTCAGGACACGTACTTGGCACCGTATGCGGGCGTCTTTCAGTTGCCGCGGCGTGAGTTCCAGCACCGAGCATGCTTCAGGGGTTGTCAGGGAGGTTTGTAGTCCGCTTCTTTTGCAGATATACGTTAGCAAAGTGATGCTGAACGATTGCATGCAAATCGTGCGAATCATTTCGTCGAGGGCTTCTTCCTCGATCATTTTGTATTTTCTGGTCTCGCTCATAACAGTGATATTTAGAGGTTGTTATTTCCCTGTACAGCGCTGTTCCGCCAGGCGGCGGATATATGCCTGGATTTCGGAAGTCCGGTAAAATCTTCTTCTTCCGAGTTTGACTCCGACGATTTCCCCCGTTTGTTGCAGCCGCCGTATACCGCGGATGCTGATATGAAGGATCTCGCAGACATCGTGGTAATCGAGCAATACGTCCGTTTCATCTGATTCTTTTTGTCCGTCGGGTCGTTGGCTTTGCAACTGCTGGCCGAGCTGGTCGATCTTGTCGGAAATCTGCATGCAGAGCTCCCTGATATTTTGGCATATTTCTACTAATTCCATCGGTCCGGAGCGATTAATGGGTGATTCGCTGCAAAGATTATATATTTTTGAAAATCAATCTTTTATCCTAACATTTAGCCTCAATAAACTTTTTTACAATACATTGAATATTAGGTGCTTGCAAAGGAGATTATTTGGGGATATTGATATAAAAGTCTACATCTGCATAGCTAAATCATTAACGCAAGTACATAGCTGCGTAATTTTTTAGTAATGCAATGTAATCTTGTAGTATAAAACAAAAATAAGCCGACCACTGTGTGGTCGGCTTATGATTCAGAAGTATTTGCGCATACCTTCGCAGGAAAGCGGGCATGTATTAATCTATTCTTGCAAGGTTAAGAAAAGTTTTCACTTTTTGCCAACAGCGAATTTGTTAAAGGATAGTTTTGACTGCACCTCTTCTGTTATCGTTTTGGGTAGAAATTCAGCATATACTTTTTCTGTGGTCAACACGGAGGAATGCCCGAGCAACTTACTTATCATGTGAAGCGACACATTATTATTGAGTGCCAAAACTGCAAATGTGTGTCGCGCCACATGCATCGTAAGATTGAACGGCAGATTCATCTTACGCCCGATGGCTACCAACGACATCTGCAATGTGCGATTCTTGGACATGCGCTTTTCATCCAGTGAAGCAGCGTCGTTCAGATCGAATGTCGACGGCAAAAGATTGAATACAAACCGGTCATTGTATTTCTTTCTTTTCCACCGTTTCAGAATTTCAATAGCAGGTTCCGTAAGAGGAACAGTGTGGTTTGGCACGTTGCCCTTATAGAGGTTCTTAGTGAGTTCCTTTTTATCCAGGTCTACGTGCTTCCACTCCAGTGTGATTATATCCGAAACACGGAGTCCGCAGGCGTGAAAAGCAAAGAGGAACATATCCATGATCTCCCTTGTACGGTCATGGGTTACCAGGTCGTACAGAGAGATGAATTTTTCGAGTTGATTTTCGTCCAGATAATGAATCTCGGCATCTTCGACCTCGGATTTGTACCTTCGATCTTTCAGATCCATGTAGGAAGCCGCGATTGCAGTTGCAGTTTGCACTGGCATGAGCTCATTATCTTTTGCATATTGGATCGCTTTGAATAATGGCGTCAGCATTTTATTGATGCCTTCTTTCGTATTTCCTTTTTTCAGGCGATAGGCTTTGTATTTTTCAATGATATCGACCGATATTTTGGAGATGCTTATGAAAGCTTCGCCTGTCGTTTCGATTACAAAACGTTGGAACTGGTCGATATACCTATCGGCATTGTAAAATGTACTGTACGATATCTTCTGAACATCATATCGTTGTTGATTGTAATTTTTCGCATATTCGATAAAGTCAATTCTTGAGGGTGTGGTACTTGTATTCTCACACTCTCCCGATAGGATCTTCTTTACGATATCTGCCGTAATGGGGCCACCATCGTAGGTTTGGATTTGCGTGTCGACTTTATCCTTTAATGCCTTCATTAAATTGGTTAAACGAGCGGCGTCACGGTTCTTGGCGCGTACCATTTGCTTCTTTTCGTCCCAATCTGAAGGTAATATTTTGATTCCTGTGGTCTTTGCAACAGTTATAGAATCAACGTTATACACCAAATATATAGACACTTCACCTTTCTTGTTAGGTGCTGTCCTGATTGTGAAGTTTCCAATAGGAAATCTTGGCTTAATTCTACCCATAATTACTTAAATATCAAAAGGATGAATATAAATAATTTGTGAGGTTTTTATGAGGTTTTGTCAGGGGCATTAATATACCGTCTTTAGCAAAGATACAAAGGAAATTTGCGGTTTCAAATTTTTCCATAACTATCTGAATATTAAAAGGATGAATGAATGATTTTTTGTGAGGTTTATGTGAGGTTTATTTTCAGATAGCGTGATATAAAGCGAAAAAAAGCGCGATCTCAAGATCGCGCTTTTAAGCTATAAGAGTGTCATTTTAAGTCATTTAAGACCTATTTACACATCAGTACTCTTCTTCGTTGAAGAAAAAGTCGTCTTTGCTCGGGTAATCGGGCCAGATATCTTCGATGCTTTCGTAGATCTCGCCTTCGTCCTCGATCTCTTCGAGATTTTCGATGACTTCCAGCGGGGCACCCGAACGCGTAGCGTAATCGATCAATTCGTCTTTAGTGGCAGGCCACGGAGCATCTTCCAGTTTCGACGCCAATTCTAATGTCCAGTACATGATCGTATGAGTTTTTGGTTATATATTCGGATTTTAGTTTGCAAAATTAAAAAAAAATTCATTTATCGTACACCCAGAGTATTTCTTTTACGTTAAAATCTTCGGTGAGCCTGCGGCCGAGGACGTAAAAGTAGTCCGATAAACGATTGATATACTGTCTAATGTATTCGTTCACAGTGTATTGTTCAGACAGGGTCAGGACGATCCGTTCCGTTCGGCGGCAAATCGTGCGGCAAATGTGGCACAGCGATACGGCCGGGTGTCCGCCGGGCAGCGTGAATTTCGCGATTGCCGGCAGCGTAGACTGCATGGCGTCGATCCGGTTTTCGAGAAACAGCGCTTTTTCGGGGCCGAATTCCGGCAGGTATTTAGGCGCTTCGCCTTCGGTCGCCAGGTGAGAGGCAGCCCGCATCAGATGGTCGAGCACCGCCAGCAGATCGTCCCGGTAAGGCGACAGGCGGGGCGTGTCGTCCAGATTGTCGCGCAGGTAGGCGGTAAAGGACATCAGTTCGTCCACGGTGCCGTATGCCTCGAGGCGGGGGTGGTTTTTGGGAACCCGTTGGCCTCCGACCAGGGAAGTGGTTCCTTTGTCTCCTTTTTTCGTGTACACTTTCATCGTTCGGAATGTTTAATAGGTTATATGCGGTAGTGTTGGGGCGGAAGTTTGGGGTTGAAAAAGTAAATCGTCATGACGCGCCGGTCTACGCTGACGCACGGGTAATGCTGCCAAATCTGTTGCGCGAAGCGCCAGTGGCGCGCGCTCCGGTGCGGAGACAGGATGATCATGCAACCTTTGTCTTCCGAGACCCGGTGCGCCGTCGCCGCGATGGTTTCCAACGTCACGTCCGGAAGCAGTATGCAAAGGTTGCGCCCGGATGCCGGTTTCGGAGGGCCTACGTTCGGGATCAGCGTAAAACTGTCCAGCCGGCAATGCGTGTAAAGGTTCTGGATTTTCACCGCGTGCCGGTGCCCTACCCGCTTGCTGCGCAGCGCGTCGTAAAGCGTAGTATCGCAACCGGTAATCCGGTCTTTCATAAATACGTTCCGGACAATGCCGTACATGAACGGCGAATGGATGCCGTGTCCTCGCCAATGGCGGACATGGATGTGCGCCCTGACCCGGAAGTAGCCTCTGAAAAGGCGTTGTTTTATCTTTTTAATACCGTTCATAGCCTTTATTTATTTCCGAGCATCTGTCCGGCCAGATGTCCGGTCGAATAGGCGATCTGCAGGTTGTATCCGCCCGTATCGGCGTCGATGTCGAGTAATTCGCCCGCGAAATAGAGCCCTTTTACCAGACGCGATTGCATCGTTTGCGGATCGACCTCTGCGGTCGAGACGCCGCCGGCGGTGACAATGGCCTCCTCGAACGGGCGATAGTCGCTGATCGGCAGCCGGAAAAGTTTCAGTTGCCCGACGATTTTATCGAGTTCCGGAGCTTTTACGGCATTTAGCGGCAGCCGTTCGGGTATTTGCAGACTGGCTGCGAACGGACGGATCAATTGTGCGGGAAGCAATTTGCGCAACAGACTGCTCAGCGGCGCCTGCGGGCCGAGTGTTTCGGCTTCCCGGGCGATCCGTTCTCTCAACTGGGTCGGGTTCAGCGCCGGTTTCAGATCGAGGTCGACGGCGACTCGCTGTCCGTCGATTAGCGCGTCCACGGCCTGACGGCTCATCCGCAGGGTCACAGGGCCGCTGACGAAAGGGGTGAATTCGAGTTCGCCGAATTCCTGTTGAACGTAGCGGTCGTCGATCGCCAGGCGGGCGGATATGTTTTTCAGGCGCAAACCTTTCAGACTCTCCGCAAACGGGAGCGACGTTTCGAGCGGAGTCAGCGACGGCCGGATTTCGACGATGGCGTGGCCGAGCCGGTGCGCCAGCAGGTAGCCGTCGCCCGTGGAGCCGGTAGCCGGATAAGAAGCGCCTCCCGTGGCGAGCAATACGCAGGAGGCCGTCACCCGTTCCGAGTCGTTTCGGGCCGTGCTTAGCGTAACTCCCGAAACCCGGCCTCCCGCGGTGTGCACTTCGGTCACCCGGGTATGGCATACGATCTGCGCTCCCTGTTCCCTGCTCCACCGCACATGGGCGTCGGCAATGTCCCAGGCGCGTCCGCTGGCGGGGAAAACCCGTTCTCCGCGTTCGATGGTCAGCGGAACGCCGATCCGTTCGAAAAAAGAGACCGTTTCCCGGTTGCCGAACCGTGCCAGCGCAGGGGCGAAAAAGTCGGAAGAGCTGCGGACTTTTTGCAGGAATTCCTCCGGCCGCCGCATGTTGGTCAGGTTGCAGCGGCCTTTGCCGGTGATCCGGACTTTCCGCTGCGGCTTTTCCATCTTTTCGCAGACCAGGACGCTGAATCCGGCCTGTGCGGCTATCCCCGCAGCCATGATCCCGGCGGCCCCTCCGCCCGCTATGATAAGGTCGAAATTCCTCAATTCCGTAAAATTTTCCACAAAGATAAAAATTTCGGAGTGTTTCTTTCCGGTTCCCGAAAAAATCCGTAGATTTGCGATCCCCAATAGCTCTAAGGAAGATGTTAAGCAGAAGATTATTAAGGATTAAGATTGTCAAAGCTCTTTATTCGCATTTTAAGTCGGAGTCGGACTCCCTGATCGTTTCGGAAAAAAATCTGCTGTTCAGCATCGATAAGACCTACGAGCTTTACCATCAGTTGCTGTGGCTCGTCGTAGACGTGGCGAATTACGCCGAAAACCGGATCGAACTCGGGCGCCGCAAAAAACTGCCTACCCCCGAAGAATTGAATCCGAATACCCGATTCGTCGATAACCGCGTGATCGCGGCGATCCGGGACAGCGAAGAGCTGACCGATTACCTGCAGCGTAAAAAGCTGGGATGGGTGCAGTATCCCGAACTGATCAAGAAGCTCTATATACTGTTGACCGACAGCGATTTCTATCGACAGTACATGAACGGTTCGACGGGGTCTTTCAAAGGAGACGCCGCTCTGGTCGAAAAGTTTTATACCCGGATCGTTTGCGAGTGCGAGGCGCTGGAAGAGGTGATCGAGGAGCAATCTATTTTCTGGACGGACGATGTCGATTTTGCGACGATCATGGTGCTGCGCACGTTGTCGGACATGCGGGAGGGCCGACAGGAACTGCCGTTGCTACCCCAGTATAAGAGCGACGACGACAGGGAGTACGTCCGGGAGCTTTTCCGACATGCGCTGGTGCACTTCAGAGAATACGCCGAATACATCGGCCGTTATACCAGCAATTGGGAAGTGGAGCGGATCGCATTCATGGACAACGTGATCATGGTGGCCGCGATGTCCGAGCTGATCGCTTTCCCGTCGATTCCCGTAAAGGTTACCCTGGACGAATTCATCGAAATAGCCAAATATTACAGTACGCCGGGCAGCAGTACGTTCATCAACGGCGTGCTGGACAAGGTGGTCGAAGCGCTTACGGCCGAAAAGCGCATCCAAAAGACGGGACGCGGATTGCTGGACAAATAGCCGTAAGAATGGCACTCATATTGCTTCCGTTCTCATGCGGAAACCGATCGTCGTGGAAAAACAGTTTTTGATTATAGGTTTGTTATGCTTCGCCTGTTCCTGCGGAACGGGCGGCAAGAAGGTCGTCCCGGACAAAGCCGGTGCGACTGTGATCGCGTTGACCGATTCCGTAAGAACGGATACGGTCGATTTGGGGCGGATTCACGCCGGAGAAGTTATCCGCAGGGATTTGTCGCTGCGTAACGGGAGCGATCGTCCGATGATCATTCTGTCGGCGGCGACCAACTGCGGATGCACGACGGTTGATTTCGAACGGGAACCGGTGCAGCCCGGCGCGGAGGCGGGATTCGTTTTCGAATTCGACAGCAAAGGCTTCTCCGGATACCAGCTCAAACACATCACCCTGCGTACCACGCTGTCCAAACAGCCTTTTACGCTGGTCGTCATCGGGGAAGTCGAATGATTTTCCGGATAAATAAAGCTGAATTTGTTCCGGAATAAGGTTGCGAAATTCCGAGAATCCGTTAACTTTGCAGAAAACTTTTAATATTGATTATTATGAATTTGACAACAATTATGCTCCAGGCTCCGGCTGCCGGAGGATCGGGCGCGTCTCTGCTGATTATGATGGTGCTGATTTTTGCGGTGATGTATTTTTTCATGATACGTCCGCAGCAGAAACGGCAGAAAGAGCTGGTGAAATTCCGTAACGCACTCGAAAAAGGACAAAAAATCATCACCGCCGGCGGAATCTACGGTACGGTCAAGGAGGTGAAAGACGTATATGTGTTGGTCGAAGTCGACAACAACGTGACGATTCGCGTCGACAAAAATATGGTGATGCGCGATCCGGCCGATCTGGCTCAGCAGGGCAAATAAGCGGGTTTTCCGTATAAAATACAAAAAAGCAGGGGATTCCCTGCTTTTTTTGTAAAGAGCGATGACGGAACCGTAATTCTTGCGAAGGGGCGTTTCATGCGATCGCCTGCCGTTGTCCAGCCAATAAAAACAGGGAGGCAACCGTTCGTTGCCTCCCTGAAAAGCAGATTTCGAAATCCTATTCCATTTCGATCATCAGCGCGTGATTCGGAATATTGTCTCCTTCCTTCACGTCGATCTTTTTCACTTTGCCGGCGAAAGTGGCTTTGATGTTGTTGTTCATTTTCATTGCTTTGAAAACGATCAGCAGATCGCCGACTTTCACTGCCTGTCCCTCGGCTACGCATACCTTCACGACCGTTCCCGGGATGGAGGATTTGATGTGCTTCGGGTTCTCCGGCTCCCACGGCTTACGTGCCAGATGCTTTTTGGTAAGCGTCGTCTGGAACGTTCCGTGCATGGTTTCCAACGTATCGTAATGATTTTTTTCCATACTTACCGGGGTTTAGAACGGAGGATTGCCGTGCTTTTTGTTGGGCTGCGAACGGTTCTTATGAGCCGATACCTTCAACGCGTGTTCGATGAACATGCGGGTTTCGGCCGGGGCGATCACCGAGTCGATGTAGCCCTTTGCCGCCGCAACGTACGGATTGGCGAATTTCTCCTTATATTCCTGAATTTTCAGTTTACGCATTTCGGCCGGATTTTCGGCGCCGACGATGTCTTTCTTGAAGATGATGTTGGCGGCGCCTTCGGGACCCATCACGGCGATTTCGGCCAGCGGCCATGCGAATACGAAGTCGGCGCGCAGGTGGCGCGACCCCATGGCGATATAACCGCCGCCGTAGGCTTTACGCAGCACGACGGTGATCGACGGAACGGTCGCCTCGCTGTACGCGTACAGCATCTTGGCGCCGTGGCGGATTACGCCGGCATGCTCCTGGTCCACACCCGGCAGGTAGCCCGGCAGGTCTTCGAGCGTTACGATCGGAATATTGAAGCAGTCGCAGAAACGGATAAAGCGGGCGGCCTTGTCCGAAGAGTCGCAGTCGAGCACGCCGGCCATCACCAGCGGCTGGTTTGCGATGAAACCGACCGTTTCGCCGGCGACGCGTCCGAAACCGACCACGATGTTGGCTGCGAATAGTTCCATCACTTCGAGGAATTCGCTCTCGTCGACCAACGCCTTGATTACGTCGCGCACGTCGTACGGTACGGTCGGGTCGTTCGGAACGATCGACGTGATGTCGTACTGCGGCAGCGGAGCCGCCGGAGCGATCTTTTCGGCTTTGGTCGTGTTGTTCATCGGGATCATCGAGATCAGCTTGCGGATCTGGACGAAGCACTCTTCCTCGCTCGTGGCGAAAAAATGAGCGTTGCCGGTCATTTCGCTGTGTACGCGCGCGCCGCCGAGTTCCTCCATCGAGATCTCTTCGCCGAGCACGGTTTTGATTACTTCGGGGCCGGTGATAAACATTTTCGAAATGTTTTCGACCACGAATACGAAGTCGGTCAGCGCGGGCGAATAAACGGCGCCGCCGGCGCAGGGACCCAGGATCACCGAAATCTGCGGGATCACGCCGCTGGACAGCGTATTGCGGAAGAAAATCTCCCCATAGCCGGCCAGCGCGTTGACCCCTTCCTGAATACGCGCTCCGCCGGAGTCGTTGATTCCGATCAACGGAATGCGCATGTTCAGGGCATAGTCCATGATTTTGGTGATCTTACGTGCATGCATGAAGCCGAGCGAACCGCCGGCAACCGTAAAGTCTTGTGCGAATATGGCGATCGGTTGGCCGCAGATCATTCCGGTGCCGATAATCACGCCGTCACCCGGAAGCGATTTGTCCTGCATACCGAAATCCCGGCCGTCGTGTTCCACGAAAATGTCGTATTCATGGAACGATCCCTCGTCCAGCAATGCGATGATACGCTCACGCGCGGTGAGTTTTCCCATCGCCTTTTGCTTTTCTATGGCTTTGGCTCCGCCGCCATAAAAAATTTTCTCTTTCCGATGCTGGAGTTCGAGAACTTTTTCATCCTCTACTGACATAGAATAATTGATTAGGTTAATACTGTAAAGTCTCTTTCAAAATAAACCAATTCGTATGTTTGGGCGTGGCAAGTTTACGAATTTTTTTCCCAAATCGAAAACTTATCCCCGCTTTTCGCATTCGCTCAGATCATATCTTCCTGATATACAAACATTCCTTCGAATGCCGGTAGATCCGGCGTCCGCTCTTCGAAAATTCCGTAGACGGCAGATCCCGAACCGGACATGGAAGCATAAAGAGCCCCCGCTCGATAGAGTTCTTCTTTGATCGCCGCGATCGTCGGATGAATGCGGAAAACGGATGTCTCGAAGTCGTTGACGATGCGTCCTTTCCATTGCCGGAGCGGCAGCCCGAACAAATCGCCGAGCCGGCTTTCGGGCCGTGCGGGCGCGACGCCTGCGTAGGCTTCGGCCGTACTGACCGATTCGTCCGGTTTGACGATGACCAGCCTGTGTCCGATCGGCGAACCCGCTACGGGAGCGAGGATTTCTCCCCGGCCGGTAACGAGCGTCGGCCGGCCGTCGATAAAGAACGGAACGTCGCTTCCCACCTGCGCCGCCAAACGGATCATCTGTTCGGCCGTCAGCGGAACGCCGAACAGTTCGGCCAGCCCTTTGATCGTAAGAGCGGCGTCGGCCGAACCTCCGCCGAGACCCGCCCCCATCGGGATCGTCTTGTGTAGGTGCATTCGCACGCCGCCGATCGGACAGGCTTCGCGGAATGCCCGGTAAGCCCGGACGCAGATATTGCGTTCGGGATCGACGCCCGTTTCCAGTCCCGACGAAGTGAACGAAATGTCGTCCGTCGCATCCGGCAGTATTTCGAGGGCGTCGCACAGTCCTCGCACCGGGTACATGACGGTTTCGATATCGTGATAGCCGTCGGTCCGTTTCGCAACGACGCGCAGGCCGATGTTGATCTTACAGTTCGGAAAAAGTAGCATATCCAGACATTTTGGGGTAAAAATAGGGAAAAGTATCCGGAAACGGGCATTTCGTCCGCCGTTTTTCCTACGGAATTTTGCTATCTTTGTAACACGATTGTCGTACTATGCAGTTTCGTACACCTATAAATATAACACCGTGCGGTTTCCGAATCGGGTATGCGCAGCGGGGATTGTTGCTCGGCTCCTGTTTTGCGGAAAATATCGGGATGCGGATGAAACGTTATAAGTTGCCCGTCGTCTTCAATCCGTTCGGAATCCTGTTCAATCCGGCTTCCGTGGCCCGGACGCTGACCCGTCTCGATTCGGGGAAGCTTTACGAAGCGAACAACCTGACCCGAAGCGGCGACCTGTGGGTCAGTTTCGATCATCACGGTTCGCTGGCTTCGGTCGACCGGGACGAAGCGTTGAAAACGATCAATCAGGCGGTACAGTCCGGCGCCCGGGCGCTGCGCGAGGCGGGATATCTGATCCTGACGTTGGGTACGGCATGGGTTTACCAACTCCGGGAGACCGGAGAAATCGTTTGCAACTGTCACAAACGACCGTCCGGCGAATTTTTACGGCGGCGATTGTCGGTCGACGAAGTGGTCGGGGGGTTCGTCCCGTTGCTGGAAGGGCCTTTGAAAGACAAGCCGGTAATCTGGACGGTCAGCCCGGTGCGTCATCTGGGAGACGGCCTGCCTGAGAACGCGCTGAGCAAATCGACGCTGATCGTGGCCATTCACCGGTTGATCGAACGTTATCCGCAGTGTTGTTATTTTCCGGCTTTCGAAATCATGACGGACGACCTGAGGGATTATCGTTTTTATGAAAAGGACATGGCCCACCCTTCGGAAGTAGCGGTCGATTATATCTGGGAACAGTTCTGCTGCGCGGCGCTCGATCCTTCCTGCACGGGGGTGTTCCGGAAGATCGATGCGCTGAATCGAGCGCTCGCACACCGTCCCTTGAACCCGGAAAACCCGGCCTATCGAGCCTTCCGGCATCAGAAAGCCGCGGAAGTCCGCGCATTGCAGCAGGCGTATCCGGATCTCGATTTTTCCCGCGAATTAAATTTTTTCGAGTCATGAAACGCAGCCTGACATGTCCGCAGTGCGGTGCCAGGGTGCGCATACCCTGGTTCTGGGCGATCGGGATCGAAGGAATTTTCCGTTGCCGGCAGTGCCGGTTGCCGTTCAAGACCGGTTACAAGACGGGCGCTATCCTGTCGGCGGTTTCGCTGAGCCTGAGCATGGCGCTCGTACAACTGATGGTATACGTATTCAGCATCTATTCAATGATTTTTTTCGCGCTGCTGCTGATTCCGTTGTGGATTTTTATCGCATTTCACCTGCGCCGCGCATATATGATCCGCAAAATAAAAAGAAGGATTAAATCGATTGAAAAACAGAGTGTTGATGCTTCCGAAGCGTCCGGCTTCGAATAAACGCCGCATTCGTGCGTAAGACAGCGTATCCGATTCGGAAACTTTTTATACTTTTGTGAGTCTAAACGATTTTCCGGAGATGAAATTAAACCGATTTTTTATTCCCGCCTGCCTGATCCTGTTGGTTCATACCGGTGCCGCCGCCCAGAGCGTCGGAAAACCCAAATTAGTGATCAATATCGTTATCAGCCAGATGCGGTACGAATACCTGGAACGTTTCCGCGATAATTTCTCGGAAAACGGCTTCCGCACCTACCTCGACAGCGGGGTCAACTTCACCAATGCCCGTTGCAATTACATGCAGACCAATACGGTCGCCGGACTCGCCACGCTTTCGACGGGCACCAATCCGGCCGGGCACGGAGTCGCGTCGGAAAGTTGGTACAACTATACGACCAACGACAGCATTAACCTGATTGCGGACGACAAAGTGAAGGGATTGGATTGCGAAGAGGGCGAAAACCGCTTTTCTCCGTTGAACCTGACTGCCGCCACGTTGGGAGACCGCCTGCATGAAAGCGATCCGAAATCGAAAGTCGTGGCCGTTGCCGAAGATCCTTATTCGGCCGTAATCAGCGGCGGTTCGACCGGGAGCGCTTTCTGGCTCGATCCGGGAAAGGGGCAATGGGTGTCGAGCAGCTATTATTTCGAGAACCTGCCTTTCTGGGTCAAGAAATACAACGAAAAACGTTTCGCGTCGAGCCTGCTCGACCGGGAGTGGGTGCCCGACAAATCGTTCGCCGCATATAAGAATACCGATACGACCGTGCTCAATTTCAGCGCCCGGCCGTCCGGTTTCAAGAATTTCTTCCGCAGCATCTTGAAGATATTTAAAAAAGAACCCGAAAAGTACGATCTGGCCTCGCTGCTCTATACGCCGTTCGGCAACATGTTGGTGACCGATTTCGCGCGCGAAGCGATCATCCTGGAAGAACTGGGCAAGGACGACCATACCGATCTGCTGACCGTTTGCTACGATTCGCCCCGGTTGATATGCGAGTATTTCGGACCGCAGTCCATCGAAGTGGAGGATATGTATTACAAGCTCGACCGGGAAATCGGCGAGCTGACGGGCTTCGTACAGGCGCAGTTCAAGCCGGGAGAGGTCGTGCTGGTGCTCACTTCCGACCACGGGAGCAGCAATACTTACCGGGAGCAGAGCCGGATCCCCGGGGGACAGTTCAACGTCGATCAGTTCAAGCTGATCATGAACGGTTTCCTCAGCGCTCAGTACGAACCGGGCAACTGGATTCTCGGATACAGCAGCAGGCAGTTGTACCTAAATCGAGAAATGATCTATAAGTACGGATTCAATCTGGCGGAAGTCCAGGCGCGCGCGGCAGCGTTCGCCCTGCAGTTCCGGGGCGTATCCGGCGCGCTGACCTCGACCGATCTGCAGAGCGGCGCGTTCGGGAGAGGATACGGCGAAAAAATTCAGAACAGTTTCTATCCGAAACGGTCGGGCGACGTTGTGATCAACTTGATGCCGGGCTGGATCGAACAGCGCGAGCACGCCGTATCGTTGTCCGGATCGCTTTATGAATACGATACGCACATTCCGTTGCTGTTTCTGGGTAGCGGCGTTCCGGCGGCGGCTGTGGAACGGGATGTGGAGTTGTCCGACGTCGCGCCTACCCTGGCACGCATCATGCAAATTCCGCTTCCGGACGCCGTAACGGGAAAAGTGCTCGAAGAAGTTGTTAAATAGTTTGAAGAGATGACGATTAACGAAATGCAGGACGAGATCGTCGAAGAGTTTTCCGTATTCGACGAGTGGCTCGACAAATACGAGTACCTGATCGAATTGAGCCGGGAGCTGCCGGCGATCGACGAGAAGCACCGGGTCGAACAGTATCTGATAAAAGGATGTCAATCCAGGGTGTGGGTCGACGCCGAGTTGAAGGACGACGGACGGATCTATTTCACCGCCGACAGCGACGCGATCATTACCAAAGGGATCATCGCGCTGCTGATCCGGGTGATGAACGGCCGGACGCCGGATGAGATCATCGACGCGGATCTTTATTTCATCGACCGGATCGGGTTGCGCGAGAACCTGTCCCCTACCCGGGCGAACGGGTTGCTGGCGATGATAAAGCAGATGAAACTGTACGCGCTGGCGTACAAAAGCAAAATGTAAGTCAACCGTTATGACGACACCTCAGGATATCATGCGGATGGAACAGGATATCGTTCTGACGCTGAAAAATATTTACGATCCGGAAATCCCGGTCAACATTTACGACTTGGGGCTGGTTTACGAAATCGACGTCGAGCCGGACGGAACGGCTAATATCCGAATGACGCTGACGGCTCCGAACTGTCCGATGGCGGATCAGTTGCTCGAAGAGGTCAATGAAAATGTCGCCAAAGTGGAAGGAATCACTTCCGTCAACGTCATTCTGACGTTCGATCCGCCTTGGGATCGTAGCATGATGTCGGAAGAAACCCTGCTCGATCTGGGCTTAATGTAAACCGGCGTTATGGCATCGTCCGCAGGCAAAATCGAAGAACTGATCCGATTGGTCTGGTGCAGGCAGTTCTACACCGGCGTTGGGGGGCCTGCGTTCGGCGTCATCGGGCACGGCAGGGCCAATCCCGGCGAAGGGATGGAGTTGCTGGACGTTCGGTTCGAATTGGACGGAACGGTTTATCGTGGTCCCGCAGCGATCCATGAATACGCTTCGGACTGGTATAAGCATGCCCATCACGAAGACCCCGGTTACGATCATTGCGTGTTGAACCTGGTCGTTCACGACGACGCAGTTATCTGTCGCGCCGACGGTTCGGTGATTCCCAACGCGGCGATCGTTTTCCCGCGGGAACTGGCCGAACGCTACGAACGGTTGCTTGGCGAAAGCGGTTCATACAGGTGCGGCGCCTTGTTGGCCGGAATGCCGGTGGTAAAGCGGTACAACCTGCTTACGGAATTGACCTGCGAGCGTCTCGAGCGTAAATACGACGAGTTTCTGCAACGTTACCGGCAGGCGGATAACAACTGGAACGAAGCGTTTTACGTTTCGCTGTTCAGGGCGGTCGGGGCCGGGTCCAACCGCGAATCCTATGAGCGACTGGCGCGAACGGTATCTTTTACGCAAATCTGTCGGGTGCGGGAGTCCGTCGCGTCGGCCGAAGCCCTGTTGCTGGGTGCGGCCGGATTGCTGGAGGCGGAGCCTTCGGACGACTATTCCGATAAACTGCGATACGAATTCAAACATCTGAGCCGGCGTTTCGGGATCGTTCCGATGCACCGCAACGCATGGAACCTCCGCTCGGGACGTCCCGATCAGAAACCGGTGTTGCGTATTGCCGAACTGGCCGCGCTGCTGGTTTCCGGCGAGTTTTTTTTCTCCCGTTTGGTCAATTGCAAAACGCAGCGCGACATCCGGCAGGTCTTTTCGGCCTCCGCTTCGGAATACTGGACGACTCATTACTGTTTCGGGCAGCCTTCGGGACGCAGTGTGAAACGGTTCGGCGATATGATGCTGGATAACCTCGGTATCAATCTGGTCGTCCCGATGATTTTCGCATACGGCAAAATCACCGGAAACGAAGAGCTGAAAGAGAGGGCGATCGGGATTCTGGAGGAGATCCGCGCAGAAAACCATATCCGGATCGTCAGGGAGTGGAAAACGCACGGCGTCGCCGCCGACAACGCTTTTTTCTCGCAGGGGTTGCTCGAACTGACCCGGGAATATTGCGAGAAAAAACGTTGCGCGTACTGTAATATCGGGAGAATCGTGCTGTGTTCTCAATAAAAAACATTAAATTTACGCGTTATTTTTCAACGTCTTAATCAATAAGAAAGGAATATGAGTGTAGTAACCGGATTAATTAAATTGTTTTTCGGAACGAAGAGCGAGAAAGACCGCAAGGCGATTCAACCCTATGTAGACAAGATCAAAGCGATATATCCGTCCATCGAACAACTTACCGTCGATGAATTGCGAGCGAGAAGCGCCGGCCTGAAAGCCGCCATCGCCGAATATATCAGCGCAGAGGAACAGCAGATCGCCGAACTGAAAGTGCAGCTTGAGAACCTGGACACCTCTTTGGACGACAAGGAGCGCATCTCGAAGCAGATCGATACGCTGACCGAAGAGATCGACCGCAAGATCGAGGAGAAACTCGACGAAATCATGCCGGAGGCTTTCTCCATTATGAAGGAGACCGCCCGCCGGTTCAAAGAGAACGAGGAGATCGTCGTGACGGCGACCGATTTCGACCGGGAGCTGGCCGCCGCCGGCAAGGATTTCATCCGGATCGACGGCGACAAGGCCGTTTACAGCAATTCGTGGGTAGCCGGAGGGAACAAGATCGTGTGGGATATGGTGCATTACGATTGCCAGCTTTTCGGCGGCGTCGTGCTGCATAAAGGAAATATTGCCGAAATGGCGACCGGCGAAGGTAAGACGCTGGTGGCGACGCTGCCCGTGTTCTTGAACGCGCTGGCCGGGAAGGGCGTGCACGTGGTGACCGTCAACGATTACCTGGCGCGCCGCGACTCCGAATGGATGGGGCCGCTGTATCAGTTCCACGGATTGTCGGTGGATTGCATCGACCGACATCAGCCCAATTCGAAAGCGCGCCGCAAGGCTTATATGTCCGATATTACGTTCGGGACGAACAACGAGTTCGGTTTCGACTACCTGCGCGACAACATGGCGTTCTCGCCGGACGACCTGGTGCAGCGTAAGCACCACTATGCGATCGTCGATGAGGTCGACTCGGTGTTGATCGACGATGCGCGGACGCCGCTGATCATTTCTGGGCCGGTTCCCAAAGGAGACGACCAGATGTTCGAGCAATACCGCGGGGCGGTCGAGAACCTGTTCAATCTGCAACGGAATCAGGTGACTCAGCTCGTCGCCGATGCGAAGAAGCTGATTGCGGAGGGTAAAACCGAAGAAGGGGGCATTCTGCTTTACCGGGCCCATAAAGCGCTGCCGAAGTACAAGCCGCTGATCAAATATCTCAGCGAACACGGTATCAAGGCGCTGATGCAGAAGACTGAAAATATTTACATGCAGGATAATAACCGGCGTATGCCGGAAATCGTCGACGACCTGTTTTTCGTGATCGACGAAAAACTCAATTCGGTCGAGCTGCAGGATAAGGGGCAGGAAGTGCTGTCGAAAAGCGTCAACGAGGAGAAATTTTTCGTGCTGCCCGATATGGGTTCCATCGTCGCCGACATCGAGAAAAGCGATATGAGCCCCGAAGAAAAGGCGGCGAAAAAGGACGAGGTGCTGAACGACTATGCGATCCGTTCGGAACGTCTTCATACGGTCAGTCAGTTGTTGAAGGCTTACAGCATGTTCGAAAAGGATGTCGAATACGTGGTGATCGACAACAAGGTGAAGATCGTCGACGAACAGACGGGGCGTATCATGGAAGGCCGCCGTTATTCGGACGGGCTGCACCAAGCTATCGAAGCGAAAGAGCGCGTGAAGGTCGAAGCTGCCACGCAGACGTTCGCGACCGTTACGTTGCAGAATTATTTCCGTATGTACCACAAGTTGGCCGGTATGACCGGTACGGCCGAAACCGAAGCCAGCGAACTCTGGAATATCTACAAGCTGGATGTCATCGTCATTCCGACCAACCGTCCGGTGATCCGCGACGACAAGGACGACGTAATCTATAAAACCAAGCGGGAGAAATATGCCGCCGTTATCGAAGAGATAGCCAAATTGGTCGAGGCCGGACGTCCGGTGCTGGTAGGCACTACTTCGGTCGAGATTTCCGAGTTGCTGAGCCGTATGCTGAAACTGCGCGGGATCAAGCACAATGTTCTAAATGCCAAGCAGCACCAGCTTGAGGCGCAGGTTGTGGCCGAAGCCGGACGCAAAGGACAGGTGACCATCGCCACCAACATGGCCGGCCGCGGTACCGACATCAAGCTGACCGACGAAGTGAAGGCCGCCGGCGGTCTGGCAATCATCGGTACCGAACGGCACGAGTCACGCCGGGTCGACCGTCAGTTGCGCGGACGTGCCGGACGTCAGGGAGACCCCGGTTCGTCGCTGTTCTTCGTATCGCTGGAAGATAACCTGATGCGGCTGTTCGGTTCGGAACGGATCGCCGGACTGATGGACAGAATGGGATTGAAGGAAGGCGAAGTGATCCAAGCCGGTATGATGTCGCGGGCGATCGAACGCGCGCAACGTAAGGTAGAGGAGAACAACTTCGGTATCCGTAAGCACCTGCTCGAATACGACGATGTGATGAACGCCCAGCGCGAAGTGATTTATACCCGCCGCCGCCATGCCGTTTACGGCGAGCGGATCGAGGTCGATCTGAACAACATCATGGTCGATTTCGCCGAAAGTTTCGTCGAGACGTACGGCGACGGCGAATACGAGGACTTCAAGTTCGAGATGATCCGCCAGGTGGCCGTGCAGCCTTCGTTCAACGAGAACGAGTTCGAAGAGGCCAAGAAAAAGCGCGAGGTGTTGGCCGGTATGGTCGTTAAGGATTTCCAGGACGCCTATGCCCGTCGCATGGCGAGCATTGCGGCGACTACCTATCCGGTTATCAAAAACGTGTACGAAAAGAACGCCGCTCAGTACGAGAATATCTACGTTCCGGTGTCCGACGGACGTCGTGTGTTCAATGTGCCGGTAGACCTTAAAAAAGCTTATGACAGCGAAGGCAAGGAGGTATTCAAGCATTTCAGCAAGGTGATCATGCTGGTCATCATCGACGAAGACTGGAAAGAGCACCTACGCGAAATGGACGATCTGCGCCAGAGCGTCCGGAATGCTTCGTACGAGCAGAAAGACCCGTTGTTGATCTACAAGTTCGAGTCTTACAACTTGTTCAGCAAGATGCTGGAAAAAGGGAATCGCGAAATTCTTTCGACGTTGTTCAAAGCTTTCGTTCCCGTCAAGGAAAATCCGGACGTGACCAAGCAGCAAATGCCGCAGCCCAAAACGGATCTGTCTCAGTTGCAGACCTCGCGGAACGAGGCGGCCGCAGCCGCCGGTTCCAGGGAGAAAAGCAAGCCTGCTCCCGTGCATGTCGAGAAGAAGGTGGGACGAAACGATCCGTGCCCCTGCGGCAGCGGGAAGAAATACAAACACTGCCACGGCAAGATGGAAGCCTAAGCGCGCTTCCTTATTACGAACAGAGACGATCCCCTTTGGGGTCGTCTCTGCTTTTATATGTCCGAATCGGGAAGTTTTCCCGCAAAACGGGCGGCCCCTTTTGTAAAGTGCCGCCCGTTTTCGAAGTATGTTTCGTTATTGCCTGTCCGATAAAAATCGTTTGAACGTATCGAAGTCGGACGGAAGTCCTACCGATAGTTTCTGCCCTTTCATGAATTCGGCCAGCCGCTGCGGAACGGCAACAGGCTGCCCGATGATCGGCTCTACCGTATCTTTGAATTTGGCCGGATGCGCCGTTTCGAGGAAGACGCCCGTTTCGCCCGCTTGCAGTCCCTCTTTCAATGCCTGATAACCGCAGGCTCCGTGCGGGTCGAGCAGGTATCCGGTTCGTTTCAGCGTGTCGGCCAGGATCGAACGGATCCGGTCGTCGCTGTACCGTGCGCCGCTGATGTCGGCCCGGATCGCGTCGATCGACTGGCCGTACAGATCCAGCACGCGCACGAAATTACTCGGATCGCCCACGTCCATCGCATTGGCCAGCGTAGCGACCGACGGCCGCGGCGTGTAAACGCCCGTAATCAGGTATTGCAGGAAAATGTCGTTGCTGTTGTTGGCCGCGATGAAACGTTTTACCGGCAATCCCATCCGTTTGGCGAACAGGCCGGCCGTGATGTTGCCGAAATTACCGCTCGGAACGCTGACTACGATCTCCCCGTTCTCCCCTGCCCTGCGCATCTGCGCGTAAACGTTGAAGTAGTAGAATGCCTGCGGCAGGAAGCGGGCTACGTTGATCGAATTGGCCGAAGTCAGCCGGAAACGTTCGTTCAGTTCCCGATCGAGGAAAGCGCTTTTGACCAGCCGTTGGCAGTCGTCGAACGTGCCGTCGATCTCAAGGGCCGTAATGTTCCGGCCGAGCGTCGTAAACTGTTTTTCCTGGATCTCGCTGACCTTGCCTTTCGGGTAGAGCACCACGACGTCGATGCCCTCCACGCCGAGGAAACCGTTGGCTACGGCGCTGCCGGTATCGCCCGACGTGGCGACCAGCACGGTCACCCGACCGTTGTCGCGACCGATAAAGTGGGACAGCATTCGGGCCATGAAACGGGCTCCGACGTCTTTGAATGCCAGAGTCGGCCCGTGAAACAGTTCGAGCGAATAAATTCCCGGTTCGACCCGGACGACCGGCGTTTCGAAACTCAACGTATCGCAGACGATCTTTCGCAGCGTTTCATGCTCGATGTCGTCTCCGAAAAACGCCTCCGCTACACGGCAGGCGATCTCGTGGAACGACATGGATGCGATTCCGTCGTAAAACGAACGGGGCAGTTTTTCAATTCGTTCGGGCATGTAGAGTCCCTTGTCGGGAGCCAGGCCGCGGACGACCGCTTCGCCGAGCGCAACTTCCGGCGCCGTATGGTTCGTGCTGTAATATTTCATCGTTTTTTTGCTTTTACCGACGGCCTGCTGGCCGCTTTTCGTACTATTTTCTTAAAATGAATCGTTCCATGAACTGATCGCCCGAAAGGTCGCCATAGCTGCCTTTCCGGGCTGCGAATTCGTCGAACGCCTGCACGTCGTCGCCCGGTTCGTTCGTCCGGTAGATCGTGAACGGGATCGGTTTCGACGTGTGGGTGCGGAGCGCGCACGGAGTCGGGTGATCCGGCAGGATGGCGATCGAAACCGGCTCGTCCCAGGTCGAAACGGCGTCGAGGATCGGTTTGACGATGCGCCGGTCGAGGTATTCGATCGTTTTCATCTTCAGCGCGACATCGCCCTCGTGCCCCGCTTCGTCGCTGGCTTCGATGTGCAAAAACACGAAATCGTGCGTGCGGAGCGCTTCGATGGCAGCCTGCGCTTTCCCCTCGTAATTCGTATTGTAAAGCCCCGTAGCGCCTTCGACATCGATCGATTCGAGGCCGGCATAGACGCCGATTCCTTTGATCAGGTCTACCGCCGAAATCACTACGCCGCTGCCGATTCCGTAACGCTGCATCAGCGTCTGCATCTGCGGGCGATAGCCCGGCGACCACGGCCAAATGCTGTTCGCCGGATCTTTTCCGGCCGCTTTGCGGGCCAGGTTGACCGGATGGTTTTCCAGCAATGCCATCGAACGTTCGATCAGTTCGTTCAACTGCCCAGCGGTCGGCTCTCCGTCGGTGTCGGCGGCCCTGACCAAAACGTCTTTGTAGGGAGTGCCCGGCACGTCGTGCGGAGGCGTCGTAACGATGCGTTTGCTTCCTCCCTTGATTTTCAGCAGGTGCCGATATGAAACTCCCGGAAAGAAGTTGACGTCCTCGCCGCCGAGTTCTTTTTGCAGGAAGGCGATCAGTTCGGCGGCTTCCGCATTCGAAATGTGTCCGGCCGAATGGTTTTTGATTTTTCCGTCCTCGATCGTAATCAGGTTGCAGCGCATGGCCATCTCCCCGTCTTCGATCTTGACTCCCATACTGGCGGCTTCCAGCGAGCCGCGTCCCTCGAAAACTTTCGGAACGTCGTAGCCGAGTACCGACAAATTGGCGATTTCGCTGCCCGGAGCGAATCCGGCAGGAACCGTAGCGAGCATTCCGCTGCGACCGTGCGCCGCCACCCAATCGATGGCCGGTTTGGAAACCGCTTGCAGCGGAGTTTTGTTTTCCAGGGCTTCGATCGGCTCGTCGGCCATGCCGTCGCCCAAGACAATGATGTATTTCATATGTCGTATTTTAAAATTTCAAATTATTCGGGGCTGATGAACTCCGTCGAAACGGACATCAACCGGACGTCTTTCAGCGTTACGAATCCGAACCGGAACCCTTCCTGCGGCAGCGGTGCCGTGAAAGTCCCCTTTTCGCGGTTCAACGTCCCCCCGACCGTGTGCCATACCCGGTGCGCGTTGTCCGACAGCGTATCGTTCGTATAGTAAAACTCGGCCGAATAGGGAAATATGCCTGTGCGGAACGAAACCCGCAGACTGTCGTCCAGGCTTACGTCCGTTATCCGGATCGGCGGATATCCGTCGCCGACCGCGCTTTCGAAAAAACACCGGATTTCGGCCGGTTCCCACCCTTCGTAATGTCCGTGCCGCATACCGGGACGGATGCAAACTTCGCGGAAATGCTGCGGAATCAGGCGGCAGCTTTTCTGGTACTGGGGCACATCGAAAGCGGTATCGGTGTTTCCGTTGACCATCAGCATCGGGATGCCGACGTACGGGAGATACACGGACGGGTCCAGATCGCGCATCCACCGTGCTTTTCCGTCGGCCGACAGCTTGCTCATGCCGTAGTCGAAGAATTTCAGTTCGTCCATGTATCCACATCCGTACACCGGCGCCGCGGCTTTGAAGCGGTTATCGAGCGCGGCGACGATACAGGTCAGGTAACCGCCCCAACTGATGCCCGTCAGGCACGTCTTGTCCGCGTCCACCTGTTTCATGGAAAGTAGCAGCGAGTGCGCCAGAATTGCGGACGAGACGGCGTGATAAGTCCACGAACGTTTCATGTCTCCGTTTTCTGCCTGCATGAATACGGCTTCGTCGTCGCCGAGATTCGGCCCTCCGTCGGGCAGCGGCCGGATCTCCGGCCCGTTGCCGCACAGATCGATCGCAATGGCGGCATACCCTTCGGCCGCCCATTTTTCGACCCATTGTCGGAAAGCCCATCCGGCGCCTCCGTGAAGCAGTACGACGCCCGCATACTTCTTTTTCCCGTGCGGGCGGTTCGCTAGTAAATCGGGGTCGGAGTAATAAGCGAAAACCCGGGTCGGTTTGCCCTGATAATCGACGCTGCGCAACAGCAACGAACGCACCGCGTCGCCGGGCGCATCGTCCAGCCACTCGACTTGCGGAACCCGACTCAACAGGGCGAGGTCCCACAGCCGGTTAACCTCGCCCACCGGTTCGTTGTCGATAACAGGAACCGTTTTCCCTCCCGCAAGGCCCGTGCTCAAGCACCCCAGCAGCAATATGGTAAAAAACGCTTTCATGTCGGCTCGTCGTTTTCGTGATCGTTTTAATCCCGGCGTATCATTAACGCCGACGTATCGGCATCGATGCAATCGGGGGCGGGAGTTACATGGAAATTGGCGGCGATCCGGCACACCACATCTGTAGACGGCGCGCAGCGCATACCGCCGGCGGCCATTGCCTTCAGGTAGATACCCGCCGCCTTGTCGGCCATGTGGATCAGGCCGAACGCCGCGTCCAGGTTGCGTCCCCGGGCGAATACCCCGTGATGCTGCCACATGGCCATCGACCGTTTGCGGAAGGCTGCGGCCGTAGCGTCGGCGATTTCGTCGCCGCCGGCCATCATCCACGGGATGAATTCGATGCCCTGCGGAAATCCGACGACGCACTCCACATGCGACTGCCAAAGCAGTTTGCTGAGCAGCGGGGTCGTCAGCTCATGCAGGTAAGTGAGCGCGATCAGGTTCGGCGTGTGAGTATGGATCACGACGTGATCCGCTCCCTCCGAGACCTCTTTGGCTACGCTGTGCGATTTCAAGTGGGCTGGCAGTTCGCTGGTGGGCCGTCCTTCCGGTTCGAATCCCCACAGTACCCGGTAGTTCTCCCCCTTGGAATCCATTTCGATCACGCCCAGGTTTTTTTCGGGAGCGATGCTGATATTCCTCAAAAAACGGGTAGTCCCCGAAAACATGAATTTTTCGCCGGCCAGGTTCGGCAGCGAAACGCGCGCCGGGGTCCAGTCCGATTTGACCGCGAGTGGTAGGCCCGCCATCTTGTCGGGTTCCAGACGCTGACTGATATTGCCGCCGTTGGCTTCGCACCAGCCCAGAAACCACATGTCGGAACTGGTTTTTATCGCTTCCTTTATGAATATCAGATCATTCGTCGTCTTCATATCATTCTTCGTATTTCTATTTATTCAGTACTGCGGAAACCGGTTTGCCCGTTTCGTCGAACTTCGGTATTTTCCAGTATCCGTATCCGATGTGCCGGGGCGTATGCCCGATCGAATTTCCTTTGATGGCGTCGTAAACCAGCAGTAGGGTTTCGTCGTCGACCCTGAGCACCGAAGGGAAACCGATCGCTCCGGTCGCCCATCCGTCTTTGGTGCACTTTGCATCCACGACTACGGCACTGTTGCGGTCGTCCCAGTGATCGACGTCTTTCGTCCAGTACACGACGTTGCAATCGGTCGCGTTGTAGCTCTGGTTGAATTGGTTGGTGAACAGAAAATGGTAACCCGAAACGGGGTCGAAATAGTAATTCGCATTTTCGGGGGCCGTCTTGTTCTGACGGTCGTTGGGAATCCTTTCCCAGCTCGCCGGCACGCCGGCGAATCCGCCCGGGATCTCGATCAGGGGTCCCAGTATCGGCTTGTCGACCCGCCATCCTTGCGGATTCGGATCGCCGTCCCAATCCTGCACCGCTTCGAGGTCGTTCGAACGGACAATCGCAATGTTGGCCCCGCAGGTCGCGAACATCATGTATTTCAGGTTGACCGTATCTTTTTTGCCCTGCCATTTCGGGTTTACGATCACGGGGCCCGGAACGGTGATCCCCTGCGGGAAAGAGCCGTTAGTGCCTTTGTAGAAAAGCACCGATTTCTCTTTCCCCGGTTCCCTGTTGATTTGTTTCCATTCGCCTTCGATTCCTTTCGGGCCTTTGGTTTCGGCTTTCGCCAGACAACTCGAATAATAGACGGCCGGCGTCCCTACGTCGTCCCCGATCGGGGCGGCTCCGTCCGCCCCCAGGTAGTAGGCGTACCAATACTTCGTGTCCCGGTCGTAATAGAGCCATGCGCTCGATGCGCTCCAAAAGTCCTTGTAGCCCTTTTCGGCTCCTTGCGGATCGTCGTCGACGCCGCATTTGAGTTTCGGCCCCAGCCGTTCCCAGTTTTTCAGATCCTTGCTTTTGGCCAGGTGGGTACGCCACAGGTGATTCTCCGCATCCGTATCGCCCGGCTGATGTCCCTCGTGCGTAGCGGCCCCATCGTAAAACAGGTAATAGGTGTCCCCGACCTTGTAGATATTGGGTTCGCGCATACCCCGACCGTCCGATTCGTAATACCGCTCGCCGGGCTCGCTCGGCGAAATAAGGATTCCCCGGTCGTCGATAGGCATCCGGTAAGTGGCCACCGCGTGCTGCCCGAACGAAACGCCCGGCATCAGCGCCCATACGAATAAAAGAAAACGGAAATTACTCATCATCTGTTGCTCTGTTTACCGGATATTCGCAATGCTGATAATGTCCGCGAAGACGCCTGCGGCAGTCACTCCGGCTCCGGCTCCGTATCCTTTGATCTGCATCGGATACTCCTTATAGCGTTCGGTTGTCAGCAGGATTACGTTGTTGCTGCCGGCCAGGTGGTAGAACGGGCTTTCGCTGTCTACCTCGCGCAATCCCACTTCGGTCTTGCCGTTTTCCATTGTGGCGATGAAACGCCAGCGCTTACCGCTCGCTTCGAGCTTTTTGCGGCGCTGTTCGAATTCGGCGTCGATCTCGGGAATTTTACGCCAGAAATCCTCGACCGATCCTTCGAAATATTTTTCGGGGATGAACAGGTGCTTTTTCACGTCGGCTTGTTCGACTCGGTACCCGGCTTCGCGGGAGAGAATCACCAGTTTGCGGATTACGTCCATGCCGCTCAGGTCGATCCGCGGGTCGGGTTCGGCATAACCGGCTTCCTGTGCCATTTTGATCGCTTTGCTCATCGGCACGGTCGCGCTCATCTCGTTGAAAATATAATTTAGCGTTCCGGAAACCACCGCTTCGATTTTCAGGATGCGGTCGCCGCTGTTGATCAGATCGCTGATCGTATTGATGATCGGCAGGCCCGCTCCGACATTCGTTTCGAATAGGAACTTGACTCCCCGTTTACGGGCAATCGATTTGAGTTCGTGGTAACGGTCGTATTCGGACGACGCCGCGGTCTTGTTGGCGGCCACGACCGAAACGTTGTGCTCCAGCAGATCCTTGTAGATATCCGCAACCTCGGCGCTGGCCGTGCAGTCCACGAAAACGGAGTTGAAAATATTCATCGACAGGATCGCATCCCGGAATGCCGCCGGCGTCGAGACGTTTTCCGAACGCCGGAGTTCGTCGCGATAGGTCTTCAGGTCGAGACCGTCGCGGTCGACGATATACCGTTTGGAGTTGGTCGCGCCGACCACCCGGATCTGCAAGGAATTTTCCTTCATCAGCTTGGCCTGCTGCAGGCGGATCTGTTCCAGCAAGTTGCTTCCGATCAGCCCCACTCCGGCGATAAAGATATTCAACACCTGGTAATCGGACAGGAAGAACGAATCGTGAAGCACGTTCAACGTCTTGCGCAGGCTGTCGAGCGACACCACGAACGAAATGTTGGTTTCCGAAGCCCCCTGCGCGCAGGCGATCACATTGATCCCGCTACGGCCGAGCGTGCCGAACAGTTTTCCGGCGATACCCGGCGTGTGTTTCATATTTTCGCCGACGATCGCGATCGTGGCGAGATTCGGTTCTTTTTTGATCTTATTGATTTCCCCCAGCGCGATTTCCTGCGCGAACTCTTCAGTCAGCACTTCCATCGCGAGATCCGCGTCGTCGTTGCGCACGCCGATCGAGGTCGTATTTTCGGACGCCGCCTGCGAGACGAGGAATACGCTGATTCCCGATTTGGCGAGCGTTTTGAAAATCCGGTAGTTGACGCCGATAACGCCGACCATGCCCAAGCCCTGGATCGTGATCAGGCAGGTGTCGTTGATCGACGAGATTCCTTTGATCGCCCGGCTGGCATCCCCCGACGACTCCCGGGAAATGGCCGTGCCTTTCGAATCCAGGTTGAACGTATTGCGGATCACGATCGGAATATTTTTGTGGTAAGCCGGGAAGATCGTCGGCGGATAGATCACCTTCGCTCCGAAATTGCATAGCTCCATCGCTTCGACGTAACTCAGGTGTTCGATCACGTACGCATCGTTGATAACCTTCGGGTCGGCGGTCATAAAGCCGTCCACGTCCGTCCATATCTCCAGCGCGGACGCTTTCAGCGTCGATGCGAGGATGGCCGCCGTATAGTCCGATCCGCCTCGGCCGAGATTCGTCGCGTCGCCGTTGGCCAGGTCGGTTGCGATGAAACCGGGGACGATCGCCACGTGTGGCATCTTTTCGAAACGGCGTTCGATCAATTTTTCGGTGGATGCGAAATCGACCACATGGCGGTTGAACAGCGGTTTGGTTTTGATGAATTCCCGCGCGTCGTACCGAACCGAACCGGCAACCGCGCCGCATACGATCTCCGACGAAAGCCGTTCCCCGTAGCTGAGGATCATGTCGGTCGTTTTCGGGGAGAGATCCCGGATCAGGTAAACCCCTTTGAAAATATTGCTCAGTTCGTCCAGCAGTTCATCCAGCCGGTTTTGAACTCCCGGCCGGTTTTCGGGCAGCACGATCTTTTCGACGAGTTCGTTGTGGCGGGCGATCATGGCCGTACACTGGGGCATATAAGCTTCGTCGCCGGCAGCCGCCAGACGAGCCGTAAGCAACAGTTGATCCGTTATGCCTCCCAAGGCCGATACCACTACGATCACATCCTCGGAACAGGATTCCACGATTTTCTTTACTTGCGATAGCCCTTTTTCGGAACCGACCGAAGTCCCGCCAAATTTCAATACTTTCATCGGTTTATTTTTCATAAATTACGTTTAGTCTTTCGGTACGAACCGGACGATCCGCCTTTTTGCCGTTCGGCGAGCCTTCCGGCGCGGAAAATTTCTCCGCGCTTTTCAACCTGCAATAATAGGGAAAAAAACCGCAAAAACCTAATTTCGACACCGATCCGGGGGCATTTTATCGGTTTGTTTCGTGTGCCGAAGGCTCGTTTACTGGGGCTCCGGTTTGCAGCGACAGCTCCGCAACGAAACGGCGTTCCCCGGGAAAGCCTCGGGAGCCGTCGCTGCGAACCGGTATGCAAATTATAGCGAGCGGATGTTACCGGAATATTTAATTTGTGCGACATTTCCGAAAAGCAATGCATTTTCGGTTTTTTATTGTACTTTTGGAACCGCAAAACCAAAAACAAGTTTTATGAAGTTGAAAGATGTTCTGGCCATCTCGGGTCAGGGAGGATTGTTCAAGTTCGTGGCGCAGAGCCGCAACGGCATCATCGTCGAATCGCTGGCCGACGGAACGCGCACCTGCGCCCCGGCGACCGCAAGGGTCAGCTCGCTCGGAGAGATCGCTATTTTCACCGACGGGGAAGACATGCCGTTGGCCGAGGTTTTCCAAAAGATTTATGAGAAATGCGAAGGTAAGCAGACGATCGATCCCAAGTCTCCCGCCGAAGCGCTGAAAAAATATTTTGCCGAAGTGCTGCCCGAATACGATCGCAGCCGGGTTCATGTTTCCGACATGAAAAAAATGGCGACGTGGTATAACCTGCTGGTCGCTTCGGGAATGACCGAATTCAAAACCGGGAACGAAGAGTCTCAAGAAGAATCCGGCGAAAACGGCCAACAATCGTAACGCGGCACACCCGGATGTTATAAAACGAAAACGGATCTCGTCGAGATCCGTTTTCGTTTTTTGTCGAGTGTTCACTTCCCCGTTTCTCGGGCATATTTTTCGTTGTATTCCCGGATCAGGCCGAATAGGTACTGTCCCCGAGGCTCCGTCGCCGTGAAACTATGTTCGACATCTCCTCTCAACGCGAAATTCCACAGCAGGGTGAGTTGTACTCCCGCGTCCAGGAAAGCGTCGTAATACTTGCGGTAAGCCTCTTCGGACTGCAACACGCCTGCGAATTCGCCGACCACATATGCTTTGTTGAGCGTTCGTGCGGCATACATCGCTTCCCGGAGCTGCCGGTCGAGCGACACCTTTCCGCAGTCGGAAAATTTTCGGCCGGTTTCGTAAACGTGTTCGGTTACGGTATTGATCGGATACGGATTGAACAGGTTCGTAATCGCACGGTACTGTCCGGTATCGTCCGTATCCCAGGAGTTTTCGACGTACTGATGGTACTGGGAAGGCCTGAGGGTCGCGTTGCCCGACAGGATCATCCGCGAGTCGGGATCCTTCGCCCGGACGATATCGGCGAAAGTACGGAATGCGAAATGAATGTCGTCCCCTTTCGTCCAATTGGCGGGATCTTCCGTATCGAACCGCTCCTGCCAGTTCGGCAGGTCGGCCTGCAAATTCAGTTCGTTGCCGAATTCCCAACCGAAAATACTCTTGTATTCCCGCAGAGCCGTTACGACGTCCTCGGTGTACCGCATGAGGAAACCGACTGTCCGGCTACCTGCTTTTCCCCAGCAGCGGTAAGGTTCGCCGTAGTAGAGCGAAACGGCCGAGTAGTTCCAGAAAAAGCTCGGGATCAGGCCGATTTCGCACTGCTGGGCATAAGCGGCGACTTTGCGAAGCGCAGCCAGGTAGTCGTCCCGGTGATCCGTATAGGCGGGGAGTTCCTCGCTGTAAAAGACGCCGCAATTGAAACGGACGACGCCGACGCCCTGTTCTTTCAGTATATCCAGCGAAGCGTAGGCGTCGGTAAGGTCGATTCCGCCGTCTTTCAGGCAATACGAAAAAAGGCCGTAGCAGTTCACTCCGGTAGCATGGTATTCCCGGCCGGCCAGGCAAATGACCGCTTCCGAAACGGCATTTACGCCCGTTGCGGGCACATTTTTTACATAGAGTCCTTTGCGGACGCTTTCGTTGTTCCAGTAACGGGTTTGCAGGTCGGAAATACCGGCTCCCTTGTCGGACGGACGATTGCAGCCTGCGGTCGACAGTACGGACAGCAGCAGTAGGGCGGATCGAAAAAATCGTTTCATAAATTCGGGTTTGGATTGCACCGGCAAAAGTAATATCCCGGTCGGAAAATAAAAAATTTAACCCGTATTTTACCGGTAAAGGCCGGCGGTTCGCACCGTCGGCCTTTACGTTTTGTCCGGAATGATCCCGGTCGGTTACCGGATGTCGACGACCAGCGGAGCGGCGAGTCTGGCGGATTCGTTTTTCACCTCTTCGAACCACGCTTTCGCATCTTCCGTACCGGCTTTGCTCCAGCCTGCGCCGGTGTAATAGGTGAACGGTTCGTTCGCTTTTACGGACGTAAGCGCCAGCAAGTGACCGCAGTTCTCGACGCTCTGCGCGATGCCCTCGGGAAATACTACGCCGATGCCGGTATTTCCGTCGTTACCGGCCGCCGGTTCCCAATAGGCGATGCAATGTCCGTCCTGCATCCGTTCGCCTCCGTCCCGCAGTACGATGCCCGCTGCCGCTTCCATCGACCGGTCGTAGATCTCGGTCACCCGGTTGAAGCGGGTGTTGGCATCCAGCGAGATGATCCGCTTTTCGGTTACCGGCCGGTCGCCGACCCGGTACGGAGCGTAGGTCAGTTCGAACGTGATCCGGATCGGGCCGTTGTCCAGAATCCTGGATTCGACGAAATTGTTTCCGAGCCAGACCGTATCGTTCAGGTAAGGAGCCATCGCTCCGGCGCCGAGCGTCCGGCCTACTTTGTAGCAGTCGAGCCCTTCTCCGTGGTCGGTGTGGTAATCGCCGTTTTTATACCATTTATCCACGACCAGGTCGCGCGTGCGTTTTTGCCAGATGTCGATCCCGTTGCTGATCTCGCCGGTTGCCTGCAGGGCCGGACCGTACATACGGAAACCGATCAGGTTGTTTTCCCAGGCGAAATCGTCCATTCGTTCGGGCACCAGTCGCCCGAATACCTGCGGTGTCGGCGGAGCCGGACGACCTTTGCGGATCTGGTATTTTTCCGAAGCGTCGCCGATCAGAGATATCTGGAAAATCAGGCTCTGCGGCGTTTCTTCGCCGAGCGTCACGGCCTGGCACGGCAGCGTATCCCCGTCGGGCGTCAGTACCACGACTTCCTGCGGCGCGACGCCCGGCAGCGCGGATTCGACTTTTGCCCAGGGAATTTCCACCGTTTCGTAAATTCGTTCCAGACCGGTCGGATTCGTTACCTCGACGACCAATTCCCGCGTGCACGACGCCCATGTCAGCGCGCACGATGCGACAGCCAATAAAATCAGTTTCATATGCGATATCATTTTAGTTTTCATTGGCGGCCCGCCCCAGCGAAGCCAGGATACCGCCGTCGACATACAGAATGTGTCCATTTACAAAATCCGACGCCCGCGATGCGAGGAACACGGCCGCTCCGGCCAGGTCCTCCGGATCGCCCCAGCGCGATGCCGGGGTGCGGCTGACGATGAATTCGTTGAACGGATTACCGTTCACGCGGATCGGCGCCGTCTGTTCGGTCGCGAAATAGCCGGGGCCGATGCCGTTGACCTGGATGTTGTGTTTCGCCCATTCGGTTGCCAGATTTTTCGTCAGCATTTTCAATCCTCCTTTGGCCGCGGCGTAAGCCGTTACGCTGCTGCGCCCGACCTCGCTCATCATCGAACACATGTTGACGATCTTGCCGTGTCCGCGGCGGATCATTCCGGCGGCGACCGCCCGCGACATCAGAAAAGGCGACGTCAGGTCGGTCGCAATTACCTCGTTCCACTCCGGCAACGTCATTTCCAGCGCCGGAATCCGCTTGATAATCCCCGCATTGTTGACCAGGATATCGATCGGGCCCGCTTCCCGTTCGATCCGGGCGACACCTTCGGCGACGGCCTGCTCGTCGGTCACGTCGAACAAATAGCCTTTTGCGTCGATTCCTTTGTTCTCATATGTTTTCAGCGCCTTGTCGAGCCGGTCGGCCGAATGTCCGTTGACCGCCAGCGTAGCCCCGGCTCCTGCCAGCGCCGTCGCCACTGCCATGCCAAGACCGTGTGTGGCTCCGGTTACCAGCGCCACACGTCCTTCCAGGGAGAAAAGTTTTCGTATATCCATCGCTTCGTTATTTTAGATCGGTTACGGCGCAGGTGTCCATATCCCCGTAATCGAGGTTTTCGCCGGCCATGCCCCAAATGAACGTATAGTTATGGGTCGCGCAGGCCGAATGGATCGACCAGGCCGGGGAGATCACCGGCTTGACGGTGACGCCTGAAAAAGACTGACTGGCGTGCAGCGATGGCATGGCCTGGGCCAAACCTTGAAATAGCGGGAGAAATCACGGAA
>ERZ857503.464-NODE-464-length-31764-cov-3.258476_pt1 | contig 31764 bp, 24 predicted proteins | sample MGYA00519766_ERZ857503 | MGnify/ENA primary metagenome ERZ857503 (study PRJEB31778, sample SAMEA3449345) | human gut metagenome | biome: human gut; feature: human-associated habitat; material: faeces | place: United Kingdom | collected 2010/2012 ...
TTTGTCTTTTGGTTCGTGTTTCCCGCGACGCGCGGGAGGCTCCCAATCCACAACATTCAACTTAATGATATGAAGATCCTTGGTAGAGCGCTCCGCTCCCAAGGATCTTTTTGTATTTTTGGGCAAATAATCGCCATTCCAGCAAACTGCCCGGCATAACGGAATGGTGGCTCAGCAAAGCCGGGCCAAGAAAGGGAAGGCCGGGAACGGCCGCAAATCCATGTCACAGTCCATTGCGCGAAACAATAACACGGCAACGCAAGATGACGAGAACATCTCCATCAATCTTATTCTTGCCATTCTGTCAACTGGAATCATGGCCTTCATTGGCGTCCTTACGGAAACCCTCACCAACGTGCTTTTCCCTGGATTAATGGCGGAATTCCACGTCGACACGTCCACTGTTCAATGGCTGAGACCGGCTATCTGCTTACGGTAGCGCTTGTCACGCCGCTCTCAAGCTATTTCAAGCGCAAACTGAAGTTGCGTACCATCTTCCTTACCGCAATCGTGCTCTGCATCACCGGCTGCCTGATGGCAGCTTGCACGTTGAACTTTCCTATGCTGATGACCGCGCGAATACTACAGGGAGCGGGCACGGGAATCGCGCTTCCGCTGATGTTCAATATCATTCTTGAACAGTCTCCGAAAAGCAAAATCGGCATGCTGATGGGCGTTGGAGGCATGGTGGTGGCCGTGGCGCCGGCACTCGGACCGACTTGTGGGCGGTCTTGTCGGCACGTTCATGCCGTGGCGTTGGATTTTCGTGATTCTGCTGCCGTTCCTGTTTGTTTCGCTGGTGTGCGGCCTTAAAACGATTCATCAGGTCACCCCTACCGAAGAGGCGCATATCAATCCGCTGCATGTGCTTTGCCTAGCAGTCGGATTCGTCTGTTTCGTGTTTGCGCTCGACCGTGGCGGATCCGCCGTTACCGCAGTGAGTAATGGGGATACTTCCGCGACTACGCAATGGTGATTGCAGTGGTTCTGCTGCTGATTGCCATGGCCGCTTTGCTAGTGTTCGCTTGGGTGTCGCATCGTGCGTTCTCGCCGCTGGTTCGTCTGACCGTGTTGCGGAGCGTGAAATTCCGTTGGCATTTGCTTGCGTATGTGCTGCTGCAGTTTGTGACGATCGGTTACGGCTATATGATTCCGAACGCTTCGCAACTGGGATTCGGCGCGTCTGTGCTTGCCGCAGGCGTGGTGTTGCTGCCTGGCGCGTTGCTGGGAGCGGCTAGTGCTCCGGTTTCGGGATCGCTGCTTGATAAGTTCGGTTCGGTCCGCCCGATGTTCACTGCCATGCTCGCCAACCTGCGTGCCTTCGCGTCCAAACGATAGCTGCTGTGCTCACGGTACGTGAACTCGTGTCCGGATCCCCCCACTCGCTGGAAGAATCTGGACAATTCGGGGGTGTATGTGCGGGCAGATTCCTCCAGTGGGTGGGAGAATCCGGATGCTGGGAAGCATGCCAACGTATCAATTCCTCCAGTGGGTGGAGGTTTCAGGACGTTTGGAGGCCGGTGCGCGGGTGTTTTCCTCCAGTGGGTGGAGGTTTTCGGACTGTAGAAGGCCTATGGGCGTACTGATTGTTCCAGCCACTGGAGGAATTCGGACTGTGAGAGTCTTGGCAGCGGGCTGATTCCTCCAGTGAGTGGGCGATCTGGGACGTTGCGACACGCCGATTTGGGGTTTGAAAGAAACTGTTGTATTCTAATCAAGTTGCGTTTCGCGGATAGACACTGTGAGACGTTGCATAATTGGAGAATTCGCCTAGTGGTCTATGGCGCACGCTTGGAAAGCGTGTTGGTGTAACAGCCTCACGAGTTCGAATCTCGTATTCTCCGCGGACAGGGTTCACAGGTAAAACTGTGAGCCCTTTTTTCATGCCCAAAACGGCCATTTTCCAACGTTTTTGGCTTGTTTCCAATGTTTTCGACCACTCCTCACAATGCCGTGAGAGACCGCCAAATGGGCTAAGATGTTGGGCAAGATGTTGGGCAAGATTAGGCATGATCCATGTCGCGCCCAATTAGCACGGTTTCGCCCGCTATTCCGAGGAGATGGGGTCATGGGTGCGAGAAGACGTTTCGGCTGCATTTATCCGAAGCCGAACAAGAAGAACCCGACGAGTCTCGAGGCGTCGTATCCGGTTCCGGTGTGGGCCTATGAGAAGTTCGCGGACATGCTGGAAGGCAAGAAGCGCCTATCGCAGCGTTTCCAGTTCGATCCGAAGGATCCCGAGGATCGCCGGCAAGCGGAGGCCGACGCCGAGGCGTGGCTCAACAAGGCGGAGCGCGAGATCAACCGCGGCACATGGCAGCCGCCGAAGCGCGAGGCCGCGAGGGATCTCGCCCGTTCCATCACGTTCGCGCAGTATGCGACGGCCTACGTCGAGAACAGGCGGCAGCGCGGCAAGCTCGGAGGCGATCCGATCGACGACAGCACGAAGGCCAAGTATCGGCAGTACCTCGCGGATTATCTCCTCCCACAGCTGGGCAATCTCCCCATGAGCGCGATCAGCGAGGCCACGCTATGGCGGTTCGTGCAGTCGTTCCCCATCGGCGCGGACGGCAAGGGCAAGAGCATTAGATGGCATGTCGTCACGCTGCTACGCGGGATCTTCAAGGAGGCCTCGACCCGCAAATTGGACGAGACCGGGGAGCCGCTCCTCAAGACGAACCCCGCCGAGGGCGTCGAAGTGGAGCGTTCGGATCCCAAGGAACCGTATGTGGACATAAGCATGGCCGAGCTCGAGACGCTCGCCGGCGCCATGCCGTGCCGTCATGCTCCAATGATCTACCTGATCGGAGTCATGGGCATGAGGCCCGAGGAGGTGTACGCGCTGCAACGAGGCGATCTCGAGTTCTCTGACGACGGGAGGGAGTGCCGGATCCATATCCGCCGGGCCCGCAAGGAAGGCAAGAACGGCGATGGAAGCAAGCGCGTGGGGATTACGGAAGACGATCCGACCGGCAAGACCAAGACAAGGAAGAGCCGGCGAGCGCTGGAGGTGCCTCCGTTCCTCGTGCCGATCCTCCGCGATCACCTGAACAGGTTCGTGCTCTACCGGCCCGAGTCGTGGGTTTTCACGGGTGAGCGGACGCGCGACATAGTGCAGCCCCAAAGCATTCGGAACGCATGGTACGAGGCCCGCAAAAGCGTGCCACGCCTCGAGGAGAAGAAGGTTCGCCTCTACGACCTGAGACACAGGGCCCTTACCATGATGGCCGGCTACACGAACAGCCTCAAGGTCGTGATGGCGGCCGGCGGCCATACGCAGGTGAGCACGGCCATGCACTATCAGCATTCCACGGCCGGCGAGGAGATGAAGGTGAGGCAGGGCATCGAGGCCGAGTACGCGGCCGCGAAGGGCACGACGGGAAAGCGGACGGATCCGCCGGAGGAGTCGGCTAGCGCCGTCCCGTCCGAACTGGAAGCGCTCGCTGGCACGCTGGAGGCCATGCCGCTGGCGGCCCGCGTGACGGTGCTCAAAGGCCTCGACGCCGGCAGGAGGGCCCGTGTATTGGAATGCTTCACGCCGGCGGGAAGAATCGAAGCAATGACGGAACTATTGAAGGAAGTGGCATGATGATCGATCCGAAGGAGGAGCGGAAATTCCGTACTCTCATGCGGCATATCGCATTGGATTACGATGGGTATTTCGACGCGCCATACGACATGTTCGTGTGGTCTGCATGGTTAGAAGGCAACAAGGGCGGCGGCACGTTCGCGGATCATTTGGATAGCCTCGAGCGCATGAGTACCAATGTGCTCAAGGTACGTACCGGTGACGATCTGAAAGTCTATACGGGAATTCCCTCGCCTGAGGAGTACAACGCCTATCTGCTCAAGGATCCGGCGGCAGTAGGCCGGCGTGTGGCGGCTCAGGTGGAGCACGTGAGGAAACTGAAACGGGATCACCCGCACGAGGAAGGGCCATTCGGAGAGCCCGATGGCGAGGAACAATACGATCGACTGGAGCGTGATCTCTCCTCCCGGTTCGGTATCGCCGTGGCCGACGTGCATGGAAACATGCCGCAAACAGAGCTTGAAGCATTGGGTCGGAAGATCATTGACGGTTCTATCGCGGAGATGAGAGAATACGCGGCCCGCGAGCGTGAGTTCATGGATCGATGGCCGGATCTCCGCAAATATTGCCGCGACTACTCCTCCATGTCGGCAACGGAGCTTGAGACGCTAGTAAGCAAGGCCGCAGAACACTTCTCCACGGCACTGCTCTCACGTGAGACGCTGACGGGTGAGGAGTGCGAGTTCATCGTATGGCAGCTATGCGATTGGGCGTACGTGATCGGCGCATACGACAAAGTGGCCGCCATGCACAGGAAGGGCCGCCTATTCTCTGACGAGTTCCCACGGTTCGTGACGATGGCTGACAGACCCGATTATGAGACTCGCGGAGAATGGACAGAGGAGGCCTTGGACGTAATGAATGGGGAGATCGTACGACATTACGCGCAGAGGGCCGCGGAGAAGGTTTTTACGGAAGTCTCGGGAGGTGATCGGGAGCCGGGTCGCGGAGTACCCGATCTTGACGATTATCTCGACAAGCAAGGTTTGACGATCGATCATTCGGAAGCCCGGATTGTCAAGGCCATAGCCGCAGTGCGCGCCATGCAGCAGGAAGGCATGAAGAATGGCCTTAACCTCTTCTGCGAATACTGGGAGGAGGATCCGGGCCGACGCTCACGCGCGCTCGACTATCTTGATTCGGGCGATTCTATCGACTCATGGAAGTATTTCGATCCAGTGGAAACCGCGGACAGGTGAGCCTCCCGGGTATGACGAACCCACGTTCAAGGATAGGCGATTAGCACTCGCCGGCGACGTCAAAGAAGATGGAACGCCGGCGAGCGCCTTGAAACGTCTCATAACACGCCGTAAGCGCCTAGACGATACTTGAAGCTCCATTCCATGAGGCGGTATAGTAGGGCTCACGCCGACCCCAAGGCGGGGAAAAACAAGGGGAATAAACGCCGATCCGAGGCGGGAAAAACCGGACGCTACGGCGGGAGCGACACGTCGGGAAACGATAACAACCAACAACTACTTAGCGGCAGCATACCCAAAATACGGACGTTACCGCAGACAAGGACAACTTATGGCAAGCGTGGCTAATATCACCCTTCCGTGCGATCCAATCGCGCTTAACGTGGCCGAAGCGACAAAAGCTCTTGGTTTCAAGGATACGAAGAGCGTGTACGAGCTTATCCGCCGAGGCAAGCTCAAGGCGCGTAAGAGCGGCCGGATCATTCTCGTTTCCTACGCCTCGATCAAGGCTTATGTAGAAGGCTGAGGGGGTAGGCATGACCGAAAAGATGAAGGCCCTCACCGCGAATGGTAAGGGCGAAAAGCGTAGTTCCAATTATAGCGACGATACCGCCGTCCGTGCGGTATTCGAGAAGTTCTATGAGTCGTTGAGGCGTATCGGTGTGACCATGCTGAAAGAAGGTCAAGCCGACGAACGCGCACGGCATGGAAGAACACTCGTTTACCGCACGTACAACGAGACCGAGTACTGCGCATGCTTCGACGTGTCAGACCTTCGAGTAGCCGATTGGCCGACCTTCAACGGATTGCTGGAGGTGTTCGGCTTTGACAGTGAGTGACCCGTTCGAGGTGATCCGCGACGCGGCCCGCTCCCACGCGCTCGCAGTCAAGGACGTTGGCGAGGGCGAGTATTTCTTCTCCAGCCCCTTGCGATCCGACTCCGATCCAAGCGTTCATGTCACGCGCAAGAACGGCAAGACGCTCGTTGCCGACATGTCGGATCCGACCGATCGTCGGCTCGTGGAGGAGACGCTCCAAGCGCTCGGCATACCTGACGTATTCAAGAGCGCCGACCATGACTGCGGATATTCCGACAGGTCGGACATGGAACGGATCGCGGCGCTCGCGGCCCGCAACCGTAAAGCGAGTTCGCACTCGCCGGCAACCGCGAAAATCAAGGAGCCGGCCCGGCTCGGCCGACTGGAGAAGCTCAAACCGTATGTGCCGGCGAGTGCGAGCCCGGTCTACTCCGACGAGTTCCGTCGGCTATGCGCCCTCTTGCATGTGGAGCCGGCGTCCGGTCTCATACGGGCCACGTGCCCCGCGTGTGGCGAGGAGGGAACGCTCCGTATGGTCTACTCTCCGTTGAACGCGGCCACGCTCATACGTTGCAATAGCCTTCAATGTGCGGCCGATCTTAACGGTTTGGCCGACGTGCTGCGAGTGGAGCCGGATCGCCGGTATATCGCCAAACATGATGGCATGACGCTCATGGATTACGACAGGAACGACAGTCAAGCCACGTATAGGCGCTACGCCGGAGGATCACTCCCGTTCCACGTCCGCTACGTATATCCGGACGGATCCGAGGTATGGCGCGGAGCCCACGGCCCGCAGGCGGGCGACGGTGAGAAGCCGATCAATAGTGCCGGCACGGGCGGTCGGCGTCCCCTCTACCAAGGCGACAATGCGAAAAAGTGGGCACTCGCCGGCAACCCCGTGTTCCTCGTGGAGGGCGAGAAGGACGCGGCCACACTATGGGCCCTCGGGTACGCCGCGGTGTCGGGTATCGGCGGAGGCGGATCGTTCGCGGATCGCCTCGACCTCGACAACGCGCGCGACGTGCTCGCAGGAGCCGACGTTATCGCGGTCGTTGACAAGGACGAGACCGGCCGTAAATGGCGTGAACAGGTGGAGAAGATGATCCGGCCGATCGCCGGAGACCTCACCATGGTTCAGTCCACGGGCGACGCGCACGACACCACAGACGCGGTGATGATGGGCGAATGGTTCGAGATCCTCCCCGATCCGACTTCAGCGGTCTCAATCTCGCTGCCGACCGTGGAAACCGACGAGGAGGAGGACGAAGGCGCGTTCGTTCCGCCGGCCACAGATCCATACGAGACGTTTTGGCGGTCTCGCCCGTTCCTCACGAGGATACGCGACGCGGCCCGGCAGTCGCTCGTATCACCTTGGGCGACGCTCATGTGCGTATTGGCTAGAGTGGCGACGCGGATCCCGCCTCAAGTGGTGACTCCGCGGATCGTTGGTGGATACGGCTCGTTGAACTGTTTCGTTGGATTGATCGGGGAGGCCGGCAAGGGCAAGGACGCGGCCGACGCAGTGGCCTCCATGCTCGTACCCGACATACGGGGTGCCAACACCATAATGCCCGCTTCGGGCGAGGGGGTCGCGGCCATGTTCGCATACAAGGGGAAACCTTCGGACGACGGGGACGCCGGCGAACGCGACGTGACATGCTGCTGCAATTCCCGCGCCTACTTGCGAGTAAGCGAGGTCTCGCAGCTCGGGGCGCTCATGGGGCGACAGGGCTCCACATTGGGCCCGGAGCTGACGAAACTGTGGAGCGGCCAACTGATCGGCACCCTCACCAAGGATCCGGCGAAACGCTTGTATGCGCCGTCGTTCGGCTACCGGGCGGCCATGTATGTCGGGATCCAGCCCGGCAACGCCGGCGTGATCCTTGACGAGGAGGCCACAGGCCTACCCCAACGGTTTCTATGGGCTGACACCTCCGACTATTGGCCTATCCGTGAGGAAGATGTGATCCGTGGATACGAGCCCGGTCCGCTCCCATTGGGTGACATGCCCGAGGATCCCACAGGCCTACAGGAACTGTATAAAGCCAAAGGCCGGGAGGACATGCTCAACGGAGGTAAAACGAACTATCCACTCACGGTGATTGAGTATCCCGATAAGGTGATCCGCGAGACCCGCGCCAACCGCCGGCGCGTGCTGACCTCCAACACGTTCGCACCGCCGACCGATAGGAAACTCGACACCCATTCCAACCTCACGCGGATACGAACGGCCGCGTTGATCGCGTTCCTCGACACTCCACCCGGCCAAATGGTGGAAGTCAGCGAAGAGCATTGGGCGCTCGCCGGCGAGATCATGAAATACTCGAGGGCTCAACTCGCGAACCTATTGAAGTGCCGGGCCATGTTCAAACGCAAGGCCGGGGCGGACAAGGAGAAGGATCGGCGGATCTCCAAGGCCATGGCGGACAAGTCGATCGAAGCCGATAAACGGAAGGCCCGGACGCGGATCCTCTCGTTCATGCAAAACCCCTCACCCAAGTATCTGAAAAGCGGAGAAGCCGACTCCGACAGATGGGCTCGCCATGAGTTCACGGGGATAGAACTCAAGCAGAATACCAAGGGCGACGCGCGAAGATACGTGTATGACGAGCTGCTCAGCATGGCCGAGGAGAAGCCTCCACTCGTGGAGGTTGTGCAACAGGGAGCCGGCACCGGATCCACGGTATGGAAACGTACCGCTTCCGGAACCGCCTGACAGGTTGACCGGTCAACCGGGTCAACCATAAGCGGGAGTAGGACTAAGCAAGGTCAACCATGAGGGTCAACCCCGGTCAACCAACCAACCGGCTAGGCAACTTGGTTGACCCGGTTGACCTAATGGATTGACCTCTGAAACCGTTGGAAACATTGAGGTTGACCCAGTTGACCGGTCAACTAGCATTAAAAAGGAAACCGGTCAACCAACACTAAAAGAAAAAACAGGGTAAGGGGCGGTGAAATCTCGACGCTGACCATAAGCCGGCGCACGTCCCGCGTGGTCGCTCTGCCTCTCCCCGACGATCACCTACCCCATCGCGCGGGGTCGCGCGCGAAGAAGCCGGCGAGTGCCGATTCAAAGAGTGAATCTAGGCGACAAGGATATGCGTTGCATTGGCCGTATCTACGACACTTATCGTGTAGAACCTAGGGGGTGAACCCTCAGAGAGGATGGCAGACCGCCGGTGAGGCGGCCCGCGAGTCTGTGGATAGTTCAAGTTTTTGCCGATCGGCGCTCGCCGGCGAGCGCTAGAGTTCTGGATCCGATTTTGTGGCGTGGAATTGTGGATCGCTAATCTCTGGGAAGCGTGAGAAGGCGTCTCGTGGTTCCATCATTCCAAGTGATGGTAACGGATAGGTCGAGCGTCCACGCATTGCCGAGAGCCGGAGACGTTGATTCCGGTTCGAGGGTAGGGCGTTGTGGGAGTCGCGGCCGAAGTCAGAGAGGGTGCCGCCGAAACTCTTTTTCGCGCGTCTCAGGTTTTAGGGGCTAAACTACCGAACGATCAACGTCCGACCATGCGGATCTTGGGTATATGCCGGTGGGGGGGGTGGGGTACCGGTTCCGTCGGATCCGAACCGCCGGAGAGGTGTCTCCGACCTGCGCAGGGTTCAAAAACAACAGACCCCTCAGGGGCTATAATTGCTATATGTTCCATTCCCGTGAGGGCACGTAAAAGCCCGTGCGACACGCCGAGATATTGGGCGAGATATTGGGCGCAGGTAATTGCCAAGAAGGGCAAAACATATACGGGAGTAAGCGTGAGAGACGATGCAAGGCGGAGACTCGTATTCTCCGCCCGGATTGGAACCCTGGAAACCGTTGGAATCATTCGGTTTCTGGGGTTCCTTCTTTTCCACTCCGTTTTCCGGTTCCTTCCAGATTCCCTCCGAATACTTCTTTCGCTGGCCTCGGTTTTTTGAATCGTCCCGTATCGCAAGTCTCGCGTGTACGGGCCGGCATCCAGGAAAGTCCCTGATTGTCATGCTGCGGCTTATTGGTGCCAGTCTGTGGTCTCAATAATGGGATTGTTTGCCCTCATATGTCGATATTTGATTGCGATTCGGTGGGGGAGTTGCGTACATCGTCGTTTTACGCGCACTTTTGCGCTGCGCTACGTTACGCTCGAAATCGTGACGTTGAGAGAAAGAAGCACGACGATGGTTGACAAGACGGCTGCCGGCAGCCAGCAGACTGACCAACGCGATGCTGATACTCGTGACTCTCTGGCGGCGCTTGCCCGACGCCGTTCGAATTCATCGCCAATTGCATTGCAGAGTGATGTGCAGGCCGCTCCGCAGGAAAAGCAGGAAAAACAAGAAAAGCAGAGCGAAGCTGGGTCTGCCTTGCAAACGGGCGAGGATGCGAATGATGACGCGAATCGTGCGGAAGAATCGCAAACCGTGAAAGAAAAAGACGCTGCGGATGGTCCTGATAATACGCAGCAGCCGCAGATGGCATCCATAAGCGCCATCACAACGCAGGTTTTGCCACCAAGCTTTATTCCGACCGCAACCGGTCGTATTCGTCCCGTAACGGGCGCTTTTCCCGCAGTTCAGTCCACTTCGCAGACGGAACAGGCGCAGCGCAGGCGATCCATCCGCTCGTTGGCCGCGGGGTCGTTGCGTAGAACCAACATCGGCAATGCTGAAAAGGCCGGCGATGTGGGGAGCGCGGGTAGTGCCGGACGGACGGCGGGGAATGGCGATACGCCGTCGCCGCGAATCGCCAGCAGTGCTCCCCATTATGCGAATTGACCAGTGGACTGATCAGAACGGCCAACGTAACAAATCAGTGGGAATACTGGACATACACGCGGTTCACGCACGGTACGCGCGCTTCGCGCTGCATTGTACGTCGCTGTACTACGTCATTCCAATTGAATCGCAACAATGCGTATAGCAGATGAAAAGCACATACGAAAAACGCGCATGAAAAAACGGTCCCGATATATTCGAGACCGTTTTTTCATGAGTCGATGAAGCAAACGCTGTCCGGCAGCGAGCCGGCTCAGTCTTCGCTGGTTTCGCGCTTATACTGCACGAACGTCTTCATGGCGTAGGCAAGGCCGGCAAGCAGCAGAATGGCTGCGCAGGCAAGGGAAATGCCGATGCCGGTTTGCGCAAGCTGCCCATATTCCAACTTGGTCAGCGCGCCGGTGGATGCGGCGGTTTGATCGCCGGACGCTGTGACGGATCCAGTTGCGGCACCATTCGCGCCAGTGTCGGCAGCCGTGCGCACAGTGCCAGTGGTGCCGTTGACTCCAGTAACGGTCGTACCGGCATTCGTTCCAGCCGTGATGCCATGCGTGCCGGTAGCAACGGATGAGCCGCCCTGCTGACCCGTCTTGGAGTTCGCGTCCTTCAACGCCGCGATGAACGACTGATGCCACTGGTGGCTGCTCGCCGCAAACGCGTCATGCCTCGTCTTGAGTTCGTCGTGGGTCTCCTTCATATCGGCATGCATCTGGTTGAGGTGGGCCTGCGTGTCCTGCATATCCTGATGCAGAGCGTCGTGACGCTCCTGACCGCGCTTGACCGCGCCGTCAATCGCATTCTTTATATCCTCGCGGTCCTCCTGGTAGTTCTTCCAGGCCTGCTCGCCGTACTGGCGAAGCGCGTCGGCGTCCTCGTGCGCGTTCTGATGCAGCTGCTCGGCGTGCTGCTTGGCGGTTTCCATATCCGACTTGATCTGCTGGTTGGTTTTGCGCACATGCTGTACGGCATCGCACGTTTTGTCGGTGCACACGGCCATATCCTGGTCGATCTGCCCGCTGATGGCGGTGCTGCCGGCCAATCCGTCCGTAGACGGTGCGACTTCACTGGCCGAAGCCGCAGAAGGCAAGGCGGCCATGCCGATGGTTAATATTCCCGCCGCTGCAGCTGCTGCAATACGATTCCTCATGGTGATTCCTCTCCTGCGCACGTTTGCATTCGATCTGTGATTGTGCGCTCGCGTTCATTCCGTATGCCATAGTAGGAGGGGAATGTGCCTAAATAAACCGGTGGAAAAATGACATTTGTCTAGTTTCTGCGATGCTGCAGCAGTCTTCATAGTTTAAGCGGGAAACCAGAATCCAAACCAGAAGCCGGAACAGCCTGCTCAAAACATGACCAAGCAGGCCAAGCAACGGCTCAGACCGCCCGTACTTATCCCGCCCGTATTGGTTTATCTAGCGGCGGCCCCCAACAAAGATCACTCAACAATAGTGATGAATGGGCTAGCCGGCAGATTAAAGTCGTTGTACAGCATGCTCGCGCACTTCGGATTGCCACTGAACAGGTAACGTACCTGGCTCATGGCGTTGAGATCGTTCAGTATTGAACCATCGGCTGCGGTGAGCAACACCTGATTGCCCCTGATAGTGGCATTGACCGCCTGCCATTGACCGGAATAATTGGCGACCTCAAACCCCTGCAATGCCGTAGTGGTGGGAGCGGTGATATTGCTGATACCGCTTAACGGGGTCGCTTTCGGAGCGCTCTTATAGTTTGGTGCGATTGCGCTCGCGGTTTTCGAATAGTTCGGCTGTATGGCTTTCAGCCCGCTTGCGGTGCCGTTCCGGAAAGACAAAGCGATTGCGCCGTTCGCAGTGTGCCGGGCATGTTCGATAAGCGGTCCGTTGGGTACGGTGGTGCCGTCTTCCATGGCGAGATATTGCGCGGCCATGCGTGCCCCGAGAATATCCTTGCCGAGCGGATGGATTAGCGCGGATGTGCCCTTATCTGTGTCAAGGGAAACCGTCATCGCCACGTTCGACGAATCGTGCAGGTTGGTGTTGCCAAGCGTGGTCCGTTGCGCTTCTCGCACGTTTTGCGTGTACTGGTAGTTTGGCCAGCGCGCGAGCTGTACGTACAGGAACGGCAGGTCCTTGCGTCCGAACACGTTACGGTACTGGTTGATGAGCGTGGTCATTTGCGATTCGTATTGCAAAGCAGTTCCGTAATTATTGGCGTCATCGCAACCTTGATACCACAGCACGCCCGCCACATGGAATCCCTTCAACGGCGCGATATGGTTCGCATAAATATCGCCGCCTTGTACATGCCGGCGAATAGGCGTGCCACCCCACGCGGTCTGGATGATGCCAATTGGCACATTGGGGTGCTTGGCGCGTAACTGCATGGCGAATTGCTGAGCCAGATAGCTGAGGTGCAGTGAATTCGTGGAATCTGCAGTCAGCCATGCATCGGCGCTCTGATTAACAGCGGACAGTGGAAAATCAGTGTCTTCAACATCATGATTTGCGATGACAAATTTCACGTTGTCATCTACGAGCGGTTTCGGCAAATCGCCTGTCGTGATTAGTCCATTGCCAAAATTGTAAGTAGCGTTTTCGTAATACTGCACATAGTTGAGTTCCATATTCGACTGGCCAGCGGCTACGAAGACGTCTCCCACATACACTTTGGCCAGTTTCAGCACGGTTTTGCCGGCGTACTGCACTTGCAGCGAATACGGATTGAGACTTGCCTTTTGCGCGCTCAGCGTGCAGGTGAAACTGCCGTTTTTCGCTACCTTTGCCTTGACGCTCTCGGAGGTTTTGCCTTGCGTAAGTGTCGCTGACAGTTTCGAAACGTCGATGGGGTTGCTTTCCGTGGAACTGACGTTGCCTTTGACTACGATTGGCTGATCGCGCTGGAACACCATATTGTCCATGTAGTATGAGGGCAGCTGCACATCAACAGTGGCCGCAGTATGGGCGGTGGCGGTGGATTGCGATCCGGTTTTACCGGTTGCCGTTCCGTTGCCCCATTTGGGGCCGCACCCGACGATGATGGCAACGACTATTCCTACGGTTACGATAACGGCAAGTGCCGTTCTTGCCAATCGTTTCGTATTCAATTCTGATTTGCCTCGTTCTTTGTCAACGCCCGCTCGAAGGTTCTGGCCTGTTTGTCATATGCGGCTCGTTCGGTGTTGGCTTTGCTGGTGGTCCCGGACGGATCGGCTTTGCAGTCAAGCGCCTTCGGCGATTTGACTTCTTCCTGATACAAGGTGCTGAGCTTTTCCAGATCATATGAGGAATCCATGCTGGAAAATGCGTCGACAATCTTTCCCTTGAGCTGGAAATCCTTGGAATATGAAGCGTTCATGGCGGCAACCGCGTCTCTGCAGTCGTTAATGGCATTCAGTTCGCGTATTTTCTGCGATGTTCTCACGCCCATGACGCCGAAGACCACAATGCATACCGCAACGACGATAACGGCTACGATGATGGAACGGCGAATCAAGTTCTTGACATGGTTATGCACCCAAGTGTCGCCATCTTGCACGCCTTGCGATATGGCGATTTGGAATGGATCTTTGGTGTTTGTTTGATAGGAAACCCCTGATGCGTCTGTTTCAGGCTTTCCGTTACGATTGGTGATGTTAACGGAATTGTCGGGTTTGCTGGTTTCGACGGTCGCGGTACTGCTGAACGTTCGGGGCTTACGGACGCTATTTGTTTGACCGTCAGCTTTGTCCGGCTGCTTTTCGTGCCGTGCCATGCTTTCCTCCAGGAGTCCGCGATACCGTTTTGATGTTGTCTATTGGAGGTGGTCCGACAAGGTCCTCTGTTCCCAAATGACAATACATAAGGTATGTTACCCGTTCCACTTCCGAATGCCAGCACTTCATGTTGTGGCATATTCGGTAAATGTGAAGTTTGGTCCGGAATCCAGCTGCTTTATTTTAAGTGGGGACATCTCAGAATACACTTAAGTTTTGCGTGTGCAATTGCGTCAACGAGTGAAAATGCGTTTTGTGAGAGAGGCTGACGATGATATCGCCGAAAAGCTTGATGAAGATTGCGACCACCGCTTCCGTGGTTGCAATGACGGTTTCCGTTGCCGTGGTGCCGGCTTACGCCATGCAGGATATTGCGATTGAGGATACGCCAAGTTCTTTTGCCGCAACTGTGGATGATGCGCAGAATTCGTCAAACAGCATGCCGGACAATCCGAACGCGACGCTGCCGGAAACGGTAAGCGGAAACATTTCGGACGATTCCACTGTGGTTTCGGAGAACCTTGCGGTTACGCCGGAAGGTGATGTACAGAACATTGAGACCGGCGAAACCGTGACGGACGCTCAGCTGGTCGGCACGCAATCGCAGCAACCTGATCCACTGGCCAAAACGGATGGCGAATCATTCATTCCGGTGAGTGCCTCGGATGTGAAAGATGCTGTGGAACAATCTGTGAAACAATCCGTGGAGCAATCGTCCTCAAAAAACGGAGCCACCGTGAAGCTTGCCAAATTCGATGGCAACGATTACGGCGCGCATTGGGGAACCTGCAACAATACGAAAGCCTTCTTCGACTATAGAAACAACCTGTTCGTCCAGCAGGCCAAAGGCGTGATCGACGTCTCTTCATGGCAGGGGGATATCGACTGGGCCAAGGCGAAAGCCGACGGTGTGGAAGGTGCGATTATCCGTTTGGGCTTTGGATGGGGCAATGACGCCGATGCCAAAGCACAGCGCAACATCAGCGAATGCAAGCGGTTGGGTATTCCGTTCGGCATCTACTGGTACTCGTATGCGGAGGATGCGGGCGGCGCGAAACATGAAGGCAACGATGTGGTATCCAAGCTCCGCCAGATGGGCGTGAGCCCTAATGATCTGAAGTATCCCGTGTACTACGACCTTGAGCAGTGGACATGGACCGGGCATACGCCGCCGAACGATCCGAACGTGTATAACGGCATAGTCAATGCTTGGTATGGCGCGTTGCAGTCAGGCGGTTACCAGAATCTCGGCGTGTACTCCTACACGAGCTACTTGCAGGGGCCGTTGAACAATGCGAACATCTATGCGAAGACACGCTGGGTGGCGCAGTACGGTGCGCGGATGGAATTCGCTGCTTTTGGCACTAACGATCGTGGTTGGCAGTACACCGAAAGCGGTCATATCAACGGTATCAGTGGTTCCGTGGATATGAGTGCCTTTGGGGTTAAGGAGCTCTCTCAGAATGTTCCTATTTATCGCATGTATAACCGAAATAGCGGATTGCACCACTACACGGCAAATTATGACGAAGCTCTTGACTTGTCATTGAAAGGTTGGCTTGCTGAGGGAATATCGTTTTTCGCGGCTAGAGAGGGGAATCCTGTCTATCGGGTTTACAACCCCCATGATGGCAATCATCACTATACAAAAGATAGTGAGGAAAAGAACTATCTCGTATCTCTTGGATGGCGAGATGAAGGAATTGGATGGTTTGTTCCGGATGAGGGGAAGGCGAATGTCTATCGACTGTATAACCCCTATTCTGGAGACCATGTCTTTACGGAGGATCTCGAAGAATACAATTCGGCTGGTTCTGTAGGATGGCATAAAGAGGGTATCGCGTGGCAGAGCAATTGATTTCTCCTGACGGTTCTTTTCGAGGGTAAGCGGGAGCGTACTTTTTATTTCTTGCTTGCGGAGAATGAGGCCTTGAACGTTTCAAGTTCCTTCATTGTCAACGGTGCTAATGTGCGTTTTACGGTGTAAATGTGGAATGAATGCCCAGAGGTGGGTGGAGTGATTTCGCGGGGTCGAAAATGGAAAATACGGTCAAGAACAGAAAGCAGCCGAGAAAATCTGGTCTTGAGCTACTGCGTATTGTCGCGGTTGTGCTGATTGTCGCGCATCATCTGGTTTGCCATTCCGGTTACCCCCTTTTTGATGAGCCACTTTCGGTGCGCAGGCTGTTCTACCAGATGTGCTTTATGCCGTTTGGCAAAGTTGGCATTACTTTGTTCTTGTTGATCTCCTTGTGGTTCCTTGTTGATAGAGAACAAACGATCAAGGGAGCATGTCGGAGAATATGGCTTCTTGAACGAGAGCTCCTGTTTTGGGGATTTGTTGGCCTGGCAGTACAGTATTTCGATGCCCCTGAATCCGTTACTGCCGATTCCTGGCTTGATGCATTATTCCCAATTTCAAGGGACGTATGGTGGTATGCGACGAGCTACGCGATTCTGCTGCTGCTTCTGCCTTTTCTGCTTGATGGGCTACGTGGTATAGGCAAATCCAATCATGGTAAATGCTGCATTGCCATGATTGGATTATGGGGCATAATGAATCTTGTTCCAGGTGCCTATCTTGATATGTATATCAATGTGATAGGTTTTGTCTATGTGGCCGTTCTACTGACGTACTACAAATGGTATGTCAAACCGATTAGCACCAGATGCGCTGTGTGGATGGTAGTCATCGGTACGGCAGTCATTGTTGGATGGAATGTGCTTATTTCCGTAATCTGGAAAGTATGCCATGCCGACCCCGGACAGATAACGATTTATATCAACCCCGTCCAGAAAGAATGGTCACTGCCGATTCTTTCCGTTTCATTTGGCTTATTTACAATATTCAGCCGGATGACATTCTCAAGCCGTTTTATTAATCGTTGCGCAAAATCTGCATTTGCCGTGTACCTGATTACTGAGCAGCATTATATTCGCGATGAAATGCTATGGCACCGGATAGTGCTGGGCAATTTCTACCATTCTAGATATTCTCTACTTATTGCATTGGCAGCGGTTATCGTTATTGTCGTTGTAACGACGATGCTGGATTTTGTGAGGCAGTTTTTATTCTGGTGCACTATTGATCGGCATAAAGGACGTCTTTTTGAACGTGTGTGGCATCATGCGCGGAATGTATATGAGTTATTCGTTTCAAAGTGCACCAATTTTGTTGTACCTGTAGATGGAGAATGATTAGACGTGTGCTCGTGCCTGACGAGAACGTTCCTCATTGTCGGTACGGCTTCAGTGTTGACAATTTTCGGTAAGCGCTGAAGCAGACATGCTGAAGTGTAGTGATTATTTGGCGTTACGTTTCAGCATGGCGAACTGGTTGGCATCGATGATGAACGCCTTGCGGTCGTTTTTAGCCATGACGTCGAGAATGATTCCCGCCACAAACAGCAGCAATCCGGCGATGACAAGCATGACCGCGCCGATGAGCGTGGGAAATCGCGCAACCATACCGGTATGCCAGAAGTCCACGGTCACGCTGCCGCATAGCACGATGCCGATGATGCCGAGGACGGCTCCGAGCCCTCCAAAGAACGGCAGCGGCTTGTATTCGCGAATCATGCGGAAGATGGTGCTCATCACCTTGATGCCGTCACCCACAGTGTCAAGCTTGCTGACGGAGCCCTCCGGACGGTCACGGTATTGGATCGGCATTTCGAATAGGCGCAGATTGTTGTTCAACGAGTGGATGGTCATCTCGGTCTCGACCTCGAACCCATGCGAAAGTACCGGATAGGTTTTGACGAATGTGAACGAGAACGCCCGGTACCCGGTCATGATGTCGGTGACGTTCGCATGGAACAGGCCATTGATGGAACCACGTACCAAACGGTTACCGAAGTTGTGGAATGGCCGTTTGTTCTCTTGGAAGTAGGTGGAGCTCAAGCGGTCGCCGATCACCATGTCGTAGCCTTCGAGGACCTTGTCCACCATGGCGGGTGCCGCGTCGGCGGGGTAGGTGTCATCACCGTCGGCCATGACGTACACGTCGGCGTCGATGTCTTCGAACATGGCGCGGATCACGTTGCCCTTGCCTTGACGTGGCTCCTTGCGGACGATGGCGCCTTCGCTGGTGGCGATTTCCGCCGTGCGGTCGGTGGAGTTGTTGTCGTACACGTAGATGTCGGCATCGGGCAGCGCGGCTTTGAAATCGCGCACCACCTTGCCGATGGTGACTTCCTCGTTGTAGCAGGGAAGAAGCACGGCGACAGAAACGTTCGAATTATCAGGCATGAATCCCACTATATCCTTTGCACTGGCCGATATAGCATGATGGTATGAGACCGATTATTGATTCACATTGAGGGTGAACGGACTCAAAGGCAAGTTTGAGCCGTTGTATACGATGCTTAAACAGCTGGGATTGCTTTGCCATAGATATTGGATTTGAGATACGCGTTTCACCTCGTCGGAGTGGATACGGAGTATATTGCCAGTTATAGTTGCGGTGGCATTGTGCATGGCTCCGTCTCCATCGGCGACTTGGAATCCTGATAGCGGAGTATTGGTGGCATTTGCGATATTGTCGATTGTTGCGCTGGTCGTGTAATTCGGCCGCTTCGCTTGCAGTTTGACGGCTGTGCCTTCTTGGAAAGTGATAATGGCCGTTGACTTGTCGTTTGTATCAAGATGTGCTTCTTTGGGCAACGGTCCGGATGGCACTGCCTTGTGTTCATTCATGGCGATCCATTGGTTAGCCATGCGTTGGGCGACGATTTCCTTGCCGAGTGGATGGATCGCCTTCGGCGTGCCTTTATCCGTATCGATGGAGACGGTCATGCCAAGATTCTTGTGCGACGCAACGACGGGATTGCTGAGTATGCCCAATTGAGCATTGCGCACGATGGTGTCGTAGATGTAGCCGTAACCGTCGTATCTGGCTAGTTGCACATAAAGGAACGGCAATGTCGCATCGTTGAATAGATTTCGGTAATCGTTTACAAGTGTGGCGAAGGAAATATCATACCGTAATGCCAGATCCATGGAAGCGGAATCATCTTCGCCCTGATACCACAGAGCACCGGCTACAGCAAGTCCTTGTAACGGTGCGATACAGCTTTTGTAAATGTCTCCACCTTTTATATGGCGGGATATCGCTGTCCCTCCCCAAGCGGCTTGAATGAAGCCGATAGGTATATTCGGATATTGTTTGCGAAGCTGTTGTGCAAAATATTGAGGAATATAGCCAAGATAATTGACGTCATCTCCTGTGGCGGAAAGCCAGGATTTCTCAAAATCTCTCAGCGGATAATCCTTTGTGTTGAGGACCTTGTTCGGTGAAAGAAAATGGACATATTTGTCATTGATGCTGCGTGGAATATCGTTGCGTGTGTAGTGCAATGAGGTGCTTGTCTTGAAAAGCGAATCGCTTTTGAAATAGTCGTTGTAGTTTATTTCCATATTCGACTGCCCAGAAGCGATGAACAAATTGCCGACGTATACATCATTCACGGTTTTTACCATGGTGTCAGCCACCATAAATTTCATGGTGTATTGGGTGAGTGATCCTTTGATTTTAGGCAGCTGAACCGAGAACTTTCCGTTTTTAGAGATTCGCGATGAAGCATTATATTGGTTTTTGCCTCCGCGTAAGGTGACTGAGATGGTTTGCCCTGACATGGATTTTGCTGTTGAACCGTTCAGGGTGGTGATTTTGTTCTGCTGCAGAACCATGCCGTCCATCACATAGCTTGGCAAAGTCAACTTACTTCCGTTTTGGTCTGTTTCCTTGTCTTCCGCAGCGCTGGCTGACGCACAACTGAATAGCAGAGTAAAGGCAAGTAGAATCGCGAAAGGGTTCCTGAACGCTCGGACAAATGAGCCGGTACGAATCCGTTCTGCAACGCAGATATGACTGTTTCTGAATCTATTTGCCATGCTTGATCTTCCGATACGTTAATGGGAATTCATTGCTTTTATAGCCTAGGGGCGAGAGCGGACGCAGGCTCGCAGTCCTCCGTCAAGAAGGGACGTCATTATTTGTTATGCTGAAGTGCGTATGTCAGGAAGAAGGGAACGCCAGTCGATGACAGAGGAACAGTTGGCCACGGAACGGGGCTTTGCGAGTGAACGGAAAAACGGCAAAGCAAGAACGCATTTTGTGTTTGTTGATGTATTGAACATCGTTTCCTGTTTTGCGGTGGTCTGCTTGCACACATCTTTGGGTGTGTTCTCGCCTCAGAGAACCCGGTTATGGGCATTTCAGGAGCTGATGCAGGCGGTGTTCATTTTTGCGGTGCCGATTTTCTTCATGGTCAGCGGTATGAATTTACTGGATTATCGGAAGAAATATTCGACGAAAGTGTTTTTTAAAAAACGTTTCGTGCGGGTGGGGCGAGCGCTGATTCTGGGAAGCATCGCATGCTATCTGTTGTTTGGTCTGCTTCCCGGTCTATTTTACGGAGCGCAGTCGATCGCCGATAGCTTCGGCTTTGTCGATTTCTGCAAGCGATTCCTTACCAACTCTATTATTGATATTTACTGGTTCCTGTATTCCATCATTTATCTGTATCTGTTGACTCCGCTGCTTTCGAAGATCGTTCATGACCGTCGTCTCATGGAATATGCCATCGCATTGACGTTGTTCTGTTCGATTCTCATTCCAGCGGCGAAGGCCATTGGCATCAATGAAAAATACTTTAGTCCATTGCTGAGCTGGCCGCTGTTCTCGTCCAGCGCCTTGTTGTATTTCTTGCTCGGATATTATCTGGAGAATTATGGCTTGCCGGTGCGATGGAAAGCTCCGGCTTGGGCAGGTTTATTCGTCGGGTCTGCGGCATTGATGTTCCTTGGAGGACTGTGCTGGAATGGCTTTTTCCAAGAAACGATGAGAACGGAGTACTATAACTATCTTGTTGGCACCGCTTCTCCGCTTTGTGTGACATCGGCAGTGTCGCTATTTATGCTTTGCAAAACGCTGGAGCCGTTTTTCCAGCGCGGTTCCGACAAGATGAAGCTCATGATCCGTAAAGTATCCAGCGTCTCGCTGGGTGTGTATATGTTCCATCTGCTGCTTGTGAACCTTACTTTGGGCGGGCCAATCGGAGGGTTTATTACATTGGGACAAACTCATCCGTTCATCAAGGCCATTGTGGTCTATGCGCTTACCGGTATCGCGGTATACATCGGCAAGTGGATTATTGCAAAAATAAAGCAGATTGCGTCATCGAGATGACAGGTGACAAATATGCTACCTATCATCTTCGGATTGCAATTGGCCGAGTGTGAGGAACAAGAACAACGGGACGATATACAGCATAGGCAATACGTATCGCGTAGCTTCTGTATAAGTTGAAATTGGTCCTGCGAACAGCACGAGCATTGTGATAAGCATTGGTGCGTTGAGCGTTAGCAGATTCAGCTTCTTCTTTTGCCGTCCGAATGTCAGTATAAGGAACATGATTGCGGAGGGAAGTATTGTTGCCCAGAAAGCCTTCTGCCATATGACATTGAATACGGGCGTAGCTAATAGCGTATCCATGTAGAACGTCTCGACTGCATTACCTGCTTTAGTGTTATCAACCCAAGGGACGTAGCGTTCGATGCCTTGATAGTGATGGCCGGAATTACTGATTGGAAGTAACATACTAAGGTTTCGGTCATTTCCGACGGTGACATTGAATGAGAACCATGCTGCAGAGAGGCCTCCCCAGGCGGCAAGCATATCCCCAGGATGTTTGATTAGTTGTTCGGCCCATGTCCTGATTAATTTATGTTCGTCTTCGGACGATAGCTGTTGCCCTTTAATTGGGTCGGCTTTGTACCAGCAATACGCCTGTTGAAGTTGGTTGATATCCATATGATAAATTTGTTCGATATCAGTTATCTCAGATGCGCTTAAATCATCCTTGTGGTTATGTGCCACGTTGGCGACTTGTTGCATGGGGACGGCAAGAATTTCGTTGCTTTCTCCCGGTGCAATGTGCAATGTTGGCAATACGAAAGTCGGAATGACGACGCCGACGATTAGATATGGAATACCTGCCAAAATCAGTGTACCCAGTTTACGCCGCCAGCTTTTAATGGCAGTGCAAACTAAAAATATCATTGCCAAAATTACGATGTACATACCTGTTTTTTTTGTCAGAGACACAGCCAGTACATCTATAACAAAGAAAATATCGAACGGTACAGATTTTAGAATCGTTCCCTGAGTTTTCCAGAGTTCGCAGAAAGCGATGGAAAAGAACACAAAAAATGGTGTGTTGAATGTGTCTTTGGCGAGTGTCATAGACAGCATGGGAATGATGGGGAAAACGGCAAGAAACAAGGCCATGAAAAGGCGGCATTTCCAAGGCACGTTGTATTTGGCTGTGTAGCAGGTTGCACAGGCTATGGATAGCGTGGACAGCAGAGCTTGTATGAGTATTAGCAGATACAATCCATATATAGCGTTGTTGAACAGTGCTTTACCAATATGAGCGAATCCGACAAACAGATACGTCATCATGAAGGGATGATGATCTGTGAAAGGTACAGAGGAATCAAAGTACTCCATCAGCTGCCATGAAGTATCGTACCAATAGACACCTGGAAAGTATGTTATGAAATATGGAATCCAGAGCGCAGTTATGGCGCACCACAATGTGATTATGGATCGTGGCGACCAATCTAATGTGATCCTGCGCAATGGCGCAAACGGTTTGTCCAATGACGAACGATGACGGTTCGCATATGCGGTTATTTTTGCGATAGCAAAGAAAGCCAGTGCAAATAAAAGGATATAGAAAAGAATATTTGCATACAGAAGTATATTCCCTATATTGATTTTGCCTTCATGCCTACCAATAAAGGAGCACATGCCGAATAATGTTCCCAAGATGATGGGAATAAGGTAAGCGAAGTTGCGGCTGGTGTTTTTGAAGTTCTTTACTGACTGCGCCAACGTGATTACTTCCTTCCTCGGATCACACGCCCAATCGCCTTCACCGCATCACGGCGACGGGAGCCAATCGGCATGAGTGGATCGACGATTTTGCGAATCGGATTATCTTCTCCGACTGCGCGCTCATGTTGCGGGCGGAATACTCCTTCTGGGATTTCCGGTTCGTTCGCCTTCACCACACGCTTGAGCAAACGCTCGTAGAACGGGGTCTCACGCGCGTACCTCCAGTAGATAGAGGCGAAATCGCAATCCGGGTCGGTCCATGGCTTCTGGAAGCCGGCATAGTGGACAATCTGTGGATCGTTGCGCGACTTCATATACGCGTCGTAAATGTCGTTCGGCGCCTGCACGAAGAGGTTGCCGACACGACCGCCGCAGTCATGCACCACGTTCCATTCCCACGGCAGATACATCACGTTCCCTTCGCAGTGCGCGTTGAGCACGTCCTGGTCGTTGTAGATGAAATTGGGATTCGAGGCGTAGGTAAGCCACTGCTCGATGGTGTAATGCTCACGCATCGCCTTGGTGTTGAGCACCAGCACGCCAGCTTGGAAGTAATCGTATGGATTCTTCATCTTCAGCACGGTTTGCGCGTAGCCCATGCGTTTGCCGTGCTTCACGTTGAGATTGGCGAGGAAGTCGATGTCTCGAATCGCGCCGAGCATCTTGCCCTGCAAATCGATGTTGTAAAGCTTCGCGATATCGCCGTTGATGATGATGTCGGAATCGAGATACAGCACCTTGTCGTAGAACGGCAGAACCTTCTGAATCAGGAAGCGGTAATACGTCTCCACACTGATATGGGCGTTATTGGTGGAAAGATCGTAGCCAGCAAGTTCGCGGTCCACGTTGGTGAACCTCAGATTCATATTCGGGAACTGCTTGAAGAAGCCACGCAGACGTTCCTGCTTGTCCCATGCGATGTTGCGCTGCAGCACCGTCACATCGTAGAAGTAATGCGGATCGGCGTTCTTCATGGCTGAATACACGGTGGTGGTCAATTGAGGAACATAATTGTCATCCGCTGCGAACACCACCGGAACGATTGGCTTGTCGGTAATGTCAAGCGGCTTGAGCTGCTCCGCTGGCTCCGGATTGGTGAAGTGGACGCACTGTAGTTCCTTGAACTTCCAGTTGGAACCGATACGCTTGTGATGCAGCAGGTAGATGTTGAGCAGACGTTCGGACAGATGACCCGGCGTACGCAGGGCCTCCTTGCTGTACGTGCTGTAGTCGGTGTTTTTATCGAACTCCTCAAGAATGGGGAACATCCATTTGCAATAGTCGAAGAAGATCTCCTTCTTCATGATGAACATGTTGCAGAAGCAGGCTTTGTCGCCGTTGAAGAACGCCTGTGCATCCTGCTTGTAGTCGGGATACATGCTGCACAGGATCTGGTAGCAACGCTTCAGATCATCGTCATGCAGCAGGGGAGCGGCTTCCCACAGCGCGCGTGGAGTGCCGTGCTTATCGATGATTTTTTCGAGATTGCCGAATGGCGTGGTGATGACGTCATACTGCTTCACCACGTTGGCGATGTTTTCGTCATCCAGGCCATACTTCTTTGCCGCGGCGGCATCGATGTAGTCGTCCATGATTTCGCCGTAGGGATTTTCCTCATGCGGAGTGTCCGAGAAGTCGAAGTAACGGCGGTAATGGCAGAAACCGTAGTAGTCGGCGTCGATGTTTTTCCAAGCCCAATATTGCGTGGTCAGTTCGCAGTAACGTGGGTTGAGATCGGCGATATTCTCGCCTTCATCATCGTGGAATGCCCAGGGGAAGCGATAGTTCTTCGGTCCGACCTGCACCGGCTGCATGATGGCGCTGTCGAAGGTGTCAACGTTTTTGTGAGTGGTGACGAAGATGCGGATGTTCTGGTCGGCATATGCTTGTTTGTTTTGCGCGGTATCCAAGTCAGTGAGCAGCTCTTCTGCGCGATGTCGGATGCCCAAGTATCGATTATTCTCGATATTGCCTGCTGCCGGTACGTCGATGGAGTTCGTCAAATCCTGCCACATTCTGGCACGATTCAGAGCCTCGCCATTATTTTTCGAAATGATGGCTTTCCACGCGTTGTCTCGCACGAAACGCCAAACCTCGCGTGCAACGATTGTTGGGCCGAATACTTTGATCATGGCTTGAATCGCGTCAGCCTTGGCCACATCGGGTACACGAATATTGAGGTCGTTGGCAAGAATTTCAGTTGCTTTCCATCGATATCCATCCGTGCAATCTTGTAAATCGAGATCTTGATGCTGATTGGTGAAATCCTGTGCCGCAGCGAAGCAACGGGCGAATTGCTGGCAGAAATCAGCATATTTTTGGACTGTGATTTGATTCGTTCCAGTAACGCCTCGACCGTAGTGATATTTGTATCCACGACATTCTTTGCAGGATCGATAGGTGTGCGCCAGAGCTGATATAACAAGGCACTCATATCCATCTTCCGCGCGTTCAAGACGCTCGTTGGTCATTGCGGCAAATGCTTTTTTCAGAAGAGATGTCCGGTACATTCTCTGGGTTACTCGCCAGTCCACTTGCTGTCCATTGGCTTCTGCATAGATATTTTGAACAATATCGGCGTTAGTGCAGTCTTCAGTTGGGGCGTTGTTGAACGTCTCGAAAGCTTTGCATTCATCGTCTAGAATGCCGTTTTCCCCAATGACGGTAATTCCGAAATGCAGAATATCAACAGGATACTGGTCCATTGCCTTTGCGAATTGAGCGCATGCCTCCGGTGCGAGATCATCATCTCCATCGAGGAAAAAGGCGTATTCGCCGGTGGCATGCTCGACACCGGTCTTGCGGGTGAGGTGAAGCCCCTGGTTGCGCTGGTGGGTGATGGGTCTGATGCGTGGATCTTTTGCTGCGGCATGTCTGATGATTTCGGTAGTGGCATCGGTGCTGGCGTCATCGACGACAATCGCCTCGAAATCCGAAAATGTTTGGTTGCTGAGACTGTCAAGGCATTGTTGGAGATAATTTTCGACATTATATGCGGCGACAATGATGGAAATTTTAGGCATATCTTTCCTTGCTCAAAAATTCAAAATTTCAAAACTGGTAAAAGTCTAACTGGTGGCTTTCCCTAAAGTCTTGTTAAAAAGGTACTAAGCAAAGCCCTTAGTCCATGCGGCTGAGACTGAGGACGGGCAAGCAGCCCGGAATCGTATAGATGCGTATATGCGATTTCTCGAAGTCCAAGATAGTGGTTGTTCTTTGAACTGCCGGGAAGTCCATTATTTTTTTCGATGTATCGAGCCATATCCAAGTATGTTTTAGCATTGGCCTTATCGCATAACGCTTTTTGTGATTTATGATCCTTTGCCGTGAGATATGCATATGCGTAATCCCTGACATAGCGGTATATTTCTCCGCAAACCGTATCTGGTTCCCAATATTGCAGTATGCGCTGTAGCGTCTTTTTTTGATTCTCGCTGGGGAGATTATCCTTCCACTCATTCATGGTATGTTCGATGAGCCGATTACGAACGTCAGCAAGCCTATCGTCCCAATCAGAGCGCTTTATCTTGGAACTCTCCTGCGATACGAATTTTTTTAACAGCGATAGTGCCTGAGCATCGCGTTGCGCTATTGTTTCGGACGTTTTTGGCGTAAGTTGCTGGCCAAGAGTGTCCCCCCGCCCCAGATGGTAGATATACCAAGGAGAATCGGGAATGGCGATATAGGTTGAAGCGGTTGAGCACAAAATAAAACTCATATACAGATCGTCAGACAGAACGAGTCTCGTGTCGGAGGCCAAAGTATATGCGTTTCGGGCGAAATCTCCGGAGTACATCTTGTGATGTACATGCCAGTCAAATCCTTTGGACGATGCGAACTGATACTGAAGAATATCCTCCCCCTGCAGAGTCCTCGGTGTGGGCGTAAGGAAGGACGTCATTCCGGCAGCTGCTTGTTGTGCTTGCGAATTGGCGGCATGCACTTTCACCCCAAAGTGGTAGATGTCCGCGGGATGCTGCTGAGCAAATAGCATGAGTGATGTCAGAGCGTTCGGAGCCAATGCGTCATCTTGGTCTATCAGCATAACGTAGCTGCCGTGCGAGGCTAAAATCCCGCTTTTTCGAGAGGCCAAAGTTCCGGCATTTTTCTTATGCTGGATTAAGCGGATGCGAGAATCATGTTCAGCGAGGTCTTTGACTACGGACGAAGTGTCATCGGTACTGGCATCATCAACGACGATGATTTCGATATCTCGATAATCCTGCATTGTAAGGCTACGTATGCATTCGGGAAGATATCGGCTGTTGTTGTACGCTGGAATGATGATGGAGAGTTGCGGCATGCCTTCTCTTTGTTCGGAAATACTTTGTACTATTACCTTAGTCTAATACCTGGCGAATATGCTATGTCAATGAAAGGGGCCATCGTATGAAAGGCATTATTCTTGCTGGTGGTTCGGGAACTCGTTTGTATCCGCTGACTTCTGTAACATCCAAGCAACTTCTGCCGGTATATGACAAGCCAATGATTTATTATCCCCTATCCACTCTGATGCTGGCTGGGATTCGAGATATTCTCATAATCTCCACTCCGCAGGATCTGCCTAACTTCGAGCGTTTACTTGGGGATGGCGGCCGATTCGGCATCCATCTGAGTTATGTCGTGCAGCCTTCTCCTGATGGTCTTGCTCAAGCTTTTATTCTAGGTGAGGATTTCATCGATGGAGATAGCTGTGCTTTGGTCTTGGGCGACAACATATTTTATGGAAATGGCTTATCGAAACAGCTGAAGAGCGCTGTTCGCCGTGCGGAAGAAGGTGGAGCGACTGTTTTCGGATACTATGTTGAAGATCCGGAAAGGTTTGGCGTCATTGAATTTGGGCATGATGGCAAGGCCATTTCGATTGAAGAGAAACCTGTAAAACCTAAATCAAATTATGCAGTAACTGGTCTATATTTCTATGACGATCGCGTTGTGGATTTTGCCAAGCGAGTCAAGCCCTCGGCGCGAGGTGAATTGGAAATCACTGATCTTAATCAGATGTATTTGGATGACAATTCATTGCATGTATGTACCCTTGGACGAGGGTATGCCTGGCTTGATACAGGTACGATGGAATCACTTTATGAAGCGGGAGAATTTGTACGATCCGTGGAGCGTTCACAAAGTTTGCCTATCTCTGTGCCGGAGGAAATCGCTTTTGAACAGGGGTGGATTACGAAGGAAGCTCTTGTTGAGGCGGCCCATGCATATGGCAAGTCCAATTACGGCAAGCATCTGCAGCAGGTTGCTGATGAAAGATTAATCGTTTCCGGTCGTGGATTCTGATTGGCTTCTCAAAAAAATCAAGTTTTTGAGAAGATTATTGAAGTATGGTTTGGATGAGGGAAAAGAACGTCACCGAAAACGCTGAAAATATGCCTATGAAATTTGTGAAGAAGGCCTCAACATATGTCAGTGCACATTGTTGCTTGGCTGTGACGATTGTCTTCACCATATTGCTGGTCGCTGTTGCGATATTACCTTTATCTCCGATTAATATAAATTATGAGGCAAAATTCAACAGGAATATCAACAAAGAATCTGTGACGTTTGTTTTTGACACGTATGATCCCAAACCTTCTTTAGGTCGACAATCAGCAATCGGCGAGGGAAATACGGCACTTATTCGTGTTGATCCCGTGAACTATTCATCTTCAACCCTCACGATTGGGATAAAAGCCAAAAATTCCAATGTCCGTTTGATTTCAGTTAACGCAGTAGTACACAGTGATGGTCGAGATTGGTGCACTGCAGCCAGCTTGCCAGCTGAGGCATTTCATATTCAGAGTAGGAATGGGACAATATTCTTTCGCGCCGAATCTCAGGCGCTGAGTCATTTCAACTGGCAGATTCGACAGAAATCGGCCTTAAAAGTGGGGATCGTAGCTGTTCTCGCGATGTTGTATCTGCTGATTATTAGCAGAATGACGGTATTTTCGCGTGTACGACGAGGCTATTTTGCTGCTTCCTCCGTCGTGACTGCAGGCATCCTAATGTTTTTGTTCTATCTTTGGTTCGGACGAACGGGGCTTGCTGCGAGCAAGTTCCCGTATAGGACGATTATTTCGGGATTGCTTGTAGTAGTGGTTTTACTGGTTGTGCTGAACAATCGCGCTCGAAATTTTTCTGCAAGCAAACGTAATTTGACATGTATCGTCGATTACATATTCGCCGCCGTTTTTACGGTTGGACAGTTTGTGGTGTATCTCAAATATTATTCTCATTCGAATGATGAGATGGCGCATCTTTCCTATGTGGCCTATGAACGTGTCCATAATCAGCTAGTGCCCAAATTTGAGGATATCCGGATCTATCGTGATGCAGTGAATCCTACTGGGCACATCAGCCTAAATGATTCCGTGCAGTTTAATCAGCTGGGGCATCCGCCGCTGTATTACCTCATCATGAGTCATATGCCTGGTATCACTAATACAGGAGCGGAAGTCACCTATCATCTTGGGGTGTTACGGTGCGAATCGTTTGCTCTTGGTTTTGTGGGTATTCTGCTCTGCTTCTATCTTGGGTATACCAGAATTGCCAGAATTCCATTGTTGCATTTGCTCTATGCACTTATGATAGTAAGCCCTCCTAATTTGATTTTTGTTATGAGTGGTTTAAATAATGACACTCTAGCTTTTACGTGTGTGACTATTCTTGTTTTTGGCTGCATACGTTTTATTGAGCGGCGCTACACATTGTGCACTTTCTTGCTCATAGCCATTGGCGCTGCTTCAACGCTGCTGACTAAGCTTACTGCAGGTATGATTGTGGGCTGCATTGCATTACTGATTGTAGGTTATGGCCTATTGCGGGAGCATGCAAGGAAAGCTATTCTGCGGAAAGAATTCGCTTGTTCTCTGCCGATTTATATTCTTCCAATCGCATATTATGCAACATTAATTATGCGCTATGGCACCGTACAGCCTAGTTATCAGAAGCTGGCTCTCGGTGAATATTTGAGTGGTCCGTTCTACACGCCAATTACCAAGCGCCTTGATATGTCACTTAGCCAGTATCTCGTCTATTATTGGACCAATTTTGTACATTCTTGGTGCGCGATTCCCTATGCAAGTGATATTCAAAGGCCAACTTTGACTGCGTTCGGACTTGATTCCATTGCTGTTACATGCGTGCTTCTTTTGCCTCTCGTCATTATTGTTTGCGCGAAAGCTCGGCTTTCGAAATACATCGCTCTTGGTGTTGCTGGTACATGGATCGTCATGTTGTATCAGTTCTGGTCTGCATTGAAGGGTTTTTATCGGAATGGATATGCGGGCGCTTTCCAGAGTCGGTATTATCTATGTGCGATATCAATTTTTGCTTTTGCTATTATCGCGTTGATATTGCAGTATTTTGCAAAGCCTGCGGATAATGATTTGTGTCGTGATGATCGTGGCCTGACTGGCTTGGGAAATTGGCTTTGTTCTGTATTTGCAATCATGCTAATTATTGATGGATATATTTCTTCTTTCCTGTACCATGCTCCAGAGCTTGCGGTATTCGCTGGCTGAAACAAAAAGTGGTTGGCGGATTATGCAGGTCTGTAATAGTGCATAAAATAATAAGAAATAGACTGATATTGCTACCTTGAGGATTGAATGCGAGTTTTCATCCAGATTCCATGTCTTAATGAGGAAAAGACCCTTCCTTTGGTTTTGAAAAAGATGCCAACACAGATTCCCGGCGTCGATGACATCCAACTGCTCGTTATTGACGATGGCTGTTCTGACAAAACTGTCGAAGTGGCCCGCAATCTCGGAATTAAGCATTTTGTGCATCACGCTAAGCCAATGGGCTTGGCCCGGGCATTCCGCGATGGTGTGGATTACGCGCTGAAGCATGGTGCCGATATTGTGGTTAATACGGATGGTGATAACCAGTATCCGAGTGATGCCATCAGCGAATTGGTACAGCCGATCATCCGCCATGAAGCCGATATCGTGGTCGGTGATAGACAGACTGCCACCATCAAGGAATTTAGCTGGTTTAAACGTAAGATGCAGCATTTCGGATCTTGGGTGGTGAACAAAGCAGCTGGAACGCACATTCCAGATGCGGCCAGCGGTTTCCGCGCCTATTCCAAGAACTCCCTGTTGAAACTGAATATCGTCACTGAATTCAGTTATTGTATGGAAACCATCATTCAGGCGGGCAACAAGCGCATTGCTATCGCCTCCTATGCCATTAAGACCAATCCGAAGACCCGTGAATCACGTCTGTTCCACAACATTTTCGAGCATATGGCGAAGTCCGGCGGAGCAATCATTCGCAGCTTCCTGATGTTCAAGTCGAACGTCATCTTTAGATGGGCGGCGATTATCTTCGGCATCCTCGGTCTCATTCCGTTCGTGCGATTCCTTGTGCTGGTCTGCATGGGTCATTCCGCGGGGCATGTGCAATCTTTGCTTTTGGGTGTTGCTTTGCTCATGATTGGTGTGTTTTGCGTGGCGTTGCAGATTATCTCGGAAGTGCAGCGTATTCAACGCAAGTTGGTGGAAGATCAGCTTGAGCGTACCAAAGAGCTCCTGTATTCCACTGACTGCCAGAAAATCTGGGCCAAGCAGAACGAGTACGGCGAATTTCCGCCGGCGCAGGATCTGCACTGAACAATCATCGAGGGAAAAGGCTGACTTATTATGCCTAGGGTTCTGGCTTTCGGCACCTACAATGTTCGCAAACATCCACGTGTCGGCATCCTGATTGATGGTTTGCGGAAGAATGGATGTGAGGTTGCTGAAATCAATAAGCCGCTTATG
>ERZ857503.474-NODE-474-length-31226-cov-3.288185_pt1 | contig 31226 bp, 18 predicted proteins | sample MGYA00519766_ERZ857503 | MGnify/ENA primary metagenome ERZ857503 (study PRJEB31778, sample SAMEA3449345) | human gut metagenome | biome: human gut; feature: human-associated habitat; material: faeces | place: United Kingdom | collected 2010/2012 ...
GCAGTCGACGCCGCCAGCGGTTCGAACCCGCGGCCGTCCGCCTCGAGGCGCATGCCGAGCAAGCCGAGAGAGTCTTTCGGCAGGAAACGTCCGACCGGGAATCGCTCGGCGGTCAGTTCGGCTCGGTATCGTTCCGTTCGCCGGTCGAGCATGCCCTCGACAGCCAGCAAGCCGGAATCGACGGCCAACTCGACGGCGGGGTACAGTGTTCCGGTATCGGCTTTCAATGTCCCCGAGAGCCGGATGTTCTTCGGTATGGAGACTCGGTTCCTCAGCGAGGTGTCGGGCAACAGGACCGTTACGAAGCCGAGATCGTCGAATAAGCCTTTCAGCCGGAGGTTTCCGGAAAGCCGCTCGGGCTCGGTCGGCGAAACAAGCGTTCCGTCGAGCGAAAGGGAAGCGATCCCGGGAACGGCCACTTCCGCCGGAGCGATGCGAAGCCGTCCGAGCGTACCCGAAAAATCGGCTCCGGCACGAAGCGTTTTGCCGGCAGCCAGATTTCTCAAAGTGTCGCCGACTGGAAACAGATGCGCGATTTCGGGCAAATCGACGTCGGCTTTCAGACTCAGGCGAAGCCGTGCCTGCGGAAACCGATCGAGAACGGATGCGTCGGCCGAAGCATCGGCACGGACGGAGGAGGAGGCGGTCCGAAGCCGGAAATCCGTCAGGAACAACCGGGCGCTGTCCATTCCGAAACGTCCTTTCATGGAACGGACTGTCAAGCCGCTACGCTCCTCGAGAGACAACCGGTCGACGTCGATCCGGACAGCGCTGCCCCGATTGTAAATCGAATCGGCAGCCAGATTCAATCGGGAAACGGCCAAATGGCCGAAGTCAAGTCCGGCTTTAGGTACCCCGTATAAAGATCCGTATTTCAGAGAATTGTCGGTTATCTGTATGTGATCGACACGAATGATCCAAGGCAAAGTATCGGAAGTTTCGGGCGTAACGGTATCCCCCGTAGCCGGGGAAACACGAGTCGTATCGGTCAGAAAAACGTAGTCTCCCTGTCGCAGATAGACGGTCCCGACCGCCACTTGTTGCGTGCCCAGATCGACGGCGGCCTGTGCTATGCGGCCCGACTGCAACGCGACGCCGAGCCGCATCGAATCGGGAGAGGATCCGCTCATCGAAAAACGGATGTCGGTCAGCTTCAGTCGTCCCGCCAGCAGTTTCCATGGAAGCGAGGTCGTATCGGCGGCGACCGTGTCGGCCGGAGTTTCCGGTTTGCCGAGCATAATGGCGATATCGCCGCCGGTCAGCTCGGCCGAGGCGATGTCGGCCAGCCGCTCGCCCAAATCGACCCGGTTCGTCCGTAACGAAAATGCGTCCAGACGCGCCCTCAGATCGAAAGCGGAGGCCGTGTCCCTATAATGCACCTGCGTACTGTCGAGCACGAAGCGGCGGACGACAACCTCCTTACGCAGTAGCGGCCATAGCGCGACATGCGCGTCCAGCCGCTCGCAGCGAAGCAGCGTGTCGCCGTCGGGCCGGACGGCATATGCCCGATCGACGACCAGTTTCAGCGGAAAGGAAAGCCGTATGCGCTCGGCCGAGAGGTGCATCTGCGTTTTTCGCTGAATGTAGTCGAATCCCTCGCTTTTGACGAAATCCTGCACGAAAGGCATGTAGAGCAACAGCAGGATGAGGAGAACGATCGCCACGAGGACCGAGACGACTTTCAGCGTATATTTCAGAATCTTTCCAATCATGATCGACGGCTCGCTGGCAGACACCGGACTGCTGAAGGCCTTGCCAATTTTCAGGCCAAAGTAACTCTTTTTCATCGATTTTTACAATCCGTCTTGCACGGAGTGCGCAAACGGCTGCCGCCGTATGCGCCGCGCTAAAAAAAAATTGCGGACGAATTCGAACCGTAAATCGAGCCTGTCTGTGAAAAAATCGCTACTTTTGCAAAAAATCGAACGTTTTATGCCGATAAAGAGCGAGGTGGCGCAGTTGCTACTGCATTGTCCCGACAAGCCGGGAATTCTGGCCGAGGTGACCGACTTCATCACGGTCAACAAAGGCAACATCGTCTATCTGGACCAATATGTCGACCATGCGGAAAACGTGTTTTTCATGCGGATCGCCTGGGAGCTGGACGGGTTTCTGATTCCCAAGGAAAAGATCGAGGACTACTTCCAAACGCTTTACGGCCGCAAGTACCAAATGATTTTCCGGCTCTACTTTTCGGACGTCAAACCGCGCATGGCGGTCTTCGTTTCGCGCATGTCGCACTGCCTGTACGATATGCTGGCCCGGTATACCGCCGGAGAATGGAACGTGGAGATTCCCCTGATCGTCAGCAACCACCCCGATCTGGAACATGTGGCCCGCCGTTTCGATATTCCGTTTTACCTGTTCCCGATCACCAAGCAGAACAAGGAGCGGCAGGAAGCCGAAGAGATGCGTCTGCTGGCGGAGAACCGAATCAATTTCATCGTGCTGGCCCGCTACATGCAGATCGTTTCGGAGAAGATGATCGAGGCGTATCCCAACCGGATCATCAATATTCATCATTCGTTTCTGCCCGCATTCGTCGGCGCGCGCCCTTACCATGCGGCCTACGAGCGGGGCGTGAAAATCATCGGCGCTACGAGCCACTACGTGACCACCGAGCTGGACGCCGGACCGATCATCGAGCAGGAAATCGTCCGGATTACGCACAAGGACACGATCGAGGATCTAGTCAACAAGGGAAAGGATCTGGAAAAGATCGTGCTGTCGAGAGCCGTCCAAAAGCACATCGAGCGAAAAGTACTGGTGTACAAAAACAAGACGGTCATTTTCAACTGACGACCGTTACGGCTCGGGACGGCATAGCATGAAACCGTTCTGAAATCAGTCGGGATAGGCAGTGACTTCCGTAAAAAGAGTTATGACCGTCCCTTCCTTGCTCCATGCTCCCAGCGCGCGGTCTCGGCTCACCAGCGTATATTTCGACAAAGGCGCGACGGTAATCGGAAATTCGAGTCCCCGGAAGGCGGACTCGCCCTGTTTTCCGTCCAAAAAAGTCATCGTCACGGCAAAGTCTCCCGCTTTCACGTGCACGGGACATTCGCTCAGGTCGAGATCGACCCAGCCCGTATAGCCGTCGGGCAGATCGAAACGAATGTCCTTATCTCCCAGAATATCTTTCGGCAAGCCGTTTTCCGCAGAATAGAAAGTCAGCCTGAAAGAGGCGCTTTCAAAACCGTTCTTTCTGACGAAAAAGGACAGCCTGTTCACCGTGCAGTCGTACCGACTGCTGAGCAGCATGCCGCACTCTTCGCCGAAAGGCTCCGGAGAGCTGAAACAGACGGTCGCGGCCGACAGCAGATCGGTCCCGATCTTGCTTCGTCCTATTTTCATACGTCGGCTTCGGGAAGTACGGACTACGGTTTCGGGAATCGGGCTGTCGTTCCGCTTCAAAGCGCAGGAGAATTCCCGAGAAAAATCGATCTCCGATACGGGAATTTTCCGGGGAGCGTATCCGACGCAGGAGAACAGCAGCGTATCGGCATTGCCCGCCGCATCCGCTACAGGCAGCACGAAATTCCCCTCGGCATCCGACATCGTTCCGACATTTTTCCCTTCGATGCCGATACTGACGTAGGGCACGGCCGAACGATCCGCCGAATCGAGTACGCGACCGCGCAACAGGTCCTGCGAACGTGCGGAGGAAAGGCAACACGCCAGCACGGAAATACAAATGCAAATTCTCATACCGTATCGGGTTTACACCGAGAACGATACGGCATGAGAATTTATTGTGAATCAGAACGGATATTTACTTCGGTTGCGTTTCGCGGTCGAATACGTTGACTTGCAGTTTGGCGTAGGCGCGCGCCGTCTTTTCTCTCGCCTGTTCGACGCTCTCGGCGCGCGCGAGCAGTACGGCCATGCGCCGGTGGCCTTCGATCTCGGGCTTACCGAAAATCCGAATCTGCGTATCGGGTTCCGAAAGCACGTTCTCGAGGTTGGCGAATTCCATCCGGTTCGTGTCTCCCTCGACCACGACGGCCCGCGACGCCGAAGGGCCGTGAAAGGCGATGTTGGGAATCGGCAGTCCCAGCACGGCGCGTACGTGAAGCGCGAACTCCGACAAATCCTGCGAGATCATCGTCACCATGCCCGTGTCGTGCGGACGCGGAGAGACCTCGCTGAAAATAATCCGATCGCCCCGGACGAACAGCTCCACGCCGAACAGTCCCCAGCCACCGAGCGCCTCGGTAATCCGGCGGGCGATCTCCTCGGCCTGCGCACGAACGGCCGGATTCATCGGCTGCGGCTGCCACGACTCGCGGTAGTCTCCGTCCTGCTGATAATGGCCGATCGGCTCGAGGAACGAAGTCCCGCCGCAATGACGTACCGTGAGAAGCGTGATTTCATAGTCGAAATCGACGAACCCTTCGACGATCACGCGTCCGGCTCCCGCCCGACCTCCTTTCTGCGAATTCTCCCAGGCCCGGTCGATCTCTTCGGAAGAACGGACGACGCTTTGCCCGTGTCCCGACGAGCTCATTACCGGCTTCACGACGCAAGGCGTCCCGATTTGCCCGACGGCTTCGACGAACTCCTCGTAGTCGGAAGCGAAACGGTACGGCGAAGTCGGGATGCCGAGTTCCTCGGCAGCCAGCCGGCGGATGCCTTCGCGATTCATCGTGAGGCGGGTGGCCCGGGCCGTCGGGATCACGTTGTAGCCTTCCTTTTCCAATTCCAGCAGCGTATCCGTAGCGATCGCCTCGATCTCGGGAATAATATAGTCGGGCTTTTCCTTCTCGATGACGGCGCGCAACTGCGCCCCGTCGAGCATCGAAAGCACGTAAGAGCGATGAGCTACCTGCATGGCGGGAGCGTTCGCGTAACGGTCCAGCGCGACGACTTCGACGCCGTACCGCTGCAACTCGATGGCGACCTCCTTGCCCAGTTCGCCGGAGCCGCAAAGGACGGCTTTCTTTCCCAGCGGGGATAATGTTGTTCCTATTTTGACCATAGTGACGTATTGTTTAGGGCAGACAAAGTTAGCAATAAACGACATAATCCGTCTTTTTTCGGCGGACAAATATCCCGGAGGCCGTTTCTATCCGGAAAAATAATCGGTATATTTGTACGCTCATCAAAAAGCGAACGTCATGGAGGATACCCGTCAAAGCGTCTCGAACGCGGAGGAGATCGATTTGCTCAAACTTGCCAAGTCCGTTTGGCGCAAGCGCGCGTTCATTCTGAAGGTTGCGACCGCCGGTGCCGTTGTCGGGCTCGTGGTCGCGTTCAGCATACCCCGGGAATACACTACGACGGTCAAGATGGCTCCCGAGGGCGTGAAGACCTCCGCTGCCGGCGGCATGGCCGATCTGGCCGCTATGGCCGGCATCAATCTGAGCGGCCAGAACCAGTCGGGAGACGGCATCAACCTGATGCTCTATCCCGATATCGTGAGCAGCACGCCCTTCATCGTTGAGATGAGCCAGATTCCGGTCCGGGGAAAAGAGATGCCCTCGCCGGTTTCGCTGTACGACTATGTGGACCAAGAGTTGTCGGCGCCTTGGTGGAGTCATGTCATCGGGGCTCCGATGCGTCTGATCGGCTGGATTTTCTCCTCCGGGTCTGAGGACGACGGTACGGCCGAGGCGCTGAATCCCTATGCGCTGTCCCGCAGACAAAGCCTTGTCCTGAACGCGTTGCAGCATAGAATAGCCATCTCCGTAGACAAGAAAACCGGCGTCATCACCGCGACGGCCACGATGCAGGATCCGCTCGTAGCTGCTCAGACAGCCGACTCGATGGTCGGCAAGCTGGAAGCGTACATGTCCGAGTACCGCACCGAAAAGGCCAAGCGCGATCTGGCCTTTACCCAAAACCTGTTCGACGAGGCGCGGCAACAATACTACGAAGCCCAGCAGCACTATGCCCGGGCCGTGGACGCTAACCGTAACATTGCACGCCAGTCGGCGCAAGTCGAATTGGACCGGTTGCAGAACGAGCAGCAGCTGGCATTCGGCGTTTACAGCCAACTGGCGCAACAGCTCGAAAATGCGAAAATCAAAGTGCAGGAGCAAATGCCCTGCGTCACGATCATCGAGCCGGCATCGGTACCTGTCAACCGGTCCAATATGGGAAAACCGACCATACTTTTTATCTTCGTTTTCCTCGGCTTGATGGCGGGGACAGGCTACGTCGTCATCAAAGAATTGGTTTTCCAGCCCGCCGATTCCGAATAGAGCCGCGCCCGACCGCACGCCGTCAGTTGAAAAGCAGCATGAAAGTCGTCTTGCCTGCCAGCGAATGCTTCAGCATGATGCTGCCGTTGTGCATACGCATGATTTGCCTCGATACGCTCAGGCCGATGCCCGAGCCGTTCGGCTTGGTCGTAAAGAAAGGAACGAAAATATTGGCCGCCACATCGGCCGGTATGCCGCAGCCGTTGTCGGTCACGTCGACGGCCACCTGCTCGGCCTCGGTACAATAGGCGGTTACGACGATCTCCCCGTCCGGTTTTCCGGCCACGGCATGAGCGGCGTTTTTCAGCAGATTCAGCACCACCTGTCCGATCAGGTCCTCGTCGGCATAGACCAGCAGATCGCTCGGAGTAATGCGAAGCCGGACGGAAGCATTTTCCTTTTGCGTGTACGGTTCGGCCAGTTTCGCCATGCGCTCGAGAAACGGTTTTACATAGAACGACGTGGGCCGGGGAGTCGGAATGCGGGTCACCTTGCGATAGGCTTCCACGAAGCGGATCAGGCTCCTGCCGGTCGAATTGATCGCTTCCAGTCCCTCGCGAACCTCTCCCTCCACTTTGTTTTCCATTCCCAGCAGCGTATCGCTGAGCGACGTGATCGGAGTGATCGAATTCATGATCTCGTGCGTCAGCACGCGGATCAGGCGAATCCACGACTCGGTCTCCCGCTCGTCGAGCTCGTTGTTGATGTCGTTGACCGCCAGAATGCGCAGCCTCTTCCCCCGGATCGTGATTTCCGACGCGTTGACCGCCAGATAGACCGTACCGCGCTCGTTCGAGTAGGAAGCCTGTTTTCTCTCCCCTCCCCGGATCGCGAAGAAAAGTTCCTGCAGCGAGCGATCTATCGTGGCCAGCTGATTGATATGGGTAAACCGGGGAAGTCCGATCAGCCGCCGGGCTTCGTTGTTGATCTGGTACACGTTTCCGGTCTCGTTGAGAACAATCACGCCCGTATGAACGCTATTGAGAATCAGTTCGTAGTACCTTTCCTTGTCGATAACTTCGTTCTTAGCCTTGACCAACAGATCCTTGATGCGGTTCAGCGTCAGATTCAGCAGGTTGTCGCTGACCGGAGCGTCGTACTCGGTGAACTTGAACGAATAGTCTCCGTTTTCTATCGAGTTGAACATGAAAGTCATCTTGCGGATATTCTGGAAATGCAGCCTGAACAAGGCCGAAAACAGAAATATAAGCGCCGGAACGGCCAACAGCAGCAGCATCCATTGGCGATAGACGACCGACAGCGTCGTGCCGACTATCGCGGCAGTCAGTAAAAGCAGCAGTCTGGCCAACCGGTATGTCGATCCCTTGAACATAACAAATGCTACAACCCGTATTTCTTGATCTTGTTATAAAGCGTCTGCCGTGTAATTCCCAACTGGGCGGCCACTGCGGACATATTGCTTTCGTGGAGCCGGATGGCTTGGCGAATCATGTTTCGCTCCATTTCCTCCAACGTGGAAACGCCGCCGGCATTCGGCTCTTCCTGCTGAGGCGTCATCAGCAGGCTCTCCTGACCGATGGTCATCGAGTCGCAGATGATGACGGCTTTCTCGACGGTATGCTGCAATTCCCGGATATTGCCGTACCAGTCGTATTCTTGCAGTTTCCGGCAGGCTTCCTCATCGATCCTTATTCCTTGCTTGCCGTATTTGGCCGCGTATTTTTCCAGAAACAGGCGGGCGAGCGGAACGATGTCCTCGCGCCTCTGCCGCAGAGGCGGAATCTCGATATGAATCGTGTTGATACGGTAAAGCAAATCCCGGCGGAATCGCTCCTGAGCGACCATCGCCTGCAAATTCTGGTTCGTGGCGCAGATCAGTCGCACATCGGTCTCGACGGGCCGGTTGCTGCCCACTCTCACGATCGTACGGCTCTGAATGGCCGATAGCAATTTGGCTTGCAAATGATAAGACAGGTTGCCTATCTCGTCGAGGAAAAGCGTCCCGCCCTGAGCGATCTCGAACTTTCCGATCCGGTCGGTATGAGCGTCCGTAAAAGCGCCCTTGCAATGTCCGAACAGCTCGCTTTCGAACAGCGACTCGGGCAACGCTCCCATATCGACGGCCACCATCAGCTCGTCCCTGCGCAGCGAGCGACGGTGTATTTCCCGGGCCATCACTTCTTTTCCGGTCCCGTTCTCGCCGGTAATCAACACATTGGCATCGGTCTCCGCTACTTTCTCGACCAGTCTGAGAATACGGCGCATTGCTTCCGACTCGCCCCAGAACATCGCCTCGGAAGACGAAAGCCCTTGACTGACTTCCGTCAGATACTTGACTTTCCGTTTCGACCGGCCCAAATTGTAGACCGACAGCAAAGTGGAAATCAGCTTGTCGTTGTTCCACGGCTTGACGATAAAATCGGCGGCCCCGTCCTTGATGGCATTGACGGCCAGATCGATGTCGGCATAGGCGGTAAACAGCACGACCGGAAGCGACGGATTGGTCTTTTTGATCCGGGACAGCCAGAACAGACCTTCGTTTCCGTTGTTGATTCCTGCCGAGAAATTCATGTCGAGCAGCACCAGATCGATCCTCTCTTCGCGCAGAATCGTCGGAATCCGGTTCGGAGAGGAAATCATGACCGTTCGGGCGAAATATTTTTCCAGCAATAGCTCGAGAGCTTTCAGAATGCTTTTATTGTCGTCGACTACCAGAATGGTTCCCTGCCTGCCCATATGCGTTCCGTTTTCAACTCTCGTAAAGGTAAGCATTATTACCGGAATACGGCTTCCCCTGTCAAAAAACAGGACACGCCTGTCTAAAAAGTTGACAACAAAGAATTTGCAAAATCAGCATATAATCCTAATAAACAATAAGATACGCACGCAGGCACGATATTGGCACCGATATCGAATCATAAATTAAAAAAACAAATATCGGTATGAGAAAAACCGTCCTCGTCATCGTATGGTCTGTTTTACTTATCGGCGGATTACAGGCTCAATCCGCAGAAAAAGTCTGGACGCTGGAAGAATGTATGCGCTACGCGATCGCAAACAGCCACGAAGTCAAGAAACAGCAATACACCAATGCCAACTACCGCCAGGATTACATCTCGGCCGTGGCCCAAATGATGCCGTCGGTCAGCGGCAGCGTAGACGTTTCGTCGAATTTCGGCCGTTCGCTGGACCCTGCGACCAATACCTATGCCTCGAACGTCAATTTCAACAACTCGTACGGAGTCGGCGCTTCGATCGGAGTATTCGGCGGATTCACCGCGATCAACAATCTTCGATTGACCAAGGTCGCCCGCCGGCAGGGAGAGGACGAGCTGCAAAAGGCTTCCGACGACATATCGCTCAGCGTCATGGAGAACTATTTTCTGGTGGTCTACTACGAAGGCGTCGTCCGCATGTCCGAGGAGCAATTGGAGGAAAGTCGCCTGAAACTGCGTCAGACCGTGGAACAGGAGGCTTTGGGACTGAAGAGCCGGGCGGACGTGGTGCAGGTGGAGGCCGAGGTGGCGACCAACGACGCCGCGCTGACCAGTGGCCAGAATAATCTGACCAATTACCTGACCCTGTTGAAAACGAAAATGAACTACCCTTTGAACGACACGCTTCGGATCGACACGCAGGTCGATCTGCTTGCTCAAGAAATGTCCGAAACGGCGGAAAGTATCTATTTCGACGCCCGGAGGCAAAATCCCACGGCCAAGATCGCCGACTTCAACCTCCGGCAAAGCCGATTGAGATATTCGATTGCCAAAGGCAATTACTATCCTTCCTTATCCATATCGGGCGGATACCAGACCAACTATTTCATCGCGGACATGGATCATACCGATCAGTCGCCCTCGTTCAAAAATCAGTTCCGCGATAACCGGGGGGAATATATCCAGGCCTCGCTCAGCATTCCGATTTTCAACTCGCTTTCGCGCCGCACGAACGTCAACCGCTCACGCAACAACATGCTGATTCAGGAACAGAACAGAAACCAGACCCTGCAACAGTTGCAAAGCGACATCCGCAAGGCCGTCGACGACTGCCAAGGCTATGCCAAGCAGTACGAGCAGATGAAAAAACGCGTCGAGGCGAACCAACTGGCATACGACGTCATGCGCCGCAAGTACGAAGAAGGGCTGGTCAGTCCGCTCGATTTGCAGACGAGCGCCAACCTGCTGCTGTCGGCCAAGGCCGACCAACTGAAAACGAAACTCGACTACATCATCCAGTGCCGTCTGGTAAAATATTACAAGGGAATTCCCCTGATCGAGCAATTGCAATAGCAAACCGAACCTAACATAACGAAATAAAACGCATATCATGGACATCGCTATCGAAAAGAAAAAAGGATTCAAAAAGAAGCATATTCCGTACGTATTGGGAGCCCTGTTGCTGGCATTCGTCGTCTGGCTGATTGCCAGCGACCACTCGTCCACGCTGAAGGTGGACAGTCGCTCGGTCACGATCGGGAAGGCCGAGAAAGGCCCGTTCAAGGACTATATTCGCATCAACGCGCAAGTACAGCCGATGACGACGATTCACCTCAGCACGACCGAAGGCGGGGTCGTCGAGATGCGCAACGTGGAGGAAGGAGCCGTCGTCCGAAAGGGAGACGTGATCGTCACGCTGAGCAACCTTTCGCTCCGCGTGTCCATTCTCCGCTCGGAGGCCGAGCTGGCCGAAAAGGAAAATATTCTGCGCGACACCAAACTGAAGCTCGAGCAGGACAAGCTCGACTTGCAACAGCAGCGGCTGGATGCAGAGGTGAAATTCAGACAGGACAAGCGTAAGTTCGAGCAATACGAAAAACTTTTCGAGGAACGACTGATCTCCAAAGAGGAATACCTACAAGCCAAAGAGGCTTACTCGCTCGCCGAACTGAGGCTCGAGGTCCTTATCAACAGACAGAGGCAGGATTCGCTTCAGAGAGAAGTGCAGATCGAGCAGCTGGAAAACAGTCTCGACAACATGCGCGAAAATATGGTGCTCGTGCGCCAGCAACTGGAAAATCTGAGCGTCAAGTCTCCGATCGACGGCCAGGTAGGCCGGCTCGACGCAGAGCTCGGACAGTGGATCTCGGCCGGCACGAAGATCGCCCAAATCAACGACCTGACCGATTTCAAGCTGCAGGCTCAGGTCGACGAGCATTACATCGACAAGGTACAGACGGGACTCAGCGCAAGCTACGAGGAAACCGGCGGCACGAAATATTCCCTGCTCGTCAAGAAAGTCTATCCCGAAGTGCAGAACGGCCAGTTCAAGACCGACCTCCATTTCGTGGGCGATCGGCCCGAAAACATCCGCACGGGCAAAAGCTACTATATCAATATCGAGTTGGGCGAGCCGACCGAAGCGGTGATGATTCCGCGCGGGACGTTCTACCAGAAAACGGGAGGCAACTGGATCTACGTGCTCTCGCCGGAAGGCGACCGGGCTTTCAAGCGGCCGATCAGGATCGGTCGCCAGAACCCGCAGTCCTACGAGGTAATCGAAGGACTCGATCCGGGCGAGAAAGTCATCGTTTCGAGCTACGAAACCTACGGGGATAACGACATTCTCGTACTGAAATAGGAAAGGAACGAGCGTCCCGCGCAGCATCCGAAATCTCCATGCGTATTCGAAATATGAAAATTCATTCCGACATACCGGCTCCCGTTGCAGCGGCAGGTTCTACGGCTTCCGGACCGCCGCTGCGATGCAGCCGCATGTTATCCGCGAATCAACGGCGCCGTATTCTTCGCATGCGGACCGAATTAAACGCACCCCGAACGACATGAACTTTCTTCCTCTTTTTCTCAAGCAACTTCGTAATTCCCGGGCCTCGACTTTATTGAACCTGTTGGGTCTGACAATCGCCCTGAGCTCTTTTATCATTCTGATCGCTCAGGTACGGTATGAACTGACCTACGACACGCATTTTCGAGATGCCGACCGGATTTTCCGGATCGAAATAGACGTGCCGACCGAACTCGGCGTTTATTCGCCGCTGTTATGCCGGCCGCTCGGCGAACGGATGCTCGCTTCGTCGCCCGACATAGAGGCCGGCGGCGTCATGGCTATCCCGCGACGCGTTTCCGTTCACGATTTCGCCAAAGGAGAGGAAGACGGAGCAGGACTTACCCTATACCGAATATCCCGCTCCATGTTCGACGTCCTCGGAACGGAAATCGTTGCGGGCGACATCGACCGGTTCGACGACCCGCAAAGAACGGTCATTCTGTCTCAGAGCGCCGCCCGCTCGATTTTCGGCTCGGCCGATCCCATCGGGAAATCCGTCGTCGTCAACGGCGACGAAACCCATCCCGGAGAAGTAATCGCCGTTTGCAGGGATTGTCCGGACAATTCGAGTTTCCGAACCAACAGCTTGTTCACGAATATTTTCGACGAGTCGATAGAAGACTACGGAGAGTTCAGCTATATTTATTTCATCAAAGCCGTGCGCACCGGCAATCCCGCTCGGATCGCAGCCGATCTCGGGCAAAGCGTCGAATCCCTGAGCGCCCGCTCTCAAGACGAAAGCGCCTTTCGAGTCCGATGCACACCCGTGTCGCAGATGCACTTCATGCGCGATATCCGTTTCGATTTCGTAGACAAGAGCAACCCGGCTACGGTCTATACGCTGCTGACGATCGCCGTACTGATCCTGCTGATCGCAATCATCAATTTCGTCAACTTCGCTACGGCCCGGCTACCGATGCGAATCAGACAGATCAATACGCGCAAAGTACTGGGCGAGTCGAACGGATCGATTCGTCGGGGATTGCTTGCCGAGTCGGTTCTGACGGTCTTCGTCGCCTATCTGTCAGCCCTGATACTGACCGAATATCTTTCCACGACCGCCGTCGCTTCTTTGGTCAATGCGCCGATCAATCTGGCCGAAAATGCGGACGTGGCGCTGGGCACGGGGCTCGTCGCGATTGTCCTCGGAACGCTGGCCGGCTTGTATCCTGCCGCTTACAGCACTTCGTTTCCGCCCGCGATGATTCTGAAAGGCTCGTTCGGCCTTTCGGTCCGGGGGCGCAGGCTGCGGACGACGCTGATCTCGTTCCAGTACGTCGTCTCGATCGTCCTGATCGTAGCAGCCTTGTCGGTGTGGAAACAGAATCGTTTCATGCTGGCTTACGATATGGGGGTCCCCCGCGAAAACATACTGGTCGCCGAACTCGGCCGACCGGCGGCTAACTCGGCGGAAACACTCGCTCAAAAGCTGAAAACCGATCCGAGAATCGTCGACGTGACATTCGCCAACGGTCCGCTGATAGCGCCTTCGCGCATGAATTGGAGTATGCAGTACCGAAACAAGCACATCTCATTCGACTGCTATCCGGTCGCCCCGAATTTTCCGAAATTCATGGGAATCGATATAATCGAAGGGCGCGATTTTACGGCGAACGACGAACAGAAAGAGAACGCGAGTCTGATTTTCAACCGAACGGCTCAGCTGCGCGACGGCATAACCGTCGGAGACCGGATATGGGGCGACGAAATCGTCGGCATCGCCCGCGATTTCAACTTTATGCCCTTGCAGTACGCGATCGATCCGTTCGCATTCATGGTACGCGGAAAATCGTACGCATTCAAGTCCATGAATTATCTGTTCGTCAAAACCCGGACGGCGGACTATCCCGAGCTTTTCCGACATATTCGGGAGACGATCCGGCAATTCGACGGAGGATGGAACGACGACGTGCGTTTTCTGGACGAACACATCGGCTCGCTCTACCGGAAAGAAAGAGCCACTGCCCGGCAAATCACGCTGTTCTGTCTGTTGTCGGTATTCATCTCGCTCGTCGGAATTTTCGGTCTGATCCTTTTCGAAACGGAATTCAGGCGCAAGGAGATCGGACTGCGCAAGGTTTACGGCGCAACGACAGGCGAAATTCTCGGAATGATCAACATGCCCTATATCCGTCTGGTACTGATATGTTTCGCCCTCGGAGCCCCTATCGGCTATTTCGTCTCGCGCAACTGGATCGACAACTTCGCGTACCGGACCACGATCGGCCCGTGGATATTCGTGTCGACGGCCGCCATCGTACTGCTGCTTACCGTTGCGACGATCACCGTCCGAAGTTACCGGACGGCCGCCGAGAATCCCATCAAGTCAATTAAAACGGAATAAATTATGTGTGAGAACCTCTTGCGCTACTACAAGCAGAACAAGTTGGCCGTATCGCTCAGCATAGCGGGCCTGACACTCGCTCTGACCTCGTTTATCGTAATCATTGCTCAAGTCAGCTATGAACTGACTTTCGATGCCCATTACAAAAATGCCGACCGGATTTTCCGGGCGGAATATACGGACGGTACGCTCGAAGGATTGTACGAATCCGGACTCAAGCGCATGCGCGGCGACGTACTGCTTGCCTCCTCTCCCCATATCGAATCGGGAGGTATCGTATATAGCTATGGTAATACGCGAGTTTACGACGAACAGGAAGGAAAAACCGGATCGCTCGGTATCGACTTTTATCTCGTCTCGCCTTCGCTGCCCGATCTTTTTGAATTTGAAACAGTCCAAGGCGACCTGAAGCGTATCGGAGAACCGCAAGCGGCCGCTTTGTCCCAAAGCGCTGCGACTGCGCTGTACGGCCATAGAAATCCGATAGGACGCCGTTTGGTAATCGACGATGAGACTAAGGAGATCGTAGCCATATATCGGGATTTTCCGAAAAACTCCAGTTTCGTTCCCTGCAGCATCATCGGAGCTTTAGGAGATCACGGAATCGAAAACGGATATGGAGCCTACGAATATTATATCCGGGTTGATGACCCGGAGCATTTGGAAACGATACGAAAAGCGGTTAATCCGCTTTGGATCGAACAGGAACAAGACGAAACGCTGAAATTGCGTTTCACGGCTCTGCCGAAAATTCACTTCACGCACGACATGCTCTATGTCAGCCAACAGACGGCAAGCTATGCGACCGTATATTCCCTGTTGACGATCGCCGTATTGATCATACTGATCGCGATGATCAATTTCGTCAATTTCACCGTGTCCCGAATCCCGTCCCGCATTCGTCATATCAATACCCAAAAGATTCTCGGCGAAACCAATGCGAGGCTCCGACTGCGTTCTATCGCCGAGTCGGTCGTTTTATCGCTCGTTTCATTATTCCTCGCTCTGCTGCTCGCCCGATATTTGTCGACGACCCGGGTAGCTTCGCTGGTCGACGCGTCGATTGATCCGCTATCGAATCTCCGACTGATTTTCTATGGCATACTAGCCTCGCTCGGTGCGGGGATCATCGCAGCCCTGTACCCTGCCTTTTACAGCACGTCGTTCCCTCCGATTTTCGCACTCAACGGATCGTTCGGCCTTTCACGCAAAGGAAAGATCATGCGAATCATGCTGATATCGTTTCAGTACGTCGTTTCGATCGCGCTGATCATAATCTCTCTCTCTATCGGCGAGCAAAACCGATACATAAGGAATTTCGATATGGGATTCAGACGGGACAATATTCTGACGACCCGACTGTCGTTTCAATTCGACCGGCAAGACGCTCTTGTAGAAAAGCTGAAGAGCAATCCCGATATCCTCGACGTCACTTTCGCTTGGGCCCAACCGGTACTCGAGTCCCGACCGTATTGGTCCATAGATTACAAAGGGGAAAACTTTCGCTTTGACTGGTATCCCGTTGCGCCGAATTTTCTGTCGTTCATGGGCATTCCGATACGGGAGGGGCGCAATTTCAGCGATTCGGACAAGAAACACCCGAATGGACATTTCATCTTTAACCGAACGGCCCAGTTGCAACGAAACGTGTCGGTAGGCGACCGTATTTCGGACATCGAAGTGATTGGAATAGCGGAAAACGTTCATTATCAGCCATTGCAATATGCGGTTAGTCCTCTTGTCTACTATGTCAGCGGAAATATGAAATTGACACACATGTTCGTCAAAGTCCGAACGACGGATATCCCCGAAATTTCGGCCTTCATACGCGAAACGGTCCGCTCGTTCGATCCCGATGCCGACGCGGACATACGCTTCCTCGACGAAAATATCGGCGCCCTCTATCAGAAGGAGGACCGACTCGCCGCGATGCTCACGCTGTTCAGCCTGCTGTCGGTCGGCATCTCGATCGTCGGCGTTTTCGGGCTGATCCTGTTCGAGACGCAGTTCCGCCGCAAGGAGATCGGACTGCGCAAAGTCTACGGCGCGACCATCGGAGAAATTCTGCGCATGTTCAATAAGCGCTACATGAGAATCGTGCTGGCATGCTCCGTCGTGGCGATTCCGGCCGGCTGGTACGTCGTCGACCGCTGGCTCGAAAGCTTCGCGTACCGGACACCCGTAAAGTGGGGGATTTTCGCCGTTGCGGTGGGAAGCGTCGCGCTCGTCACCGTGCTGACCATTACGCTGCAAAGCTATCGGACCGCTACTGAGAATCCGGTCAGGTCGATCAAGACCGAATAGCAGCCTACCCTGCCGATATGAAAACTACGATCAAACGACCTAAAACCGAATAACTCTCTGTCTTATGAAACACGCATTCAATCTCAAGTTTTTTCTACGCTTTCTGAACCGTCACCGACTCTATACAGCGATCAACGTGTTCGGATTCTCCGTGTCGCTGATGTTCGTGATTCTGATCGCGGCCTACGTAGCCAAAGAACTGTCGGCCGACCGTCATCACGTCAACGGCGACCGGATCTACCGGTTCGAGCATCAAGACTTCGCCTACAGCGCTTATGCGGCAGGGCGAGTGCTTCAGGATCGTTTCCCGGAAATCGAAAGTTACTGCGTCGTCTCTTACGAAAACAAGACGTTACGTATCGGCGAGGAATATATGCAAGTAGCGGTCGACTGCGTCGACTCGTCGTTCTTCCATATGTTCACGATCGAACTGGAGCAAGGCGATCCCCGTCACGTGTTGGCGACCCGGGACGGCGTCGTCATCAGCAGCAAGTTCGCCAAAACGCTCTTCGGCGAAGAATCGCCGATGGGCAAGGTGCTCGATATCGACGACCGGCAACTGACCGTCACAGGCGTATTCGCCGACTTCCCGTACGGCATATTCCGCACTCCGCAATTGATTACAAGCATTTTCAATACGGATAACCTTTGGTGTATAGAATCTTATATGGATTGCCATTCATGGGAATTGTTCCTGATGGCGCGCCGGAACGCCGACTTGCCGGCCAAAACCGAATCGATCCGGCAATGTATCAAGGAAACCGGCGACTACGCTTTCTCGCACGATGAAAAAGCGATACTCCGGCCGATGAAGGATATTTTTTTCGACGGTTTCCATTTTCAGAACGGAGGCAATAAGAAGTTCGTCCTGATTCTGGCGGTCGTCGGACTGCTGATCCTCGTTTTCGCCGTCATCAACTATATCAACCTGTCGGTAGCCCAAACCGGTTTCAGAGCCCGCGAGATGGCCATGCGCCGCATGCTGGGCGGAACGCGACGGCAACTGTACTCGAGCATCGTGGCCGAATCGATTCTGCTGTGTCTGTTTTCGTTCGTGCTGGCTTTGCTGTTCTCTATGGCTGCGGAAAATGCCTTTGGCTGGCTGGTCCGTACGGACGTTTCCGTTCGGGAAGCGATCGATCCGTACACGGCGGCGGGCGGTCTGCTGTTCATCCTGTTGCTGGGGATCGTTTCCGGAAGCATTCCAGCCGCGCTGATCTCAAGCTACCGGCCGATCGAAGTGATGAAAGGAACGTTCCGGCAGAAAACCAAAATGGTTTACAGCAAGATTCTGATCGTGTTCCAGTATTTCATCACGATCGCGCTGATCGGCTGCACGCTCGTAATGATCCGCCAAATCCGGTTCATGCTCCGCTTCGATATGGGCTACGGGACCGAAGCGCTCATTCAGGCCGACGTTCCCGGCAATCTGATGTCGAGCTACGCTTCGCTGAGAAACGATCTGATGACAATCGGCGGAGTGGAGAGCGTGTCGCTGGCGACTTTCACTCCTTCGTCGGGCGGTAACAACGACACGGATCCGTCGGACCCGGACCATCCGATCAGTTATCAGGTTTTCATGGGCGATACCGCGTTCATTCGCACCTGCGGATTCGAGATCGTCCGGGACAACGACACGCGAACCGACCAGGGGACATGGCTGAACGAAGAAGCGATCCGAGCGAACGGACTGACCGTCGATGCGGATGAGTTCAGCAAAAATCACATCCCGATCGCCGGCGTCCTGCGCGATTTCCGCTTCAGGGACCTGAGCCAACCGGTAGGCCCCGCTAAGGTGTATGTCGTTGGCGACGACAATTATTGCATGAACGTTCTGGTACGCATCAGCACGGCCAACGATCCGGCGCTCACGTTCCAGCAGGTCAGCCAAACGATCGAAAAGCATACGGACGGACGGCCTTTCTCGTGTCACTTTACCGATCAACTGATACGCGACTGGTATGAAAACCAGTTAAGAACAGCCAACGCCGTCGGTTACCTGACTCTGATCGCTATTCTGATCGCCGCGCTGGGACTGCTGGCCATGTCGACCTACTATATCCGTCAACGCTCGCAGGAAATCGCCATGCGGAAGGTGTACGGCTCGACGAACGCCGAGGTGCTGCGGCTGCTGATCGCGGGTTTCATGAAAATGGTCGCCGTGGGATTCGTATTGGCCGTGCCTGTCACATGGTATATCATGCGCGAGTGGCTCAGCGCCTACACCGAACGCATCGCTATCGGCTGGCTCACGTTCGCCGCCGCCGGACTGACTGCCGCCGCGATCGCGCTTCTGACCGTCTACTGGCAGAGCTGCCGGGCCGCCAACGCCAATCCGGTCGACTCGGTGAAAAAATAACGAGCAAAAAACTATCCGATAGTTTACAACAATACATTATATTCAATTAACCTCAAAAAAAATCGTACCATGTTAAAAGTCGAAGAACTGAGCAAAAGTTTCCGTACGGAAGAGATCGAAACGATCGCGCTGAACAAAGTGTCGTTCGAGGTGCAACAGGGCGAGTTCGTCGCTGTCATGGGTCCCTCGGGCTGCGGCAAATCTACTCTGTTGAATATTCTGGGCCTGCTGGACAATCCGACTTCGGGCAAGTATTTCCTGCTCGGCAAGGAAGTCGGTACGCTGAAGGAGCGCGACCGGACGCTCTACCGCAAGGGAAAGATCGGTTTCGTGTTTCAGAGCTTCAACCTGATCGACGAACTGAACGTCTACGAAAACGTGGAACTTCCGCTGATCTACCTGAGAGTCAAGGCTGCTGAAAGAAAAAAAATGGTCAATGCCATTCTGGACCGAATGAACATCAGCCACCGTGCGCGCCATTTCCCTCAGCAACTGTCGGGAGGCCAACAGCAGCGAGTCGCCATCGCCCGGGCCGTCGTATCGAACCCGAAACTGATTCTGGCCGACGAGCCGACCGGTAATCTGGACTCGAAAAACGGCAAAGAGGTCATGGCTCTGCTGACCGAGCTGAACAAAGAAGGTACGACGATCGTCATGGTGACTCACTCCCAGCACGATTCGACGTTCGCCCACCGAGTGCTGAACCTGTTCGACGGCGAACTCGTTACCGACGTGAAGGCTTTCATGTAAGCTCTCCGCCGGTGGATTTTTTCCAAACAGGCCGCAGCGAAAACTGCGGCCTGTTTGGGAGTTGTCCTGCCGAAACGGCTTACATCGATTTTTTCACTATCTTTATCGTTCGAATCAAACATTTCACAACCCGAACGATCATGAAAAAACAACTGCTGACCGCCGCGATCCTTTGCTGTCTTGTTATCGCCGGATCGACGGCCGCCCCGAAATCCGCGAAGAAAAAACCGAAAATTCCCGTTTCGCGGGTACAAACGCATATGGACGGCTATCTGGGCGACCGGATCGACGCTTGTATCCGGGTCCGCGTATGCAGCGAAGACCCCGATCTGCTGGTCGCTCCGATGCGCCGGCAAACGGAAACCAGCCTGTGGCAGTCCGAATTCTGGGGTAAATGGACTCTCGGAGCCATCGCATCCTACCGTTACAACAAAGATCCCGAGCTGTTGCGCAAAATAGAGGGCGGAGTCGAATCGCTGCTCGCCGCCCAGCAACCCGACGGATACATCGGCAACTACGCGCCGGAGGCCCAACTGACCAACTGGGACGTGTGGGGCCGCAAGTACACCATGCTCGGTCTGCTCGCCTACTACGACCTGACGGGCGACAAGAAAGCGCTCGACGGGGCGGTACGTCTGGCCGATCATCTGCTGACGCAAATTCCGGCCGTCAGGCAAATCGAGCGGACAGGCATTTACCGGGGCATGTCGTCGTGCTCGATTCTGGAACCGATCATGCTGTTGTACAACCGCACGCTGGACGAAAAGTACCTCGACTTCGCGCGGTATATCGTCGATCGTATGGAATCGGCCGACGGACCGCAACTGATAGCCAAGGCGCTCGACGGCGTTCCCGTGTCGGAACGCTTCCCGCTCGACGATCCGTCTCGGGGATGGTTCGTTTGGGAGAACGGACAGAAAGCCTACGAGATGATGTCGTGCTACGACGGACTGCTCGAACTGTATAAGGTTACGAACGACCCCCGCTATCTGAAAGCGGTCGAGGCGACCGTGACGAGCATCATCGCCGACGAGATCAACATTGCCGGATCGGGGAGTTCGTTCGAATGCTTTTACAAGGGAAAGGCTCTCCAGACGGAACCGGCCTATCATACGATGGAGACCTGCGTCACGATGACATGGATGAAACTGTGCTACGATCTGCTCCGACTGACCCGCAATCCGCTTTATGCCGACCAGATCGAGCGAAGCGCCTACAACGCGCTGGCCGCCTCGATGAAGGAGGACGCCTCGCAAATAGCCAAGTACAGCCCGCTCGAAGGCGCGCGATCGGCCGGCGAAGAGCAGTGCGGCATGCACGTAAACTGCTGCAATATGAATGGCCCCCGCGCTTTCGCTTTGCTGCCCGAGGCTGCCGTAACCGACTACGGCGACGAACTGTTCGTTAACCTGTATGGTCCCATGTCGTCGACCGTCAGACTCGACGGAGGCGAGGTGCTGCTCGAACAAGCGACGAGCTATCCCGAACAAGGCGATATCGAGATCATGATCGACCCGCGCAAAAGCTTCGAGTTCACCGTTTCCCTGCGCATACCGGCATGGAGCGCCGTCTCGATGGTCACGGTCAACGGCCAGTCCGTGGAGGGCGCGATTCCCGGCGAATACCTCCGCCTCAAGCGGAGATGGGAAGCCGGCGACCGAATCGGGGTGAAGCTCGATATGCGCGGCCGGCTGATCCGTCAGGGAGGATTTCAGGCGATCGAGCGCGGACCGGTCGTATTGGCCCGGGACACGCGTTTCGGGGACGGTTTTGTCGATGAGACAGTCGTCGTTCAGGCAACGGACGGTTTCGTGACGCTGTTGCCTGCCGAGGAAAAGCCCGAGAAAATGTGGATGGCGTTCACCGCCCCGATGATCTTGGGGACCGACCTCGAAGGCGAGCTGGCTGAGCCGCGCCAGATCATGCTGTGCGATTTCGCCTCGGCAGGCAATACTTGGAACCGAAATATCCGTTACCGGGTATGGCTCCGCCGGACGCTTAACCTGATGAAACCCGACGGCAACGAACGATAAACAGGAGCAATAAGGTGCCCGCCTTCCACAACCGGCATCTGATGCAGTACGGGAAAAATAACGATTTTCAAGACGCAAGATTGGCGGCACACTGAAAAAAGTGCTATGACCGGAACGAAAAGAGGTTCCGGTTCAAATTTTGCCGAGTAAGGCAAACAGCATTCTTCCCCTGTCAATGGGAAAGGTCTCGACACACTACGGCCGGGACCTTTCTTATTCCAAACGTCCTATCAAGATCTATCGTAAAAATCGTGCACAGGCTAAAAATCGGGGGAAGAAGCCTCGAAATCGGCATTTCGACTCGCCGAACGGTATGTTTTTTGACGAATCGGCAGAACAAAATTCGATTCCATGAAAAACGTCCGTACCATTTTCTTATTTCCGATTATCTCCGCTGTCATGATCTGGGGATGCCGTCAAGAAAAAAGCGTATCTTCTCCTCCGCTTGCCGGTCGCCGAAGTCATCGCCGGGGACGTCCCGGTTACGATGAGTTTCGTGGGACAGACTTACGGACGCAACGACATTACGATTCAAGCGCGGGTCAGCGGCTTCCTCCGCAGCATCCATTTCAAGGAAGGCTCGTTCGTCCGCAAGGGCGAGTTGCTGTACGTGATCGAGCCGCAGCCTTACGAAGCGCAAACGGCCCGCAGCACGGCCGCAGTCCGGCAAGCCGAAGCGGAAATGATCGCCGCCAGACAGAACTACGACCGGGTCAAACCGCTGGCAGAGACCAGTGCCGCCAGCAAAAGCGATCTGGACCAGGCCGTAGCTCGCCTCTCGGCCGCCCGCGCCTCGCTCAACGCAGCCCAAGCCTCGCTCGACTACACACGCATAGAGCAGGGCTATACGCGCATCTCCTCTCCGCTCAACGGCATTATCGGCCGAACGCTGGCCCGCGTGGGAGACTATGTGGGCGAAGGGTCTCAGTACACCGTTCTGAACACTGTCTCGCAGGTCGATTCCATACGCGTTCTCTTTTACATACCGGAACAGACCTATTACGACATGCTCAGCCGGGACAGAACCCGGATGTACGATATTACGCTACGTATCGCAGGCAATGTCGTCTATCCGCAGAAAGGCCGTTTCGACTTCATCGGCCGGGCCGTCCAACAACAAACCGGATCGCTGGATGCGCAGGTCACGTTTCCCAATCCCGACACGCTGCTCCGGCCGGGACAGTTCGCCCGGATCGAGGTCGTGGCCGACACGGTTTACGGAGCGCTCCTGATTCCACAGACGGCCGTCGTCCAGACGCAGAACGTATATAGCGTCTACGTGCTCGACAAAGACAACCGCGCACGGCAGCGGATCGTCACGCTCGGAGGGACGTACGGCGACCGACGGATCGTCACTTCCGGAGTGAACGCCGGCGAACGGATCGTCACCTCCGGATTCCATAAACTGCGCGAAGGGGCTGTCGTCGAGCCGGATCCGACGGCCGATTCAACCGTAAAGCATTGAAAAAGATGGGAAATATCTTCGTCAGACGTCCGATCTTCGCGATGGTCATAGCCATTATGATCGTCGTGCTCGGACTGATCGCCATACGGAGCATGCCGATCGAGCAGTATCCGGACATCACCCCGCCCGTGGTCGAGGTATCGGCCGAGTATCTCGGAGCCGACGCGCTGACGATCGAACAGAGCGTCGCCACGCCGCTCGAAGAAAGCGTCAACGGCGTGAGCGACATGATCTACATGCAATCGACCAACTCGAACAACGGCAGCATGTCGCTGCAGGTGTCGTTCGCCGTCGGCACGGATCCCGACATGAATACGATCTTCACGCAGAACCGCGTATCGTCGGCCACGCCCATGCTCCCGCAGGTCGTCATCAAGCAAGGAGTCACGACCGAGAAAACGATGAGCAGTTTCATTCAGGTACTGTCGCTCTACTCGGACGGCAGATACGACGAAAACTTCTTGGGCAATTACGCGATCCTGCATATCAAGGACCGGCTGGCGCGGATCAACGGCGTGGGAAGCGTCCAGGTCATGGGCGGAGGCGCCTATGCGATGCGCATTTGGGTCAAGCCCGACCGAATGGACTATCTGGGAGTGACCGTCGCCGACATCGCTTCGGCCATCGAACAGCAGAGCGAGGTGATACCCGGCGGCCAGCTCGGCGCCGAGCCTAACGACGGCTCGGCCCAGTTCACCTATACGGTACGCATGCCGGCCCAGTACAACACGGTCGAGCAATTCGAGCGGATTGTTCTACGCGCCGAGCCGGACGGGTCGCTCGTGTATCTGAAAGACGTGGCCGACGTCGAGTTGGGCTCGCAGACTTACGACGTCTACTCGACCTACCAGCAACAGCCCTCCAGCATGATCATGATCAACCAGTCGCCGGGCAGCAATGCCGTCGAGGTAGGTAAGGAGGTCAACGCCGCGATGCGGGAGCTCTCGCAGTCGTTCCCCGAGGGAATGCACTATCACACGATCGTCGACTCGACCCGGACGATCTTGCTCGGCATCCACGATATCGTCGTCACGCTCGCTCTGGCACTGCTGCTGGTCGTCTTGGTCATCTACCTGTTCCTGCAGAACATTCGGGCCACGATCGTGCCGATCATCGCGATTCCGGTCTCGCTGGTCGGGGCATTCATGGTCTTTCCGCTGTTCGGCTTTTCGATCAACGTCTTCTCGCTGCTCGGTCTGGTGCTTGCCATCGGCCTGGTCGTCGACGACGCGATCGTCGTCGTGGAAGCGGTGCAGGTCAACATCGAAAAAGGCATGAACGGGAAAGACGCGACGATCGCCGCGATGAAAACGGTAGCCTCCCCGATCATTGCGACGACCACGGTACTGATGGCCGTCTTTCTGCCCGTCGGCCTGATGCCCGGAGCGGCCGGCAAGCTGTACGGACAGTTCGCCATCACGATTGCCATCAGCGTCGCGCTGTCGGGTGTCAATGCCCTGTCGCTGAGCCCTGCGCTCTGTTCGATCCTGCTGCGACCTCAGAGCGGGAAAAAAACCAAAGGATTTTTCGGCTGGTTCAACCGCCGTTTCGGCCGGAGCGTAGACAGCTACCTGAAAACCAGCAAAATCATGGTTCGACACAGCGCCCGAACGCTGATTTTCATCGCGATATCCGTCATAGCCGTGCTGCTTCTGCTGAAAACGGTTCCCACCGGATTCCTGCCCAACGAGGATCAGGGCTATCTGATGGCGGACGTACAGCTGCCGGAAGCCGCCTCGCTGAACCGGACCAAGGAAGCGATCGACCGGATCAACTCCATCCTGCGCCGGAACGACAACGTTCAATCGGTGACCTCCGTTGCCGGATTCAGCATTCTGTCGGGCAACCAATCGCCGAACAGCGGCCTGATTTTCATCCGACTGAAAGACTGGAGCCAACGCAAGATGACGGCCGGGCAGATCACGACCCGGCTCAACGAGCAGCTCTACTATGAGATCAACTCGGCTCAGGTATACACGTTCGGACCTCCCTCGATACCGGGACTGGGCCCCGGCTCCGGCTTCACGATCATGATCCAGGACAAAGGCGGCAACACGCCCGGCTATCTGGCTGACTATACCGACCGCTTCATAGCCGCCGCCCGGCAGCGGCCCGAAATAGCGACTATCAGCACGACCTTTCAGGCCGACGAGCCCCAGAAGGCCATCTCGATCGACAACGAGAAAGTGCTCAAGGCTGGCATCTCGCTCGACGAGCTGCACTCGCAGATCAGCTCGTATCTGGGCGGCATGTACGTCAATAACTTCAACCGTTTCGGCCGCATGTACCAGACCTACATTCAGGCCGAGGACGAGTATCGGCTCAACGAGTCGAAGCTGGACATGTTCTATCTGACCAACGACCGAGGCGAAAGCGTGCCGCTGTCGGCCTTCATTACCGTGAGGGACACGACGGGACCGCAGTTTACGAATCGCTTCAACCTGTACCGGGCCGCCGGCGTGACGGGGCTCCCGGCGTCCGAATATTCGACGGCTCAGGCCATGAAGGCACTGGAAGAAGTCGCCGACGAGGTGCTTCCCTCGGACATGGGCTACGCTTGGAGCAACATGTCGTATCAGGAAGCGCAGAAAAGCGGAGCAGGCACGGTATTCCTATACGCGGTCGTCTTCGTCTTCCTGATCCTCGCAGCGCTGTACGAAAGCTGGACGCTTCCGCTCAGTATCCTGCTGGGCATTCCCTTCGCAGTGTTCGGGGCTCTGGCGTTCACTTATCTGGGATATCTGTTCAATCCGGTCTACATCAACGACATCTTTCTGCAAGTATCGCTCATCATGCTGATCGGACTGGCAGCCAAGAATGCGATTCTGATCGTCGAATACGCGCGCGACAAGTTCGACGAGGGGATGGACCTGCAACAAGCCGCGCTGGAAGGAGCCAAGCTGCGTGTCCGCCCCGTCGTCATGACGGCCGTAGCCTTCCTGATGGGCGTGCTTCCGCTGATACTGGCCACGGGAAGCAATGCCGTTGCCCGCAACATCATGGGCCTCGCGCTTTTCGGAGGCATGCTGGTCGCTACGGTCATCGGGCTGTACGCCTACCCGGCCCTGTTCGTACTCGTCGGCCGCATGAGCCGATACGAGCAGAAACGAAAAACGAAAAACGAAAAGTCATGAAAAATCCGAAATACCTTCCTCTGCTCCTCGCCTCGGCAGCCCTGTTCGGCTGCACGGTAGGCCCGCGGTTCGAGCCCCCTGCGGTCGCAATTCCGCAACGCTACATCGGTCAGGTATCCGATGCGGCCTCGGACCTCGGGTGGTGGAAACTGTTCAACGACACGACGCTCGTCAGGCTGGTCTCGACCGCCCTCAGAAATAACCGCAACATAGCCGTAGCCCTGTCGCGCGTCGAGCAGGCCCGGCTCACGCTCAAGGCCACGAAAGCGAGTCTCGGACCTTCGGTCGGATACGGTCTCGATGCCCAGTACAGCACCGAGTCGTACGTGGGCCTGACCACCGACAAGCCGGAACAGAGCTACATGATCAAGCCGACGATCAGCTGGGAGGTGGATCTGTTCGGCAAAATCCGCCGGATGAGCGAAGCCGACCGCGCTCAGATGCTTGCAACCGACCGGGCAGCACAGGGCGTGATGGTTTCGCTGGCGGCCGAGGTGGCGACGACTTATTTCGACTACCTGCAGTACGAATATGCCGAATACATTTCACGCTCCACGCTGCGATCCCGCGAAGATACCTACCGGCTGATGGAATCGAGCTACCGAGCCGGCACGATCAACGAAATGGAGCTGAGCCAAAGCAGAGCGGCCGTCGCAACGGCACAAGCCGCCATACCCCGGTTCGAGCGAGCCCGGCAACAAGCGCTCCACGCGCTCAGTCTGCTGCTCGGGCAAAACCCGTCCGACGATCTGATCGGAAGACACGCGTCGCTCGCCGAGCTGGATATGCCGGAGGAAATTCCGGCGGGCCTGCCGTCCGATCTGCTCGAGCGAAGACCGGACATGCAGGAAGCCTACTATCAGGTCATGGCCGCGAACGCCGAGATCGGAGTGGCCCAAGCCATGCGCTTCCCGAGCATCGCGCTGACAGCCAACGGAGGAACGCTCAGCGACGACGTCTCCCGGCTGTTCGGCAGCAAGTCGTACCTATGGTCGGTAGCCGGAAACCTGACCGGCCCCGTCTTTCAGTTCGGAGCCAACAAAAGGCGCGTGCAGATCGCAAGGGAAAAGCACAGGGAAAGCGTGCTCAATTACGAGCAATGCTACTTGCAGGCGCTTCGCGAGGTAGAGGATGCGCTGACAGCCGTCAACACCTACCGCGCCCAGATCGAAGCGATGAAAACGCTCGTCCGGTCGGCCGAGCGCGCCGATACGGTAGCCATGCAGCGGTACCGAGGCGGACTGACCGATTATCTGGACGTGCTCGACGCCGAGCGCACGCTGTTCGAAGCGCAAACCGACTATGCCGATGCGGTCGGCAGCGCGATGAGCAGCTACGTAACGCTATACAAAGCTCTGGGCGGGGGAATTACCATGCCTGCGACGGAGGCGAACTGACCCGCGGTTCATTGCCCTCCTGCGCCCGTCGCCAGAGCCCAAGCCGTCGAGCGATACGCTTCGTTATGCGAAGGCAACCCTGGTTGCGGGATATAGGTGGACAAGCCGCAACACGTCCGCACGTCGAAGAACCCGTAACTGCCGTATTCGACCGCGCTGTATATCCGGTCCGTATAGTCCGAGAAAAGCACCGTCCGGGACAGTTGCTCATCGAAGTCCGTGTATTGAGGAACCGGCACCAGACGGGAATAATAGTCGGCCAGATCGAAAAATTTGTGCGTATGCATCCTCTCGAAAGGCTGCACCTCTCCGGCGCTCACATCGGCGAGATTCCCTGCCGACCATACATCGCGGGCAGCGGCGGCCAGTCCATCGAGCTGATCGGCCCGAATCAGGGTAATACTTCCCGACCGGTTGTAGCCCGACTGCGCGCGGTAATAGGCCATAAACTGCCGGCAGACTTCCTCCAGCTGCAACCGCTCGGAGAAAATAAGAGGAATGATTCGGTCATAGGGAAACCCGCTGCCGAGGATTTCGGCCGGCGAGGCGATCAGATAGTGCGCGGCATGGCGCATCTCGTACAGGACTTCCACCCCGCCCATGAAACAGGCATCGAACAGGATGAAATCGAAAGTGAGGTCGTCGGGCAGCGCGGCTACCAAGTCCGGAATTTCCATATGCACGGACGAACCGTTCTCCGTGTCCGCGCCGAAATGCTTCGTCACAGGGTATGCTTCGGTGTCTCTCGGACAGCACAGACCGCTGCTCGTACCGGTCTCTTCTATCCCGGCCGGAATCCATCCCATGCCATGAGACCAAAGAATCAGACCGTACGACTCGGCCGGATAAAGCGTCAGCACACGGTCGACCACCCGTCGGAGCACGGCGGCCGAAGCGGAATTTTCCTTTCCGTAGGTTTCGATCACGCGCTCCGTCCCGTCGCTCTCGATCTTCGACAGACGGGAAGTTCCGTTCGCCTCGTCGATATAGACGAGCAAGTTACCGTCCAACCCCTCCATAGCCGACTTCATGTCGTTCAGGTTTTGCAAGGCGAAACGGTACAGATTGTTGTCGGACGCCAGATAAACCAGCACCGTGCGATCAACGTCGGGAGTAGGTGTAGGAGCCGGAGCGTCGTCGCCCTTTTCGCAGGCGAACGTAAAAAAGGCGAGCGTCAGGAGCAGCAGGCAACGGTACATTTTTCCCATGACAGTTTCATTACAGCCGAGTGCCGTCACGCGCATCCGCGCTCCGGCATACCGGTCCTCTGGAAAGGCGGTTTCATCCGCAAATATACGAAAATCTTTCCAAGGAAGAGGGGAAAGGCTGCTACCACGAACGACCGGCTCCTCCGCCACCGGAAAGGCCTCCTCCGAACCCGCCGAAACCTCCCGGCCCGAAGCCGCCTCCTCCTCGGTGCGATCCGCCGCCGAGAATGATCGGAGGAATCCAGCCTCCGCCCCGGCTGCCGCTCGATCCTCCCCCGCGACCGCCTCTGCGGCCGGCAAGAATCATAAAAAGAATCAGAGGTATCAGGACGAACAGCACCGCGGCATCGGCTCCGTCTCCGGTCCGTTCGTCGTATTGCTCGGCCGTGAACTCTCCGCGAGAAAGCTGCATCAGCACATCGGCCGTCCGGTCGATCCCTCCGTAGATATCCCCCTCTCGGAACCGGGGAATCATTTCGTTGTCGAGTATCCGTCCCGCCGTAATATCGGGAATGACCCCTTCGAGACCGTATCCGACCGAAATATAGGCCTCGCCTCTCGAACCGGGAACAGACGGTTTGACCAATACCAGAATGCCGTTGTTCTTACCTTCCCGACCGACGCCCCATTTGTCGTGCAACCGTTGCGCGAAATCGGAAGGGGCATAGTCCCCCAGATCGTCGACGGTCACGACGGCGATTTGCGTGGAAGTCTCGCGGTCGAAATCGACCAGTTTCCGCTCGAGCGCCTGCCGTTGGGAGTCGCTCAGCAAGCCTGCGAAATCGTTGACCAACCGGCGCGGAGACATCGGCTCGGGCAAATCCTGAGCCGAAATACCGGCGGGCGCAAGTGCGGCCCAGAACAAGAACATCCGCAAAAAACGCAATATCGGTCGCATCATGCCTTTCGATTAGAATTGCACTTCCGGAGCCTTTTCCGCTCCTTGCTGCGCTTCGAAATAGTTCAGCGGAGCAAAACCGAACATGTCGGCGAGCAAATTGCGCGGGAACATTTTGACATAGGTATTGAACGACTGGGCAGCCTCGTTATACTTGCGGCGCTCGACGGCAATCCGGTTTTCGGTTCCCTCCAGCTGCGTCTGCAAATCGCGGAAGTTCTGACTGGCCTTCAGATCGGGATAGCTTTCCGAAATGGCCATCAGACGGCTCAGTGCCGAGGAAAGCTCGCCCTGAGCCTGAGCGAACCGGGCCATCGCGGCCGCGTCGTTCACGTCGATACGGGTTTGAGTCGCCTGCGCCCGGGCTTCGACAACCTCGCTCAACGTATTTTGCTCGTGAGAGGCGTAGCCTTTCACGGTATTGACCAGATTCGGGATCAGGTCCATTCGGCGCTGATACTGGTTCTCGACATTTCCCAATTGAGCCGTCGCAGCTTCGCGGCGCAACACCATGTCGTTGTAACTGCCCTTGAGCCACGAGTACGTGCCGATGACGAGCACCGCCGCGACAGCCAGGATAATCCACCCTTTTCGTTTCATATGATTTCCGTATTAGTTCGTTGCTTTGTCATTCACTCGACCGTGCGGACTTCGGGAACCACCCTCCTTTTCAGCGGGATTCCGTTGATTTCCCAGCCGTTGCTACGCTTCTCGGGCAATTTGTCGGGTTTGTGCCAATAGATGCGGCCGAAATCGAAATAGTATCCCTTGACGCCTTTCTGCTTGACAAGCGGGGGCATCCATGCCACCGTACGGCTGATCACTTTCTCCTTGCCGGCCGCTAGATTCATGCTGGCAAGCAGGTCTCGGGCATGAGAAAAGTAGAGAACATGCCAGGGCGACTGTTCGCTGAGCCCGCCGCCCGATGACTCGATAGCCGCCAAAATCCCTTTCAGACGGCTGTAATTGATCCGCTCGTTGACCGAGTCCCCGACGGCTCCGTAAGCATATACCAGAAAATTAAGCGTGCTCGGATCATACGGTTCGCTGCGCATCACTTCGCGGCCGTACTCGACGATCTTCAGATAATCGGCCTCCGCCAGCGAATCTTTGGCCAGAATGTTCAGTATACGGTCTTTGGCGGCCGGAGTCTCGAAAGGCTTATAACCCGGCTGCCATGCATAACCGTAGTACAGATGGCGGTAATCCTCGAGCGTCAACGTCGTATCGCCCGACATATAGCGCATATAGATCGCCGGATAGTAATAGGGCGAGCCCTTGTCGATCGTTTCGCGCAGAATCGCGTCGTTGTCCGGCGCTTGCTGAGCGGCGAGCGGAAAGGCGGCGAAAGCCAGCAGGACTCCATACAGTAAGGCCGTACGCTTC
>ERZ857503.478-NODE-478-length-31122-cov-3.631152_pt1 | contig 31122 bp, 25 predicted proteins | sample MGYA00519766_ERZ857503 | MGnify/ENA primary metagenome ERZ857503 (study PRJEB31778, sample SAMEA3449345) | human gut metagenome | biome: human gut; feature: human-associated habitat; material: faeces | place: United Kingdom | collected 2010/2012 ...
TTCAATGCGGCCTGGTATTGACGCTTCACCACGGTCATGGACTCAATGTCGTGACCTTGCGGCATCAGCGCCTCGTCCTGAGCTGCCTGATGGCGGCCCATACCGATTGGGACACGTTTGCGCACACCGCGAAGTATTTGCTTGCGAAGCACTTCCTGCGTGATGTCCTCGACTTTCAGGGAGGTCTTGACCGCACCCATGCCGCAACCTATATCAACACCTACGGCATTGGGTATCACCACATCCTTTGTCGCAAGAACGCCGCCAATCGGCATACCTTTACCGCCATGGGCATCAGGCATCAGGGCAATATGCCTGAATACAAAAGGCAGCGACGCCAGATTGCCGATTTCCTGCCAGGCATGGCCATCGATCGTGCGAGGCCATATCTTCACTTCCGTTCCGTTAATCGTAATAGTTGTCATAGTCATATTGTTTTTACGGAGAAAACCCCGACTGCATATCGTTGCAAGCTGAAGGGCTCCGCGAATTACGGTTTTCTACTTCTTTGCCTGTGTAAATACTCCATTACCCATTTTGCCTCTTCACTTTGCAGAAGGGCATACAGGCAGCAGAATGCCTGCTCAGCGGGAGTCAGCACTATGCCGTCGAGATATACCTTCATTCCGAGACTTTCTTGCGCCACGGCATCGAAGAGTCGGGATACAAGCCTCCCGTTCTGTTCGAATGCCAGTTCTGCCTCTATCCAGTCGTCGGTGTCCGGTTCCGGAAATAGCCTGATCTTCTGCCGGGATTCCTGGGGTTGCAGCTGCAACATGCACTCGTAGAGCATTTTGAGGTACCTGATTTTATAATCCCTTCCTCCGAGCGCAAATCGAGCATCGAGTATTGCGGTATAACCGCTTCGATCTGCTCCCAGGAGCATTTCTCGAGGAGTTGTTTCAGGGTCATGTCGCTTTAATCCTTTTTACTTGCGATAACTCTCACATCCATTGCCATCGTCTTACGGATGGGCTTCTCCATGTGGAAGTGCCATTTGATCTGAGGATTATGGGGCATAATCTCTCGAATCGCTGTTTCGACCGCCCGCTGCTCCTCAATGGTTGCAGGATGTTCCAGCGTCGTATCCATTGAGACCACACACCGTTCATACGGGGCCAAGGTCCCGTCCAACAAGGCTATTGCCTTTTTCAGTCGCTCCGCCCTGCTCATATTCGTTTTGCTGCTCAGGTTTATGGACGTTACACAATGTTGTCTGGCAGCTTCAACATCATCAATCGATACGAAGGAATGTACGCTCAAACACTTTTCTATCTGCTGCCGATTAATAGGCAACTTGCTTTCGAGCCGTTGGATCTCCATACTCCAATCCTCTCCCGGAATTACCCTTTCGTCCTCATCGTCCCTGCGACATCCGTGTTTCTCTCTGGCCTCTTGCCAGGTGTATCCGAATTCTGACATGGCGCAGAGGTATGCCGCGACTTTTGCCGCTGCAGAGAGACCGTCGGGCCCGACGTCCATCCCCAGCTGGCGGTTCCAGTCGAGCGCCATGCCCCGGAATCCCCGGCAGCGGGTTTCGTCCAGGATAACAGGCCATGTCAACTCGTCGGAATAGGCCTGCCACTCCGGATGGGTGGGTTTGCGGAACCACACCCGCTGCTCGGAGGCAAGGGGTTCAATTTGTTGCAGTTCGTCATATAACCGGCGCATGCCTTCCATCTTGTGCCGTCCGTAGTCCCAGTTCGGAAATACACGCAGGTAGGGTTCCACCTCTTCCCATGTGCATCCCTTGAATAGTTCAACCAGTTTCATCACTTTGTTTTTTATGCTTGTCTTTTATCTCCCGGCAACGATTGTCAGACGGACATGTTTTGAAGGCAGTATCCGATCCCACTCATTCTGACTTATATGTGCGAGAGTGAGTATTTCTGCCTGTGGAGTCAGCCGCTTTTCAACCCCGGTCTGAAGCAGGTGCTGAATGCTTTCCCACAACGCCATGTCTGTATATATAGCGAAGGTCCAAAATTTCCGATATTCGCGGAGTTGCTTCGGGATCAGCCCTAATTGTTTCGAGAATCCGCCCTGTGCCTCCCAGGAATCATGCTGGAGCGAGATGCTGCAGATATGGGACAGGGTCAATAGATCGCTCCATACCGGAATATCAAACCCGGCATGGCGGTCCTGTATCCATTGCATCAGCCGCCTTTTGGTCGAGTGTGTGGGGTTCTCGTAAACATCCAAATCCAAGTCGTATCTGGCAAACGAATACTCGCCAGTATGCTCGACAAGTCTGTTGTAGGTCTCATCACACTCCTGCTCGGTGTACCCGAGTTCGGACATGGCACACATGCAGGCCGCCACGAGTGCTGCCGGCGGGAGTTCCATCCCTTTGGGCGGGACGATCTCCTGCCCGAGGTACTCGGCCCAGGAGCAGGCCGACAGGTAGCCGGCATTGGCCGTCGGTTGGGTGAACAGCTCGGGATAATCGCAGCCTTTGTCCTTGGGTTTTCGGAGTCGGATTTTCTGTTTCGAGGCTTTGGGTGCCATCCGACACAACTCGTCGTACATACGGTGAAAACCCTCCATCTTCCAGCGGCCTTCACCCATCCCGGCATCGGGAAATTCATAGAGAAAATCCTCCAGGTCTTCCCAGCTGCATAGGTCTAATAGTTCTTTGAAGGTCATAAATAATACATATATGTAAGATTAGGTAGCATTTGAACAATCATCCTCCTGTGTTTTGCGTTTAAGGCCTTATCTCCGCACCCCTGAATCCCAAGGGTTGCCGTGAACCCTCCTCCTTGCCGATCCGCTCCTCCCGGCACAGCTTCAGGAGGCCCTCGGGTGTCAGCGGCACTCCGTGCAGGATCTGCTCGACGGTCTGGCGCCTTGCGACATTCTCGATCTGTCCGCCGCTGAAGTCGCATCGTGCCGCCAGCAGCCCGGTCACCTCGTCCGAAAGCCCCGGCATGATCGCCTGCCAAATGGCTTTCCGCACGGAAGGCTCCGGCTTGCGGAACTCAATCTTGTATAGGAAGCGCCGCTCGAAAGCCTTGTCGAGGTTCTGCGTCAGGTTGGTCGTGGCGATCAGGATCCCCTCGAGCCGCTCCATCTCCTGCAGAAGAATGTTCTGCATGGCGTTTTCAGTCTGCGCCAACCTGTTGTCCCCGTTCTGCTGCCGCTTGCCGAGCACGGCATCCGCCTCGTTGAAAAGCAGGATCGGAGCCGCCTTGCTCTCCCGTACGGCCTTGCGGTAGTTGTCGAAGATACCCTTGATGAGCTTCTCGCTCTCCCCGAACCACATGCTGCGCGTCTGGGCGATGTTTACCTCCAGGATGTCGCGTCCGGTCTGCCGGGCCAGCTGATAGACCGTCTCGGTCTTGCCTGTCCCGGGAGCTCCGTAGAAGAGCACTGCAAACCCCGTCCGCAGCCCGCTGCCTCGCAGCCGCTCACAAACTCCTGCAAAATGCCCCTGCTCCAGCAAGCCGGCCAGCGTTGCGATCTGACTACCTTCCCGCTCGTTGTAGAACAGCTCTTTGGCCGGAATTTCCGCATGAGACAGCAGCTCCTTCCGGCCCGCGAGAGAGTTCTCCTCGAAGGATATGTCGATCTCCGTAAAGAGCTTCTCGCAGGCTGCCCGGGTCAGGCGGATGCAATTCCGGTCCGCCAGTCCCGAGGCGTATCCGTATTCGATGAGCCCCTTTTCAAAGAGGCAGTAGTTCCCATTCCGAAGACCGCTCCGAAGGATGTGGATGCTGCGGGAATCCCCGAAGACCCTTAACAACTGTTCCACGGCGATCTGCCGAATCTCCTCGACCAACCACACGGCGAGCAGCATGACGACGGCCGTGGCCAACGGGTCCGGGAACTTATAACCTCGCAGGACCCGGCAAAACGCCAGCTGGCGGTTGCTGTCGAGGAGCTGCTGCAAGGTCTCGACCAGCTCCTCGGACGAGAGTTCCCACTGCCTGTGATAGTGGAATTGCCGCTCGGCCTGTCGGAAAAAGACCTCGATGGTGAGCCCTTCCAGCGACTCCGGCGTATAGTTGCGCCCATGCATGATTTCGTGCAGGACCCGGTCCGGAACCCGATAGGTAGTCTCCTCGTGACTCCGGACCCGGATCAGCTGCCGACGCCGCAAGGCCTCGATGTCGCTCATCATCGCCACTAGGTCGATACGCCGGCATCCGACATAGCTGCAGAGCTCCCGAAGGTGTATCCTGCGGTTGTCGGACAGCTCTACGAAGAGAGCGAAGAGCAGCGCTTGTGTGGTGGTCAGCTCCAGAACACGGGCTATTACAGCCAGGTCCGGGGATATCCGCGACAACTTCTCCGGTGCCAGCCGGGAGTGCTCGGCGGCACGGATGACACGCCGCATGGCCTGCATCAGCGGGTTGTGGGCGATTTCCAACAGAGAAGGTTCGGTCTTGGCCATGGCTATTTCGAAGAGGATGTGAGACGATCCGTAGAGGGTAACAACCGCTCGGCAGCCTTTCGGTACCAGACAGCTGCCTGGTGGCAACTCTGCTCGACACCTGCACCCGTCTCAAAACTGACTCCAAGTCGGTATTGTAACTCGGCATCGCCGCTCTCAGCGCCCTGGCGCAGCCAGTGAAGCCGTATCGGAAGCTCCTCCCGGGAGTGGTGCAGCTCGATCATTTTGCGGATAGCCGTCCTGTCGCCTTGCTCGGCGGCCTGCCCAATCCAGAAGATGCCCTGCTCACGGTCCTGGGGAAGAGCGCTCCCATCCAGATAGCATAGCCCCAGGACATATTGTGCCGGGATGTAGCCTTGCTCGGCTGATTTGCGGAACCAGCCAACAGCCTGCACCTTATGGTCGGAGGCCCCGAACTGGTGTTGATACAAGTGTTTGCCCAGCATGAACTGTCCCGGGGCGTAACCTTGCTCGGCAGCCGTCCGGAACCTCCCTTCGGCGGACTGTGGATTCGCCTCAAGGCCCGCTCCGGTCAAATAACAAGCGCCAAGGGCGCATTGCGCCAGGGCAGAGCCGTTGTCGGAAGCACGGCTGAACCAGTAGACGGTGGCGTGGAGATGAAACTCCTGTTCGGAGGCCAGATAATAGCTGATTCCCAAGCCGGTCTGCAGGCGGGCGTCCTCTTCTGAAAGGCCTGCAAGAAACTCCTGAACGGATCGCTGCGGGGAATCTTGCCAGTAGCGAAGCGCTTGGGAAATACGCTCCCAATAGGGCCTCTCGGAAGCACTGCTTGCAGCCAGGCCGAGGGCCGTCTCCTTTTCGTAGATACCGAGAATCTGTTGCATATCAGTCTAGGCTTCAGAATCGTGATGAGTAAGGCGCTCAAAGGGAGTCAGGGAGTGGGTTGCATCGTGTGGTGGAGCTGTTTCTGCCGAGAGGAAGCGAACGCTCCAATTGGTGCGTTTCTGAGGTTTGCAGTTCAATGCCAAATAGCTGTTGTCTAAGTTCATATCTTTCATTGCTCCAATGGTTTGTCCGGGGCAAAGATGGATATTAACTGTGCAAAAAGCCAGCACAGTAGCAGAAACTTTTAACTTTTCTCGAAGAATTCTTCGACACCTTAAATAGAAGCGGCACGGACCAAAAGCCCGTGCCGACGCACCAAATGCTCCGAAGAAGCAATTCTATATCCGGAATTTTCAGGATTCGAATTCTTTACGTTGTTTCATATTGCTCAATGATAGAACAATCCGGCTTATCCGGCCGACTTGCTAACATGGATTATTCCTCAGTCATATCCATATAAATTTGCCGGACCTGTCTGAATGTCTCCTCGCGAGGCTCTGTAAGTCCCCATTTGCAAAGCTCCAGGGCCTGTGAAAGATTCTTCTCAACGAGAAATCCCTCGGCAAGACAATGCCCCAGAATCGGAGCGGCTCTTGTATCTGCATTGTCGACAGCCCTCTTAATCCAGTCTATCACCTCATTCCAATCACATGTCTCTTGCTTCAGGTAATATTTCACAAGAGTTCCAGAAGCTTCTGCAACCCCTTTCTCTGCAGCCGCACGGATCCACTGCATTGCCTGTTCTCGGTTTTGGGACGCCAGATGCACTCCCCAAGCATATTGTGCCGGGGCATGCCCTTTTTCTGCGGCTGTCCGCAGCCACTCGATGGCACTTGCCACCTCATACGGCGTAGGTTCGGGAAAGTCTCCTAAAAACGGGTTCAGCAAAAGGGCATAGTCGTATTGTGCCCAATCAATACCCTGCTTTGCCAAACGGCCTAGAGCTTCAGTAAGCTGTCGGGTGCATTTCATCGGTTCATTTGATTATTCGGTCCAGGAATTTTTGATACATACGGGGCATTTGTTCATCCCCTTTGGCAAGCAGAAGGTATAGCCTGATCGCCATCTCCTGGCTTTGCAAATAATACACCCCATGCTCGTAACAGAACGCCAGCGTATAAATTGCATCCGGATGTCCTGCATCGGCGGCCTTCTCGAGCCATTCGAGGCCTTGCGGAATATTCTGCTCCGTACCGAACCCCGCCAGATAATAGCCGGCCAGCGCGTATTGTGCATCGGTCAGAGTCGCCGCCAGAAGCATCCACCTGAAAGCCTGCTCCGGATTGTAGACTCCATATCGGTTTTCTGCGTCTCCCGACTCTCGGGCAAGCCAGTATTGAGCCCATGGCAAACCGCCCGAGGCTGCACGTTTCAACCAAAAAAGATAGGATTGGGCATCTTCTCCGGAAAGCTGCCACGCATCTTCCGGAATGGAACGGTTTCCCATAATATAGCGGGCCATCTCATACTGTGCCCAGCAATTTCCTTCGCGGGCCATCTGCTCGGCAATCCGATATTCATCCTCAGTCCATGTCAAGCGAGGATATAACAAGCGAGAACGATCCATTGTCTTTAATTCACCCTTTGCCCTTGTTCCTCTTTCCACTGCTGAGAAATCCGAGTGCAGGCCGCGTGGAGAATCTTTCCGAGCGGGCGCTGACGTGATTTTGAGGAGCTATGCTCCGGAGTGCCTTTGGAAGACTCTCCGGGGATTGCCGCAATACGGAGTATCCATTGATTCGTAGCCCTTGTCTTGTTCGGGTTGGTTGCCCACCAGACAAGATTCCCGGGAGGAAGGGCTCGCAGAATCGGCTGAATCGTAGGGCGTTCCAGTTTCTCCGCAGGAAACTGGAATTGGAGGTAATATTGGCAGTACGAGCAGGGCGCATCCGTTACGAATAACTGTCGCAGCAGTTTTGGAATGCCTTCTAAATCGGCTTCTGTCCTTGCGACAATCTCGGTAAAGTGAACTTCCGGGATTTCGTTCAGCTCTTCGGCAGAACCTTCGAAATGCATTCGTTGTGCAAGGATGTGATGCTCCATGCGGCAAGTCGTTACTTGTGTTCGGTAGCTGAGGGTTGGAGATACTGGAATATGCGTCATGGCATTGAATAGTTGTTGGGGACAAAGGTGGATATTAACCCTGCAAAAAGCCAGCATAGTTGCAGAAACCTTTAACTTTTCTGCACAATCCCATAAGGTCCGAAAACAAAGCGGCACGAACCCAAAAGCCCGTGCCGCTTGTAATCCAGACATTAGATGAAATTATTATCCATAATGTAATGTATTAAAACTAATGCGATTCCATCTGAAATGATTGCAAATAGAGAATGCTCCCGACTTTTCGCTCTCCTCCATGATCCCATATCTTATTTTCACATGGATAGTTGACTACTCCTACACCCTTTACCCACAAAGTCGTGGACCCTCCTCCGTCAAGGTTCAAGGCATATTTCGCACCCAGAAATTTCATTAGGAGCCCTACCTCGGCCATTGTCATTCCGTGAGCTTTGCCTTCAAACCGACCGTCAACAGCCACTAATAATAATTTGTCGTCTTCGGTAATTCCTACCGCAGTGCGAGGATGAAGTTTATGTGCATAGGACCCGGGCCACGGAATAGGACAGAGTTCGCTTTCATATACCAACAAACCGTTTGAAACAAGAACGTCGGAACAGCTCTTCACAATCGTCAGCGAGTCCTTGTCGTTCCACCTTACAATGCGAGGTTTCAGGCCCTCACTTACAACTGCTCCGTTGGTTAGTAATGTCCGGATTGTTTTTTTGCTGATGATTTTCCCACCGACTTTTAGGAAATTTTCCGGAGCTACATCTGGAATGAGGAAAAAACCCGCATTGACCGCTGCTACGGCCCTCATTTCGCGGGCCTGTCCGGAAGTCGTTTCCCGTACGGAGGGCTGACTAAATCGAACCTTGTATTTATTCAGATCTACTTCCAGCACTGCAAGTTGTTGCGGCCGTCCGTATAAGGTGCATCCGACTGTTTTCAATACGATCCCGTCATGCGGAGTTTGTATCTCCCATCGACAGGCCTTGAAGTCCAAAGAATCTACCGTACGGTTACAAGCGATCGTATCGATTGTAAGAATCGATATAAAAGCCACGACGGCAAGCGCCTTTTCAATCACATTTTTCATAACTGTCAGACAACAAATCGCATGGGAATCTGCTATTCGTAAAGCGACTCGCAGTATTTTTTCAATTCTTTCCATGGATAATAAGGCCCTCCTGCAAGAGGTAATTTCGCATCGAGTTCGTTATGTAGTACACGGACTCGCACATCGGCCGTACGAGGATTGCGGAAAAAGATAAACTGAATGTTTGCAGCCATTGGCGAAACCTTCTCTACGCTCCAAAACGCTCCGAGTTTGCGAAGATTCTCCACACGAGCCGAAGTTCCCTCGACATTCAACAGCGCTAACAGCGGCATTATGTAGGAATCGTGACCGAAACGCAACGACGCCGAGAGGTTCGATTTACCATCGATCACCTTCTGCCCTGTCTCTATGATATTGCGCAGTAAGGGTTTGGAATCGGCGACAAACGGATCTCCGAAGCGGGCAGAAGGCCCCATCTGTAAATAGCGGCGCATGTTTTCGCACTCCCACAGCGTATAAAGTTCCTCATCTGTAAAAATATCATAGAAAGCCTCGATATTCAAATGGTTAACATTCTGCGTGATGGCAGCTAATATATGAAGCCGGATCATCAGTTCCTGCGGATCGTCGATACACTCCGAGTCCGTTATCAGCATCTTCATCAGCCGTTCAGGGCGTACGAGCGCCCGGCAAATGCTATCAGCTACCCGATCGGGTTCCTTACCGGCAGCCCGGATCGCAGGATAATTGGCCATATAGCCGAGATCGCGAGCACTGGCGTCACGGGTTATCGAAACCGAAGAGTTGAGTTCTTTGATTCGTTCACAGAAAGCCGCCATACTCAGGATGCAACGCGGCACGAGTGTTGAACGGCACTCAATATGACATATGCGTCCACTATCTGTTGCAAAAATTTCCGGATAAGCCGCAAACATTCGTTCAGCAATACCCCGATGCTCCTGTACACCGCGGGGCGAAAGATCGCCATAACGCAGGCGGGCATCCTCGGCTAGCTGTTCCACCGTGGTCAACACTTTGCGGCCTTGCGGCGTCAGTTTCCCGGCTTCCTCCGCTTTTTGCAGTGCCTCCAGCGGCCGAGTATAGGCTTTTTCGGAGGTGTGATAGCGGCTACCATGACGGCCATAATGACTGATGTAAAATGGTATATAGCCTTTGGGGGCCGGAACGGCCGGAACGGGATGGTAGTCGTAAGAGTGGTAAATTCCGCCTGAACGTTCCGGGTTTTCAGCAATTTCTGTCGGAGAGGTCTGTGCTGAGACACTCGATACAATCAGCAACAAAAGGGCCTGCGGGATACTTTTCAAATAAGAATAATTCATAACGAGAAAGTTGTCAGTGTCGGATTTTGTAGCCGAAATAGGCGTAATATAGGATGAACAGGTAGCACGGCAGGCAGATCCAGTAGGCCTGCTGGTTGCTGACGGCGTCTTTCAGGAAGCCGAAAGCCAGCGGAATCACGGCCCCGCCGACGATCGAGGCGACGAGTAGCGAGCCACCCGCCTTGGTGAAGCGTCCCAGATCGGTCATGGCCAGCGGCCAGATGGCCGGCCAGATCAGCGAGCAGGCCAGCGCGATGAGCGAAACCGACCACACGGAAACCTCCGGGGGTGTCGAAACGATCAGCAGGGTGCCTGCAACGGCAATCCAGCAGCAAATTCTCAGCGCCGCGGCCTGACTGACGTATTTCGGGATCAGCAGGATGCCGGCTACATACCCGATGACGAGCCCGATGCTGGGCCAGACGGCGTAATCCTGCGGATCGGGCAGCCCGAGGCTGGCGGCATAGTCGACGGTGGTGGCGAGGGCCAGCGTCTCGACCCCGACATAGAGGAACAGCGCGACGGCCCCCAGCACGAGGTGCGGGAACTGCCAGAGGGAGGTTTTGCCCGCCGCATAGGGGCAGTCGGCAGCATCGGCCTCGTCCTCGCCCGCGGCCTTGATCTCCTCGAGCGGTGCGAAGAGCATCAGAACACCCAAACAGAGAAAGATACCCACGATAATGTAGAACGGGAGGTCGATGTCCGTCAGTACGGCGTCGCTGACCTCCTTGCCGATGACGGCCGCGAGGAAGATCGGGGCCACAGGCCATGCCAGCTTGTTGCAGATGCCCATGATGCTGATGCGCCGGGCCGCGCTTTCGATCGGTCCCAGGATGGTGATGTAGGGGTTGATAGCTGCCTGCAGCACCGTGTTGCCGATGCCGCAGACGAACGAGGCGAGTAGGAACAGTCCCAGACTTCCCATCCGGGCCGAGGGAACGAAGAGCAGGAATCCAGCGGCGAAGATCACGAACGAGAGGACCATCGTTCGGCGGTAGCCGACGCGCCGGATGATCCGGGCCGAGGGGTAGCTAAAGATCAGAAACGCCGAAAAAGTGGCGGCGATAATCAGGTAGGACTGTCCTGACGAGACCGCGAGGGTCGATTGCAGCAGCGGCACCAGATAGCTGTTGATGCCCAATGCGAAGCCTACCGTGAAGAACATCAGCCCGATGAAGGCCAGCGGCAGGAGGTAGTTGTTGTTCCGTGTCATGGATTTGGCGTGGTTTTACGGTTGGTATGATAGTCGATCAGTCCCTCCATGGGGGCTTGCAGGATACGGCCGGTCTTCATGCCGAACTCTTCGGCAACGACTGTCAGGATGTCGCGGAAAGCGTATCCGACCGACCCAACGCAGTTGAAGCGGAAAGTGTGGTAGTCGGGGTAGCCGCTGACGATGTTACGGAAGAAAGCCCGGAAAGAGTCGAACACCAGATCGTGAAAATAGGGATCGATGTGCAGGTTCTCGCCGACGAAGCGGCTGTACTGCGCACAGAACCGATTCGGAAAAGGCTGCGTGTAGATGCAGTCGATCAATTCGTCGCCCGTGCGCCCAAGGGCCGCAGCGGTCAGCCGCCGCGCCTTTTCGGGCATCTTTCCACGGATGAAGTCCGAGATCAGCTGTTTGCCGAGGTAGCCTCCGCTGCCCTCGTCGCCGAGGATAAAGCCCAGCGAGTCGATGTTCTGCGTGATGCGTTCTCCGTCATAAAGACACGAGTTGGTCCCGGTTCCGAGGATTGCGGCGAAACCGCCCCGGCGTCCCAGCAGGGCGCGGGCGGCCGCCAGCAGGTCCATGGCCACGAAAATCTCCGCGGCGGCGGGAAAGACCTCGCGTAACGTACTGCGGACGAATCCGTATTGCAGTTCGGTGACCCCGGCGCCGTAGAAGTATATTTCGCGGACCTCTTCGCGCGGGAATCCGGCGGGCAGCGAGCGGAGAATGTCCTCGCACATCTCCTCCTGCGAAATGTAGTTGGGGTTGTACCCCTGGCTCGTGAAGGTGATGCGGCGGCTTCTGTCCCCGGAAACACAGGCCCAATCGGTCTTGGTCGAGCCGCTGTCGGCAATGAGTATCATGGCATCTCTTTTTTTAGTTTTTCAAGAACCAAGTCCATTACTGTAGCGGGAGCCGCAGCAGGCTGCCCATACCAATAGTAAGACGAAAGGGCTTCGTAAGTTCCGTTCGCAATATGTTCGGGCCCCGGCAGGTAACGACTCACCTCGTTGCAGTATCCCAATACCGTCGTTCGTAGTTTCGGATAAAGATGTCTTACGGCAAACGCAAATTCACAGACGGGTTCATCAGATAACCCCACGATCTGCCAAGCGCCAATCCGAATGGGTTGTAGGTAAATTGCCGACGATTTGGGAATGTCACCTTCGGCATACCTTTTCAGCATCCAACGGGCCCAGCGGACATTTTTTTCGGCTTCTATGTCCATTGACCGGTTTTCGTTTTCCCAAGCGAACCGCTCGATTTCACATTGAGCGGGAACCTCGATGCCGAACCCGATTGAATCCAAACGACAGGTTATTTTGCCCGACACCGGGACCATCTTTTCTTCAAGCGCATGTATGACATCCTGCGCCAATGTCTCCCCCGTCGCATGGTAGTCCTGCGAAACCGGATTGGTGTCTCCTGCACAACCTTGCAAGAACATAGCATGCGTTCCCGTGCGCTCTTCAATTATCCGGCGTGCCGTGCCGACAAAATTGGCGCTGATCGTATAGCGACTCTCTCCGGCATTCGGGAATACCGGATGGCAGGCAGCACTGAACACGACGACTGGTGCCGTTCCGTCTGCCGGCACAATCTTCACGATATCAACAGTCGGATCATAGGGGGCGTCAGAAGCGTGCAGGCTACGGTTCAGACCGATACAGCTTTCCGTACGGTACGCATGCACCTGCGACTCGCGTCGATTCTCCAGAGCCTCACCCACACATTTCACGATGTTGTCCGCAACCTGGTCCAGATACCGCTCATCGGGATAGGCCCACCGGCCGAACGGAAACCAGTTGCGTGAAACTGGCGTGAAATGGGAGTGTGACAAATTGAACAGAATCGCATCGTGCGGCAATCCGTACCGGGCTGCAATCGTATCCTTGATTTTCTGTGTGAAACGATATTCTACAGCACACAGATCGGCAGCGATGACAGCCACTGTCGATTTGCCAAAAGTTAGTGTCAGACAGGCGGCCTGTAGATTTTCTTCCGTCCTGTGCTGCGAACGGTAGAGCGTATTGTCGAGCCCTGCACCGAAAAGCCGACCGCCGGCTACGGCGATATGTGCAAGAGGCTTCCGGTAGGTGACTCCGTTGATATAGGCCATCGGAGACCATTCGGGCGCAGCGTCCGTCACGGTATATTCCCATAGACGCTGGTCCCGGGCAAGCAGGTAAAGGCGATTCCCCTGTGACGTCATCGAAACGGCATCGAACCCAGTGTCACAACACTTGTCCCAGCAGAGTTCCCGGCTGTTCGGATCGGCCTGCCACAACGTACCGGCCGCATCTGCAATATATAGTTTCTCCTCCGCTGAGGCGATGGCGACCGCATTTGGAGTCCGTCCGACAGAAATCCATTTCATCGGGAAAACTGTCGTGTCGTAGCGCGATAGGCGGTTGTCGAGCGACACGGCATAAAGCGTTTCCCCCAGTGAGGCAATGAGCTTGAACGAATCCGGAGTCGCCCCGGCAAGCAACACGACCGGATTAGTAGCTCCTATATTAGTCCATTCGAGTGGCTGCCGGGTCGCGTCCGTACGGTTGAGATCTCCATCGGGAGTCAACGCATAAAGATAATTTCCCAGACCTGTAATATGCGCCACTTCCCCGAGTGTTCCCACATCGGCCCATTCGAGCGAAAACCGCCCTTCAGCCGGTGCTCCGTATCCTTGCAGCGCTACTGAAAAGATATTTTCACTCGGTTCAAGCGATACGCTTGCAAAACCGGCTTGATAACGAGTCTGGGCCGACAGTTGAAAGCTGGCACATAACGCCGCCAAAAACGAGAGTGTTTTCCACTTTTTCATGACGCGCCATCTTTAACGAATGTGATTCTGTTTAATGTATTCTACCGACTTGCGAACACTACCGCATTGCAATAGAATATCGTGTGCCTTGTCGTAATCGCCCAGACCCGACAACTCGAGGATCATTCGGACTGAACGGTCTATTACCTTCTTGTTGGTCAGGCGGACATCAACCATTCTGTTTCCCGCAACGTGACCGAGCCGGATGAGCACGGTCGTACTGATCATATCAAAAACGATCTTCTGTGCAGTGCCGCATTTCATGCGGGTACTGCCAGTTACGAATTCCGGTCCCATAACGATTTCAACCGGATAGTCCGAATGCTCGGAGATGGGTGAGTTCGGATTATGGACAATCGAGCCGCATGGAATCTGGTGTTCCCGACACCACTTGAGTCCGCTAAGGACATAAGGCGTGGTTCCGCTGGCCGAAATGCCGATCACGATGTCGGCCGGAGTGACATTTTCCCGAAGCAAGTCTTTCCAGCCGTCGTCTTCCTCGTCTTCCTTCTCTTCGGGGGCTTCGACCAGACGATCGACGCCTCCAGCAAGGACAACGTTCATCACACCCTTTTCGATGCCGTATGTATTGGGAAGCTCGATCGAATCGAGTACGGCAAGACGTCCGCCACTACCGCACCCCAGGTAGAACATCCGGCCGCCATTGCGTAACTGGTACTCGACGGCGGCAATCAGTTTTTCAAGGGCGGGCAGCACTTCCCGGATGGCCGGGGCTACTTTCATATCTTCGGCATTGATGGATGTTATTAGTTCCATCACGGTTTTCTGCTCCAGGTTGTCGTACAACGAAGGGCGTTCAGTTACTCGTAACATGGCATGTTGTTTTTGATTGTTCATTATTTCGAAAGTTGTTTGTTCATCCATTTCAGATCATTGCTGATTACATTTTTCGTATCGCCGTAAGTTTTAGGGAAGGCGTTATTAAACAGCGACAGCATTCGGGTCATCCTCTACAAGTTGCTTGGCCGCAGTTCTATCGTCATTCAGCAGTCGTTCGAATTCCTTGCGGATTACGCTGTATTTCGTAGAGGTGTAACCGGAGGCAAGGCCGCCGGGATAGAGTCGTACGAGCGAATTCAGAGCCTCCTGTCCAGATTCGGTCCAGGCAATAGTCCGGATAGCCCGAACAATGGATTCCTCCGGGCTGTAACTACCGGGGCCGTTCATGTATTCGGCCATAGTATATAATGGCAGGCGGTTCATTCGATTGTCGCGCATAGGATTAGCCATGATTCCGAGAATCACGTTACAAAGTTCCGGATCACGACCAGTCAAAGGACCTATATTCAGCGTATTGTGGAAATCGTTGACCGGATAGTTGTCCCACAGAATGAGTTCGTGACCGATTGCCTCCCGGTAGGCTGCAGCATCCGCAGTTGTCACCGTCGTCGAAACCACGTCGTTCCCAGTCCAGAATGTAAGAATATCCTTGCGAAGGAATTCTGCCACCTCTTCCAGATAGGCCCGTCTGTCGGGATTTTTCATCGTACTGCCCCAATACCAGGTCGGACAGAAAATCATCTTGCAGGACGGATCGTGTTGTAAAAGGGCCTTGTAGAGTTTATTCGTAAAAAGCGATTGGCCTTTGCCATCCACACGCATGCCTTTGTGGAGGTGCAAGTCGTCAAGTGCGAGGTAAAACCATTCAACGCCTTGTTTGATACCAATCATTCCCAAATTCCTTCTTCCTTAGTAGGATGATTTCCTTTATCTTCTGTAATAATGAACCCTTCGCTGCGTTCTACCTGAAGGGGAACGCCATAGGCCCTTGAAAGTACGCCCGCAGCAAGGACCTCAGCAGAAATTTATTCCGTTCTCCCGGCAAGAGTGGATGACCTGCTGCCACTCTCGTTTCAGCCCGGCATCCATTTCCACCCACCAATCATTGTGTCCCTCTTTGAAAGTATAGTCCCGGAAGAAGGAGCCGTAACAGGTGGCCAAGAAGTTCATACCGTAGCTTTTCAGAATAGGAATCTCCTCGAGATATTGGGCTGGAGTCCAGAAATATCCTTTGGTCCCCCGCAACTCAAAAGCATCGTTCGCCGGGTGGAGTGGCAGGGCCGAATCCATCGGCTTCCGGGGCGGACTTGTAGAAAGGTTACCCGGAAATGTCTGGGAAACAGTAGATAATGGGCAGAGCGCCAGCAGTGTCCAAAGAAACAGTTGATTGGTTTTGAATTGCATCTGTGTGAGGTTTTATCAGTTTATAAAAGCGTGTAAAGTCTGCGGAACGAATGTTCTTCGTCCTTTCATCCGGTTTCCGTGCTTTCTCCCTTTTTTCGGGAAGAAAGCGCGGAAATCAGATATGTAAGTTCAATTATTTAAGGTAGAGCTTGCGGATATAAAGATGCTGCTGGTCAGGAATGTAGATTGTACCTTTCTGGTCAATCGTAACACCCCAGCCTTTGAATGGCACGGTCGTTCCGAGTCCGGACTCCACGAACGGCGTCGTCGCACCGGTTCCGAATACCGTAGTGACATATCCGTTGGGATGTATTTTACGCAGATAATAGTTCTTGTCCTTCGTACCGTCCGATACGAACAGGCATCCGTCGGGAGCCAAAGCCAAGCCCTGCGGGTTGTAGAACAAAGCCTCGGAGGCGGGACCGTCGATGTGCCCGATCTGCGTTCTGTCGGCAGGTCCACTGAGACGTACAACTGTTCCGTCGGGATTGATCTTCTTGATGCAGTTGTTCAGGGCGTCGCAGACATAAATCGTCCCGTCGGGAGCAACGTCGAGCCCGCGCACACTGTTGAAAGAACTTACCGATCCGGCATCCGTAGCATTGAGGTTGTCTCCGGCGACCGTCGTGACGACATAGTCCGGAATCGAAATCCTGCGTACAGCGAATTTGTCACCGACAAGCAGGTGACCGTCGTTGTCTGTCGTTATGCTGTACGGCTCGCGGAAGGTCGCTTCCGTTCCCGTACCGTTTGCCGCCGTGGAGCTGTTCAGTACTCCCGCGACCGTAGTTACCATACCGTCGGGTGTGACTTTACGGATCAGGCGGTTCGTAACATCGGCCACATAGATATTTCCATCAGAGCCGACAGTCAGGTCGTAGGGGTATTTGAATTTTGCATCTACCCCTCTTCCGTCGACGGCACCGTACGACAAGTAGCTTCCGGCAACAAACTCCACCTTGCCGCCGGGCGTAAGACGGCGTATAGTAGCGCCACCCGACTCCGCAATGTAAAGGTTTCCGGAATTATCGAAGGTCAAATTGACCGGTTGGTCGAATTGCGCCTGAGCAGCGTCTACCGTTTCTGTACTCGACCCCTTCACGCCGCATCCTGAGACAATCTCCGTATAGTATTGCAGCAGATGGAACGGAAGGACATTCGACGTACCACCATTGACAACGGCCGACACGCTCACATCTGCGTTATCGTCGCTGAACTGCGGAACTACGACACGTAGTTGGTTCATAGTCGCCATAACGACCTCTCCGACATTTTGTCCGAAATAGACTTTGTTGTTGGAAACAGTCGGATCGAAACCGTTTCCGGTAATGGTCAGTGTGTCGCAGGCCTCTGCCTGAGTTGGGGAGAGTTCCGTAAGCCGTACTGTAGCATACTGGAATTTCCATGGGTCGGACGAATCGTCGGCCGATGAAACAACGACGTCGACGATTCCGTTGCCCGAAGGAACGATTACGGAAAGTTCCGAATCGGAAGATGCGGTTATCTGGGCCTTTTCACTGCCAAACAGGACGACATTCTCATCTGTCGGAGATTTGAATGTTCCACTGATTGTCACCTCGTCGCCTGCAAACGCCGATGCCGGAGTGATATTTACGATCGTCGTCTTGTTTACGGTATAGACGAACGGAAGCGCTGCCGTCTTGTTCCGTCCGATAGCCACCGTAACATTTACTGTGCTTCGTCCTTCGGGAACAATCACCTCCAGCTGGGTTGTCGTAGCTGATTTTACCTCTGCGACGACATCGTTGAATTGGACAAGATTGTTGTAGACATTCTCGTTGAAGTTTTTGCCGTTGATCGTCACAATATCGCCGGCAATACCTTTGTTGGGCGTGATTGAGGTCATGATAATCTCCGGAACGAGAAATTTGAAAAGTTTTCCGGCAGACGTACCCTGATCCGTTGTAACCGTGACGTTCACTTCCCCGGAGCCATTCGGTGCCAGCACTTGCAATTCGGTCGGAGTCGCACTTTTGACAGCCGCCACATGTTCTCCGAACCGGACGATGTTATTCTCTGCTACCGGATCGAAATTCAGCCCGGTAACAGTGACGAGGTCGTTTGTATATCCTTCAGCCGGCGATACGGTCGTAACCGCAACTCCACCGGTAACTTCTGTTTGATCGTCTTTGCAGGAAAAAAGCATCAAGACCGACAGAATGGATAGGAATTTCAAGATGCGCTTATATTTCATTTTACTGTGTTATTTTATGCGGTTATTTTCTTTTTTGGTATACACCCGTCAGAATGATACGTCAATGATGATCGGGCGATGGTCCGAAGCCTCGGTCTCGATAACACGGCCGTTGTCACGGAAAGTTATCCGGTCGTTACCCCAGATGTAGTCGATCCGGCTTGCCGGATTACTCGCCGGAAAGGTATTTGCTCCCGGTTTCGAGGCAAAGGCGTCCGTATATTTCGACCTCATGATCGCAATCGTCCGGCTGTCCGGATTGTCGTTGAAATCACCGGCGATCAACACCGGATAGTCGTCCACATCGGCCATAAAGTCGATTGTCTCCTGTGCCTGCACCAGCCGGCCCTGTTCGGTCAATCCGAAATGCGTCATCCCAACATAAATGACGCGTCCGTCCTCCAACTCAATCCGGGATTTCGTGATAACCCGCGGCCACTTGTCTCCTATGGAGAAAAACTTCGTCTCGACATGTTCAACCTTCTCCTTGGTCAGCACCACATTGCCGACTTCACGATCGGGTGCGGGCGGTGCGGGAATAATGATTGACGAACGATGAACGAAGTTCATACCGAGCTGTTTGGCTATATATTCCCCCATGTACATATTGTTCGAACGGTCGCTGTAATACTTGTCCGCTTCATTGAGGATGATGATGTCCGCATCGGCGTTTTTCAATACGCTGATGAGACGGTAGATGTTGTAGACGCCATCAATGCCGACTCCATAACGAATGTTATACTGCATGATGCGCAGATCTCCGGCTTTTTTGTCCGGCTTTTCGGGCTTGGGGATCGGATCGCCAGAGCTGTCCGATCTCTGGCAGGCCTGAAGCGACGAAGCGCACATGAACAGCAGTAAGGTTATAAACAGTTTTTTCATGGTTTTCAGCATTAGAAGTTCCATCCCGGGTTTTGAGTGAGGTTTTTATTGATGGTCAACTCATTCAACGGAATCGGATAAAGATAATCGCGGTTTTCATCAAATGTTTTGACCGTATAAGGCTGCGGCAAGATGAATCCGAATGTACCGTTAGACAACAATTTATTGTCGCCTAAAACGAGGTAGGTGATACCGGTCTCCTTTTGGTCGGGAGCCTTCTTTACCACGCAAAAATCATCGATACCATCCCCATCCAAATCCTGAAGTCCCATTTTGGGGATATACATTCCGGAAAATCGTTGTGCCAGCAACGGTCCCCGCCGCCACCGCATCAGATCGCCCCATCTGAAACCTTCGAACGCCAATTCAATCCGGCGTTCGCGGCGGATTTCAAGAATGGCAGCATCCGTAATCCCAGGATAAATCTTTTGCATGGCGGGGTCTACGGCCAAGTCTTCCAATTTCATATCCGGTAGTCCAGCCCGGGCCCGGGTTTCATTGATCGACATATCGAGATCGGATTGGGTGAGTTCGCCCAATTCGGCCCGAGCCTCGGCATAGTTCAGCAGCACCTCTGAATATCTGAATATTGAAATGGCATTCGCGCTCTCGTTGGAAGCATCGTTTTCGGTGCCGGTTACATATTTCGTAACCTGATAACCTGTCGACGCCTTATCGAAATCAGGAAGTAACGTCTTCGATGTTCCGATACGGGTGTAACCCGGTGTCCGAATCGTTTGAGAAAGCCGTAAGTCGCGATTCGCACATTCCTCCGCAAAAGTCATCTTATCTCCGCCGGGAATGGACGAAAAGAAGCGGCCGTCGTCCATCAGGTAGGATTCAACCATCTGCCGTGTCATGCCTGCGCCTGCATAATAGGTTGAATTGAGCAGTACATAATTCATCGAATGCACCATACTCAATGCTTTGTCATAGGTCCGGGCGAGAATGAACTCGGAATTGGGTGACGTGGAGGTAAACATATCCTGATAATCGCTCTTTTTCCCCGTATTATAAGCCATGTAACCACCCTCCAGAATGAGTTCTTCCGAGGCACGGACACACTCAGTCAGGAATTTTTCGGCCGATTCCGTCAGATTCAATTCCGGATGGTATTTGCGATAGGTCCCTTCGTAGAGACAGAACCGCGATTTGAGGGCCAATGCTGTCCACCGGGATATCCGAGTCGGACTTTTGGCCGTGCCGAGATAACGAATAGCACGGTCCAGATCGACCAGGATTGAATCGGCAACCACCGTGCGCGAATCACGTCCCTTGTACAGTTCTTCGGAGGTCGTTTCCAGCGGCTCGGAGTACCAGGGCACGTCACCGAACATCTTTATTTTCTCGAAATAGAACCAGGCCCGGAAAAATTTCGCAAAACCTTCGTAATAATTCAACCGGTCGACCGCTATATCGGCCTTGCGGTAGTGTGCGAGAAAATAGTTAATATTCCGAAGCGTAGTCCAAGACCATCCGCCCCCGGAAGCCGGAACGGTTCTGACTCCAGCGAGAAAAGCGCTGTAGGTACTGACCTCAATGTTATCGCTGGCCGTAAAATCGGTTGCCATTAGGTCTGTCCCGCCGGGGACATAGGAATAAAATCCGTTGGAATACAATTCCAGCTCGGTCTCTGAATTGAAAAAGTTGCTGTCTGTGACCGATTTCGTGGGGTTCCGCTGCAGAAAATCATCACTGCACGAAGCGAACAGCAACGGCATGATAAGTATGAATATGAGATTGCGTTTCATCGTATGATCGTTAGAAGTTAAGGTCTATGCCGAAAGTGAAAGTCCGCTGTATGGGGTATACCAATCCCGCTCCGTTGCTGCTTATATTGGAAATAGCTTCCGGATCGAATGCTTCGTGGAGATCGGTGAACGTTAGGAGATTCTGTCCGGAGAAGAAAATCCGAAGCTTATCAATCCGCAGTTTACGGGTCAGATGTTGGGGAATTGTATATCCGAAGGTCAGTGTCTTGAGGCGCAGGTACGAGGCGTCCTGTAAATATCTTGTCTGCTCCACACCCAGCTCGTTGGTTTTGTTATTGGCCATATAGGTTCGGGGTTTGGGGAAATAGGCGTTCGGATTTTCAGGAGTCCAGAAGTTACCTACATGATGTTCCATGACTGGATTGTAGTAACGGTTGTAGAATCCCCAGAAAAGAGCGGCTTCCGGGCCTGGATAAAACTCTCGTTTGCCGACGCCCTGAAAAAAGACGTTCAAGTCGAAATTATTCCATGCCAGCGATAAATCGATACTATACGGAAAACGGATTGAACTATTGCCGATTCGTTTCAAGTCGCCGTGGTCATAAAGCGTTTCCTTACCTTTGGTAATTTTACCGTCCTTGTTTAGGTCGGCGAACTTTATGTCGCCGGCCCCGATGTCCTTCATATTGGTTGTAACCTCGGTTTGGTTCGCCCAGCCGGCAGCTTCCTCGTCGGAAGAGAAAAACCCGAGCGTTTCGAACCCCCAAATGGTTCCGATTCTTTCGCCGACGTTGTATCCCGACAACAGTTTACCGTCATTACCGCTGAAACGGGTAATGACCGATTTGTTGTCGGCAATCACAAAACGGACCGAATAGTGTGCATCCTTGCCGAAAAGACGAAACTTGTCACGCCACATCAGCGAAGCCTCCCAACCTTTTACCGAGAGGTCGGCCGAGTTTATTTCGGGAGCACTCGTACCCAGCGTTGCCGGGAGCGACACGCCGGCCGCAAGCATATCCTGTGTTTCGCGTTCATAGATGTCAAAGCCGATATTCAGCCGGTTGCGGAACATCCCGATATCGAGTCCAAGATTTTTTGAAACAACTGTTTCCCATGTCAAATCACCCGCTACAAGACCGGGCGTGGTCATGTAATAAAGTTTCTCGCCGTCTACCAGATAGCCCATTTGCTTTTTCGACATTGTGGCGAAATAGGAGTATGCATCGACCTGTTGGTTTCCCAAAGAGCCGTAAGAGGCACGTATTTTCAGAATGTCGAGCACGGATTTAGCGAAATCCATGAACGGTTCTTCGGAGATCACCCAACCAATTGCCGCCGAAGGGAAGAACCCCCAGCGCCGGCTCGTCGGGAAACGGGAGGTTCCGTCATAACGCCCGTTCAGCTCGATCAAGTATTTCGATTTGTAGTCATAGCTGAGGCGATAGAAAAGTCCCAAGGTAATCCATTCGTTCGCACTGTCCGCTACAGTCTGGATTCCGTCACCAAGATTGAGCGAACCATAGGTGGTAAACATATTGTCATCGATTTGGCCCGAAAAGAGTGTGTAGTCGTTTTGGTCCTGATTCAAACCTGCAATCACCTCGACAGTGTGGTTTCCTAACTTTTTGTTATAATTGGCATATACGTTCAGCGTCTGTCGGATCGCTTGAGAATAGGCCGATTTGTAGTAATCGCTCATCGCACTGAGTTCGGCGACTTTGCCGGGTGATGGCGAATAGGAAAGCCTAAATTTTTGATCGTCTCCCCGTGCCCGGTCCCACCAGATACTGTAATCCCCTTTGAGTTTGAGGTCGCCTTTCAGAAAACTGATTTCCGCTCCAAATGTGTTCCGTACCATGTTGTTCCGCTGGATGGAGCGCCCTCCGTCTCTGAGCAGACCCTCGGAAACCATTCCTCCGTAAGAGTAGTTACCGTCATTGTCATAAGGCGACGAAAACGGAGCGCAGAGCTGCGTCATGAAACGAAGAATGTTGTTCGATCCGGTAACATTGGTAATTGGTGTCACATATTTGGAATCTTCGATAGAAAAGTTGTTGAATATGTTGATGTTTTTAGAAAGTTTGATTTCCAGCTTTGTACGCATACTGTATTTCCGGAGATGATCGGTATTGATACGGTAGGCTCCATCCTGATTGGTCATTCCGGCGGAAACATAGTAATTGACCCGCTCACTCCGTCCCGACACTTCCGCGAAATGCTTATTGAAAGGCTGTGTATCATTGTAAATCAGTCCGTACCAATCGGTCGGCTTTCCTGTGATATAGGAAAAATACATATTGTTTACATACCCAAGAGGCTGCGTCGGATCTTGTTCATAGGCTTTCAGGTAGTCGGAAACCTGGGTCAGAGCGGCTAACTCTCCGCCGGCCCAACCGACATAAGCCTGCTGCAGAATATCAACATAGTTTCTGCTATCCATCAGAATACGTGGTGTTTTGAGCGGCTGACTGAAGCCAAAACTACCTGAGTATCTGAAATGCGGTTTGTCGCTCTCTCCCTTCTTGGTGGTCACCAATATAACCCCGTATGAAGCCTGGGCCCCGTATATGGCTGCCGAAGAGGCATCTTTCAGGACACTCACGGTTTGAATGTCTTCCGGAGCAATCAAGTTCAGATTGCCCGGTGTGCCGTCGATCAGCACCAGCGGACTGCCTCCGTTGATCGAAGTCGTACCGCGAATGTTGTAAGAGGCATTGCGGTTTATCTGACCGTCAGAAAAGGTGATGTTCAGATTGGGGATTGCTCCTTGAAGAGCTTGTCCCACATTGGCGATGGCTTTATTTTCAAATGTCTCACTGGATACTTGATTAACCGACCCGACTATTTTAGTTTTGTTCTTGGTTCCGTAACCGATTACAACAACGTCTTCAATAGAGTGTGTTTCATCTTGAAGAACGACATCAATTGAGGTGCGATTGTTAATACTGATTTCCTGAGATTCGTATCCCAAATAGGAAACAACCAGTATGCCACCGGGTTTATCCAAAGTCAGAGCATATTCCCCTCTCACATTTGTAGATGTTCCTATAGTGGTTCCTTTGACCAAAACAGTCACCCCGACCAATGGATTTTCCTTACTGTCGGAGACTTTACCCGTCAGACGCCTTACCTGAGGCTGTCCAGCAGCCTTTTTTAAGATGATTTGTTTGCCCGCAATCTCATAATTGATCGGCTTGCCTTTCAGTGCTATATCCAGAATCTCTGGGATGGTAGCTTGTTTAGCAACGACAGTGATATGCTGTTCCGGATTTATGGACGTATTGATCAAAAAAGTGTAATCCGTCCGAGCCTCTATGGTCTTTATCAATTCCATCAGGGGCGAATCGGTCAAGGATATATCCAATTTGACCGGAGAGGAAGTTTGTGCATGCAGATCTGTGGTTTGGCAGAGACAAAGCATGCAGCACATGAAAAAAAGTTTTACAGGTTGCATTTAAGTTGTAGATTTGTTAAATAAATTCTTTAACTTTGCCCCGAAAGGTGCATACGACACCATGCGCTGCCCTGCAGCCATAGGGTGAAACTTGTTAGAGAGTTTTTTCCTTGTATCTTTCCGGGCGTGTAGGAGGGGCCATTCCTACACGCCTTTTTTTATATTGTTAATATCTAGGCTCCACCTCCATTCTTTTTTCGGGTTAATGGAATAATTTTGAGAGTTCTATTTAGGCATATGAAGTATAACGTAATTTCTAATCTTCTTCAATGCTATCCCTATTTGGTTCTCGACAGTCTTTCTAGAAATACCTTTCACAATTGCAATCTGTTTATAAGTCATTTTTTGATGTCGGTTCATGATGAATATTCCACGACATTTTGGAGGTAGCCCGTTAATAGCTTCATGGACAATTTCGATCAATATGTCAGACGTTACATATTCCACATCGTTCTCAATCTCATAATCCGCGACTTCGGGTAATTTTTCAAGAAAGTAGAAGCGCTCTTTCGTATTCCTAAGTTTATTTAGGATTGCGTTCCGCCCCATCCGGAACAAATAGGCTTTGGCATGAGTGATCTGGATACGATCCCTGCGATCCCACAATTTCAGGAATACTTCTTGAACGATGTCTTGTGCTGCATACTGATCCTTGGCATACAAATTGACAAAACGAAACAAAGAGTTGTAATAAGTATTATACAACCTGTGAAACACATCTATGTTAATATGAGTACCCACAGCTTTTCGAGCATAAATAATGGCCAGCCGGAATATCAAAATACCGACACGATTCTAATTCTTACAGCGTATTGTTATATGCCTGTCATTTATAGTATAGTCTATCGGTGTTATTCTATCGATCAAGTTTAGCATCTCCACGATTGACTGATCTTTGATTGTGAACCAATACAGTTCGTCATTGTCAAACGGCTGTAGATCAATCTCAACACCGTACCAATATTCCATTTTGCGAATGACTTCCGTAAGAGGTTCCATCTGTATTTTAAGCTGTTCCGACTGCCAGATGCTTTCCAATGCGACATCACATTCGCTTAAACGGCTACTAAGAGTCTGATTGTCAACGACAGCTTTCTGCCCAGGGGACAAACTCGTAATCAAGTTACCATTTTTTGCTGAAATAACATTAACTTTTCCGCTTAATAATGATATGGATGTATTTCCATTTTCCACAGAACTATTGATATTGAAACGAGTACCGAGAACATGTACCACAATATCACCTGCCTGAACACAAAACGGCTTTGATTCATCGCGACTAACGTCGAAAAAAGCTTCTCCACTTATCTTTACAGTCCGTTCGGTTATTCCGAAATCAGTTCGATAGGACAAGATTGTTCCGGAATTGAGCCATACTCCAGAACGGTCTGGAAGGAAAACCTTTGCCTTTTGACCTGTAGGGGCCGTAATAACCACCTCTTTAGCTGATTCCGTAAAAGCCATCCGCTTCCGGTATCCGGAAACCAGAAAAATTGAGGATGTTAGAAGTACGGTCACGGCTGCAGCCATCGACACCATTCGTAGGAGTGTGCCTTTCGAATAAGTCCGCATAGGGGGTAATGTGCCAATCTGCGCGGCAATTTGTTCCCATGTCTTATTTTTGCCAATTATTTCGGAAAGAGGTGTTTCTTCAGCCAGCAGCCAGCACTCACGGCATTCATTAAAATAGCGTTCGTGCGCTGCAGACTCATTTCTCCAAGCATTGATTTCATTGAGTTCAGTCTGGGTAGCTTCCCCGGAAAGGAGTTTAGCGATTTTTTCTATGATTTCCGTCTGCATAGAGTTGGTTCGTTATGTTTCATTATAATGACACAGAAAATCTAAAAACCCCCAAGAAATATCAGGGTTTGAAACCTCTCCGGTCGGAAATTGCCTCAAAAGCCTGTAACAATCCTAATCCGGGAACAGCACGGCTATACCAATAGGCTGCCGCCAAATCAGAATATGCCATGGATATTAACCCTGCAAAAAGCCAGCATAGTAGCAAAAACTTTTAACTTTTTGCACAATCCCATAAGGTCCAAAAACAAAGCAGCACGGACCCAAAAAGCCCGTGCCGGAAATAGTTATAACGATAGCTTCTTTGCTATCGGCTTGTCATGATTTCTGCTTCTATCAGGATGGAATGTTCTTTCAATTTCCGAATGATCGTCATAAAATCATTGAAACTGCCATGCGTGTTGATATATAAACCGCTTTCGAGCGGCTTGCAGAACTGTTCATACTTGTTACTCCTCTTTTCCTCCTCGGTCAACACCAGATTTCCCTTATTGGGAATATCATAGGACCTGACTTTCTCCGGGCCAATCCGATTGATCAGCCACACCAGCGCATCCACGCGTCGGCCGGAAAAGCGTTCGTTCTGATAGATCAGCTCGACATATTTCTGTTTCAGCTCAATAGGCAGGTAGGTGTCGGTCAGAACATACGAATTCCCCGCTCCCGTAAACCGGCGGATGGTGATGGCTCCGATACGAATCGCACCGGCTGTTTTCTTCTCGGTGAAGGCACCCTGTTTTTCGCCTTGAGCGGGTTGATAATAAAGTCCTTTGTTGACAATCTTGTCGGCCAAAATGTAGTCGATTGCATCGCTGCCGATAATACCAATCCACTCAGATACGGCCTCCAGCTCCTGTTCTTTTGCAATTTCCGGAATTTTGTCCAGATAATCGGCCAATTGCCACAGCACGGATTTTTTGTCGGTTGTCGGGTCGGTGATGAGCGTCTGAAGCTTCAATTCCACCAATGCCGCCGTAGTGCCGGTGTTGTATCGCACGAGCATATCCAATCTTCCGTCTTGTCCTTGCCGACCCCGACCGGCTTTTATCGGAATTTCGACATCGATATCAGTGACTTCCATGTCGCCGATGCTGAGAATATTGGGATTCTCTACCAGAAAACTCTCCATAAAGAGCTCTCTCTCGAATGGCTTTTCTTCCAGCAGGATATTGTTGGCCGCGACATATCGGCTCAACGACGTAGTGCTTTTTGTCTGTTTCATGGTTGTCTTCATTTAAAAGATTAAAATTCGATTTCTTCAATAGTTGTAAAGCTATTTTTCCAAGATGATTCGGCTTGATAGGCCGCCTTGCAACCCATAGGTACTCCGAGATAGTTATATTTGCTGTAGATGTTTGAGGTAAATGTATAAGAGCCGATTGTCGGAGGTGTTGTTGCTTTACAATATACTTTTGCAAATGAAAGAGGGCCAGCAGATGCTGATCTGGTAAATGCGTCATTTCCAATATTCTGCACTCCGCTGCCAATTGTCAGATACCCTTTAAACCCGAGACAGTCCCGAAATGCACTCTGATCAATAGATGTCACCTGGTCCGGAATTACCAGATTGCCGGTAAAACCGAAACAATTTTTAAAACAAATGGCGGGAATAGTAGTTATTCCGGTCCCCAAGGTTAATGTACCCTCAAATCCGGAACAGAACTCGAATGCAGCATATCCCAATGATGTAACGTTGTTTGGAATTGTCAGGCTGCCGCTCAGTTTTTCACATTTGGAGAAAGCCGAATTACCAATACTTTGCAGGCCCTCGGGCAGAATCAGATTACCAGCCAATGCTGCACACTGGTAGAATGCCGATGAACCGATGGAGGTGACAGAAGCCGGAATTTCAATTGACGTAATTTTACTGCTATGGAAGGCATTGTCGGGGATAGCCGTCAGATTCAGGGGTAGAATCACCTGTTGGATGGTACTCTCCTTGAAGCAGCTCGCCGGAATGGTCGTGTTGGTGATTTGGGCGATATCGACGCTTTCCAATGCCGGCATGGTCCGGATGAAATCGTAGTCGAAGGTATTGAGCGTCCCCGTGATTTTCAGCCCTACCAGACTCTCTTTCTCGGCTGCCGAGATATAGGTTTCGAGCGTTCCGGCGGTGGCGACGTGTACGGTTTTATATCCCGACGCTTTTTGCGCGAACAGAATGCTTTGGCCCACCATGCCGCTGGCATCGCGCAGCTCGACCGTTGCATACCGATAGGTCGTATTCGGATTGGCATGGAACGTGAAATTCAGAGTTTCGGTATGTACTGCAGCACGGGTTTCCGGGGCAAGGCTCACCCACTCCCGGTCGGCTTCGGCGATATGGACCGTATAGTCGATATTGGTCTCCACCTCCACGGCTTGCGTTCCGCCGTCGGACTCGATGGTATAGGAGTCGGTCGTAATGCGGATAATGCTTTCGGCAACGTTGATAAAACGCATCAATGTCCGGTCATTGCCATCGCTGACCAGAACGATGATCCGGTCGTCGGCTGCTGTCTCGGGAGCCGTGATGACGATTTTACCCGATTGATAATCCGTTTTAACCACATCGGCGCGATAGCCGTTCTGAGCCACGACATCGATGACGGTCTGCTCGTCGGCTCCGCTCAGCGTATAGCCGATCTCATAGCTTTTGCCCGGAAGAACATTGACCGATTCCGTCAGGGAGAATGTGATTCCGAGCGGTTCCGGTGACGTAGCTTTCGGGATGGTGATGGTTGTCGTGCCGTCGGTCAGCGTGAAGATGACTTCGGTCGCGTTGTCTTCGACCTTGGAGAAAATAGAATCGCCGCCGGATGTTCCGGGTGTTCCCGGGTCACCCTTATCGCCCTTGTCACCCGTTGCCTGCCCGACTTGGATCCAGTTCTGCTCGTTGTCATAGGAGATCCACCAGTACCCGTCCTCGATCTTCAGTTTCGGGGTGATTCCATCTTTTCCGTCCTGCCCCGGTTTGCCATCTTGTCCCGGTTTTCCGTCTTGTCCCGGCTTGCCATCCTGACCATCCTCACCGGGTTTCCCGTCTACGCCGTCCGTACCGTCCTGGCCATCCTTGCCGTCCGTTCCTTCCGCTTTGATCTTGTTGCTCGAAGCGTCCGTCAGCCATTCGCCGTTGAGCGTCCAGTAATAGACGCCTTCGAATTTGGCAACGCCGATCTTTGGAGTGGCTCCGTCTTTGCCATTGGTTCCGTTTGTACCGTCCGTACCGTCTTGACCATCCTTGCCGTCGGTTCCGTGGTAAATGGTGATCGGCGATGCTTTCTTGAACGTGATGGTATAGCCGATTGTTTTGCCGCCATTGGTAACAGGCGTCACAGCCGTGATGTAGTCATTGTCCTGAAGTGCTGTAACCAGCGTCTGCAACGATGAAATATTGGTGTTCATCTGTTTGCAAAGCTCTTCGAGTTTTTCGACACGGCTCTCAAGATTATCGACACGCCCCGTCAAGGCGCTGTCGTCATACTCGTCGCTGCACCCCGAGGCCAACAGCATCGAGGCAGCCAAAATGAAGAATAGTTTGTTCATAATATAAAAATGGTTTGAGTGTCCCGCCCTCTATCCGCACCCCGATAGTGGTTTATACAAAAAAAGAAAGCGTGGTGCTGAAACTTATTCAAGATAGCAGGTCTTAGGAAACCTTCAACAATAAATAAGCAACAGCCCACGCCCTAAATGAGGACGTAGGAGAAGTTGGCTTATTCTCTTGTTGATAAAGAAGTTCCTAAGTTCGCTATCTGAGAATTAAGCTACACTTTCCGTGTAAAAAATATGTCTGCGCGTTAGCGCACCACAAATATAGACATTTTTTTACACATCGGTGCAACATTCTCCTTTTGGGGCTGTTGCAGTTTGTTCAAAGATCGCTTTCGGGGGACAAACATAGAACCCCACTGCGCCGAATTCGGGCACAGTGGGATTTATTTACGAAAAAAAGATTCGAAATTAGCGGTGCTGCCCGAGCATCTTTTCGAGGATGGCCGCATACTCCTGCCGAACCTCTTCGGGCGAGACGATCTCCATGAATTCCCGGTGTGCAAGTATTTTGCGGTAGAATTCATTGGTTGGGGCGAGGTAGTAGCTGAACAGCGACCATCCGTCATTCCGTTCTGTCTCCTCCTGTGAATGGTGTAACGGCAACGCCCGCAGGTATTGCGGCTGCTCTCCGGTGCATTTTATTACGATACGACGCGGCGGAATATCCGGATAGGTCGTGATGCCGATGGAGGTCGCCAGATGCTCCTCGGCCGAGAAACCTTTGGGCATGCGGAACGTCTGCCCAGAAATCGAGAGCCGCTGAATCCGGTCCAGAGCATAGACCTTTATTTGCCGGTTCTCTTGGGTCGGGCCATATACATACCACCGCCGTTCGTAGAGCTTCACAAAATAGGGGAGCAGCTGTATATGCTGGGACTCTTCCAAGTAAAACGGATGATATTCGATCTCCAGTACCCGGTTCTCGCGCATGGCCTCAAGAATATCGGTCAGGTGCTGCAGAGCCGACGGTACATCTTCGATAAGAATACGATTGCGGATACTCTAGTTCTCATGGACCATATTGCTGGCCGAGAAACTGTTCAACAGCCAACGGGAGATATCATTCTCGACCAGTTCTGACTTGTTTTCGATATAGTATTCGTTGGTCGGCTTGTAACAAGCGATGCGTATGTCGAAAAACTCCTCGACGGCTTCCCGATGCTTGTGGAAGGTCCGTAACGGGATCGGCTTGCTTTCGGACATGCTGTTGCGCAGCCAACGGCGGTTGAGCTCGGCGAAGGTAATGCGTCCGGCACGATAGATCGTATCGGCCAGCCAGATATAGCGGTGAAAGAGATTGGATGACATTGGAATTAATTTCCGGTAAAGATACAAAAAACTCTGCCTACAAGCGGCAGAGTTTTGCAATGGAGCAATTCTATATCCGGATTTTTCCCGTTCTGAAATACCTCCCGAAAAACGAAAGGAACAACTAGTATACCCCGGAATATAACAATAGTATTTTAAAGAAAGTTAAAGTCATTTCAGTTCGAATCCCGCCGTGCCGCGGATATTGTCCGAAGCGGCGCCCACATAGGCCGTGAACGTGCCCGGTTCGGCAACCCACGCGCCCTTGGCGGCGT
>ERZ857503.494-NODE-494-length-30277-cov-16.600986_pt1 | contig 30277 bp, 38 predicted proteins | sample MGYA00519766_ERZ857503 | MGnify/ENA primary metagenome ERZ857503 (study PRJEB31778, sample SAMEA3449345) | human gut metagenome | biome: human gut; feature: human-associated habitat; material: faeces | place: United Kingdom | collected 2010/2012 ...
TTATAAACATGGCACTTTTGACTTTTAACGTATTCAGTATTAACCTTAATTATATTAATTATAAAACAGTATACACGTTTGTTGATTTTGACAATTATGTTTTTAACTTCATATTTCGATGACAGAGAAGTAATGAAACAAGAATCTTCGCCACCATCTTTAGTAAAAAAAACTCGGCTTATCGTAACTAGTGTATATTCACTACTTTCTATATACTAATGCACTTCTTAATGTAGGTTATGTAGTAATTCATTATTTGAAAGCTGATAAAATATTTTTTTTTGAATATTTTATCAGCTTTGTATATTGCATAATATGATATAAATGAGATTTATTTTTGCTGCCTCTTGGCACGCAGCATTTCTGCCGCCTTCATTTCCGTCCAACGCTCGAAGTCCTCCACCTCTTTCCTTATTTTCCGTATCAGTTTCCTGTCCCTGTTCCACTCGAAGCAGTTCTCCAGTATGTCAAGCACCTTAGCGTCCATTCCCCCGTCACAGACAGCTTCCCCAACAAAACCCGTTAAATCATTGTGTTAATATATATTTCATGTATCTTTGCGGCATAGATATCTGTTGTGAAACAGGAATCTGCTTATATTATTCTTGCTTGTGACAAGCCGGAATCTTATAACTTAGTACAAAATAAAAAAATAAAAGAGGAGAGCTTCCGTTCTATGGAGCTCCTCTCACTTTTTATCTCTAGTGCCCGACTGCCTTTTATCTTTCTACTTTCCCAAAAGGAGTATCCTTCCCGCCAGCATACAGCACAGCGAAAACAGTATAGCCACTAAATTCTTCTCATTTGTGCAACCCCTTCTGTATTCATCTTCCAACCTTGTATATCGCTACCGAGATAGAAAATGGACAGATGCACAGCTGGTACGTCAATTATCAATACCAATATATACCAGTTCATACGTTCTCCCCAATAAAAAGATCCCCTAATTTATTTCTAGTTCACAGTCCAAATTTATACTTTCCTGTAAAATACAGGATATAGTCAAGTCTTCAAAGTTTTTCCCCTAAAGACACAGAAATATTACAAAAATCAATTATCACATTATATCTTATTTCTGATGATACAAAAGGAGATGGCAATCTATTTTTTAATTCTTTAGATGACATAAAGAATGCCTTTAAAATTAATTATTCAGAATCTAATTTGGGACTTCCTATTTTTTGTAAGGGATATTACAAAAAACAATTCCGTTTTTACTTTAACTATAAGTTCTGGTAGGGACCATCCAAACATGTTACCAGACCAACAAGACCAAGGGGAAGAGTTTAGAAGGATGTATTACAGCTACTAAAGATGATAAATGCCAAAACCAAATTCATTGCAATTGGAATTGGGGTAACAGTTATTTTTTATTTTTAGTTCAATCAAGCCGGGAAGAATGATTAATAATAAAAGAATCAAGTCTTTAAAGGAAGATATCAATAAATAACTCTTGCAACATGCAGTTTCTTTCTGGCTGAATTTGCGACTCTGGAGCTATATTCTGAGGAACGGTTTGGCGGCGGAATATGCCGTTAAACCGTCCGGTTTTCGTTAAACGAAAACACAACTTGCTGTCCCCTCTACGGGGACAACGTTTTTAAGTAGAACTGTAGATTGCCCCGACTGGTGCCTCCCTCCCGATGGCAACCTCTTCCGATTTCGGTCTGCTTCTTCAGGAAAGTTGGCGTTTTTTACCAATATTCCGGAGGCGGAATAGGCTGTGCTTCCTGTAATAGTAGAGCATTCTACGATTATCCGACACATCAGATAGCTTCTTTTTCGTGATAATTGAATATTCAGAGAACTGAATATTTTGATAATCGGATAATCCGAATACTATTATATCTGTAGTCTCTTGGAATGTTACACAGTGACAACTGAATAATTGGCGTTTTGGATATTGGGATAATTGGGTATTTGAATATTGCTATATTCTGATATTTGGATATTCAGATAATGGGTAAACAATTATAAAAGACTACATTTATAAAAAGCTACAATTATAAAAGGCTATTATTATACATTCCCCATCAGAGAGAAAGTTCCTTGAGCCTGCTGCCGTCCAGCCGATGAACGGATACCGTACCGTCACAGTAAATAGCGAATGTAGGCATGTTCCCATCCTTCGGGAAAGTGATGGAGCCGGTATTGCAGACCACTGTATGCTCTTTCCGTTCAAGTTTCCACCGGTGGGTGTGACCATAAAAAAGACAATCGAACCTTCCCTTCGGCAGTCTGTCCTCATTGTAGATATGTCCGTGGGTGAGAAAGAAACGTTTTCCATTATCCACCAACAGGGTGTAATCGGACAGGATGGGAAAGTCCAGCAGCATCTGGTCCACCTCCGAATCACAGTTTCCACGGATGGCGACAATCTCACCGGCCATCGCATTGAGACGTTCTGCGATCCCTTTCGGGTCAAGTCCTTGAGGTATCCCGTTCCGGGGACCATAATTCAGGATATCTCCCAAAATACAAAGCATTCCGCATTGTTGCTCCCGATAAAATGCCAGCACTTGTTCCAGTGCCGGTAACGAGCCATGTATGTCGGACACAATCAGGTATTTCATCATAATCTATTCGTTATCGGTTAAGTTTTCGCAGCACAAAAATAAGCATAATTATCTAATCTCCCTAACCGGGGAAACGATGAGAAAAAAGACAGGTTCCCTGAACTGTAGATTGCTGTATTGCTGTCCTTGTAGATTGCTGCAATGTTATAATCGGATACATAAAATAAGGGTATTTAGCCTTAGCTAAACTAAGCTAACAGTCTGACAATAAGGATTCTAATACTATGATATGTGGGTTTATTATGCTACCTTAGTGGTATAATAATAAAGGATAAAAAGCTATGAACGAACAAGTTAGAAATATCTTAGAACAGAGTACCACCAAGACGAGCAAGATTGAGCAGCTGCTCCGTCTGGGCCTGACGCGCAGGGAAATTGCCGATTTGGTGACACGCGGCAACTATGGTTTTGTATATAATGTTGAGAAGAAAATGCTTGAAAGAGAAGGTGGAGTCTTGCTGAACAGGGCAGCAACCACCCTGATGGATTACACCTTCACCCACAAGTTCGGTATTGAGATTGAAGCCTATAACTGTAATATGGAAAGACTGGCACGCGAATTGAGGGAGGCCGGCATCCATGTTGCCGTTGAGGGTTATAATCACACGACCAGGGATCATTGGAAGCTGGTGACGGACAGCAGCCTGCAGGGAAATAATACTTTCGAGCTGGTCAGCCCGATACTGGTGGGTGAGAATGGCCTGAAAGAGCTGGAAACGGTATGCTGGGTGCTTGACATCTGTAATGCAAAAGTGAATGACAGTTGCGGGTTCCATGTCCATATGGATGCGGCTAGTTTCAATCTGGACACCTGGAAGAATCTGGCTTTGACCTACAAGCATCTCGAACACCTGATTGATGCCTTTATGCCAAGGACACGCCGGAACAATACCTACTGCAAAACCCTCTCCGGTGTTTCCGACGAGAGAATCAAATCGGTAAGGACGATAGACGGCCTGCGGGAGGTCTTTAATAATGACCGGTACCACAAGGTCAATTTTGAGGCTTATTCCAGGCATCGGACCGTTGAGTTCCGCCAGCATTCCGGTACGACTAATTTCACAAAGATGGAGAATTGGATCCGGTTCTTGAACGGATTGATTACCTTTGCGAAAAGATCCAGCCTTCCCAGCCGGATGACACTGGAGGGGTTACCCTTCCTGGACGGGAAACAGAAATTATTTTTTAAACTTAGAACTAAAAAGTTAGCGGTATGATACAGACTTATCATTTGCTGGATGGCGGTCAGATAACCGCCTCCAGCCCGGAAGAGTTCGTCCGGCTGCTCCGTGAGGGGAGCCGGTTCGACTATGATTGCACGGATCAGGAGTATATGGAGAACTTTGCCCGGCGTTACGGGGAGCTGCATGGCGTGTCAGTTGCCACCGATACCCCTGAACATTTCCTGACGGACTTGCAAGCCGCCGGTTATGTCCGGTAACCGGTATCGCTCCTTTATTATTAGTCCCTGCTTCAAAGATGAGGCAGGGATTTTTCTTTTTTCATTGCAACCTTTCCTGTCTGCCTGACGGCATTTCCTCCTGTCAATTCCTGACTATCCATGACTATCCGTGACAGGGTATTTCATCTTTTCCCGGCATTCCTTTCTTTTGCAGTGTAGAACGATATACAATTATAAGCATTACAGTTTTACAGCATTATATTTTTATCTGATTATATAAAGAAAGCGTATGAAAAAAGAACCGTTATTAATTGCCTTTGCCAGCCAGAAAGGAGGAGTCGGAAAGTCTGCCTTCACAGTTCTGGTGGCTAGTATCCTTCACTACCAGAAAGGTCTGAAGGTGGGTGTCGTGGATTGCGACTCCCCCCAGCACAGCATCTCCCGGATGCGTGACCGGGACATAGAAAGCGTGCAGGAAAGTGATTTTCTCAAAGTGGCCCTCTACCGGCAGCATGAACAAATCCGGAAACGTTCCTATCCGGTAATCAAAAGCAATCCGGAGAAAGCTATAGAAGACCTGTACCGCTACATCGAAGAGCAGGATGCCGTCTTTGATGTCGTACTGTTCGACCTTCCGGGAACCCTCCGCAGCGAAGGGGTTGTCCATACCACTTCCGCAATAGATTACATTTTCATCCCCCTAAAGGCAGATAATGTCGTCATGCAGAGTTCCCTCCAGTTTGCCGAGGTGGTGGAGGAAGAACTGATTGCCAGGCACAACTGTAACCTGAAAGGCATCTATCTTTTCTGGAACATGGTCGACAAGCGTGAACGGACAGAAAGCTACGAGTCCTGGAACCGCGTCATACAAAAAGCGGAGTTACGCCTGCTGGAGTCACGGATACCGGATACCAAACGCTATAACAAGGAGCTGAGCTCCCTGAAGAACAGTATCTTCCGTTCCACACTGTTCCCTCCCGACAACCGCCAGATAAAAGGTTCGGGCCTCTGTGAACTGATAGATGAGTTATGTGCCGTAACACATCTGGATACCACCCATACCTTATAATAAGGGGAATTATGGACAGCGGAAAAAAGAGATTTGACCCCCGGAGCATTGACGAGAAGGCCATATTGGATATTGTCGCCAGGAAAGGGACGATACGACCGGACTCCCCTGCAACGAGTGCATCCCCGAAGCCGGAGGATACGGTAGAGGAGATTGCCGGGAGTAGCGAAGCTCCGGTCTTTACCACCGGGGAAATCGACGCTTACAGGGCGTCCTTCCTGAATACGGTCAGAACCAAATCCCGTAAATCATTGCATATCGATGCCGGCCTGCATCGCCGCATCTCGTCCCTGGTATGGGCGGTAGGACGTGGCGAAGTGACCGTAGCCGGTTTTGTAAACCAGGTGCTGGCACATCATTTCGAAGAGAACGGCGGATTGATAAATGCCGTGCTGGAGAAGTATTACCAATCACTAAAATCATAAGGACATGGAATACCTTTTTATTATCCTGTTCATTTATGCCTCTTACCTGAGTATTGAAAAGTATGTGCATACAGGCAGCATTTTCACATGGAGAGGCAGAAAGGACAGGAAGGAACGTCGGGCTACGCCTGTCACCATCCATCCGGCAGCTTCCTCATCCGAGACGGAAATAATAGGCAAAAGCCGATACCAAATACGACAATCACTGACAATAGATGACAATAGCGGACAGCCTGAATCAGGCATAGAAAAGAGTGATACCTTTACTCCCGAAAAGAAAACAGAGCCGGTTCTCCGAGTGCGCGAACCCCTTGATAAGAATACGAAATTCCCGGAAGTCCCGGCTCCTTTTCAAAAACTGAATTATCCTGAAATTGATTATATGCGGGAGGCCTCTCCTTCTTCCGGTGAAGAAAAAGAGGAGATTCCCGAACGCTACGAGATTACAGGATACGTACAGCGGAGCAATCCCCACCGGGCAACCGGTGTCACCTTTGACGATATGGATATGATTGAGAAAGCAATGGCATCGGACGAACTTACGGAAGCGGAACAGGAACAGGCCCGGCAGACTTTCCAAAAGCTGGAAGGCACGAACATGGAAAGGGTACTGCAGGCGAGCGTCCTGGGAAGCAGCGATAAACTGAAACGCTATATGCGCTTGTATGTGGACCGGGGCGAGCCCCATTTATTGACAGGAAAGAATAGGGACGACATTCTCCGGGAATTTGATATTAGGGAGCATGTGTCCGAATAAATAGAACAAGTAAGGAATATGAGACAGTATTATGATTCCGGTTGATCCGGGTGCAGCGAGTTTTAAAACAGAATGTATAACCTAAAAAGACGAAAAAGCATGAAAGATTTCTTTGACTCCGGTTGATCCGGGCAGGACGAGTTCTTGAGACGTAGTGTATAACCTGTTAGAAAAGAAGATATAGAGATATGAGAGGCTTCTATGATTCCGGTTGATCCTTTCCCTTTACCGGAGCGAACATTAAAAGAGTGATTAACCCCTTAAAAACGGAGGTACCTATGATTGGTTACTATGACTCAGGTTGATTCTAAAAAGACATCGTGGTTGCAAGAGACAAATCCGCAGGAGGGCAACTTCCTGCGGATTGTTTGAAACAAGATTTTTATTCACACTAAAAAATTAGATTGCATATGAAAAGACATTTTAAAAAGACGGTTGCGCTTATCGCATGAATAGCTGTTTCCACCTTGGGTGCCTATGCCGAAGGGGACGGAAGTGCCGGTATAACAAAGGCTACATCCATGCTTACCGGTTATTTTGACCCCGCCACCAAGTTGATATATGCGGCAGGGGCTATTGTGGGGCTGATAGGTGCCATTAAGGTATATTCGAAGTTCGTGCGACGTGAAGTTGCATCAGTGATTGTGTAACATTTAGATTACACCTCCAGTTCCGTCTGGAGTAGCCTACGGACACATGCATCAGGAGTAATTCTTTTGTATGAAGCTGTCCCGACAAGGTAGCCTTTCCGAAAGGAGGAGACTGAACCGTGAGGGGATGTCAACGGCTGATAACATCATTCAGCACGAGGAGCTTGGCTTAGCGGTATGGTCAACGAAAATGAACTGTCCGATAAACATCGTAAAGTACAACAAGCCAAAGATGTTGAAAGGCTTGAGACCAAAAGGTTGGCAGTCGGTTGTCCTCTTGAATTTTGGGGATACACGGATATTAGCACTGCCGGTGGAATAGACAGGACCTAACCCGCTTATTTGTCACTGATGTAAAACACGGTAAGCCCGTATTTCTCCCATTTTTGAATGGGTAAGCAAGCCGTAAGGTAAGCCTACATGGGATGCGGGTATAGGATAGCGGAAAAAGCGAAAGCCTTTTTGTAATGGAAAGGATACGAGTTGAACCAATGTCATGGATTGACACCAGTAATATTACTCGGCGTGAAAACGAGCAGACTTCCGCTTATGGTAACTCTTTACAAGATAGTTTACAGAACTTTTAAAGAAAGGAAAGCAAATGAACGCAAAGAAATTGGCGTGTGCGCCCGAAGACATAGACATTCACGAACTCTGGTCAGAAATTGACTGGAACAAGTGCGAATGTTTCGTCCAAAAGCTGCAAGCACGTATTGTAAAGGCTCAGAGGGAAGGCAGATATAATAAGGTGAAAGCCTTGCAATGGATGCTGACCCACTCGTTTTATGCCAAAGCATTGGCAGTAAAACGGGTTACGACTAACAAAGGTAAATCTACTTCTGGTGTTGACAAGGAAATATGGTCATCACCGCTGGCGAAAGCCAAAGCCATACTCAGTCTTAAAAGACGTGGCTACTGTCCACAACCGCTAAGGCGAGTAAATATCGAAAAGAAGAACGGAAAATTACGTCCCTTGGGCATACCTACGATGAAAGACCGTGCTATGCAGGCTCTTTATCTGATGGCACTTGACCCGATAGCGGAAACTACTGGCGACAGTCATTCTTACGGTTTCCGTAAACATCGGTGTACCCATGATGCCATTGAGCAATGTCACATTGTCCTTTCTCGCTCGGTAGCTCCCGAATGGGTTCTTGAAGGAGACATTAAAGGATGCTTTGACCACATCAGCCACGACTGGCTCATCAACAATATTCCTATGGATAAGGAGATGCTTCGGAAATGGCTCAAATGCGGCTACGTATTCAACGATGAACTTTTCCCCACAGAGGAGGGAACTCCACAAGGCGGCATAATTTCTCCCACACTTGCGAACATGGCACTTGACGGATTACAAACTTTAGTGGAGCAGTGCATAAAGAAACACAAGGAAAACTATAAAACGATATACTCGAAAATACACCTTGTGCGATATGCGGACGACTTCATTATAACGGCAAAGGACAGAGAGACAATTGAAGAGGTCATTCTTCCGCTTGTACGCAAATTTCTTGCAGAACGTGGTCTGACGCTGTCGGAAGAAAAGACAAAAATTACACACATAGGTGAAGGTTTTGACTTCCTCGGCTTCAATATCCGAAAGTTCCGTAATAATACGTTGTTAACAAGACCGTCAAAAGATGCGCAAAAGAGATTTTGCGATAAAATCCGAAAAGTAATTGAATCCAATAAGTGTGTAAAACAGAAGTCGCTCATTATGATGTTGAATCCAATCATAAAAGGATGGGGCAATTATTATAAGTACGGAGCTTCCGGAGAAATATTCCAACGTATGGACTGGGAAATCTTCAAAAAGACATGGCAATGGGCACGACGCAGGCATGCACGAAAGGGTAAAGGTTGGGTAAGGAATAAGTATTTTCCGACCATCAACGGACGCTCATGGAGATTCACAACCGATATGGAAAAGAAGGATAAAATTGATTATCTGGAATTAACATACCTTTCTGCAATCCACCATGAAAAGTTCGTCAAGGTTCGGCACTATGCAAATCCTTATGACCCAGCGGACAAGTCTTATTACGAATGGCGTGAGACCTACCATATGAAGCAAACGCTGAAAGGCAGGCAATCACTAATAAACATTTGGAAACGACAGAATAAAGTATGCCCGATTTGTGGAGAACGTATAGACCGTGAACGACCTTGGAGCATCACCGAGCAAATTGTCGATGGACGAAAAGTGAGGACACTTGTACATACCAGTTGCAAACGTATAATTAAAAAGTAGATTTATGAGCATGAAAGTTGTAAATGAGATGGCTTTATCGGCATCAAAACCGATAACGGTCATGTTGCTTGAGCCGTATGCGGGGAAACTCGCACGTACGGTTCTTAGAGGGGAAAGCTCCCGCAAGGGAGCTGACCTACTCGACAGCAGCGGCGATCCCGACACAGGTAAAACCGCCGGGAGCTGGTTTGGAGCCTGCGTCTTCCTCATCGTCGCGGCGACAGTCCTTCGTTCCTTCTTCCTGTAATATAGCAGACTATGGAATACAATATCAACAAGGGAATCGGCCGCAACGTGGAATTCAACGGCTTGCAGGCACAATACCTGTACTTCTTTGTCGGGGGCTTGCTGGCCATTTTCCTGCTGTTCGTCATCTTCTATATGATAGGTATTGACCGGTGGTTCTGTATCGGTTTCGGTGTCCTCTCCGCTTTCTCTCTGATCTTCGGGGTGTTCTACCTGAACAAGAAGTATGGTCCCAACGGCCTGATGAAGCTGGCCGCAGTCAAGTACCACCCGTCCTATATCATCAATCGCAAACGTATATCTTCCTTATTTAAAAAACGCATTCATGAGAAATATATTAAAAGCCGCAACGCTGGAAAGTAAGTTTCCGATCCTGTCCGTGGAGGAAGGGTGCATTCTCTCCAAAGACGCGGACGTGACCATCGGCTTCAAGGTCTTTCTGCCGGAGCTGTTCACGGTCACTTCCGCAGATTATGTATCCATGCACGGCACATGAACAAAGGCAGTCAAGGTACTGCCGAACTATACGATAGTACACCGCCAGGACTGGTTCCTGAAAGAGAATTACAGGGCCGACACGCATAAAGACGGGATGAGCTTTCTGGATCGTTCTTTCGAGCTGCATTTCAATGAACGGCCTTATTTAAATCATTTTTCTTACCTGTTCATCACTAAGACGACTAGGGAGCGCAGCCGTAGCCGGAGCAATTTCTCCATCCTCTGCCGGGGGAATATCATTCCGAAGGAAGTCCGGGACAAGGATGCGGTCAGCCGCTTTCTGGAGAGTGTCGACCAGTTCGAGCGCATCCTGAATGACTCGGTCTTTATCCGTCTGGAACGGTTGACCACCGATGAGATTGTCGGCACACCGCAACAGGCCGGACTGATCGAGAAATATTTTTCTCTTTCACAACAGGACACGACCACACTGAAGGATATACAGATGAGCGCGTCCAAGATGCGCATCGGGGACAATACGCTCTGCGTGCATACGCTTTCCGACGTGGATGATCTTCCCGGCAGTGTCCAGACGGATACCCGCTATGAGAAATACTCCACCGACCGCAGTGACTGCCGTCTGAGTTTTGCCGCTCCTGTGGGGCTGATGCTCTCCTGTGACCATATCTATAACCAGTTCCTGTTCATTGATGATTCGGCAGAAATCCTGCAACGCTTTGAGAAGACGGCACGTAACATGCACTCGCTTTCCAAGTACAGCCGTGCCAACCAGCTCAACAAGCAGTGGATTGACGCGTATCTGGACGAGGCGCATTCTTTCGGGCTGACCGCCATCCGTTGCCATTGCAATGTCATGGCATGGTCGGACAACCGGGAGAAGCTCAAGGTGATAAAGAACGATACCGGTTCCGCCCTGGCCCTGATGGGATGCAAGCCCCGTTACAATACCATTGACGCGCCTGCCTTGTATTGGGCGGGCATTCCCGGCGGTGAGGGGGATTTCCCTTCGGAGGAGTCCTTTTTTACTTTCATCGAACAGGGAGTCTGCTTTTTCACGGAAGAGACGAACTATGCGGATTCCCTGTCGCCCTTCGGTATCAAAATGGCAGACCGGACAAACGGGAAGCCCCTGCATCTGGATATTTCGGACGAGCCGATGCGTCGCGGTATTACAACCAACCGTAACAAGCTGGTCATCGGGCCATCCGGTTCGGGCAAGTCGTTTTTTATGAACCATCTCGTCAGGCAATATTGGGAACAGGGCACCCACATTATATTGATCGATATAGGTAACAGTTACAAGGGCTTATGCGACCTGATCCATCAGCGTACAAACGGTGAGGACGGTGTGTATTATACCTATAGTGAAAAACGCCCGATAGCTTTTAATCCATTCTTTACCGAGAATAAGGTCTTTGACCTGGAGAAGAAAGAGTCCATTAAAACACTGATCATGTCACTCTGGAAAAGGGATACGGAAGTCATTACCCGTGCCGAGGAAGTAGCCCTTTCAATGGCGGTTAACCTGTTCCTTGAAAAGATAAAGGAGGACAATGAACTGGTTCCTTCTTTTAATACTTTCTACGAGTTCGTACAGGGAGAGTTCCGTGGAATACTGGAGGAGAAGCATTACCGCGAGAAGGATTTCGATCTCACTAACTTTCTGAATGTATTGGCTCCATACTACCGTGGTGGAGAATATGATTATCTGCTGAATTCGGATGAGCAGCTCGACCTGTTGAACAAGCGTTTTGTGGTATTTGAAATTGACGAAATTAAGGAGCACAAAATCCTTTTCCCGGTCGTGACTGTCATCATCATGGAGGCGTTTATTAACAAAATGAGACGTTTGCATGGGGTTCGGAAGATGATAGTTGTGGAAGAAGCTTGGCTGTGACATGTAAGTCTTGTATATGATTGTTCAACTTTCATTCCACGAGTTAGAAATAGAATGATTGAACCTGTTGTTCCGTCAACAGTAGCCTATGGGAACGTGCGGTATTAAGCAATGAACCCGTGCGGTAACAGAACCGACAATGAAGCCCTTCCGAAAGGAGAAGTCTGAACCGTGAGGGGATGACAACTGCCGTTAGTATCGAACGACAGGGGAGCTAGGCTGAATGGTATGAATAACGTAATGTGAACCGTTGATAAACGTCGTAACTTCGAATGAGCTGCTAATGATACTGGGCTCTAACCCAAAAGGGATGCAGTCGGATAACCTTCTCCATGCTAAGGTTACACGGACATAACGACTGCCGGCGGATAGACGGATTCTAACCCATTCGTTTGTCATATACAAGAAACATGGTAAACCCGTACTTCTCCTGTGTAACAGCAGGTAAGCAGACCGTAAGTGAAGCCGAATGGAGTGCGGGCAGAGGAATGCGGAGAAAGCGAATGCTGTTCTGTAATGGAACGGATAGAGGTTGAAACATCACTTCACACGAAAGTGGGCAGACTTCCGCATGGTGGATGTTTTACAAGAAACTTATAGAACTTATTAAAAGAGAAAAGCAAATGAACGAAATTAAAACATCGTGTGCATCTACTGGCCGGAAATGGAACACTTGGGAAAGCATAGACTGGAACAAGTGCGAGATAGCGGTTAATAAGCTACAAGCACGTATTGTAAAAGCTCAGAAAGAAGGTAAACATGGCAAAGTGAAAGCTTTGCAGTGGGTACTGACGCATTCGTTTTACGCTAAGGCTTTAGCAGTAAAACGTGTTACATCAAACAGTGGCAGTGACACTGCGGGTGTTGACAAAGTTACGTGGTCAACTCCAAATGCCAAATTCAAGGCAATCGGTGAACTGAAAAGAAGAGGCTATACACCCCAACCACTAAGGAGAGTTAATATTAAAAAGAGTAATGGCAAATTACGCCCTTTAGGTATTCCGACAATGAAAGACAGGGCAATGCAGGCATTATATCTGCTTGCGTTGGAGCCTGTCTCAGAAACAACCGCTGACAGTAACTCTTATGGATTCCGCAAAGAAAGAAGCACTGGTGACGCTAGAGAACAATGTTTTTGTGTTCTTGCTAAAAAGGCTTCTCCCAAATGGATTTTAGAGGGTGACATCAAAGGATGTTTTGACCACATTAGTCATGACTGGTTATTGAATAACATCCCTATGCATAAAGTGATGTTACGAAAATGGCTTAAATGTGGCTTTGTCTTCAATAAAGAGTTATTTCCGACTGAAGAGGGAACTCCGCAGGGGGGTATCATTTCGCCAACTCTTGCTAATATGACATTGGACGGTCTGCAAACAATACTTGCAGAAAAGTATCACAAGAAATTTGTAAACAGGAAAACGACCTACTACCCCAAAGTGCACCTCGTACGTTATGCCGATGATTTCATTATCACGGGCAGGAGCAAGGAAGCTTTGGAAGAAATCAAACCGTTAGTAGAGGAGTTTCTCAAAGTACGGGGACTTACCCTATCAGAAGAGAAAACGAAGATAACTCACATAGACGAAGGATTTGATTTTCTTGGTTACAATATCCGAAAATACAAAGGTGTACTTTTAATCAAACCGTCCAAGAAAAGTTTAAAAAGATTCATGGAAAAAATCCGAGGTATCATTGATTCCAATAAAGGAAGCAAACAAGAATCTTTAATAAGACTTCTCAATCCTGTAATTGTTGGGTGGGTAAATTATTATAAGAACTGTGTAGCATCAGACACATTCAGGAAAGCCGATTATTTGATATTTGAAAAGTTATGGCAATGGGCTAAAAGACGACATCCCAAGAAGGGTAAATACTGGATTGCTGACAAATACTTTACACGAATAAAGAATCGTAACTGGTGCTTTGTGGCAAACTTTAAAAAAGGCAAAACTGACGATAGGATTGTTCTTAAAAGATTGTACGACACAAAGATTACCCGATACGTAAAAGTGAAAGGCGAAGCCAATCCTTTTGACCCAGATTGGAAGGAATATTTTGAAAAACGTAAGACTTACAAAATGCTCCAGTCGCTCAATGGTAGAAAATCATTGCTGTACATGTGGGAAAAACAGAATCATGTATGTCCCATATGTGGAGAACCCATAAACAAGGAACACTCGTGGGGAACTAATGAAAGAATTGTCAATGGTAAGAAAGTTAATTTCTTAGTACACGACAGTTGCAGGAGAAAAGTCACTCAACTAAATAAATGTAACAATGAGCTGGTTTCTAATGAATAGAAATTTAACACCGCTTGAGCCGTATGATTGGAAACTTTCAAGTACGGTTCTGAGGGGGGAAAGGGGCAGTAATGCCCCTGACCTACCCGGCAAGGCTCTATCCTCTCCGAGCATGAGCGAGTATTTGAAATACTTGTACAAAACCGTCCGCAAGTATTTTGGTGAAGCCATCGTCGTGACGCAGGAGGTGGACGATATTATCAGTTCTCCTGTGGTGAAAGAGGCGATAATCAACAACTCCGATTGCAAAATCCTGCTCGACCAACGCAAGTACATGAACAAGTTCGACAGCATCCAGAACCTGCTCGGTCTGACGGACAAGGAACGGGGGCAGATACTCTCCATCAACATGGCGAACAACCCGTCACGGCTCTATAAAGAGGTGTGGATCGGTTTGGGCGGAACCCAATCGGCGGTGTATGCCACCGAAGTATCGGTTGAAGAGTACCTGACGTTTTCGACGGAGGAAACGGAGAAGATGGAGGTACTCGCCCTTGCCGATGAATTGGGTGATATAGAGCTGGCAATCAAGCAGCTTGCGGAAAGAAAAAGAAGTAAGAACTAAAAAAATCAAGTGACATGACAGTAATTTCAAAGAACCGGCTCATCGAGCTGGCAGGCTATGCCCTTGCCCTTTCCTCGCTATTGCTTACCGCCTGCGGTGAGGTGAAAGATACCGATTTGGGCAAGTTGTGCGGTAATTGGGTAAGCGTGGGCAGGAAGCCCGATGTGCTGATATTCAAGGAAGGGGAACGGTACAAAGTGACCGTCTTTAAGAAATCGGGCGTCAGCCGCAAGCTGAAACCGGAAACCTTCCTGCTGGTGGAGGAAAACGGCAACCTCTTTATCAACGCGGGCTACCGGATTGACATCGCCTACAACGAGGTGACGGACGTTTTGACCTTTTCGCCGAACGGCGATTACATGAGGGCGAGTGAGAAACAACAGTAATCAATCATTTAATAAAGTAACGAAAGAAATGAGAACGAAAATAATCATGCTTTTTTCCCTGTGCCTGCTTCTGGCAGGCAGGGCAAACGCCCAATGGGTGGTGACCGACCCCAGCAATTTGGCGCAGGGGATTGTGAACACCACCAAACAGATTGTCCAGACATCCTCGACGGCTTCCAACATGATAAAGAATTTTCAGGAAACCGTAAAGATTTACGAGCAAGGTAAAAAATACTACGATGGTGCGCCCATATAGGCGATATAATAAATATAGCATTGGCAACTATTAGGTAAGTGTTCTTTGAAAAACCTATCACCAACCGACTTAGGAAATGTCAGCCAATAATTCTCAAAACAGAGCATCAGAAGCCGATAATTCCATATCTGTCCAACGAAAGACGGCAGGGAGTGTAGCATGTCGGAAAAGCCATAAGTCGGTTAGTTATCAAACTGCAACTGAATGGTGAGGTGAAACAGATAGATATGAGGATAAAATCCTGATTGATTAAATGATAGTCTAAGTGGGTCGAGTATAACCTGTAGTGAAAGATAACTTAACTCGCTATACCTTAATACCTCTATTACGAGCGTCGTGTAGAAGAGGCAAGAACAGATTAAGGCACAACCACAATAAGTGGTAACAGACGGAAGTCATATCCGACAATCTATCGAAGCCTTGTTATTATATCGAAAATGGGGATTGCCTAAGTTGGGATGCCGAAAGGCTATAAGTGTAGACTTTGAATACCCAATATGGCAACGGAGCTTCCGTAGTAGTCCGAGCAAGGGAAAACCTTGTACATGGCGAAGGGAAGCAGCTAATAATTTTAATGCAATTAACGGAAAATGTGAGAGACATGAAAAGAAGTCCAGAAAAAGTATTAAACAGTCTATCGGAACACAGTGAAAATTTGAACTACAAGTTTGAACGCCTTTACCGTATCTTATTCAATGAGGAAATGTACTATGCAGCCTATCAACGCATATATGCGAAGCCTGGCAATATGACAGCAGGTGCAGATGGTCAAACTATTGACCAAATGAGCCTAAACCGAATTGATGAGTTGATAACATCATTGAAAGATGAAAGCTATCAACCACAACCTTCAAAACGGGTGTATATACCAAAGAAAAACGGTAAAATGCGCCCTTTAGGAGTACCAGCATTTAACGATAAACTTGTGCAAGAGGTAACAAGAATGATTTTGGAGTCAATTTACGAGGGACAATTTGAAAAAATATCTCATGGCTTCAGACCTCAAAGAAGTTGCCACACTGCACTATCTGACATTGACAAGACTTTTGGAGGTGTTAAGTGGTTCGTCGAGGGCGATATTAAAGGTTTTTTCGACAATATCAATCATGAAATATTGATAAGCATACTGAAAGAACGTATCGCAGATGAAAGATTTATACGCTTGATTAGAAAGTTTCTAAATGCAGGGTATATCGAAGATTGGCACTTTCATAACTCTTATAGCGGAACACCGCAAGGAGGTATTGTAAGCCCTATTTTGGCTAACATCTATCTTGATAAGTTAGACAAATACATGAAAGAGTACACCGAGAATTTTGACAAAGGAAAGAAACGGAAAGCTAACAAGCAAGCGATATCACTTGAAGGGAAGAAACACCGTGTTACGGGAAAATTGAAAATGGTAAAAGATGAAAAAGAAAGGTCCGAATTGGTAAGGCAACTAAAGGCTTATCAAAAAGAAACCTTGTTGTATTCTTATGGGGATGAAATGGATAAGGATTACCGCAAAATCAAATATGTGAGATATGCAGATGACTTTCTAATAGGTATAATCGGAGATAAGCAAGATGCAATTGCAGTTAAAGAGGACGTTAAAAATTTCCTTAATGAGAAACTGGGTCTTGAATTATCAGAAGAGAAAACACTTATTACTCATTCAGAAAGCAGTGCTAAATTTCTCGGATATGAAATTAGCGTGAGAAAATCCAATGTTACCAAAAGAAATAAGAATGGAGATTTAAGACGACCTCATAATAAAAGGGTGGAATTAAAACTCGGAAAGGACACGATTAAGAAGAAGCTACTTGAATACCAAGTATTGGAAATCAAGATACATAATGGTCAAGAGCTGTGGAAAGCAAAATCACGTCCTAAACTTTCAAACAACAATGATTTTGAAATTCTTGATAGATACAACAAAGAAATCAGGGGCATGTACAATTACTATTGCATGGCTGACAATTGTAATACGCTATCAAAATTGAGGTACATTATGCTTTATAGTATGTATAAAACATTTGCACAGAAGTATAGAACTACCATGTCGCAAATCCGAAAAAGATACACGAAGAACAGACTCTTTTCGGTTAAGTACTATCTAAAGAACGGTGTAGTCAAAGACCAAACATTTTACCATGATGGATTCAAAAAGAAGAATCCAATGAAAAGTATGAATTTAGACAACTTGCCAAAGTTTACATATTATGCTGTAAGACCAACTCTTGTAGACCGTCTAAGAGCAGAACAATGTGAATTATGTGGAGCGGTGGATAAGTTAATGATGCATCATGTGAGAAAACTCAAAAATCTAAAGGGCGACAGCCCAATAGAAAAACAAATGATAGCACGTAAACGAAAGACAATTGCAATATGTAGCAAGTGTCAAAAGAAACTGAGTAACAATGAAAAGTAGATTGATATTATTAGTAGAGAGCCGTATACGCGGAGACGTGTACGTACGGTTCGGGGGCGAGCACCCGAAAACCCACCGTAGAAATACGGCAGGGCGTTGGATGCTTAGCCTACCGTTGAAATCCGTGAACAATCTGGTGAAAGACGCCCGCAAGGTGCAGAAAACCATCCTGATGATAGGCGAAATTTCCGATGTGTATGTCGTGAGCTTTCAGAAGATGATGCGCGATGAGAATTATACGGTGGAGGAACTCGGAGCCATCGCCTTCGGTTATACCAAACTGCTGGAAGAGAGCAACGACGTGCTTCAGGAAATGAAAGGAGTGGTGAACATCACCACCCTTTCATTAAGCGACAAGGAGCGCATGGACGTGGTGGACAGGTGCTATAATTCAGTGAAGCGATACCGCAATCTGGTGGGCTACTATACCAACAAGAACATTGCGGTGAGCTACCTGCGTGCCAAGAAAAAGGGGGATACGAACCGGGTACTGGCTCTCTACGGGGATGCCAACGACAGATATTGGTAAGCCATGATGTTGCTGGCAGTCGATTTCAGTAACCTCCACGAGATTTTGAAGAATCTCTATGTGGAGATGATGCCCCTCTGCTCCAACATGGCAGGGGTGGCAAAAGGGATTGCGGGGCTGGGGGCGTTAATATACGTCGCCGTCCGGGTGTGGCAGTCCCTTGCAAGAGCCGAACCGATAGACGTGTACCCGCTGCTGCGTCCCTTTGCCATCGGTATCTGCATCATGTTCTTTCCCACGCTCGTGCTGGGTACGGTTAACAGCATATTAAGCCCCATCGTACAGGGCACGCACGGGATGCTGGAAACCCAGACTATGGACATGAACAAGTACCGGGAGTTGAAGGACAAGCTGGAATATGAATCCATGATGCGCAATCCCGAAACCGCCTATTTAGTGAGCAACGAGGAGTTCGACAAGCAGATAGAGGAACTCGGATGGGGAGCGAAGGACATCGCCACGATGGGCGGCATGTACATCGAAAGGAGCATGTACAACCTGAAAAAGAACGTGAGGGATTTCATGCGGGAGGTGCTGGAACTGCTGTTCGCTGCCGCCGCCCTGCTGATAGACACGCTACGGACGTTCTTCCTGATTGTGCTTGCCATCCTGGGGCCGATAGCGTTCGCCATTTCCGTATGGGACGGCTTTCAAAGCACGCTCACGCAGTGGATGTGCCGCTACATACAGATTTACCTGTGGCTGCCCGTCTCGGACTTGTTCAGCAGCGTATTGGCGAAGATACAGGTGTTGATGCTTGAAAACGACATCTCGGAGTTGCAGAACAACCCGAATTTCTCCATCGACTCATCCAACGGGGTTTACATCGTATTCATGATTATCGGCATACTCGGATATTTCACCATCCCCACCGTGGCAGGCTGGATTATACAGGCTGGAGGAATGGGCAGTGCAGCGCGACCGATTAACCAGATAGCCGGACGTACGGGAGGCATGGCAGGTGCAGCCGCCGGAGCGGTGGCAGGCAATCTTGCGGGACGTGCCGGGACAGCAGCCGGGAATGCAGCCCAAAGCGTGGGACGGGGTGCAATCAATGGCGCGAAGAAAGTGGCAGGCGCAGCAGGACGTATGATAAGAGGAAAGTAAACAATCAATTAAAAAGTAAAACAATGGAATTTAAAAGTTTAAAGAACATCGAAACGAGTTTCAGGCAGATACGCCTGTTCAGCATCGTCTTTCTGGTGGTCTGTCTGGCAATAACGGGGTACTCCGTATGGAGTTCCTACTCCTTTGCCGAAGCGCAGCGGCAGAAGATTTACGTGCTGGACGGCGGCAAATCGCTGATGCTCGCGCTTTCACAGGATTTGTCGCAGAACCGTCCGGTGGAGGCACGCGAACACGTGAAGCGTTTTCACGAACTGTTCTTCACGTTGTCGCCGGATAAGAGCGCGATTGAGGGGAACATCAAACGGGCGTTGCTATTGGCTGACAGGAGCGCGTTCAACTATTACACCGACTTCGCCGAAAAGGGGTACTACAACCGCATCATCTCCGGCAACGTCAATCAGGTGGTGCAGGTGGACAGCGTGGCGTGCAATTTCGACACGTACCCTTATAAGGTAAGCACCTACGCACGGCAGATGATTATCCGTGAAAGCAACGTGACGGAGCGCAGTCTGGTGACACGCTGCAACCTGTTGAACTCCGTCCGCTCGGACAACAACCCGCACGGTTTCATCATCGAAGCCTTCGAGATTATCGAGAACAGGGACATCAAAGTGCAGAAAAGATGATAGGCAGGTGCATAAACAAGATACAGGATTGGGCAGACGACAGTCTGCGCCGCCTGTGCGGACGGATAACGCCCGGAAAGCGGCTGGCAGTCATACTGACCATGTTCCTCTTTTTCAGCATCGCTTCGGTGTACATCTTCGTTTCGGGGATATACAACATCGGCAAGAATGAGGGGCAACGTATCGAAATTGAGCATATCCGGCTGCTCGAACTGCAACGGAAAGACAGTATTAACAACCAATTAAAATTCAATGACAATGGAGCAAATTCAAGAGAGCAAAAGTGAGGTGAAGCCGCCCCAAGAGCCGGACAAGCCCAAAAAGGAACTGACCGAAGAGCAGCGGCAGAAACAGAAGAAGTTCATCATCTATCCGCTCATGGTTATCATCTTCCTGGCGGTGATGTGGCTGATATTCTCACCTTCCGAAAAGGAGAAAGAGCAGGAAACGGTTGGGTTTAACACCGATATGCCTGCGCCGGCAAACAGCAAACTGCTGGATGACAAGCAGGCTGCCTACGAACAGGAAATGCTGGACAGCAGGCAGGCGGAACGCCGGAACCAGATGCAGAGTTTAGCCTCGATGTTCGGTTCGGGTGAGGAGGAAACGGATGAGATGCCGGTATTCGATGAACCGGAAGCCAAGCCGAAAAGCGGCTACGGCAGCGGTGGCGGCAGTGAAAGACCGCGTGAAACCATCCACGCCTCGGCGAACGCCTACCGGGACATGAACCGCACGCTCGGCAATTTCTACGAGCAGCCCAAAGAAGACCCCGAAAAGGAGGAGATGCGCAAGGAGCTGGAGGAACTCCGGGAGATGGCGTACAACCGGCAGACGGAGAAAGAAACGGCGGACGAACAGTTGGCGTTGCTTGAAAAGTCCTACCAGTTGGCGGCAAAGTACATGCCGCAGAATCAGGGGCAGCCGTTCACCGGACAACCGGGGGCTTCCCCGACCGTTTCCACCGAAACAAAACAGTCCGAAGCGTACAGGAACGGCAAAGCGCAGATGAACCCCATCGGGGAAGTTCGGGAACAGGTTGTTTCGGGACTGGCACAGCCGATGAGCGATTCGGCATTCATTGCCGAATACTCGCAAGAGCGGAACCTCGGTTTCCATACGGCGGTAGGCACGGCAGGGCAGACGGAGAAGAACACCATCCAGGCGTGCGTCCACGACAACCAGACCATCACGGACGGGCAGGCGGTACGGCTGCGGTTGTTGGAACCGATGCGGGCAGGTGAAACGGTCATTCCGAAGAACGCTTTAGTCACGGGGGCAGGCAAGATTGCAGGCGAACGGCTCGGTATTTCCATTACCTCGCTGGAATACAGGGGGCTGATTATCCCGGTGGAGCTGACGGTCATCGACAGCGACGGGCAAGAAGGCATCTTCATTCCCGGCTCGATGGAGATAGACGCGATAAAGGAGATAGCCGCCAATCTGGGCGGTAATCTCGGAACGACCATCAACCTGAACCAACAGAGCGCGGGCGACCAACTGCTGACCGACCTCGGCAAAGGGGCGATACAGGGCACGTCGCAATACATAGCCAAGAAGATGCGCACGGTAAAGGTGCATCTCAAGGCAGGATATAATCTGATGCTTTACCAAAAGAAACAGTAAACCCATTTAATAACCGGGCAATGTTGCCCACCACTAAAATCCAAAGTAAAATGAAAAAAGTAATTGTAGCTATCGCCCTGATGCTGGGCGTAATCGGTGCGAACGCACAAAATGCGGAACAGCCGGAAACAGAAGTCGTAACTTTCCAAGCGGACACTTATCCGCAGGAAATGTCGGGGGACAATTATAACGGACTGACCAAGAAACTGACCTTTGACCGGATGATACCGCCCTACGGTTTGGAAGTGACGTATGACAAGACAGTTCACGTTATCTTTCCTTCGGCGGTGCGGTATGTGGATTTGGGTTCGCCCAACCTGATTGCCGGGAAAGCCGACGGAGCGGAGAACGTTATCCGTGTAAAGGCGACGGTGAAGAACTTCCGTTCGGAAACCAACCTTTCGGTAATCACCGAAAGCGGCTCGTTCTACACCTTCAACGTGAAGTATGCGGACGAACCGCTGCTCTTGAACGTGGAGATGAAAGATTTTATTCATGACGGCAGTACGGTGAACCGCCCGAACAACGCCCTCGACATCTATTTGCAGGAGTTGGGCAGCGAATCCCCCAAGCTGGTGCATCTGATTATGAAGTCCATCCACAAGAACAACAAGCGTGAAATCAAGCATATCGGGGCGAAGTCTTTCGGCATCCAATACCTGCTCCGTGGAATGTACACGCACAACGGGCTGCTATATTTCCACACGCAGATTAAGAACTCGTCCAATGTGCCGTTCGATGTAGATTTTATCACGTTCAAAATCGTGGATAAGAAAGTCGCCAAAAGGACTGCCATTCAGGAGCAGGTGATTTTTCCGCTCCGTGCCTATAACTACGCCACCCGTGTGGCAGGCAACAAGGACGAGCGCACCATCTTTACGATGGAGAAGTTCACCATTCCCGAAGACAAGCAGGTGATTGTGGAATTGCACGAGAAATCCGGCGGTCGCCACCAGTCCTTCGTGATTGAGAACGAGGACATCGTGCGTGCAAGGGTTATTAACGAACTGAAAGTGAAGTAAGATGAAGAAGTATCTATTTGTAGTTGTAGCGTTGCTTGCCCTTGCGGGGCAGGCAAACGCCCAACGCTGCCTGCCGGGTATGCGTGGCGTGGAATTGAAAGGCGGTTTCGTGGACGGGGTGCAGAAACCTGTAAACTATTATCTCGGTGTCGGGCTATCGACCTACACGAAAAGCGGCAACCGCTGGGTGTTCGGAGCGGAGTATCTCAACAAACAATACGGGTATAAGGATTTGCATATCCCCAAAGCGCAGTTTACGGCGGAGGGCGGCTACTATCTGAAAGTCTTGTCCGATGCTTCCAAAACGTTCTTTCTCTCTTTGGGCGGTTCTGCTCTTGCCGGATATGAAACGAGCCGGTGGGGGGATAAGTTACTTCCCGACGGGGCGACGCTCCGCAATGAGGATTCATTCATCTATGGCGGTGCGGTAACATTGGAATTGGAAACTTACCTGTCCGACCGTGTGGTGCTTTTGCTCAATGCACGGGAGAGGGCTGTCTGGGGCAGTTCCATCGGGCATTTTCACCTGACTTTCGGGGCGGGAATAAAATTCATAATAAACTGATTGCAACCATGAAAATAAAGATTATAACCATGTTGGCGGTGGTATTGACCGGACTGTTCCTTACCTCCTGCGATGACAAGATAGAAGTGCAGCAGGCATACGATTTCTCACTGACGACCATGCCTGTGCAGAAACGTATCAAACAGGGTGAAACGGCTGAAATACGCCTCCAACTGCACAAGTCGGGAAACTACCGGGAAACGGAGTTCTTCATTTCCTATTTCCAGCCGGACGGACGTGGGAGCCTGCGGATGGATGACGGAACTGTGTTTGCTCCCAATGATTTTTACCCGTTGAAAAGAGAAACGTTCCGGCTGTATTATACCTCCGAGACAACCGACCAGCAGCAGATAGACGTGTATGTGTACGACAGTTTCGGTCAAAGGGTTGATTTGAGTTTCTCGTTTCAAAATGATTCGGATAAGGAAAATGAGGAAGCATCATTATGACGGGATGGTTGATTGGGTACGGTGCAGTCCTGCTCCTTTATTTTATATGGAGCGGGTATGAATTAAGGAATGCCCCGACGGACAAGGAACTGTGGGGCGAAGAAATAGAATGATGTCCATTCTCTAAAGTCAAATGTAAAAAGCCAATTCTACCATGTTAGGATTGGCTTTTTTGCTTCAGAACAAGTTGGCAGGACAGGAAGATACAGTAAAATCAAGCCTTATACTCTTTGTAATTGGAAACTATTCACTAACTTTGCTCTCATTATCAATAAAATGAATGCCTATGTGCAAATAGTTTAACTGTAACATACATATTCGAATGGCTTTTTAGCTGTTTATTCGCATCCGTGAAACGACCAAATTAAGCGACAGAATAAACAGGTAAGGCTTGTGCTATATAGCACGGGCTTAACTTGTTTGTCGCACGGTGCTTGGTCGTACCTACGGATGGAACTTGTTGAGTGCCGTGCTTCTTTTTTATCCGAAGACGGATTCTCCGCAAAGTTACATCTCACATTAAAAACCAATTATAAAATGGAAATCATCAAAGAAAAAACGGTAGCCATTGCAGGCAGCCACACAGCGGAGATTTTATCGGGTAAGAATGACACCAACCTGCTCAATGTACTGTTCACAGAAACTTATTTGTTGGTTGCTTCGCTCTACCAACAAGGTTTCAAAACATTCCTCTGCGGTATGTCGGACGGTTTTGAAACGATAGCTGCCGATGCTGTGCGGAGGTTTCAAAAAGAAAAGGCGGATATTGAGTTAGTGACCGTCCAGCCCGACTCTGAAATGCAGCAGGATGAATATCTGCTGGCAAACAGTTCCCGACTGATTTGTTACTGCGACCACCATGATAAAGACGCCATGCGAATTTTTGAACGTGCTAAAAAAGGCGGTATGCCTACCACCAATCTTCATACATTCCTGACAGATTATTTTGCAAATGACAGCCCCGCAAAACAGGCATTACAACCCTATAATAATATAGATGGCTTCTGCTATTGCAAGGAAGGGATTCTGTTGTGCTACCTGTATGGCGAAAAACCTGTTATAGCTCCTTTTGAGAATATTGAACGGGTGGAACAACGGGATGACAAACTCTACGTTACCCTCACCAACAAATTGGAAGTGGATGCGTATATCCTTTCGGAATAATGCCTGCCTCAAACTGCATATCAACCCTTCATCGTGATACGGTGGAGGGCTTTTATTCGTCCGCTACGGGGGGCTTATCTACTTCATCACAATGTTTCCTGCGTACAGCAGCTCCACTTGCTTCTTCTATAATCTCGTATTTGTCCAGCTTCTCGTAAACCGCTCTTAATGTCTTGCATCCATAACGGCGTGGTTTGTATCGGGGATGTATCTTTTTTAGGATAAATCCCAACTCGGCAAGCGTAACACTTTCTTTTTCATAGAAAGCAAATGCTTCATCAAAGATGTGAGCCTCCTTTGAAAGAATGGAATCAGGGCTTTCCCCTCCCTCTAACTTGACTTTTATTTTGGGCTTCTCATTCATCAGTTTGAGTTTGGCAGACAGGGAAAGCGGCTTTGAAGTGTCCGGTTCGTCCATGATGGGATTTACAGCCGTTTCATCACGGAGTTTCTGACGTTCGTCTTTGGCTTTCTTTTGCTCCTTTTTCTTCTTCTCCTGCTCCGCAATGATTTCTTTCAGTGGCTTGACAGTTTCGGGTGTTTCCCTTTTGAAGCGTTTGAAATAGATTTCTTCAATGAATTGGGGCAACGGTGCTTTCCATGTTTCCTGTTGGTGGTTGTCTATTTTCCCCAACTTGTCGGGATTTAACCCAAGTTCACGCCCCATTTGCACATGCTTGTCCGATAAGCGGTGCTTCTTCTGCGCCACCATCCATTTCTCCAATATCGCTTTCTTTACTGCCATAAATGCCGTATGTTATTGTCCTGTAAATCGTTGGTAGTGCGAAGATAGGAATTTGCCGTTTCACCAGCCAATAATAACGGCATAAAAAACAACCCTCTGAAAATTCAGAGGGTTTCACAGGGGCTTTTTGCTACTTTTGTGCCGCCTGCTCACTGTCAAAAGTAGTGCCGGGCGGTTTTCCGCCGCCCGTACTCTCATAGCTTTGTGTACAATCCTGTAACAGAAGTGAACATTTCTTCCAACATATCGCAATAGACACCTTCATGGCGTGCAATTTCTTTTATTGTTACCTCCAGCGTTTTTTTGCTGAATGAGTGCCGGTAAAATCTCATGATGTAAGTGTCTGTTTCTTCATCGAGAAGAATATCAAGCCTGTTGGCAGAGGTCTTGTTACGTGTGAGGTTCATCCGTAAGCCGTTCCCCAAATCTATGAAAACCTTGCTTCCCGTCATGGCTATAAATCTTCCGCCACCTATCTGTTGTAAAATAGTCTTTGCTATCATTATTTGCCCTCCTTGTTCTTTAACCATTCATCCCTGCGCTGCCTGCATATTTCCAATGTAGGGGCAACTGTTGAGAATAACTCACCGTCTTCTTCATGGCGGTAATCGTATTGGCAATACCTGCTTTTCCTGCGCAAACGGGGCATAAGGTTGAAATATACATAGTTCTCTTGTCCTGCCCCGCAGGTGGATACTCCGTTGTTGTTCAATGATTTCATAAGCTATATTTTAATTATTCTATTCGTTATTGTGATTAAATAAACCTCTCCAAATATTTTTCCTGTACATTCAACGCTCTTGCATAGACGCTTAATTGTACGGCATACCGACCTTTGTAAAAATCTTCTTCCATGTTGTTCTTTGAGGATTTGATGCTCTCTTTTATATCGTTCAAATGCCTTTTTACAATTTTCTTATAATAGCAACACTTCTTTTGCCTTGCTTGGCTGATAGATACTTCGTTTTTGTTTAATGATTTCATGTTTCTTACTGATTAAAATTTGTACCAACTGTCACGGTAGTTTTCACCCAAAAGGGTAAAAACACCTGTTAAACTACTCTCTGATGCGAATTTCTTGGCTTCCCAAATACTTGGGAATACGTCTATCTTCCGAAAACCGATGAATAATGTGTACATGGCTTATCCCTCCTTTTGTATAGTCATTGTTGTATGTCGCTGTAACCACTCAATAACGAATGGCATATTGTATTCGGAAGTGATTACCGCCCTATTCTCGCCAACTTGCGTGAATCGTGTGGTTTCATAGTAGTCTATCCACTCTTTGAGGGTGGATGCTCCCCATGTTTGGGGAGTATCAAATATGCCGTTCAGTTCCTCGATGCTTTCACCGAATGTTACTATTACCGTTTTATATGCTGTTTCCATATTCTTCTTATGTGTTTTAAGATTATGCAGCCATCCGTTTGCGGATAAGGCGTTTATTCTTATTTACAAGTTCAATAATGCGTTCGTGGTATTCGGTGTTCTTATTGCATACTCCACGACTTTGCAGGACTTTCAGCGTTTTGAGCGACACTTCTATCGTTTCTACCCGTTTCCCGTCTATGCAGGCGGAAAGTATTAGGCTGTCGGGTTTGAGGTAGTATTCGTTGGAATACACGCAATGGTGCATGGTTGTTCCCTCTTCCAAAAATTCCAAAACGCTTTCCAACACCCGTACTTGGATTGTTCCGTCCGTAAAGGCTATGCCGAAAAACTTGCCTTTGAGTTCTTGGAAACGCTGCTCATTTTCCAATGCCTTGTGCTTCTGTTCTTCAATCCGTTCACGTTCCAAACGTTCCGTTTTCTTCCGTACAAGGCGGTCATGTTCGGTTTTCAAGTCAGCAGGACAAATATATTTTGGACTGTTTGTGTCCTTGCCAAAATAGCGGAGCAAGTCGATATAATCACACCATATACCGGCATCGCTTACCATATAGCCGTTACGGGTTGCTATGCGGATGGCATTCCAATAGGTGGAGATACTTTTGGACGAATGGTGTATGAAATAACTTAGCAGGCTATATTGTCCCATCTTCATCAGCGTTTCCGCTTGGTTGTTCTTCAACAGTTCACAGAATAGTTCAAACGGTTGGAGATTGTGAAATTCACCTTTGAAGCCGTTACGCTTGAGTTCGGGAATTATTCTTATTCTCGGATAAGTGCATATGGGATTTATGTCATACACATGGTGGTTCCTGCGGATTTCCATTGAACTGCCTTCCTGCCATAAATCGTAATAGATGAAAGCTATCCCTCTCAATCGGGCTATCGTCTCAAATTTGCCGTTGGGGGCAATCCAACGTTGTGCCACTTCGTAAATGGAATATTCAGCAGGCTGTCCGACCTTGTAATATGCCTTTGCGAAAAAGAAACGTATCACTTGATAGCCTTTGCAGGTGGTTATCATGGAGAAATATTCAATTCCTTTGAATACCCGTTTTCGGGTGGTGTGGACTTTCAGTTCCATTCCGCAATGCGGGCAGGTGCAGCCGCAAAGCGTATCTGTCAATGCACCGTTTCCTTGCCATTGATGTCCGCACTCGGTGCAGGTGATGACGCCTTTGGCAGACCTGCGCCCGACGTGTTCAAAACTGTGCAGGAAAGCATGTTTCTTTTGCGCTTCACTAATTTTCGGCAATCGCTTGCTCAATGCGGCAACCTCTTTCTGTATCTTCGTTCTCGGTTTCATAATCGTTAGAATAAAAGTGTCATTTGTCCGTTGTTGCTGTTCTCTTTCTTGGGGGTGGTCTTGCGCTTCGTCATTCTGCTGTAAGCCTCGCTTTCGGCTCGTTTGATAGCTTCCTTACGTGCTTCCGCTTTCTCTTCTTCGGTCAGTTCCACCGCATGGTTGACTATTACTTTGCAGTCGATAGGCTTGCCGATTTCGATGTCCGCTTCATCATAATAGTGTACCGCCATGCCGAAAATCTCGTCATCGGCAAAACCGTTGCAACCGCTTTTCTGCACCTCGTTCAGAATGTAGGTGATGCAGTCTTCGATATTCTTCAACGGGTTGCGATAGGAACGAGCGAACAGTTCGTCATACTCGGCACGCTGTTCTAAATAACTCTGTATTTCTGTTTGAAAATGGATGGATACTTTCATCTTATTTGGGTATTTATGGGTTATTAAATGGTTGCTTGGATTATCTCTACTCGCCATGCTGGTATTACCTCGTCAAACAGGTAGGAAATAAACTCCTTGCGTGCATCGGTGCATAACTCTTTGTAGAGTTCCTTGAATGGCGCAATATTGCCGTTGATATACACGCTTACCATATATTCATAGATATTCTCTACCTCGTAATATCTGCATTGCTGCGCTGCTGTCTTGTTTCTTCTTGCTCTCATACCTCTATCTGTTTATTTGATTTCTACTATTTCGTTAATTCTACCGTAAATGGCGGCTCTCAAACTTGTCTTGTCGGGTGCGTGATACTCCTGCCAACTGCCGTATTGGTTGACAAGGTATTTGTGAAGCACGTCTGAAAAGTCAAACCGATAACCCTGTAAGGGGACTGCCGTTCTGAAATAGCTGTTGCTTCTCACGTTCTCGGCTAACCAATTCTTTTCGGCTCTGTCCATTTTGCCACCTTTGTTCAGTTTCACCCGAAGAGCATAGACTTTGCTGTTTTCCAATGTTTCAAGAGTAGGAATATCCCAACTCACAAACTTGATTGCAATAGGTAATGTGTTCATATCTATCTGTTTTATCCGATTAATATCCAAAGTATTCCACCGATGATTGCGGCATATACAAGGCAGTAAATGACTATTGCCAATGCTATGGTAAAAAGCAAACGGATAATGAATTTGCCTGCTGCTATTCCTACTAACCACCACCAAAAACTACCGCCTAAAAGTGCTGAACCTGCTACGGCAACGAGTGCCAAAACTGCTATTTTATACCTTGTCTTCATCGCTGTTATTTTTTTAAGTTTTATGCGGATTCTTGAGGTGAGGGAGTTGAGTTTCATTTTTTTATCTGCCTCTTGTGAATCCGACATTTTTTTTATGCGTCTTTCCGTCGGGTCGGTCGTTTTCGTTTCAGGGGCTTTCAAAAGGTGCAGGGTTTAGGACAAACAAGGTTTATGGGAAAAATACTCTCAAACGAAGTGCAGCAGGAAGATTTTTCCCATAACCGCTTGCGGCTCGGCCTTGTTTGTCCGTGAAGAACCCGGAATTACCTTTGCCGCTGAGAACGAAAATGACTGTCCCGGCGGTTTAGAATCAGCATATTGTGGAGGATGCACAATTAAAGAGGCAGATTGAGAAATTAATAAAAGTCTTACCATAGTGGGCAACCACTATGGTTTCAAAAAGAAGACAAACAATCATAAAAGCTACCGCTTCGCATAGCCGGAAAAAGAAATATCCCCTGTCTGCAAAGTGATTGCTCACTGCGGACAGGGGATTGTTCGGCGGCTATGCCATAGGATGAATATGGTTGCCTATTTATAGGCAATGGTATTCAGACGAAAACAAGGGCTTTTATACCAATGAAGAATGAATTTTTATCTTCTCATTTTAGATAGCATATCTTTTGGTATATCGGATTTTTGCGCTACCTTTGCATAAAGAGTTATTTGAAGCTATGCAACGCACAGAAATCCAAAACATTCTGTATATAACTAATTCGTAACCTATTACGATGTGCGGTCAGATTCCAATTCTGACAATCAATAACTTATCTCATTTTTATATATTCGCCTTACAAAACAAACAGTCCACAAAATATGAATGCCAAAAAACTTTCATTTTTA
>ERZ857503.498-NODE-498-length-30062-cov-3.271937_pt1 | contig 30062 bp, 19 predicted proteins | sample MGYA00519766_ERZ857503 | MGnify/ENA primary metagenome ERZ857503 (study PRJEB31778, sample SAMEA3449345) | human gut metagenome | biome: human gut; feature: human-associated habitat; material: faeces | place: United Kingdom | collected 2010/2012 ...
GTTGCCCTTCGAATCCCGGATTTCGTAGCGGATGCCGGACCTGTCGGACGGATCGTCGGAATAGATGCTTTTCGAGATGATGAAATCGCCCAGAACTTCCGAATAGACGATCTTTTTATAATCGCCGTGCCACGATGCGGGAACCATGCGGTAGAACCCGGGCAATGCCATGGCGGCCGCGAATGCGGCGAACAGAACGGCGACGACGCGTATGATATTTCGGTACATGGCTATCGTTCTCCTTTACTGAAACGGTACGACGAATACAACAGCAACGGGAAAGATCCCGCAGCGATCACCAACAGAGGAAGCGCCGACGAAAAATAGGACCCCGGAGCTTCTCCGCACACGACGAACGGAGAAATGAGATAATATCCCGTAACGGCATACAACAAGGCCCGCCAACGGTTCGGTTCGAGCGCGACCATGGCGATGAACCCGTAAACCGGATATGCCGCCAGCAACCAAGGCAATACGGACTTCAACGCCGGAAGCGTAATCTCAGCCGGAAACAGAGCGGCGCTTTTCGCAGCGAACAGCCCGTACAGCAGCGCATTGGAAACGGTGACCGCCGCAACGCCGTAAAGGGCCATGCCCAACACCAGCCGCGTATTGGCGACCGGCAGATGAAGCATCAGCCGGATACGCCGGTTCACAGTCTCCGGCAGATATTGCGTGACGCCGACGCTCGCGGCGATCAGCAGCGGCACATAAAGCAACATGCGATAATAGATCAACGGCGGATTGTCGTACAGCACTTTGAGCATATAGGTCTTGGCCCCGAATCGTTCCATACCGTTCTCCACCCGGATGAAAACGTAAAAGACCGTCGCCAAACCCAACACGAGCGCCGCAAGGTAAGTCCAGCGGGTCTTGATCCACTCCTTATAGAAAATATGCCAAACTATCTTTCCCATCTGCATCAGTATTTACCCGTAAGTCCGATAAAGGCATCCTCCAAGGTGAGGTTTTCCCGCCGGAAGTTGACGAATCCGACGCCCCGGCTCTGCAAAAGCGCGACGATCTCCTCTTCAGAGGCATAGGTGTACAACTCGCAATGGTTGTTCAGCCGTTCCAGATTGACGACCTCCGGCGCGCCCGAAAGATCGACCGCTCCCTCGGCCTCGAAGAAGAACCCTTTGAAATCACGCTGGAAATCGGCCAGCGGTCCCTGATAGAGCACCCGGTTATAGTCCATGATCAGGATGTCGTCGATCAGCCGCTCCATATCCTGAATGATGTGCGAGGTGAGAAAAACCGTCTTGCCCCTCGACTTGGCATATTCGCGCAGGTAGTCGATGAACAGACGCCGGTAACCCGGGTCCAGTCCCAGCGAGAAATCGTCAAGGATCAGCAGGTCGGGGTCCTGAGCCAGAATAAGCCCCAAAGCCACCTGTGCACGCTGTCCGCACGACATGGTCGAGATTTTCTGCCGCGGGAGAATCTTCAGCCGGTTGATCAGGTTGAAATAGGCGTCACGGTCCCATTTTTCATAGAACCCCGAATAGAACTTCTCGATCTGGTGGACATTCATGAACGAATACTGAATATGTCCCTCGATCAGGTAACCGATGCGGGCTTTCGTTGCGGGCGACAGGTTCTGCGTATCCTCGCCGTAGATCAGACACTGTCCCGAGCGGGGAGCCAGAAATCCGTTGAGGATATTGATCGTCGTACTCTTGCCCGCACCGTTCTTGCCCAGCAAGCCGAGAATGCGGCCTTCACCGACCGAGATGTTCAGGTTTTCGTAAACCAGTTTTTTGCCATAGTAGTGCGTCAGGTTGCGGCACTCTATTACATTTTTGCGTTCTTCCATCAGGAATGATTAAAAGATTAGTAATTTCCGGATTATTTTTTAATGAAATCCACGCCGCGTCCCGGAAGAATATCTTCGTAGGTGTGCAGATCCTCGCCGGTCAACGTGTTGTAAACGTCGATGGTCGTCGTCTTCTTTTCCCGGTCGTAGAGATAGACCACCGTGCAATCGTCTTGATCCTTGAGCCCCGTGCCGCCAATAAGTACGAAAACATCGACAATCTCGTACTTGTCGTCGTAGAGCCGGAACGGCTTCTCTTCGGGTGCAAACTGCGTGATGTTCAGATAGTCGAATTTCATGATCCTGTTCCCGACGACATAGAACCCGTACCGGGTGGAAAAAGCTCCGAACCACACTGCGGCCTCGCGCCCCACTTCGGCCGGAATGGGAACGACGGTCTTGAGCGTCAGCGGATCGTTGGCCGAGGTGTTCGATTTGGCATTATACACATACAGGAAATAGTCGCTGCCCTTGCGCACGACCAAATGCATCAGGTAAGGATTGTTGTTCGCCTTGCCGGTAGCTTCGGAAAAGGCCCCGCAGAGTTCGTCGGCCGTCAACACCGATTCACCGCCGGTTCCGGGAACCGGCGTGGCGGGTTTGTTGTACTGTTGCAGGCAGCCGACCGTTCCGTCCTCATAGAGCACGAACAACGCACGCTTATAGCGCATGAACTGCTTCGAGCCGACGACCTGTCTAATATTTTCGGCCATGACGAACGCCTCGTCGTCGAAGACCGGCGTTTTCGTATCGGTCCCGCTGAACATGTGGATCTTGCCGTTCGCCACCACATACTTGGCTCCGCCCGCAGCATAGAATGCCGACGTGATTTTCACATCGGAAGCCTTTCCCACATAAACGCGGCCGTTGACCGGCGAAACGATTTCGCCCATATTGGCCGTAAAATCCTGATCGCCGTCGGTATCCACCATGCTGACCGTAGCGCCGCACGAAGGGCTGTTGTCGGTGAATACCGCCAGTTCGGATTTCGCACAGACCGCCCCGACGTAGCGCCCCTCGATACGCCCCGAACTTCCGTTCACCCGGGCGACCATGCCGGAAAACCAGCGGGTGAAACCGTTTTTCGGCGAGATCGTCGAAGCCGACGTTCCCGTCGTCTGGATCGACATCCATTCGACGCACCCCTCTTCGGTCTCGTACAAAGCGAGGAATTTAGGGGTGTAGCCGTTCAGCACCTTGAATTTGAAAGTCGACCGGAATTCCAATCCGTTGAGTTTGTTTCTCACCACGAAACTCCCCGGAATATCCGTATTGAGTTGATACGATTTCGGGAGGTAGATTTCCCAATCGAGGTTTTTCTCGGTAGCGATCACCTCGCTTTTACCCACGATCCACTCGTATTCGTAATCCGTCTCGTCGCACCCCTCAGGCAGCACGACCGTCGGTTCGCAGGTGAAGCGGTCGCCCAGATAAAGGTCGCTTTCGACCTCTACGCCCTCGACCGAAACCACATAATCGGGATCGGAGCCGATCTCGCCGTCCCTGTCTCCGTAGCACGACACCGCCGCAAGCGCTGCCAAAGCCAATATATATGTTCTGCTGTTCATGATCATTCAACCGTTAGCGTCATTCATCGAAAAATATTCTGTTACCCGTCGTCTGGTCGTAGACTTCGTTCTGCTCGAAATATTCCGTGCAGACGGCGATCCAGTAATCCAGAGCGAGACTGGTTCCGGCATCCTTCCAGTCGGGATCGGTGATGCCGCTGACCTCCAAAAATTTGGCGCATTTCACCGGATGATAGGTAAGTTTGCTGAGTTTGGAGGTATTCTCCCAGAAAGCGGGCGGCGTATTGACGTTCTTCACGAACGACACCTCCACCCACTGATATTCGGGCAGTCCGGACACGAAATTCTCGTTCGGAGTCAGTTCGATGCGGAGTTTGTAGTCGTCGGTCTCGTTGAGCCGTGCGACATGGATCGTCAGCGGAAAGGTATCCTCGTAAAGCCCCTTGCGGAGAAGCTGCTTTTCGTCGAGCGTATATTCCACGCCGTTGACGGCATACTGCGACAACTCTTCGTTGACCCGGACCCGGTATTCGCGGTCGTGCTCGTAATCAATGACCCCGGTCAGGCGTACCGGAATATCCAGCGTGTAGTCCCCGGCCCCCACGCCCAAGAAATAGGCGTTGAACGCATAGGACTCGGGATAAGTTCCGGGCCGGAATTCGCCTTTGGCGATGTTGAGCGAAACACGGTTCGCATCATAGACCTCTATATCGCGTTCCCGGCACGCCCCCGACAGACAGACCGCTGCGACAAGGAAACAAATCATCCTTCTATTCATGGCATTTACAGATTAATTACCGAAATCGTTTTCATTGTCAGGCCGCGGGAAAGTATATGCCTGCGGAGCTATCGCAATGGTGTTGCCGTTGTAATTTCCGTTGTCCACACGGTCCATATTGAGCCGCTTGTAGTAGAAAAACAACTGCCCCTCGCCCTTGAAATCGCAAATATATTCGCGTGTCAGGGCCGTGCGCAGCGCATCGGCGGATGTCGATGCGTCGAGTTCCGCAATACCGCGGTGACGCTTGAGCGTATTGATGTAGGACAACGGTGCGGGATCGAGCTGCGGAGCGTTCATCACGGCCTCCTCGGCAATCAGATACATTTCGCTCAGTTTCAGCATCGGAGTGCATGCCTTGGGATATTTGTAGCTGTCAGCCGCCAGCGAGGAACGTTTGTACTTGATCAGATTGATCTTGTTCATCGAATTGTAAGCGAGCCATGCATTCAGACGCAGGTCGTCCGCCTCGTAACAGTTGGGCGAGGTTACTATATCTTCGGAAAGCCCTTCGTAATAAGCCCGTGCGCTCGCCGTGATCCGATCGTTGTCGAGGGCGAACACCAGTTCGGGCGTGAAGACCCGGTTCGACCGCAGCTCCTCGCCGTAGGGATCGGTCTCGGCGATCTCGGGTGCGGTGATAAACCGGAATTTATCCGATCCGACGACCGTCTTCGCCTCGTCGTAAGCCGTAGCGTAGTCGCCCGTGTAAAGGGCGATACGCGCACGCAGCGCACAAACGGCATAATAGTTCATACGTTTGGTGCGGTCGTAGGAGACATACGGATCGGCCGACTTGCGTGCGACGACGATGGGGTCGCGGGTTTCGAGCAGGGATTTCGCCTCCGCGAGCTCATCCATCAACTGCGCCAGCAGCCGCTCCGACGTATGGCGTTCACCGATCGTCGCATCCCAAGAGGTTTTCCACGGGACATTGTTCGATTCCGCATTGACGGCATACGGTTCGTTGAACATCCGCACCAGATCGAAGTACATATAGGCGCGCATGGCGAGCATCTCCGCGAGCATGATCTCCCGCACCCCCTCTTCGAACAGGGTCCGTTCCTCGTGGCGCAGTTTGTCGATGACCAGATTGGCGTTGAAGATGTTGTTGTACATCGTGAGCCAAAGGTCGTCGATAATCTTCTTCGATTCGTCGCTCGCATAGTCGTAGGCCGCCCATTTGCGGCGCTTCTCGTTGTTGGCCGACACGGTATACTGCCCGGTCAGCGGTTCGAGGGCGGTCAGCGCCACATAACCGCCGTACAGATTGGCGTCGCCCATGTTGATGTATACGCCCGTTACCGAATTGTAGTAGCCCTCGGCCGCATCGAACATGTCGTCGATGTCCACCTCCGATTTGGACGTCACGTCCAGCCACTTGCCGCACGATGCGAGCAGCAGTACGAACATCACGGATATTTTTGCAAGATTCTTCCTTTTCATTGCTGTGCCGTATTAAAAGTTGACCTGAGCCGAAAAACTGATCGTCCGTGCATAGGGATATGCCAAACCGCGCTCCTGACGGATCGTCGACAGGTAAAAAAGTTCATTGGCCGTGAGTTGGAGCCGCAGCATGGAGATTCCCTTCCATCCCCAGCGTTCGACCGGGAAGGTATAGGCTACGCGGAGCGACGAGAGCGACAGACGGTTCTCGCGCTGGACGAAACGCGACGTGGAGCGCGTCGGGGTCGTATCGTCGATGGCCTTGTAGCGGACGATCTGCCCGGGCTCCTTCCAACGTTCGGTCAGCGCCCGCACGTCGTTGTTCACCGAAGGATCGGCCCCTTCGATCTTTTCATGCAGGGTGAAGTTGTAGCGGTCGGCCCCGAACGAATAGTTGAAGCTGGCGCCCACCTCCAATTCCTTGTAGCGGAAGTTGAAGCCGGTGTATCCTTCGAGCGCGGCCTCGCCGACACCGATCGGGACCATATCCTCGTATCTCCAGACATCGGTCCGCTCGCCGTCCTTCGTCAGAAACTCCTCGCGGCCCGTACCCGGGTTGATTCCGAAACTGCGAACGCCGTATATCGTATTGAGCGACTCCCCTTCCTTGAAAAGAAAGACATTGGCGTCGCTGCTGCTTTCGGCGCGTTCGCCCACCATCTTGTTGTAGTTTTTCAGCGTATTGGAAATTTTGCTGAGGATGTTCGAATTATGACGCCCGTTGAACGTCACCGAGAAGAGCATCTCCTTCGTGCGGACGGGTGTCACCGAGAGCGAAAAGTCGATACCCTTATTCACGATGTCGCCCTGATTGACCTTCAATTCGGAGAATCCGATCGACGGTGCGATGGTTACCGACGTGAGGCTTCCCTCGGTCGTGTTGTAGTAATAATTCATGTCCAGATTCAACAGTCCCTTGAGCACGGTCAGTTCCAGTCCCACGTTGCGGTTGAACGTCTTCTGACATTCGAGGTCGGGATTGCCCAGCACCGAAACGCTCGTACCGAACAGATTGCCGTAAACCGGTTTGAGATAGGTGTACATGCTCTTGGACTGGTTCTGCGTAAAATTCTGGTTGCCGGTGGTTCCGATATTGGCGCGCAGGGCCAGCAGCGAGAAGACGCCCCGGTCCTTCATGAACCGCTCGTTGTGAATGTTCCAGCGCACACCCGCCGACCAATAGGGCGCGGTCTGCTGTTTGCTGCCGTAGATCGAAGAACCGTCGATGCGTCCCGTCAGATCGACCAGATAGCGGTCGTCATACGAATAGTTGGCGTTGAGATAGGCACCCGCCGAACGAACGATGGACTCGTTACCCGAAGGACGGGAGTCGGGTTCGTACTGCACGGCATAAGAGACATAGTCGAGCGCATCGTCCATGAATCCCGTAACGACATAGCCGTCGCTCTCGCGGTTGACCTCGCGCAGGTCGCCGCCCACCACCGTCTGGACCAGATGCCGGTCGAACTGCTTGGTATAGGAGAGCATCAGTTTGCCGGCAAGCGTCATGTTCGTATCGTTATTCAGCGTATATTTGCCCCGCGCATAGAGCACGCTGGGATCGTTCACATCGTTGTCGTTGTCGCGGATATAGGAATAGCTCATGGGCGACAGGTAGATGTCCGTGCGGTTGAAATCGCTGCTCACCGAAAAGTCGCCGCGCACTTTCAGTCCGGAAACGATCGTCCAGTCGATCGCCGTGTTGTTCGTGACATTGGTCACGTCGCCGTGCGTGAAGCTGCTCAGGTATTTCGCTTCGTAGACGGGAGAGAGCTGCGACGACGAAACCGCGAGTTCCATTTCCTCCGGAGCCACGTTGTAGAGCGACAGCGTACGATAATAGGCACCGTCGGCATCCTTTTCCCGGTGATAGGGAAGTGTTTTCGAGTAACTGGCGAACGATCCGTAAGGCGACTCGTCGCTCCGGGAGATGGAAAACTGCAAATCGTTGGTGATTCGCAGGCTCGAATGCGAATAGATCAGTTTCGTACCGGCCCCGTAGGTCGTTCGGCCCGATTCCTTCATCACGCCGTTGTTCTGTCCGAGCGACAGGTTGACCTGATAACGCACATTTCCCTGATTGGCCCGCAGCCGGTTGACGCTGCCCTCGATGATGACCGAATGACGGTGTTGAAGGCCCACGCGCAGCGGTTTCGAAAGCCAGTAGGTATCGACGCCTGCAAGGATCTCCTTGCGGATCAGGTTGTAGGAGTTGAGGTAATAGCCGCCGTCCTCCCCTTCGCGCGCAGGGTTGAAGAGCCCGGACAGACGTTGAAACTCCAACGCCTGCGATGCGTTCATCAGCTTGTACGACGACAGGTCGGGAATGTTCACACCGCCCGTAAGCGTATAGCTCACGCGAAGCGCTCCGGGTTCGGGGCTTTTGGTCTCGATCACGATCACGCCGTTGGCAGCCCGCGAACCGTAAATGGCCGACGCCGAGGCGTCTTTGAGAATCGTCACGCTCTGGATGCGGTTCATGTCCAGATCGTAGACCTGCTGAACCTTGACCTCGAAACCGTCGAGAATGAAGATCGGCAGGCTGGTCATCGTTTTCAGCGTGCTGCCCGAGATCTCGGGGAAGCTGTTCTGTCCGCGGATTTCGATCTGCTCGGGGATATAGTTAGGGTCGGAACCGAACATCCCGCGCACGTCCACGACCTGAAACGACGGGTCGAAAACTTTCAGGGCGTCGAAGAAACTGTTGTTGTTCACCGTCCGCAGTTCATCGCCCTTGACCAGCACGGCCGTTCCCGTAAAACTGTTCTTCGCCTTGGGCATGTATCCCGTAACGACCGTAGCCGCGATGTCGTTCACCTCGGGTTCGAGGTAAATGTCGAACGAACTCTGGTTGTTCACCTCGATCGTCTGTTTTTTCATGCCCATGCACGACACGATGACCGACGTGCGGCCCGACGGCAGCGTCAGGCGGAAGCACCCCTTCTCATCGGTCGAAACGCCGTTGTGCCCGGCGCCCTTCTGCACGACCGAAGCATAAGCGACCGGATTCTTGTTCTCGTCGAACACCGTTCCCGTGATTACGAATCCGGCCGGCCGGCCGGCGGACGCCGCTGCGGTTTTCTGACGGGGGGGGGAAATCACGATCGTCCGGTCGACGATATTGTAACTCAATCCGGCTGAAGCGCAGAGCCTGTCCAGCGCCGTGCGCAGGTCGACGCCCGACACCTTTAAACTGACCTTGCGGCTGTCGTCCACATTCTGATTCACATAGAAGACCTGATAGCCCGACGCCTTCTTGATCGCCTGAAAGACCTCGCTCAAAGGCCGGTCGGTCACGTCGATCGTGATATTCTGCGCCCGCACCAGACAAGGAGCCAACACTACGACCGTTACAAACAACAAGCGCATGAGACGCTCCGCAACAGTCTTCTTCACTTTTTCCGTATATGCAGCCATGATGATTTTTAAAGTTTAGAATGCCTGAATTACGTTTACGGAACCCTCCGGAATCGGCCATGTGTACCTGTCGGCCGTCACGGTCAGTTCCGTGCCGTCGGATTTGGGAATTCGGGGGCTGTTCAGCCGCTTGTAGTAGTAGAACAACTGTCCCTCGCCGAAAAACTCGCGGCGGTATTCCAGTTCGATGGCGTCGAGCAACTCTGCGACGGTCAGTCCGGAGGTTTCGAGCTGCTCCGCCACCGTCGGAATGTCGCGCGCCTTCTGCAACTCGGCAACTCTCGCCGCCGCGTCCGCTATGTTGTCGGCCGACTGGCGGACGAGCGCTTCGGCCTCGATCAGGGCTGCCTCGCCCAACTTGACGAAAGGAATGCGGCAGGGCAGCACGCTCTCATTTCCCGCCACCGACGTGTAGCCGTTGAGAACGGAGTTCTCGCCGAATTTGTACGCCATGAACACGCGAGACGGATCGCTGTTGTCGAACCAGTCGCGGTAACGCGTATCCTTCGGATTGTCGAACAGAGCGGCATAATGCTTCGTCACGGATGCTCCGTCCCGGCCGTAAAGCGAAGCCGCCGACCGCGGGAACCCTCCGGGAAGCGTCGCGATGCCGAAAAGATGCTCGCGCGAGAAACTGTAATCGTCGCCGTATTCGCCCGGACCGAAATAATAGAACACCCGGTAGCGCTTCTCGACTTTCGTCTGGTGTTCGAAAGCCCGGGACGCATAGGCTGCGGCCTGTTCATAATCGCCCTTATACAGGTAGACGCGGGCCAGCAGCGTTGTCACGGCATAGTAATTCAGACAGAAGGTGCGCAGCCGCGAGTCGATCTCCCCGGGGAGCACGGTCCCCAGCGTAAAGCCATTCAACACGGGGTCCGCCGTTTCGAGTTCCGATGCGGCCCGTTCGAGATCGGCGATCACCCTGCCGACGAACGCCTCGGTCGAGAGCGGCTCGGAAGCCGTCATTCCGAAACGGACCATATAGGGCAGTCCGACGAAATCCGGATCGACAGCATACGCCGGATGGAACAGCCGCAGCAGTTCGAAGTGCAGGGCCGCACGCAATCCGTAAAGCTCTCCCGTGATAATCCGCTTCCGGGATTTCGAATTGAACACGATCTTCGTTGTTTCGATATGCGCAATCACGTTGTTGCAAGCAGCAATGGCCTTGTACATATCCACGAACGTCTGTTCGATGGCCGTGCGGAACGCGGCATCGGCGTAGTCGAGATCGGCCGCGGCCCGGAAATCCGTGCCGGCGGGCTGAAAGTTCTGTCCCATGAATTCCAGTTCGCCGACCGAAAGCATGCGCCCGTAGAGGCTTTCCGCGCGCAACTGGGTATAGACATCGGTCAGCGCGTTGAGAAAAGCGTTTTCATTGCGGAAGAAACGATCTTCGGAGACCGAGGTTCCGTCGGGAGTCGTATCGAACCATTCGCTGCACGACACCGACGCGACGCATAAGAACAACAGCAGGTATATTTTTTTCATTTCGTATCTTCTTTAAGCGGTTAGAAAGTCGCCCGAAGCGACAGCGTGACGGTCCGCGTATACGGATAGACCGCTCCGCGCTGCATGTCGACGTCCGAACAATAGAAGAGGTTGCTCCCCGTGAGGTAAAGGGCCAGATTGCGCATGTAAAGCTTGCCGGCGGCCTTAGTCCCGAAAACATACCCGATCTGCACGGCCGAGAAATTCAAGGCGTCGAACCGTTCCACGAATCGTTGCAGCCGGACCGGTTCGCCGTCGAACGCGCGGCGGTATTTCGGGTTCATCGCCCGCCGGTCGAGGTTGTAGAGCGGACTGCCGAACTGCACATCATACAACGTCCGGTTGAATGCCTGTCCGCCGATCCGGTAATCGAACGCAGCTCCGAAATGCCACCGGCCCCATGCCACGTTGACGCCGAAATTGCCTTTCAGGTCGGGGTCCGCACATCCCGCCGCAACGGATTCGCCCGCAGCCCGTTCGGTCGTTCCGTCGAACGAACTTTCCGCCGCATAGATCGCATTCACGGACTCGCCCTCCGACAGCGGAGCCTCGCCCTCCGACAGCGTTCCGTTATACCACGCTGCGAAGAAGCCCGGCAGTTCCTCGATCCGGTTCCGGTTGTGGCAGCCGGACGTGAAAGCCGAGACGGAAAGTCCCGGGCGGCTGTAAAGAGTCGCGTTCAGGTAATATTCCAGCCCCGAATTCCGGACCCGTCCTCCGTTGGATACGTTATGCCGGTAACCGCTCGCCAGCGGCAGCCGATCGACAATCATGAGGTCTTTCGAATCATTGTTGTAATACTCGACGCGCAGCCGGAGCGCATGCGCGAACTCGGCCTGCAACGCCACGCTGCGGCTCACGAGCGTACGCCATTTCAGATCGGGATTGGGCATCAGGTCGACCGAAGCCCCGACCAGATAGTAGTTGTAGACATACTCGTTGTCGATATTGCTGCTGTAAGCGACCACATAATCGGAATTCAGGGCATCGACCGCTCCCGAAGTGCCGATCGCCGCGCTCAGCGTCAGGCGGTCGATCCAGTCAGCCCGGCGCATGAAATGCTCCCGACCGATGTTCCAAGCCGCCGACACGCCGTAAAACAGGGCCGTCCTTTCACCGGGCGCAAGCAGCGACGAACGGTCGAGATGCGCCGTTCCGGCAACCGTATAACGCTCGTCGTAGGAGTAGTGCGCCGAAAGCGTTCCGCTCACCGTCCGGTCGTAATAGCGCCAAGCATAAGGCGCCGCATTCGGATCGTAGGCCTTGGTGAAAGAGATGTAGCCCATCTTGTCCGAAGGGATTCCCACGCCGGCATAACTTTCCATATTGTAAGTGCCGCTGAAAATCCCGGCTTGCAGCGAAGCGCCGTAGGACGACCGGCCGCACGAACCGCGATAGGTAACATCCACCGCCCCGTCGTAGGTCTGGATCGACGACCGTGCAATTCCGTAACGTCCCGTATAGGAGTCGGTCGTCAGCGACGCATAGCGTATCGAACCGGGCGATACATAGGTGTCCGTGCGGATGAAGTCGCGCACGAACGAGAAGCGTCCGTTGACCGAAAATCCGGCTCCCATGTCCAGTGAAAGGCGTACGTTGTCGAAGATCGAATAGGTCCGGCATTTGTTGTGCGAACCGAGCGTCAGTTCGTAGAGCGGATTTTCGAACCGCACAGCATCCTCTTCGTGCCCCATCGTTTTGAGGTATCCCCCATGCCCGTTATCGGGGTCGAGCCAGCGGGGCGTGCGGGCATAGTCGCCCAGCGTACCGAAGAGTTTCGAATTTTTCTCCGTTTTGTCGTAAGTCAGATCATTCGAAATCCGGAACGACTTGTAACGATACTCGATATAGGCCCCCAGACCGAGAATATCCTTTTCCACACCCTCGACGACGCCCTTTCCGGAGGGAGCGATGCGCCCCGTCAGGGCATATTTCACATTGTCGTCCCCGCCGTCGACGGTTATCTTGTGCCGGTGCCGGAAAACGGTGCGCGTGAGCCGATTCAGCCAGTCGACGTTCTTTCCCGACGCCTTGTGCTGCTGCATCGAGGCGGCGCTGCCCGTCGTAAGCCCCTCGCGTTCGACCAGCGCGAGCTGCTCCGAAGCGCTCATCATGTCGTAAGACCCCAGATCGGCCCATTCCACGATACCGTCGAACATGTAACGCACTTTGAGCGGCCCCTTGACCGGCTTCTGCGTCTTCATCTCCACGACGCCGTCAGCGCCCCGGATACCGTATTGGGCCAGCGAAACGGGGTCTTTGCGGATAATGATCTGCCGGACGTCGTTGATGTCCATATCGAAAAACTTCCGGGCGTCGACCAGAGCCCCGTCAATGATATACAGGGGCCTCGACGGTTTGACCGCCTCGTCCCGGGCCCACCGTTTCGAGCCGCGGACGGTCATGTCCCCTGCCCCGTAAACCGGGTCGGAGCCATGCTCCTGCTCCCACGAATTACTGATCGAAGGATCGTAAAATGAAATGGCCTTCCACAGGTCGACGGGATCGACCGCCCGGATCTGGGAGGCCGTAATCACGAGATCGCCGGCGGCGACACGATCCGTCTGCACGGGCAGCCGCAGCACGGCGGAATCCCGCACGGGAGACTTCGCAACAGCGGTTCCGCACCACACGACCAGCATCAGATGCAGCCAGAAACGAGCCGAACGGCAGACATTCAGAGCGTAGATTTGCTTCATCAATTAATCATTAAGGGTTAGACATTCGAGTTTCCATTCCGATTCGTCGTCAGGCATCAGCGCCTGTCGACGTACAACATTCCTTCTTCATAGCGGAGTACGATCGGCATATGCGCTTCATACAGCACCCGGAACAGATAATCCAGACCTCCGTCCTTGCTGATCTGACCGGTAAACGTATATTTCTCCAAATCGGAATCGGTGATGTCGTAGCGGAAGTCGTACCAGCGGGAGACGATCCGCAAAGCCTCCGACAAGGGGGTGTTTTCGAACACGAATTCCCGGTCCATCCATGCCGTGTAGACTTTGGTGTTGACGCGTGCCACCGAGAAAGTACCGGTTCCCGTCTCGTGAACGACCTGTTCGCCCGGGGTGAGAACGATCTCCTCCCCGTTCCGGCCGCTGTCGGGTATGATCCGCACGCTGCCTTCGACAAGCGTCGAACGGCAGATCCGTTCGTCGGCATAGGCCGTAACGTTGAACTGCGTACCCAGCACCTCGATACTGTATCCGTTCACCTCTACGACGAAAGGCCGCCCTGCATCATGCGCCACATCGAAATAGGCCTCGCCGACCAACGACACGGTGCGCACGTCCTTCGAGAATGCCGAAGGATAGACCAGTTCCGATTCCGCATTGAGATGAACGGTCGTGCCGTCTTCCAGAAGGACGGAATAATAGCCGCCGCGGGGAACCGAAAGCCGGTTCTGCACGACCTCGGCCTCCGCATCGGCCGTATACACCAGCCGGTTGTCGTCGCCGCGCTCGATATGGCCGCCCCGAACGTCGATCGACAGCGATTCGTCGCCGTGCAGATCGTAACACCTGTCCCCGTCTACGATCAGCCGGGCCTTATCCGTCGCAGGGGCATAATCGCGTGCGAGTTCGCAACAAACGCGGTCCATTGCCGCCCCGGCGTTGTCCCGATGCCAGTCGAAGCACGACAGCACGACAATGACTGCGACGGCGGCCGCAATTCCGTAATAGGACCGGCGACGATACATCGGTTTCGGCCGGTCGTTCATTTCCAGCCGTGTTTTCAGCGCGGCGAAAGTTTCGTCGAGCGGCAGCGGTTCCGCCGGTTCCCCGGCATAGAACCTGCGGGCGCGTTCGTAATATTCCCGATGCCGGGAATCGGACCGAAGCCATTTTTCGAATTCGGCCTGCTCTTTCTCATCCGCCGTATGATCCAGCACTTTACGGAAGAGGGTCCAATCAATCGTTTTTTTCGTCATAGAGTACAATGGCAACGATCCGGGATGCGCATTCACCCGATTAGGGAACGCGGATTGTTCCAGAAAAATGAAATCGCCGGCGGAGTACCGCGACCGGCAAAAACAGATACCTGACTAACCAAAACAACGACCCGGACCGATCGTTTTAATTAAAGTAAACTTTCAGACGAAAAATGGGGGACAAACGAAAGCGATTTTTTACAAAAAAACCGAAAAAAGACATTTCATGCCCTCCCTGAGGGCTTTAAGCGCACGTTTGATGTGTGTTTTGACCGTAGCTTCGGATACATGCATGACTTCGGCAATGGCCTTGATCCGCATATTTCCGACGAAATGCATTTCCAGAGCTTCGCGGCCGCGTTCGGGAAGCGCATTCAAAGCATGCCGCAAACGCAATTCAATGGCATAACGGTCATCATCCGGCTCGTCGTCGAACAGGAATTCGGCAAAAGCCGCGGCTTCGGCATATTTCCGGTCATTGCAGTCCCGGATGTCGAGCGACCGGAGATAGTTCAGACAGTTGCTGCGTACCAGCCGGTAAAGAAGCGCTGCCACGTTACCCTCATCGCGGATTTTATCCGGATTGTTCCACACCCACGCAAAAGCGTCGTGCACAAGATCCTTGGCCGTTTCCGAATCATACGCATACTGCATGGCAAAACGATAAAGCACAGGCATATAGTAGTTGTAAACCATCTCAAAATGATCTACATCGCGCTGCTTTATGCTGGATACGAGGATCTTCATTTCCTGCCTCTGTTCCTTGCGAACAAGAACCTAACTCGATTGCAAATATAACCATTCTGTGAATTTTCCAAACCTTTCGCACTGAAAAATTGAAAGCCAACCGTCAAAAACAAGCCAGAATACGCGATAAAAAACAATGAGACAATACGCCATATCGAACCCAGCCATCCATCGGCATTACAGATCCTCGGCACATGACAGAGACGAGAAAGCGCTAAATATCAACATTATCAAGACCGGAAAATCCTTAACGCAGTCATATAAAATCGACAAATGCCGTTCCCATATATAAGGTTGTAACGATTTGTAAGAGATGTGCGAATCAGGGCTTCATACAAATCATGGCGCATCGACCAAGTTCATGCGCACTCGGCACGAGGCGCAGAACCAACGGCAACGCTACACGGCGGAGATCGAAGGTTGAGCGGCATCAAATACACATTCAACAATGGACATCCGGTACGAAGCCGAAAACCGCAGCGACGAACAAGGCAGCAGCCAAACTCTCCACTATTTGTTTCTCGCTCGGCATGACAAAATCGCTTTTTACTGCTGTCGCAAATAGAGTGGTTGTTCCGTCCGGACAAACCGAACGGGTAACAAACGAGTAACAAAATGTACCCTATTAACGGCTAAATTCGGAAAACACGAAAAAGAAGGGAAAAAGAAATACGAAATTATATATACCTAAAAATCAATTTCTTATATTCAATTTTTTTATCGAATTTCTTTCTTTTTTCCACAACTGAAAACTGTTCACTATATTTTGCCACACGATATACGCCGTGGGGGCGATCGACGAGATGGGGTTCAGGAACGACTGCGCCATCCACACCGCCAGCACCGTGTTTTTCTGGCCGAGCGACTGCCCGCCCGCGGCGGGATCGCCGTAGCGGCGGCCCAGCATGCGCCCCACCTTGAACTGCACGAGGCAGATCACCAGCGCGGCGAACGCCAGCCACAGTTCGGTGGTGAGCGACGCATCGTGGAGGTCGATGATGAAGGCCGTCGTGCGGCCGATGATGACGAGCAGCGACGCCAGCCACATATAAAACGAAATCTGGCTGTGGTCGCCGACCCACTGCGCGGCCTTCGGAAAGACGAAGCGGCAGAACTGCGCGGCGGCGAAAGGCATCACCAACAACGGGGCGATGCGGGCCAGAATCTGCGTGAAGGTGCACACTCCGTTCCCCGTGAAGGTGAGGATCACGGGCGCCAGCAGGGCTACGGCCATGTTGCACAGCAGGCTGTACGTTGCCATCGTGGCGACGTTGGCCCCCAGCATGCCGCCGATCACCACCGCGGCCATTGCCACGGGAGCCAGCACACAGATCATCGCCCCCTGCGCCACGATGTCGTTCAGGGGCAGCAGCGCGAGGTAGACCCCGACGCAGACCACTGTCTGGAACAGCAACAGCCAGACGTGCAGCATCGAGGGCTTCATCTGCCGGGGTTTCACGCGGCAAAAGGTGACGAAGAGCATCAGGAAGATCAGCGTCGGGGTGATCATCTGGTGCATCCACGTTTCGAGCGCCGAGATCGGACGGCACAGCAACGCCCCGACCACCATGGCCGCAGGCATGGCAATGGTCTTCACGTTGCGCAACGAATGCTCTGTGAAGTGCATCTTACGAGAGCAGCTCCTTGACCTTGGCCGAAATATCCTTGCCGTCGGCGCGGCCCGCGAGTTTCTTGGACGCCACGCCCATCACCTTGCCCATCTCCTTCATCGACGTGGCGCCGACCTCGGCGATCACGGCCTTCACCTCGGCTGCCAGCTCCTCCGGAGTAAGCTGCTTGGGCAGGAACTCCTGATAGACGGCCACCTGAGCCAGCTCCTCGGAAGCCAGATCAGCACGGTTCTGCTCGGTGAAGATCGCCGCCGAGTCGGTGCCCTGCTTGGCGAGTTTCGAGATGATCTTCAGCACGTCGGCATCGGGCAGTTCGGTGATCTCCGGACCCGCGGTCTTGGCTTCGATGATATATTTTTTGGCATTGCGCAGCGCGCTCAGGCGCACCGTATCCTTGGCCTTCATGGCCTCCATGATCCCTTTCGAAATCTGTTGCTCCAGCGACATAATATTCTAATTTTAAGTTAACTATACTGTTTATTTAATGTTTTCATTCAACAGGAATCGCAGCGCGTCGCGCATCATCCGGTCGCGCTCCGTGTGGCTGAGGATCGATTCGAACGGGAATCCCACGACGAAGGTCCTCCCGTCCGCCTCGCAGGCCACGCCCGCCGTGCGGCCGTTCTCGACGTAGCGCATCACGGAGAAAGCCCCCTCGCCCACGGGCTTCAGCGCGTCGGGCGACTCGACGATGTAGCGGTCGGGGCGGTATTCGTCGTTGAAGCGGTATTCGCCGCGCGAAAAGTCCTTGTGCGCCGTCACGACCCGCACCCGGCCGCGCTCGGCGGCCCGCCCGGTGTCGAGCGCACAGTGCAGAACCTCCTCGGCGAATGCGCGTCCCGCATCCGGAGCCTCCTCCGCCCAGAGGTCCGAGACCACATAGGCTCCCGAGGCGAACAGCGCGCCTCCGTCGGCCAGATAACGCCGCAGGACACCCTGCAATTCGGGCGAAAAGGCGGCGAACGCGGGCTCCTGCACCCCGCTGCCGATCGTCGTCGTGCGCTGCTTGCCGAGAATCAGATCGACGGCCGGATAGCCTTCGAGGGCCGCCTCGCCGCGCTCCACGGCTTTCAGCGACGCCGAACAGAAGGAGTACCCCGCCGCCGCCACGGAACGCCCGTGCAGAGCCGGATAGTCGAACGTGTTGCCGCCGATCACGTCGGTCTCGAAATCGCACCCGCAGGCCCCGAGGGCAACGCTGTCCACATTGCAGCGGGCCTGTGCCAAGTCGAAGACGTGCTGGGCGCCGACGAACGAGATGTCCTGCCGGTCGGGAACCCCGCCGTCGATCTCCATGCGGAAGCCCGCCAGCGAGTCGTTGCGTTCGCTGAGCGGGGCGCTCACGCGGTCGAACCCGTTGACGATCAGCACCCGGCCCTTCTCGTCTGCCACGCGGCATGCCGAGAGGGTCTCGCTCGGAAAACTCTCGCCGCCCTCGTTCACGGCCGTCACCCGGTAGCTGTATATATGGCCGGGCTTCTGCTCGACGATCAGATAGGGCTTGTCGACCGGACGGCCGTTGTCGAAACCGCCGTCGTCCACGCGCGTGTAGACCACATAGCCCGTCGGCGCGGCGCTCTTTTCCAGCGGGTCCATCACCGGACTCCACGACAGCGCGACGTTGTCGGCCGCCGTAAATTCCGCGGCGAAAGCCTCGACGGGCAGCGGCTGCACTACATAAGGTAATCCGTATTGCGAACTGATATACTGCAAGATGCCTTTGTAGACGGCGCGGCTCACCAAGAACTTGAAGCGCGGATCGCTGCCCAGACGCATGTCGGCGAAATTCTGGTGCGAGAGCAGTTCCAGCAGCATCGTCGGAACGCCCGGCACCCGTGCTTCGTAATAGGCGCGGTTCCACAGCCCGCGGCGCTGCCAGCCGGGTTCGAACGTGCGGCGGATGTCCTCGACGACCTGCGTCTGCACGAGGTCCGTAAGGTCGCGCGAACGGTAACGGTCGGTGCCGCCGACGAATTTGCCCCCGTTCTCGCGGGTGTAGTAAATACCCAGCGTCCCGACGATTCCGTCGCCGTCGCGGACGCCCGCATCCGAATGGAACGCCAGCGCCATGTCGACAGGTATGCGCAGCCCGGCGGAGTCGGGCAGGCGTTCCGAACCGCCCATCAAGGCGTTGACCCAGTGGGCGCGCGACATGTAGTCGTCCTTGTAGTCGTCGGTATTGTTCTTCGGGGTGTAGACCTTCTCCGGAAAACCGGCCCATTGGAGCCAGTAGCGCGCACCCTCGCAGAAGCGGGGATAGCCGCTGGTCTCCTCGACATACTCCGTGTCGGGCAGCCGCAGCGAGTCGCAGGGCGTGCGGGCGATGTTGCCGTAACCGCCGCCGATCTTCACGGCATCGGCCGAGACTGTGCGGCCGGCCGTGCGCGAGCGGTTCGAAAGGGTCACGACCTCCTGACGTCCCGGAGCGAACGTGAAGCGCCCCAGATAGATCCATGTGCCGCCGCCCATCGTCTGGTTGACGGCCAGCGAAGTTTCACCCCCGAGGTGGCGGACCGTATAGTGCGCATCGTCGGCGCTCTCGGGCGTCGATTCGTAGCTCACATAGACCGCGTATTCACCCTGCTCGGGGATGTCGGCCCGCCAGACGGCCCGGCCCGTCGCATCGCCCGCCACGCTCCGCGTGCGGCGCGTCGTACCCTCGCGGAAGGGGTTTTCACCCGTATGGTAAACTTGTCGCAGATGTGCGAAGCCCGGGCCGCCGGGCTCCCAGCTTCCCGTCTCGGCATACTGCCCCGCGGCATCGTTGTCGGCCAGCACCTCGAATTTCTGCACGTCGCGTTCGCGCGGCAGCATCACGCAGGCCCCGGCGTTTTCGAGCATCGGGACCAGATACGGCAGGACATAACTCTGCGTATAGAGGTCCTCGCAGGTCTGCCACAGCATCGAACGCTGCCACTTCCAGCGGTTCTCATTCTGGTCGAAATAGCGTCCGTGGCTCTGCCACAAGGCGATATGACGGCCCGAAAGCCCTTTCGTCGGGGTCGCGGCGGCCGAGAGCCGCGTGACCAGCGGCCGCGCGGAGCGGTTGGTGAAAGGCACGATCTGCCGTTTGGCGATCTGTTTCTTCAACTGCGCGGCGTTGCGGTGGGCCAGCGGGACCAGTTCGCCGATCTCGCGCCGGTCGGTGTAGAGCTCGATCCGGGCCTTGCGGAACTCCTGCGGCAGCAGGGCCCGCACCGAGTCGCGCAGGGCCTGCACGTTGTCCTCGCGGAACGGATAATAGGACAGCCCGATCGTGGCGTAAATCTGCACCCGGCTGCGCGAAGCCTTTACGGCCTCGACACGCACGGTGGTCGGTTCGGCTTTCTGGTAGCCGCCCGTGATCTCGCGGGAGACGATGCGCGACAGCGTCCGGGCGATCTCGGCACGGGTGGCCATACCGACCTCGGCGGCCGAAAGACTGCCTAAAGCAAAGATTGAAATAAGCAGGTATAATATTCTATTTTTCATGTCGTTCGGAAAGCATTAACATGCCAAGCATCGTAAACGCGGCATTGTAGATCAACAATTCGAATCCGATCCGGTAGTCCCATGCCTCGCGGGCCCACCACTGCACCAGCGCGCTCAGCACGGGAGCCGCGACGGCGACGAGCGGAATCCAGCGGTCACGGACCTTGCGGCGCGTGAGCATGCCGAAAGCAAACATGCCCAAAATCGGACCGTAGGTGTAGCCGGCGACCTTATAGACCAGATTGATGACGCTGTCGTCGGCCCAGTATTCGAAAGCCAGAATCACGGCGGCCATGCCCAGCGCCATCAGGATGTGAACCCCTTTGCGGAGGCGCGTGAGCCGCTCCTCGCCGCAGCGTTTCGTACCCTCTAGGATATCGACCGTGAAAGAGGTCGTCAGGGCCGTCAGGGCCGATCCGGCAGCGGAATAAGTACTTGAGATAAGTCCCACAACGAACAGGATACCAACAACAAGCGGCAGTCCACCGTCGGCGGCGACCAGCGAAAAGACCTGATCGCTCTTGGCGGGAGGCGTCATGCCGCTGCGCTCCATGTAGAGGTACAACAGCACGCCCAGCACCAGAAAGAGGAAGATGACGAAAATCTGGCTCACGGCCGTCAGCACGATGTTCTTCTGCGAGTCGCGCGGCGTGGCGCAGCTCAGGTTGCGCTGCATCATGTCCTGATCGAGCCCCGTCATGGCGACCAGCAGGACGATGCCTGCGGCGAACATCTTCCAGAAATAGCGGTCCGAAGCGGGGTCGTCGAAGAAAAAAATCCGCGACATCGGCGAGGCGGAGACCCCACGGGCCGTATCGGCCAACGAAAGGCCGAGGCCCTGCATGATGAAGACGATCGACAGCACGAGGCTCGCCACGAGGCAGACCGTCTTGAGCGTATCGGTCCAGATCAGCGACTTCACGCCGCCCTGCTGGGTGTAGAGCCACACGAAAAGCATCGTTATCAGGGCATTGGCCCAGAACGGGATGCCATAGTGCGAAAAGACCAGCAGTTGCATCACGGCGCAGACGACATAGACCCGCAGCGCGGCTCCCAGCATCTTGGAAATGAAGAAGAACCACGCCCCGGTGCGGTGCGAGGCGACGCCGAAGCGGTCGTCGAGGTATTCGTAGAGCGAGACCACCCGCAGGCGGTAGAACGTGGGGATCAGCACGAAAGCCACGACGAGCTGCCCCACCGTGAAACCCGCGACCATCTGCATGTAGGAGAACGAATCGACGGCCACAGAGCCCGGAACGGAGATGAACGTGACGCCCGACATCGCGGCGCCGATCATGGCGAAGGCCGCCATGTACCACGGCGTGCGGCGGTTGCCGGTGAAAAATCCGGCATTGTCGGCACGGCGGCCCGAAGCCCACGCGACGGCGAACAGGACGGCTATATAGCCCAAGACGGTGGCAATGACGGCTGCGGGTGTCATAAGTGCGGATTTGAATTACAAAGATACGAATAAGCGAGCGCAAAAGCAAGTTCACTTGCATTTTGCCGAGCGGGAATATTTAAGGCGAAGCCAAAGATACGAAAAAAGCCGGACGGGTGCAAAACCGAATTGCATACCGTTCGGCAAAACGTTCCATAAAATGCAAAAGAGTCGTTACGGCACCAAAAAAGAGAGACACGGCGGCGGCCCGGAGCCTATTTTATCCGTTCCGGGGACAAAGCGGCAAAAGGTCGTATATTTTGTTGAAAATACAGGAATTTTTTCCTATTTTTGTTCTTAATTCAAACATAAACCCTTAACAGATATGGCTTTTCTCAAAGAATTCAAAGAGTTTGCCCTCAAAGGCAACGTAATGGACATGGCCGTCGGCGTTATCATCGGCGGTGCGTTCGGCAAGATCGTGTCGTCGCTCGTGAACGACATCCTCATGCCCCCGATCGGCGCGCTGATCGGAAACACCGATTTTTCGCAGTTGCGGCTCGACATCTCGAAGGTGCGCGACATCACGTCGAGCGCCGTGCAGTCCGTGGAGGGCATCGTGACCAAAGGCGACGCCGCGCAGGCTGCGGCGGCCGCGGAACCGATCTATTGGAACTACGGCGCATTCATCCAGCAGTGTGTGGACTTCACCATTCTGGCGCTCTGCGTGTTCCTGATGGTCAAGCTGATGAACCGCCTGATGAAGAAGAACGAGGAGGCTCCGGCCCCGGCGCCCGCTCCCGAACCGCCCGCACCGTCGAAGGAGGAGCTGCTGCTGACCGAAATCCGCGACCTGCTCAAAGAGCAGAAGAAATAAACCCGCGGCAGACGGCCCTGCAACGATCCGGCTTCCGAAGAGGATGCCGGATTTTTTGGGTCCGCACCGGCGATTCAAAACAAAACGAAACACAAAATCGAAAGAAAATATTGATTTATGGCCGAGAATGATTATATTTGCGAAATAGAAACCCATAAAAACGAAACCCAACCATGGACAGGAAACTCAGAACGGCCGGACTCGGCCTGCTGGCGGTAGCTGCCGCGGGGTGCACCCAGAAGCAGGAAACCCGCCCCAACATCATCCTGATACTGGCCGACGACATCGGCGCGGAGTGCATCGGGTGTTACGGAGGCGCCGGATACAGCACCCCGAACCTCGACGCGCTGGCGACACGGGCCATCCGTTACGAGAACATGCATTCGACGCCGCTCAGCACCCCGTCGCGCGTGCAGTTGATGACCGGCGTCTACAACGACCGCAACTACGTCAACTTCGGCTACATGAACGACGACGAACACACGTTCGCCCATCTGGCCCGGCAGGCCGGGTATTCGACGGCCGTGGTGGGGAAATGGCAGCTCGGACGGTCGCGCGAGATGGTCGGCAAACTCGGGTTCGACGAGTGGTGTCTCACCCAGTTGCAGATTTACAAGGAGCTGGCCGGAGCGCGGGCGACGGACCGTTACGCCTTCTCCTATGTGGACGACAACGGCCATTACGAATTCAGCTACTATGCGCCGGACGATTTCCAGCGTTACGCATTCGACTACATCGACCGGCAGACCGAGGCCGGCAGACCCTTCCTGCTCTACTATCCCACCCCGCTGGTACACACGCCGCACGTCGCCACGCCCGATTCGGAGTGCTGGACCGACGATCCGGACACCCGCTTCAGGAGCGATCCCCGGCATTTCCCGGATATGGTCGCCTATCTCGACAAGCAGGTCGGACAACTGGTGGCCAAACTCGAGGAGCGCGGCATCTGGGACAACACGATCCTGATCTTCGTGGGTGACAATGGCACCAGCCACCTCATCACGTCGCCGACGGCCGACGGGCAGGAGATAAAGGGCGGAAAGGGTTCGACGACGGTATATGGGACGCACGTTCCCCTGCTGATCGCATGGGGCGACAAGACCCGCGGGGGACGGGTGAGCGACCGGCTGGTGGACCTGACGGACTTCATGCCGACGATAGCCGACGCCATGGGGGTCGGGATTCCCGATGAATGGGGCGCGGAAGGCATATCACTCTACCCGGAGCTACGCGGGCAGAAACCGCTGGAAAGGGAGTTCTCGCTGCTGCATTTCAACCCCCTGTGGCCCCACATGGCCTATCCGCGGGCGGCACGCTGCGCATACGACAAAGAGTACAAATACTATTGGGACGGGAGGTTCTACCACTACGCCGAGGATCCGCTGGAGGAGCATCCGCTCGACATCGCGGACTGCACGCCCGAGGTGCAGGCGCTCCATGCGCGGCTGAAGGCCCGGGTCGACGAGCTGCCGGGATGGTATCCGGACAAGCCCGGGGCTCCGCGCCACGGCGACTACAAGAGTTTCTACGACGCCAAGCCGAAGCAGAAATAACGTCCGAAAGTCCGGCCTACTGGTCGGACTTTTTGTCCGGAGCATACTCCTGCAGGACGTAAGTCGTGAAGATCGGGAAGAACATCATGCCCAGCGACGGCAGCATCACGCAGAAGACCTTGCCGATGGCCGTGACGGGGAAAATCTCGGCGCCGACGGTCGTGACGTTCATCCACGCCCACCAGAGTGCATTGCCGAAGCCGTGGAGCTTGGGGTTGACGAGCACCTCGTAGTCGTAGAAAACCAATCCCGAAATATAGGTGAAGACCACCACGGTGAAGATATAGGCGAAGAACACCCGCCGCATCTTGTTGCCGCGGACCAGCCACCGCACGATGATGACCATGGCCAGAAAAGCCCGCAGCAGCGGAACGAGGCCCACGAGGATGGCCCAGTCGTGGGTCATCCGCAGGCCGCTCCATGCGAAGATGTTCAGGTAGGGAATCGACAGTAGCAGGAACAGCAGATTACGCCAAAAAAAACGGCGACGGCGTTCGGCGGCAGCCCAGCGAACGAAAAAATCGCACAGGAAGACGAGGCAGACGATGAACTGGATAATCAGGTAGGTGCCCGACATGTGGACGTGGTCGCCGGCGATGATCTCCCACGAAATGGCTGCCAGAAGCACCAAGCCTGCGGCGACTTTGACGGCGCCGAGCGTATTGGCAAGGTCGGCGCGGGCGGTATCGGTAAGGGACATATGTTTGTAATTTTCATGCAGTGGCTTCAAAATCAATGCCACAGTCACCCACGGTGAATTTTTCCGATGATTTTTTGCCAAAGATTTTGCACGATTGAAAAATTTCTATTACCTTTGCACTCGCTTTCAGCAATGGCGGGTTAGCTCAGCTGGTTAGAGCGCATGATTCATAATCATGAGGTCCCGAGTTCAAGTCTCGGACCCGCTACGAAAAGGGGTTAGATTGAAAAATCTGGCCCCTAATTTTTATGCCTAAAATCAGTTAAATATCTTATAATCAACAAATAACAAAAATCAGCATATTTTAAGATATTTTAATAATCGATCAAAATCGGGGCATTTTAGGGGTTCGTTGGAATACAATTCGCTTTCGGGCAAAAGTTGTATTCCAGACTTGTAATAGAAAGTATTCCAGCAGGTTATAAAAACGATCTGCTGACTATGGTTGAAATACTGAGAATCACTTATTATCTCTACGAATTTAAGAGAAACCGACGGGGTACAGCCCCGATTTACTGCAAGTTGACGACTGACGGTGCAGAACGCCAGCAATTTTCGACGGGACTTTATGTAACACCCGACTTGTGGGACAAAGACGCGCAATGCGTCCGTGGAACCTCGGAGGATGCCGTACTGATTAACCGTCGCTTGCAGGACATCACCATCGAACTCAAAGGCATAGAGCGCAAATTGTACGAAGCTGACGGAAATGTCTCGCTGGCTGAAATCTACTCTATCTACAAGCACAAGACGGTGGAGGAACATACGTTGTGCGGGATTTTCCGGGAGCGCCTGAGCAAGATGGAGCAACTCGTAGGCAAAGAGTATTCACCTGCCACATTGCAGAAATTCCGGGAGGTTTTCGCCCATGTAGAACGGTATATCCGTACCTCGTATAACACGCAGGACATTCCCGTCCGAAACGTGGACTACCGCTTTGTAAAGCAGTTCGAGGAGACATTGCTCGAACAGGGTCTGAAGGCCATCACCATCAATAAAATCATGCAGCGGGTGCGTCAGATGGTCACCTATGCTTTCCGGTGCAACTATATCCAGCAAGACCCGTTCGTCGAATACAGGCCCTTAAAAGAGCGGAAACGGCTGGTTTATCTTACGCAGGAGGAGTTGTACAGGCTGGAACAGCACCATTTCGCACAAAAACGGCTGGAAACGGTGAAGAACATCTACCTCTTCTCGGTCTATACGGGGCTTGCCTACCATGAAGCGCAGGCGTTGCAACCGAAGCATATCACGAAAGGATTCGACGGCAGGAACTGGATCACGCTTGTCCGTCAGAAGACGGACCGGGAGGTTTCCGTTCCGTTGCTCCCGCAGGCAGAGAAGTTGATCGCCCGGTTCCGGGAGCTCGGTAGTCCGGAAGATTATATCCAGCCGCGCATCTCCAACCAAAAGGTCAATTCCTATCTGCGCGAGATTGCGGATGTAGTGGGCATCGACAAGAAATTGACGCACCACACAGCCCGGAAAACCTTTGCCACGACCATCCTGCTCTATAACGATGTACCTATCGAGGTGGTGAGCAAACTGCTCGGACACTCCAATATATCCGTCACCCAGCACTCCTATGCGCAGGTTCTGAACAAGAACATCAGCAATCATATCGGGCGGCTGGAAAAGGTGCTGGAGCAATGAACAATTGGCGAACAGGGGCTTGATAATCTCAAGAACATCTTGTATCTTTACATAACTGCCTATGGTGAGAGCGTAGGCAGTTTGAATTTCAAAGCGTCCCATGTATGAACGACGGTAAGACAGAGAGCCAGCAGGCGCCTAAAAACGCTTGGGATATGCTCCCAAGTTGGACTGTAAAATTAGAAGACCCGCGCTATGACATCTACTATCCCGAAGCGGACAGTTATCACGATGAAACTGGCGGGTACAGGTATTACACATACAACGGAGCGGCCGTCGAATCATTCAGCGGTGGGAAAAATCCGGTTCGTTACGAAATCATTTATCACGATGATTCTCATAAGCGTATAGACTGTGTACGGCTGACGATGGCCGATAAGGTAAAGTTAGGCAACATCTTCAACAGCCTGCCGTATGGGATTGTCAAAAAATGTGTTCCCGGCATTGGTGCGACGACGTTGGCCTTGGATCAACAACGCGATACCATTCTTGTCATGCCGACCAAGAAGCTGGCCTATCAAAAGTACCTATATGGCCGTGACAAATGCCCCTACCACCATAAATTCCTGTATGTAGGGAGCGATATTCCGGAGGCGAATTGCAAAAGCCCGACGGATGAAGAAATCCGGAATTTCATTGCGACCAAACGGGAATCACACTCCTTTTATCTGAAAATCATCGTAGTCGCAGACAGCCTGCGGCGTGTGATGGAGCAGATTCAATATATAAAGGATGCACCGCAAAGAGCTTGGGAAAAGATTGTGAAACAGGCTGAACAGCAACAAAAGAACCCTTGGGAATTACTGTTGAAGAACCCTATGGCGGTGAGCGAACAGCCGATGGACTGGCATATCATGGTCGATGAGATTGACACGTTCCAGTCCGACGGAAAATTCCGGGAGGCGATGGAGAATGTAATCGATTATTACCTGTCATTCCCTGCGAACAAGCGTTGTCTCGTATCAGCGACGATACGTCCGTTTACCCATCCTCAGTTGCGGGAAGAGCCGTTACTGGAAATCAATTATGAACACACGGAGAAACGGACGGTAAGTATTGTCCGGGCGAATAACATATATCGGGAAGTTGTAGATATGCTATGCCATTACCGTAAATCCAACCCGGATGACAAGGTGGTCGTAGCCTATAACTCCATCCGTTCTATCAATGTGATTCTTGACCTGTTACCCGCAGAGGTGAAAGCGGATTGCTCGGTAGCGTGCAGTTCATTGAATCAAGCGATGGTCGGGGAATTTTACCGCTCCTTGCACTCCGGGCTGTTAACAACCCCGATTACCTTGATGACGAGCGCCTATTTTGTCGGCGTAGATATTGAGGAGCGCTTTCACCTGATTTCAGTCGCTGACCCGCGACAAACTCAGGCGTTGTTATCTCCGGAGAAGCTCTACCAGATTTCGGGCAGATGCAGGCATCCGCAGGGACTTTTAAGCGAAACCATTGTTTTCAACCTGTATCGCGCCAAAACTCCGGCAGAGGTGATTCCTCTTGAAAAATATGAGGAAAAAGCACAGATACTGAGCCAATTTGCCAATAGCTCGGAGGCCGTACAGGAGACCTGCAAGGATGTATTGCCCGCGAACTTTCTGGATGTCAAAGACAGCATCGTAGCCCGCAGCAGGCACTCCATATTCGGGAGCCAGCCCATCAGTATTATCCGGCTGGATATTAACGGCAAGGTAGTCCCGGCTTATCTGAACATCGATGCCTTGGGAGAGTACCAACAACTGTGTACCGATATCTATACCTCCTGCGACCGTTTCCTGCAAGCATTGGATGCTACATGCATCATTCGACATTTCAAGGAACCGGGGCCCGATGAAAAGCCCGCAGACAAGTTGCAATTAAGGGCTGAACAACAAGAGGATAAGAGTAGATCAATTGTGATTCTACAGCAAATCCAGTCCAAAATCGACGAGCTGCTAATGGCAAACCGACAGGAACCGATCAATGACACTACGTTGAACCGGATGATTCGGAACACCTATGACAGCAAGTATGGCAGGCAGTTTCTGGAACGGGTGAAGGAGTTGTATCATTATGTCCCGCTGGAAAAACTGGTCAGGCTTCTAACCCCCGAATTGAAGAAAGGCAAAGTCTGCTGGAATGTTACATGGTATCGAAACATGCGCAGAAGCATCCTATTTGCCTGCCTTGTAAAAGAACACCCGTTCAGAATGTTGTTGTCGGATCACTTCCCGGAAGGAACTCATATGACGAGTGATGAGATACTCGAAAAGATGAACGCGATATTGGTAAACATTCAAGCCCGGAAGATGAAAGACAGCCGTTCAGCCATCCAACTCTATCACTGCTTCTTTGAGGAGAAACGTTCGCATGACAAGGTAAATTACAGAACGGTGGGAGGTATTAAGAATATGGGATTTGAACCATTGCAACAGATAGATGCCGCAACAACGGTGAACCGTATTCTGGAGTTGATGTAACACTAAAATTAATTTCCCTATCATAATGGTTAACAGATGTATATACTACTATGAAGATACTGTGGTTGAAATGTAAGAATTGGTTTACAGACCTATTCCGGGGTTCACGGGGTAAATCCGGTGTATCTTGGGGGTCATTGGTATTGATGGCCTTCTCGGGAAAGGTTTATAAAGCCCGGGTACTGCTTCCTGTCAACTTTGATTTAGAGCGTCATAAGACACAATATCCTCCGGAGAATTACGGTTTCCAGAACAAGGCTTTTCGCAATTTCAAGGCTCTGCATATCCTAAACCTCTTATCGGAAATTCCCGGATGGAACTCGGATTTAATCCGTGAGGACGGCTTTGTACCTATCCATATGGCTACGCTCCGCAATCGCATGAAAGATTGCAAGTTGTATGTAGATTATCTGGTCAATACCGGGGTACTGGTCTGTGACGGTCGCTATATCATTGGGGAAAAGTCGATGTGGTACAGATGGGCCGATCAATATGCAGGCTCCATCTTCCAGAGCTCAGAGGAAATAGTCAGCAATTTCGGGAGTGTAAGATTGGATAATCCGGAGGACCGAAAGAATTATCCTCACCTATTCTACTGGTATGACCGCAAAAATCTCCGGATTAATCCTCGGGCCTGCGATTATGCAGAAGGTATTCGCAGGCTCAAGATGCAGGACGATTCTCATAAATCGTGGGACTGGAATCGGGATACGCAACAGTTCAAGCATCCGGACACACAGTATTTGGCCGTATTAAGGAATATCGATAAAATTACAGCACAAGAATACGGGGTACATATAGACGATAACGTGCATCGCTTGCACTCCGTGCTCACTAATATTCAGAAGGATTTCCGGAATTTTATAACCTATGGCGGTCAACCGTTGGTAAGTATCGACATCAAGAACTGCCAGCCTTATTTGTCCTGCCTGCTCTTAAAACCCGAGTTTTGGCAAAGAGGAGCGGACATCCCGTTAACATTATATGACCTGCCGGAGAATATTCAGACCTTGTTTCAATCACAGATATTGGAGCAAGCGATTAAAAGATATTTTGACGGACTTTCGAATCATGATATTGAACAATATATCTATCTGGTATCGTCGGGAGGAATCTATGAACAAATCCGGGATATAGAGAATCAGCATTTAAAGGAGGCGCAATCTCGCA
>ERZ857503.508-NODE-508-length-29512-cov-4.119904_pt1 | contig 29512 bp, 27 predicted proteins | sample MGYA00519766_ERZ857503 | MGnify/ENA primary metagenome ERZ857503 (study PRJEB31778, sample SAMEA3449345) | human gut metagenome | biome: human gut; feature: human-associated habitat; material: faeces | place: United Kingdom | collected 2010/2012 ...
AAGTACTTTCGAATAAAGAGAATACAGAACCGACACTTCACGACCGTATCCGGATCGCAAAAGTTCGGGAGTATGATTACCGGGAGGCATGTGAGGTAGCCGAAGAGCTCGAGATGCTTTCGCGTTCCGTGAACATCCCGGACATGATCCGGCTGATGAAGCGGACCGTGCCGGAGTTCAAATCCAAAAATTCCCGGTTCGAAGAGTACGACAACGTAAAATAAAATCTATATCAAACAATGCAAGATGCAAAAATTTGCGTGATCGGTCTCGGTTACGTGGGGCTCCCTTTGGCCCGCCTGTTTTCGACGAAATACCAAACGGTCGGATTTGATATGAATCAGAACCGGGTCGATGCCCTGATGGCGGGACATGACGCCACATTGGAAGTCCCGGACGAATTGTTACAGGCGGCCTTGAAAAATGGGTTCAGATGTACGACCAATCTGGATGAGATCCGATCGTGCAATGTTTACATTGTTGCTGTACCGACACCAGTCGATGATAACAATCGTCCGGATCTGAAACCTTTGTGGGGCGCCAGTGAAACGGTAGGAAAAGTTATTTCCAAAGGCGATATTGTCATATACGAGTCTACGGTATATCCGGGCGTGACCGAGGAGGAGTGTCTGCCCGTCGTGGAAAAAACGTCAGGACTGAAATTCAATGTCGATTTTTTTGCCGGTTACTCTCCCGAACGCATCAATCCGGGGGACCGAGAGCATACGGTCGAAAAAATCCGGAAAGTAACCTCCGGATCTACGCCGGAGATTGCCGACCGGGTGGATGCGCTTTATAACTCCGTTCTTGTGAACGGGACCCATAAAGCCACCTCCATCCGGGTTGCAGAGGCATCGAAGATCATCGAGAACTCACAGCGTGACGTAAATATTGCCTTTATGAATGAGTTGGCGAAGATCTTCAATGCAATGGGCATAGATACGCACGATGTCATCGAAGCGGCAGCTTCGAAATGGAACTTTATAAAATTGAACCCCGGTCTAGTGGGCGGTCACTGCATCAGCGTCGATCCCTATTACTTGATCCAGAAGGCTCAGGTCTATGGAGTGTTGCCGCGTATCATGTTCGCAGCCCGCCGGCTGAACGACGGCATGGGGGCTTATGTGGCAGGGCAGGTCATCAAGTGTATGAATAAAAAGGGCCTTGTTGTTAAGGATGCCCGGATACTGATTCTGGGGATAACCTTCAAAGAAAACTGTCCGGATATCCGGAATACGAAGGTTGTCGATATTTACCATACGCTGCAGGAATATACGAATAATATCACGGTTTATGATCCGTGGGCCGATGCAAAGGCTGTAGAACATGAATATGGAATAAGCATTGAGAACCAATTGCCTCTGGAGAAATTCGACGCTGTAGTTTTGGCAGTATCCCACGAGGAGTTTATGCGTCTCGATCTGACAAAACTGGCAGCGGCTAACTCGGTTATTTATGATGTGAAAGGGTGTCTGGATCCGGCTGTCATCGACGCTCGATTATAGTTTATCGGAATGAAGAAAGTAATGCTTGTCTTCGGAACGCGTCCGGAGGCTATTAAGATGGCTCCTCTTGTCAAGGAGTTCCAGAAGTATCCCGACGTTTTCAATACGATCGTATGTGTTACCGGGCAGCATCGGGAGATGTTGGATCAGGTGTTGCATATTTTCGATATTCATCCGGATTACGATCTGAATATCATGAAACAGGGACAGGACCTCTATGACATAACCGCCCGTGTGCTGACCGGAATGCGTACGGTCCTGCAAGAGTCGCAGCCGGACCTCGTGCTGGTTCACGGCGATACGACTACGAGCATGGCAGCCGCATTGGCTGCTTTTTATCAGCAGATAGCCGTAGGTCATGTCGAGGCTGGGCTCCGGACATACGACATTTATAGTCCATGGCCGGAGGAGATGAATCGTCAGTTGACGAGCCGCATTGCCTCCTATGATTTCGCTCCGACTGGTTTAAGTCGGCAGAATCTTCTCAAGGAAGGGATTCGTGAGGATCGGATCGTTATTACGGGAAATACGGTCATTGATGCCCTCTATTGGGTGATTAACAAGATTAAGGAGACGCCCTATCTTCGCCGAAAATTAGCCGGTGACTTGGCTGCGGCCGGATATGATACCGGTCGATTGGAAGCCGGCAAGAAGTTGGTGCTCATTACCGGGCACCGGCGTGAGAATTTCGGAGACGGGTTTATCCACATGTGTACGGCCATCCGGGATTTGACGTTGAAATACCCGGATGTGGATTTTGTCTATCCGATGCATTTGAATCCGAATGTCCGGAAGCCTATTCGTGAAATATTCGGCGAAGACCGTTCGGCGCAGCGCAATATTTTCTTCATCGAGCCGGTCGAGTATTTGTGTTTCGTCTGCCTGATGGAGAAATCCACCATTGTACTTACCGATAGCGGAGGTATTCAGGAAGAGGCTCCCAGTCTTGGAAAACCCGTGCTCGTGATGCGGGATACCACTGAACGTCCCGAGGCCCTTTCTGCCGGAACCGTCAAATTGGTGGGTACCGACTACGATAAAATTATGACGGAGGTCTCGTCCCTTCTCGATGATAAGGCGACTTATGACGGGATGAGCAAAGCCGTCAATCCGTATGGGGATGGGCTTGCTTGCCGTCGGATTGTGGACAAATTGAAATCTATGTATGGAATTGACTGAAACGAACCGGAATATAGGCATTGATATGTTGAGAATCGTCGCTTGTGCGTTAGTGATTCTCCATCATACAAAAATCGATAGTTCCAATTCGATTTTCCATCTGTTATATGCGGCATCATTTACGATTAGCAGGTGTGCGGTGCCGCTCTTTTTTATGATTTCCGGTTATTTGCTTCTTCCCCAGTCGGGAGACGCTATGCCGTTTTTGAAAAAACGCTTTGACCGGATCATCGTACCGCTTCTGGTCTGGTTGCTGGTATATAATCTGTTCTTTGTCATTTCCGGTGGCGTAATGAACTGGAAAGATTTCCTTTTCTCGTTTTTCTCGTTGGAAGCGGCTCCCCACCTGTGGTTCCTGTATGCCTTGATAGGTGTTTATCTGCTCATCCCGATTGTGTCGCCTTTCTTACAAAAAGTGACGTTTAGGGGCCTTCTGTTCTATATGCTGATATGGGGAGTAACACTGATTTTCAATAGCAATAATTTTGCCTCTTTCCCTGCTCTGGAATTCGATCATCACGGGTTGGTTTTTACGAATATTTTCTTTGCCATTTTGCCTTTTTATGGGTATTTCGGCTATTTGTTATTGGGCTATATCGTAAAAGTCAAATGGGATTATATCAGCCGGAACCGATGGAAAATATTATCGGTTATTTTATTGGCCGGAGTTGTGTCCAAATTGGCCATACTTTTGTTGTTGAATGACGCAGCTTCGATTGCTTATTTGTCTGTTCCTACCGTTGCATTTACTCTTTTCCTGTTTATAGGAGGGCTTTGCCTGAATTTTTCGAGGGGGGGGGGAAATTTTACTCTGCAATTATGATAATCGCAGATTTGACTTTTGGAATCTATCTGATTCACTTGCTGATATACGATTGGCTGATAAAATATGAGCTGTTTACGGAAAGCCGTATTTTCACTTTCCTGATAACGTTCCTTATATCCGGACTATTTACATATTTATTGAGTAGGTTGCCCTTTAGAAAATATGTTATAGGTTGAGTCGCATGAATTTATGATTGACAGAATACTCTCTTTTTGCATCAGTCGGATTCAAAATATCCGTCATGCTGCCAGGTTGAGAAAACTAAGAAAAAATGCTAAATTATGGGGAGATAGAATTACGATTCTGCCTCATTTTGATATCGGGTATTCGGAAAATCTGATTCTGCATGGATTTACCAGAATCGGACATCATGCATTTATAGACGCTAAGGGTGGCGTGGAATTCGGAACGGGAGTAGTAACGGGGCCCTTTCTGATGATTTATAGTGAGAATCATATTTACGATCAGTCGGAGACAATCCCGTTTTCTAATGAGGTGGAATTAAAGAAAGTCTCGATTGGAAATAATTGTTGGATAGGTGCCCGCGTGTTTATTCTTCCCGGTGTTTCTCTTGGCGAAGGGTGTGTGGTTGCCGGGGGCTCTGTTGTTACGAAATCGTTTCCGAGCCTTTCCGTAATCGGAGGAAATCCCGCCCGGTTAATCAAGAAAAGAGATGAATCGGCATATGCTCGGATGACGGCTTTGTCGAGTTATTCTTCTGATATATGAATTTTGTAAAGGCCAATATTCTTAATTTTGCTCTGACTGCGGCGGTCTATGTCGTGAACCTATTGGTAAGTATTGCAATAGCGCGGATATTAGGGCCTGAGGAGACCGGACATTTTCAGATATTTGTCTCGACACAAACGATATTGGTCACATTCTTTTCCTTGGGATTGGGACAGGCCAGTATTTATTTTCATAATGCCAAAAAGATACCGATCGACGATATTATTTCGACCACATTGAAGGTCGAGGCTTTGGTGAGTCTGGCGATAATCGGGTCCATCTGTGGATTGGTTTATTTTAATACGGATTATTTCGGCGTAATTTCCGCAGGGGCACTGATCTGGTATTCCTTGGGCAGTTCGGCCCTGTTGTTCACTACGGCCATGCGTCCGTTGCTGTTGGCTCATATGCAGGTGGGTAAGAACGGGATGGTGCAAATCGTAGCTTCGCTGGGCGTTCTGTTCCTGATAGGTATTTGCTATTGGATGGGAAATAGCATTGAGGTGGGTACGCTGCTCATAATTTATGGAGTTGCGAGTATTGCCTCGGCGGCACTTCTGTTTAAATATTTTTCCCGGGATTTCCATCTGAAGAGAAAAATAAATTTTCCTTTATTCAAATCGATCGCAAAGCTTGGAACACTGATGTCCGGCAATATCATGGCCCAGACCCTTGTATCCAATGCTCCGTTATATGCATTGAGCTGGATGCTTGTGTCCGGGTTTCAGGATGTGGGCTATTTCTCAAGATGCATTTCCATCTGCATGATCGCTACATTTATTAATAATGCGATCGGGCCTTTATTGTATGCAAAACTGACGGGCTGTTCGGAGGAAGAGAAGAGGCAGCAAACAAAATTGGCGGCGTCTTTTTTTTTGATATTCAACTGTGTCATGATTTTGGTTCTGGAAATCGCTGCCGGGTGGATCATCCGGATATTGTACGGGGCCGAGTTCATGCCGGCTGTCCCGATGTTGCGGGTCATGTTGCTGACGCTGTTGTTCAGCGGAGCAAAGGAGGTGTCGATAAACCTGATTGCATCCGTCGGGCATCCTGTGAAGATTTTGTATAACCTGATAATCAATTTTGTTGTCGTAGCGATCCTTCTGTTCTTCCTGATACGGGAATTCGGATCGATAGGGGCCGTTTGGGCTGTAGTGATTACCACGGCGGTGACTTCCATGCTGCTGATCCGGGAGTCTGCAAAATTGCTGAATATGCGGTATAGTGATTTTTTCTGTATAAACAGGCGGCAGCTCGGTGAGTGCCTGCGAGTGATAAAGGATGGTATAAAATGAATATAGGAATCGTAACGGTTTGGTTTGAACGCGGCGCAGCCTACGTCTCTCGTCAGTTCGAGGAGATACTTGCTGAAAAGCATCGTGTTTTCATTTATGCGAGGGGAGGGGAGATGTATGCGAAGGGCGATCCGAACTGGGATCATGCGAATGTGACGTGGGGGAAAAGAATAAATTCCCCTTTTGTCGGTACGGTTATCCATAAAAAGGACTTCATGCGATGGATAGCCCGGAATAATATTGAGGCCGTTTTGTTTAATGAACAGCATTGGTTCCAACCTATCCTGTGGTGCAAGGAGATGGGTATCAAAACCATTGCATACATCGATTATTATAATGAGCGGACCATCCCCCTGTTCGATGCCTATGATGCGCTGATCTGCAATACGAAAAGGCATTCCCAAGCATTTGAAAAGCATCCGAATGCATTTTATATCCCATGGGGAACTGATACGGAACTGTTTGTGCCCCGGAATACGGAGTTAGTGAATAAGTATGTCGTGACATTTTTTCACTCGGCGGGCATGAACGGGGTAAGAAAGGGAACAGACCTTTTCATCCGGGCCTTATCGTTGGTGAGAACGGACCATAGAACGATCATTCACACCCAAACGGATTTGAAAGCCCAATTCCCCGATTTGAGCGACACGATCGAGGAATTGGAAAATTCCGGCAAACTCACGGTAATAACCCAGACATGCACAGCGCCGGGACTGTATCATCTGGGTGACGTATATGTTTATCCATCCCGCTTGGAAGGGATCGGGTTGACGATTGCGGAGTCCATATCCTGCGGCTTGGCGTGTGTCGTTACGGATAATCCTCCGATGAATGAATTTGTCGACGGATCGATTGGCGATACGATTCCCGTGAAACGGTTTTATAGCCGGCAGGACGGTTACTACTGGCCCCAATGCGATTGCGACGTTACGGAATTGGCGGAACTATTGGAAAAATATGCTTCAGACAAACAACTGGTGCTTACCCAGAAAAAGGCCGCCCGTCAGTATGCGCTGGAGCATCTTTCCTATAAAAAGAATTTCAGGAAGCTATTCGACCTGTTCGATACGATACAATATGCCGCCGCATCCGAATCTCTTGAACGACAGATAAACAGTTTCGATTCTTATGGTTTGAAAAGATTGCAGAAATATTATCTGAGATACGGCTTGTACAAGTTGAGGCGATCATGAAGACGATAGCACACATTGTTTGCGGCCAAACGAAAGTAGGTGCCATTTCTTCCGTCAAAAGAATAATTCGAAACTATTCATTTGACGATACGAAGTTGATTTTGATCTCGTATGGTGCTCCCGCTACGGTTCCCGGATATCCGCATCCGGAGGATGTCTATTTCCTGAATCTGAAAAATACGGAGTATTATGAAAAGTATTTTGCCCAAAAGTGGAATCTTGTTTACCTGTTCCTGACCGTATTTTCGTTTTTTACCGATATTTTTAAATTGTCGGCCTTTTGCAGAAAGCAGAATGTGTCCATCATCCATGTACACCATTATATCGACGCATTTCATTACTGTATATTGAGCTTGTTCGGATTTAAATTCGTGACACATATCCGCGGCGTATTGAATCGCAAACTTTTTTTAGGGATACCGTTTGTTTTGTATCGTTTTTTTATTTACCGGTTTTCAGATGCAGTCGTCGGAATATCGAAAGCCTCGCTGAGCGTGCTGGGAAAAGAAAACAATCCCAAAAATGTAATTATTTACAATGGGTTGGAGGGGAAAGGAGCATCTCCAAACGAAGAGTTGCAAAAAGAGGTGGAGGGTTCATTCGTGGTGGCTTCCGTGATTCGTTTCAAGAAGGGAAAAGGTATCTTCTTCCTAGCGGAAACCGTTGTCGAATTTTTCAGAAAACATCCGTCCGAGAATCTGAAATTCCTGTTGATAGCCCCGATCCAGAACGATGAAGAGAAGGTTTGCCGCAATCAATTCCTGCAAATACTGAAAGACCACGGAGTCTATGATCGTTTCCTGTATTTCGATTATTTCCCGGATTATACCTATTTCATGCCCTATATAGATCTGCTTTTTCATCCGACATTGGAGCGCGAAGGTTTTGGAAACGTCGTGTTGGAAGCGAACTGGTTCGGGAAGCCGGTCGTAAGTACGCCATGTCTGGGGGTCAACGACATAATAGAGCAGAGGGTATCCGGATATATTTTGTCCTCGACGGATGTACAGGAGGCTGTGGATTGCATATATAGGGTTTATGCGGATAAAGATTTATATGCCTCGTTGTCTGATCGGTCTTATGCAATCGCACATTTACCCAAGTTCAGCATAGCGGAGAGCATGCGCTCGTTGCATACACTCTATACTTCGATTTGACAGGATGGAAAACGCCGTTACCCTATCTTATCTGGTCATGTTCTTTCTGGGATTGTCATCCCGGAAATACCTTGCGTTATTCCTGCCCGTATTCTCATTCTGTTTCCCCGTTGGGTTGGAATCTCTGAATTATGGAGAGGTCGGGCTATATGTTATCTTCATCCTGCTTGCATTCGTTATTTTTTCCGTTTTTAAACGCAGGGGGCCCGAATTGAAGTTTGCAGGGGTATGGCGCCGCTCTACGGTTCAATATTTCTTAATCATCGGCTTGTTTTCATTGCTGTTGAGCGTCCTTTTTGCGCCTCATACGGTGGTTTCTGCGGGAAAGGACGGTGTTTTGTGGGTTCTATACCTGATGGTATTTCTGCTCTATTCGGATTTATGCGGCTCGGCAGAGGACCGGGAGTATGTCATAGGGGGATTTATGCTTGCAGCTACGCTTCAATCGATTGTGACGATCGGATTGTTGCGCGATTTCAATACCTTCTATATGTTCTACGATGGGAAGGACCTGAACGAAATGGCAGGGGAGTACTGGAGAGGGTCCGGCACTTTTAAAGGCCCTTGGGATCTGGGAGGGTATCTGGCCTTGAGTATTGTAATGTTTATGATGACTTTTGATGTTACCCGCAAAAAGATTGTCCGCTTGTTGCTATATGGAGTCATCGGAGTATGCTTGTATGCCCTTGCGCTCACTTTATCCCGGGCAAGTTGGCTCATGTTGCTTGCTGCAGTGATCTACATTCTGTATTTTTACAAAAAGAAGGTCTTTTCCATCGTTGTACCCTTACTCCTTTTGGTGATTATTTTTGCATCGGCCATCGATTTCAATGGAATTGCGGATCAGGTAAGTCATCGAATAATCTACTCCTATCAGAATCAGGAAACCGGCGGTATCGATAATTCGACGTTGGCGAGATTGGATATCTGGGATAAGATAATCCATAATTACAACGTCGTCTATTTCTTGACGGGTTATGGTATTAAGCATGCGTTTTTGGTATTCGGGTCTACTTCCCACAATACCTATCTCTCCCTTTTGATATATGGCGGCTTGATCGCCGTTTCGTTTGTCGTTTATTGGATTCGGAAATTGATATGGATATCCAAAAAGTTACCCCGGCAAAGCCGGATATTTATTCGGGCGTTGTTGATAAGCGCCATGTTGTATGGATTGACAGCGGATATTCTCTACAATCTCAAAGTCATCGTGACGATGATGATATACATTGCATTTATTATCTCGTACGGAGAGCGTGAGACCGTTAATCTCCGGAATAACGATTAGCATCTAATTCAGACACCCTATAAAGCGTTCGCTTGTGAAATTGTTGTCCCTATTGTTGTACTACCTGCTGTTACGCTATCTGCCGGCCTCGGATAACGGATTTGGATTATCGGTCGTATTTCGGAAATGCCGGTCCGTTGTCGGGCGCTTTGTTTTTGACAGTTGCGGCAAAAATGTCAATATTGAACGATGTGCCGATTTCGGGACCGGAAGCGGTATCCGCATCGGGAACAATTCGGGTTTGGGCATCCGGTGTAAAGTGAGAGGCCCTCTTGTTATCGGAGACGATGTGATGATGGGACCCGATGTATTGATCTTCACATCCAATCACGAAACCGAACGGACGGATATTCCGATGCGTTTGCAGGGAAACGGTGTAGCCAAACCGGTGATGATTGGCTCGGATGTATGGATCGGAGCCCGGGTGATTATATTGCCCGGTGTCACTATTGGCGAAGGGGTTGTTATCGGAGCCGGGGCCGTGGTCACCAAAGATATTCCCGGCTATGCTGTCGTGGGCGGTGTGCCGGCGAAAATAGTCGGTTACAGGAAATAAGTCGTAATGAAACAGAATGTTGTTTTAGTCGGGGCTTTGGATTTTCCCCATATACCCCGGGCAGGGGATACTGTCAAGAATCGGTATTTGTTGGAGTTTTTCAAGGCGAAATTTCGCCGTGTCGGATATATCGATACGATGAAATGGAGGCGTAATCCGGTTGTAATATTGAAAATACTGTATATGCTCTTTTTTCGGAATGTGGAGCATGTGGTCGTCTCGACATCCAATGCAACGGCATACAGGCTGATATCGTTTATAAGCCGGTTTAGATTTGGTAAAGATTTCTACTATTTTATGATCGGCGGAAATATGCCTTTGCTCATAAAAAATGGAACCTATGAGGCAGCACCTTTCAGGTGCCTGAAGAAAATCGTGGTGGAAGCCGATGGAGTTGCACGGTTCTGGTCCGAGGTGGGTTTTGACAATGTGATCCGGGCTTATAATTTCAAACCGTTCAGTTATATCCCTGTCGAACCGGTTGAACGCATAGGAAAGGTAAAGTTTATTTTTCTGTCCCGTTTGACGGAGCGGAAAGGGATATTCCATATTATGGAAAGCGCCCACCGGCTCAATGAAGCCGGGTTTGCCGATGCCTTTGAGGTGGATTTCTATGGGACGATTCAGGATGACATTCGGTCACGCTTCTTAAATGAAGTCGAACAGTTGCCGAACGTCTCCTACAAGGGCTTTCTGAACCTGAAAGAGGAAGCGAACTATTCGATACTTTCGGGGTATGATGCGATGTTGTTTCCGACCATGTATGAAACGGAAGGATTTCCCGGGGTTATCGCGGATGCTGCCATTGCCGGCCTGCCCGTTATTGCGGCCGATTGGAATTATGCCGAAGAACTGATTGGCGACGGCGTTTGCGGATACCTGTTCCCGACGGGAGACCGGGAGGCGCTGCAAGAAAAGATGCAGTATGTCATAGAGCACCGGGTGGATGTTGCGCAGTTGCGGGTGCATTGTCTCGAAAAGGCCCAGTGTTATAATATAAAGAATGTTCTTACCGATGATTTGTTGAATCGTCTGGAAATGAAATAATATGCTTAGAATAGCTGGTGACATCAATTTTACGGACGGCTTTTTCGATACGGGCTTTGGCACAGGCTCTTCTATAAAAAAAAAGGCCGATCCATTTGGAAACCTGCGCAGAGCGAAGGACGATTTTTGGATTGGTAATCTCGAGTGTGTCTGTGCCTCTCATTCCGACAAAACGGGGCTTCACGGGAAACAGTTTATCATAGCGCCGCAGAGCCTTTCCCATATTCGTCATTTCGACTTGTATGGAGTGGCCAATAACCATGTAATGCAGCATGGAGGGGAGGCTTATCGTGAAATGCTCGGCTATTTGCAGGGTGCAGGCGTCGGATATGTTGGAAGTCTGGATCGGAAGCATTTTGTATTCGAACATCAGGGGAAGCAGGTTGGGATACTGGCTTTTAGCCAGCGGCCGGACCATTTTTCGGCAACTCCCTTGTATTGGTCGCTGCCGGAATACAGGGATGTTCAAGCGGAGATCGAGTCGTTGTCGGGTTGTGATTTCCGGATCGCATATGTACATTGGGGCAATGAGTTTATCGATCGTCCGTATCGGGACCAGATACAATTCGCCCATTGGATGGTAGATTGTGGAATCGACCTGGTGGTCGGGATGCATCCGCATGTCCTGCAAGGATATGAAGTCTATAACGAAAAGCATATTTTTTACTCTTTGGGGAATTTCGTATTCCATATGCCTTGGGAGCCTACGAAGTATGCTGCGATAATCAATGTGGACTTGGCACATGGGAATCAGATTACATATGACTATGTAAGAATAGGAACTGATTATTTCCCGGCCTATACGGATACGGTCCCTTGGGCATACCGGTTTGAAACGTTGAACGGACGGATACCTCATGATGATGAAAACGAGGTGTATTATGCCCGCCTTTTTGTGAAAATGAAGTCCTACCGAAGGGCAAATAGCCTGCATTTGGTCCGCAATATTTTCAGATTCAGGTTGAGCGACCTGTTGGGTATAGCGGGAGATTTTCTGAAACGCAGGCTAAAGAGATAAATGATTCATGTTCCATAAATTGATTTATCTGGCGGGAGTGAAGCGCCGGAACCCGTCCTTACTGCCTTATTTTGAGTTCCTGAAAAAGACGGACCGGTGGGGTATTGACAAACTGAAGTCTTATCAGTTTGAAAAATGTCGGGAGTTCCTCGTTTTCGCCGGAAAATACTCTCCCTTTTATCAGGAGCATTTTGCCAAGGCTGGATTCGTTCCTGAAAAAATGGAGTCGTTGGATGATCTGGACCAGATACCGCCGATCGATAAGAATGTTTTATTGGAGTACGGTGACCGGATACAGACGAAATACGGTTTCCGACGATTGTTGTTTTCCGAAACGTCCGGCACCTCGGGACAGGTGCTTCGGTTTTACCGGAATGAAGAATGGGACTCTCATAATCGTGCTGCGATGTTTCGCGGGTATAGTTGGTATGGAGTCGATCCGTGGCAGAGAAACGGTTATTTCTGGGGATATGATACCGATGAACGGCAGCACTGGAAGACCGCTTTTCTGGATGCGTTGCAAAACCGGTTCCGGCTTTTCTCATATGATCCTGTCCATATACGGCAGTTCGTTGAAAAACTGAAGAATGCGGAGTTCCTGACCGGCTATTCCTCGATGATTTATGAAGTCGCCAAGATTATTAATCGGTTGGATATCGGGGCGGAATTCAACCTGAAGATGATCAAAGGAACCTCGGAAAAAATATATGATTCGTATCAGGATGAGGTCCGGAGAGCTTTTGGTCGGAAGATCGTTAGCGAATATGGCTCGGCAGAGTCTGGACTGATCGCCTTTGAGTGTCCTGAAGGCGGACATATGCATATCAACATGGAGAATGTGGTGGTTGAAGAGGAGAATGGGGAGATAATCGTCACGAATTTACTGTCCCGGTCTTTTCCCGTCATCCGTTATCGTTTGGGCGATTCCGTGAAGTTGGCTCCGTCGGATTTCAAATGCATTTGCGGCAGGGAGCATCCTGTCGTACTGGATGTTTTGGGGCGCGTCGGGAAGAACATCGTTGGGAATGAAGCCATCTATCCAAGTCTGACATTTTATTATGTCTTTAAGAATCTGGTGAAGAATAGAGGTGTTTCGTTGAACTATCAGGCCGTGCAGCACGAGAAAGGGAAAATCCTTTTGAAAATCGAACAGTGCGAGGACGGGCATTTGCCGGCCCTGAAGGCGGAACTGGAGAAATATTTCCGTCATGATATCGAGTTTGAGATCAGATGGGGCGAGCAGCTTCATACGATGGATGGGAAATTGAAGGATTTTGTCACGACGTTGAATTAGGTTGTTCCAAGCTGTAATAAGATGCTTTCCATTATTTGTCCGATCTATAACGAAGAAAAATATATCGCCGGCTGCATAGACTCGATCTTGAAACAAGATTATCCGAGGAATGACTGGGAGGTGCTTTTCGTCGATGGCATGAGTACCGACCGGACCCGTGAAATCGTGCAGGATTATTGTCGTTGCTATGATTTTATCCGGCTGATAGACAATCCGCAGAAAATAGTCCCCCATGCCATGAACAAGGGGATTGCAGCTGCGAAAGGAGATGTTATCATTCGTTTGGATGCCCATGCGCTTTATAAAGACGATTATTGTTCCATATTGGCCAAGCAGTTGGAGGCGTTGGGGGCGGACAATGTCGGAGCCGTATGCAAAACCGATGTCCTGAATAGAACGCCGAAGACTTTGGCCATCCGGGAGGTTTTGAGCAATAAATTTGGGGTTGGTAATTCGGTTTTCCGGGTCGGCGCAGACCGGGCGATGGAGGTCGATACCGTTCCATTCGGCTGCTGGCGGCGCGACGTATTCGATAAACATGGTCTGTTCGATGTCCGGCTGGTGAGAAATCAGGATATCGAACTCAATAAAAGGATCCTGCGCGGAGGTGGAAAAATCTATATCGTGCCGGACACATATTGTGTCTATCTGGCCCGTGAAACTTTTAAGGCGTTGGCTTTGAATTGTTTCCAGAATGGAAAATGGAATGTCCTGACAGTGCACTACACGAAGCAGTTCGATTCGCTTTCGCTGAGGCATTTTGTGCCTATGTTGTTCGTGTGCTCGCTGATCGTACCCCTATTTGTCGGCATGTTCTATTCTCAGGCGATGTATGTGTCGTTAGCCTCCATGCTGATGTATCTGTTTTCGTTGATGCTGATATGCGGCAGGCTGTCTTATGCAAAAAAACTCAATATCTTTTATCTGTTGAGTAGTTTTTTAGTTCTCCATTTTTCCTATGGATGCGGTTCGATCGCGGGGCTGTGGAGTGTTTTGTGGGAGAAATCAAATAAATGATGAAATTTCTTTTCGACCGGATCTCCTCGTTATTCGGATTGTTGGTCCTATCTCCGGTATTGCTTGTTGTGGCGGCTCTTATCAAGATACGGATGCCGGGAGGTCCTGTCATTTTTAAGCAACAGCGGGTCGGGCGGAACGGTAAACTTTTTACGATGTATAAATTCCGGTCGATGACCGTAAACCATTCGGGATCGTCGGTTTCCGTTGCCGGGGAGAGTCGTATCACACCGCTGGGAGCGAAGCTGAGAAAGTACAAACTCGATGAACTCCCCGAATTATGGAATGTTCTCAAAGGCGATATGAGCCTCGTAGGTCCGGGTCCCGACGTCCCGGGTTATGCCGACAGGTTGCAGGGCGAAGACCGGCTGGTCCTGAAACTCCGTCCCGGGATCACAGGTCCGGCCTCCCTGAAATACGCCAACGAGGAGGAGATATTGGCGCAGGTCGCCGATCCCCGGCGATACAACGACGAGGTGATCTTTCCCGACAAGGTCCGGATCAACCTCGATTATTATTACAACCGGACCTTCTGCGGAGATATCCGGTTGATCTTCCAAACGATTTTCCGTTCCTACGAATTGGCGGAGATACAATCATAAATCGATCAATTATGCGCGAAAGAATTTACCTCTCGCTGGCGCAGATGGGCGGCGGAGAGCAGGCGTTTATCAAGGAGGCTTTCGATACCAACTGGGTGGTGCCCCTTGGACCCAATGTCGATGCCTTCGAAAAAGATCTGGAGGCTTTTGTCGGCGAGGACCGGCATGTCGTGGCGCTCGCGTCCGGAACGGCGGCAATTCACTTGGGATTACTGCAACTCGGCGTAAGTCCGGGTGACGAGGTGGTCTGTCAGTCATTTACCTTTGCGGCGTCAGCCAATCCCGTTGCCTATCTCGGTGCGAAGCCGGTTTATGTCGACAGTGAGGCGGATACATGGAATATGTCGCCCCGGTTTCTCGAGGAAGCCATCCTTGACCGCAAGGCCAAAACCGGGAAATACCCCAAGGCGATCGTGCCGGTGCATCTGTATGGAATGCCGGCCAAACTGGATGAAATATGCGCCGTTGCTGCCAAATACGGCATTCCGATCATGGAAGATGCCGCCGAGGCCATCGGTTCCGAATATAAAGGCCGGAAATGCGGCACATTCGGCGAGTTCGGAGCCTTGTCGTTCAACGGCAACAAGATGATCACCACCTCCGGAGGCGGTGCGCTGATCTGCCGGACCGGGGAAGAGGCCCGGCGCACGATGTTTTACGCGACGCAGGCCCGGGAGAACCGTCCCTATTATTACCACGAACACATCGGGTACAATTACCGCATGTCGAACATCTGTGCGGGCATCGGCCGTGGACAGATGCAGGTGCTTGCCGGGCATGTCGCCCGGAGACGGACGATTCATGCCCTGTACACCGAACTGTTGGCGGACGTGAAAGGCGTCGGGGTGATGCAGAACCCGGCGGCGGAGTTCGATTCGAATTTCTGGCTCACTTGTATTACGGTCGATCCGGCTGTTTGCGGGGTGACGGCCGATGATATTCGGATTCGTCTCGAGGCTGAGAACATCGAATCGCGCCTTTTGTGGCGTCCGATGCACATGCAGCCGGTCTATGCGGATTGTCCGTTCTATGGTGACGGTACGGCTGAGGCGATTTTCAACAAGGGTTTGTGCCTCCCCTCGGGTTCGTCGCTCACGGACGAACAGATCCGGGCGGTTGCCGGTGTGATAAAAAGCAGTGTTAGCCGTTAGTTCGTGGCACACCGCTTGCAGCCATAAACCGCAATCCTGAAGGGTTGCGGTTTTTGTTTTCGGATGTAATTTATTCAAATATGGAAGATTTGCCGTAATAAGTTTGAATATATTAAAAATTTTTACTATATTGTTCCCGCAAAATGCAATCCGGGAGTGACGATCCGGTGTGAATGCACAATTTTGCGCCTATCTCAAACGCCTTAAATAAAAAATGCTTATGAAGCAAAAGAAAATGCTTGCACTGACCCTTTCCCAGCTCGGACTGCTCTATCGCCATGAGTTACCCGACCTTGCGGCCCTCGCCGACGCCAGCAGCGACGGTGCGGAGTTCCGCAGGCGCCTCGGGGAGTTCGTGGACCGGCATGCCGCTGCGGAGAGCGAAGCTGCGGAGCAGATTCGACTGTTGATCGGTTACGACGGACAAGAAGTCCACGAATTATCCACGGACTGTCAGTTGGAAGTACAGACCCTGACGCTGTTGTGGCAGTTCCTTACCGGACGGCTCGCAAATTCCGAGATGCCTTCCGACCTGTTTGTCGATCTGTTCCATCTGTTCCGCCTGCTCGACGGGGCGGAAATCCCGCTGCCCTCGCCGCAGCGCGTGCGCAGCCGCACCGAACGCTGGCTTTCGGGGCAGGACGAGGAGGTGCGGGCGATCCGCGCCGACAACCGTGAACGGATGCTGCACCTGCTGGTGCAGAAGATCGAGAACCGCAAGTCGAAAACCCCGTCGCGCTATCTGTTCGCCGAGGGGATGACTTACGACGAAAAATACCGGCAGGTGGCCGAGTGGTGGGGCGATTTCCGCTTTCAGTTGGCCATGGCCGTGAAAAGCCCTTCGGAGCTGAACCGCTTTTTGGCCGGGTCGCTGTCGTCGGAGACGATGTACCTGCTTTCGAAGGCCCGCAAGAAGGGGATGCCCTTCTTCGCCACGCCCTATTACCTTTCGCTGCTCGATGTCACGGGCGACGGTTACGACGATGCCGCCATCCGCAGTTACATCCTCTATTCGCCGCAACTGGTCGAGACCTACGGGCAGATCCGCGCTTGGGAGCGCGAGGATGTCGTCGAGGCGGGCAAACCCAATGCCGCCGGGTGGTTGCTGCCCGACGGACACAACATCCACCGCCGCTATCCGGAGGTGGCGATCCTGATCCCCGACACGATGGGCCGCGCCTGCGGCGGACTGTGCGCGTCGTGTCAGCGGATGTACGATTTCCAGAGCGAACGTCTCAATTTCGAATTCGAGGCGCTGCGTCCCAAAGAGTCGTGGGACCACAAACTGCGCCGGCTGATGAATTATTTCGAGGAGGATACCCAATTGCGCGACATCCTCATCACGGGCGGCGACGCACTGATGAGCCAGAACAAAACCCTGCGAAATATCCTCGAGGCGGTCTACCGCATGGCCAACCGCAAGCGCCGGGCCAATGCATGGCGTCCCGAGGGCGAAAAATATGCCGAACTGCAGCGCGTGCGTCTCGGTTCGCGCCTGCCTGCCTACCTGCCGATGCGCGTAAATGACGAGCTGGTGGAGATCCTGCGCGAATTCCGCGAGAAGGCCTCGGCCGTCGGCGTGAAGCAGTTCATCATCCAGACCCATTTCCAGACGCCGCTCGAAGTGACGCCCGAGGCCGAGGAGGCCATCCGGAAGATTCTTTCGGCGGGGTGGCTCATCACCAACCAGTTGGTCTATACCGTGGCCGCTTCGCGCCGCGGGCATACCACACGGCTGCGGCAGGTGCTCAATTCGCTGGGAGTGGTGTGCTATTACACCTTCTCGGTCAAAGGCTTCGAGGAGAACCGCGCGGTCTTCACGCCCAACAGCCGCTCGATGCAGGAGCAGATGGAGGAGAAGATTTACGGACACCTCACTGCGGAGCAGGCTTCGGAACTCGATGCGCTGCTGGCCGACGGGCGCGATACGGCGGCCAAGCTTCGGCGTTTCATGCGCAAATACCGCCTGCCGTTTCTCGCTACGGACCGCAGTGTGCTGAACCTCCCGGCCATCGGCAAGAGCATGACCTTCCGGCTGGTGGGCCTTACGCCCGAGGGGCGCCGCATTCTGCGTTTCGATCACGACCGCACACGCCGCCACAGCCCTATAATCGACCGCATGGGCGAAATCTTCATCGTCGAGAACAAGTCGGTGGCCGCCTATCTGCGCCAGCTCGGCAAAATGGGCGAGGACCCCGAAGATTACGCTTCGATCTGGGCCTATACCCGGGGTGAGACGGAACCCCGTTTCGGACTCTATGAATATCCCGGTTTCGGGTTCGGCGTGACCGACCGGGTGAGCAATCTGGAGCTGGAGCAGACACAATAATCGGCCTCTTTTTTGCGTTTATATATAATTACCAATAGGAATGCAATTATGAAAAAGACGATTCACAGAGCCGGGACCCGCGGGTATGCCGATCACGGCTGGCTCCAGACACACCATACCTTCAGTTTTGCCGGATATTACGATCCCACACGCGTCCATTTCGGCGCCCTGAGGGTGCTGAACGACGACACGGTAGCCCCGGGCGAGGGATTCGGGACGCACCCCCACGACAACATGGAGATCGTTTCGATCGTGCTTTCGGGCGCTCTGAAGCACGGCGACAGCATGGGACACATGAAGATTCTCGAGCCGGGCGACATTCAGGTGATGAGCGCCGGAACGGGCATCACGCACAGCGAGATGAACGCCAGCCGCGAGGAGCCGGCGAAGTTCCTGCAAATCTGGGTGCTTACCGACGCCGACAACCATACGCCCCGTTACAACCAGATCGAACTGCTGCCCGGCAAGCGCAATGAACTGCGGCTGATCGTAGGCCCTGAGAGCCACGGCAGCGAGCATGTGGGGTGGATTCACCAGAAGGCGTGGTTCTATACGCTGGGCCTCGACGCCGGGCATGAGACCGAGTACCGGATGAACCTCCACGGCAACGGAGCCTACGTCTTCGTGGTCGAAGGCCGGGTCGAGGTGGCCGGCGAGGAGCTCGGGCCCCGCGACGGCATGGGCATCGAGGATGCGGACGATTTTCGGATCAAGGCTTCCGAGGACGCCAAGGTGCTGATTATCGAGGTTCCGATGGAGGTCTGAGAAAACCCGTTACAAGCAAAGCCGCCGGAGTGCAGACTCCGGCGGCTTTTTGGTATTTTAGAACTCCGAGGTGAAGTGGAAGCGGATGTCCTTGAAATTCTCCTGCGCGAGGGCGAGCCCGTAGCTCGTGTCGGCGAGGAATACGTCGCGGCCGTGCTTGTCGACAGCCATGTTGGTGTGCTTGCGGCGTTTGAAGTCGGCCAGTTGCGCGGCGTTGTCGCTGTCGATCCAGCAGGCTTTGTAGATCGAGATCGGCTCCCAGCGGCATGCGGCGTTGTACTCGTGTTCCAGACGGTACTGGATCACCTCGAACTGCAGCGCACCCACCGTGCCGATGATCTTGCGGCCGTTGAGGGCGCTTGTGAACAACTGCGCCACGCCCTCGTCCATCAATTGGTCGACGCCCTTGGCCAACTGTTTGAACTTCAGTGGGTCGGCATTTTCGATGTAGCGGAACTGTTCGGGCGCGAAGGAGGGGATGCCCGTGAACTTGAGCTTTTCGCCCTCGGTGAAGGTGTCGCCGATCTTGAAGTTGCCCGTGTCGTGCAGGCCCACGATGTCGCCCGGGTAGGCGAGGTCGATCACCGACTTCTTTTCGGCCATGAAGGCCGTGGGCGACGAGAATTTCATCTGCTTGCCGCTGCGGACGTGCAGGTAGTTTTTGTTGCGTTCGAACGTGCCGGAACAGATCTTCAGAAAGGCGATGCGGTCGCGGTGGTTGGGGTCCATGTTGGCGTGGATCTTGAAGACGAAGCCCGTCATCTTCGGCTCCGACGGCTCCACGGTGCGCGTCTCGGTCGGTGCCGGACGGGGCGAGGGGGCGATCCGGACGAAGCACTCCAGCAGCTCGCGCACGCCGAAGTTGTTGACTGCCGATCCGAAGAAGACCGGTGCCAGTTCGCCCCGCAGGTAGGCGTCGCGCTCGAACGGGTCGTAGACGCCCTCCACCAGCTCGACGTCCGAGCGCAGCTGTGCGGCGAATTGCTCCCCGATCTGCGCGTCGAGCGCATCGGAGGCCAGATCGGCGATCTCGGCCGTCGAGGCCGAGGCCGTGAGCTTCTCGTCGGAGGTGAAGAGCGAAAGGTTCTTTTCGTAGAGGTTGTAGACGCCTTTGAACGTCGGGCCGTTCGAGATCGGGAAGGCCAGCGGCCGCACGCGGATGCGCAGCTCGCGCTCGACTTCGTCCAACAGGTCGAACGGGTCTTTCGAGGGGCGGTCGAGCTTGTTGATGAAGACGATCACGGGCGTCGAACGCATCCGGCAGACCTCCATCAGCTTGCGTGTCTGCGACTCCACGCCCTTGGCACCGTCGATGACGATGATTACCGAGTCGACGGCCGTCAGCGTGCGGTAGGTGTCTTCGGCGAAATCTTCGTGGCCCGGGGTGTCGAGGATGTTGATTTTGTCGCCTTTGTATTCGAAGCCCATCACGGACGTGGCGACCGAGATGCCGCGCTGGCGCTCGATCTCCATGAAGTCCGAGGTGGCTCCCTTCTTGATTTTGTTGCTTTTCACGGCTCCGGCGACATGGATGGCGCCGCCGAAGAGGAGCAGTTTCTCCGTGAGCGTGGTTTTGCCCGCATCGGGGTGGGCGATGACGGCGAACGTGCGCCGGCGTGCGATTTCTTCCTGTAAGGTCATTGAATCTGAATCTGTCGTGTCGTTTGTTTATGCGGTCGGCCGCGGGGCCGGCGCGATTCCGGAGGCGTGCGGGGCTCTGCGTCGTGCGGGGCAGGGGCAGTTGCCCGTGTGTCGCTCCGCAGGAGTATGCCGGCGGGCGTTTCTTCCGTATCTTCGGTCCGTGCCGGATCGGATCGTCCGCGGCGGTACCCTCCCTCAGTGGGCTCGTAGGGGGTCGGGCCTTGCGTCTGTACCGGATGCCGTGCCGGCGGCGGCATCCGGTTCGGGAGCGTCGCTCTGCGGATAGTCCGTATTGAAGTGGCAGCCGACCGATTCCTTCAGTTCGCGGCCCTGCTTGATGACGAGGTAGGCTACGGCGATCATGTTGCGCAGTTCGCACAGCTCGCGGTTGGGTTTGGTCTTGTTGTAGAGCTCTTCGGTCTCCTCGTAGAGGATTTCGAGCCTCCGCATGGCCCGTTTGAGCGAAAGGTTCGAGCGGACGATGCCTACGTAGTTGGTCATGATCTGCTGCATCTCGCGCTTCGACTGGATGATCATCAGCATCTCCTCCGTGTGCTGCGTCCCCTCGAAATCCCAATCGGGAATGCCCTCCTGAAACTCCGTTCGGCCGATCAGTCCCGCCGTATGGCGTGCGGCACGGTCGGCGTAGACGACCGCTTCGATCAGCGAGTTGGATGCGAGCCGGTTGGCCCCGTGCAACCCCGTGCAGGAGGTCTCGCCCAGCGCATAGAGCCGCCGGATCGAGGTCTGTCCGTTGCCGTCGACCTTCACGCCGCCGCAGCTGTAATGGGCGGCAGGCGTAACGGGAATCCACTGCCGGGTGATGTCGATGCCGATCGAGAGGCATTTCTCGTAAATGTTGGGAAAGTGGCTGCGGACGGCGTCGGGTGCCTTGTGCGTAACGTCGAGGTAGACGAAATCCTCGCCCCGCTTGGTCATTTCGGTGTAGATCGCACGAGCCGTAACGTCGCGCGGCGCCAGCGACTTCATCGGGTGGTAGCGGTCCATGAACTCCTCGCCGTTCTGCAGCCGCAGGATGGCTCCGAAACCGCGCATGGCCTCCGTGATGAGGAAGTTGGGTTTCTCGCCCGGATGATAGAGCGACGTGGGGTGGAACTGGATGAACTGCATGTTCTCGGTGATGGCTTTGGCGCGGTGGCACATCGCCACGCCGTCGCCCGTGGCCACCACGGGATTGGTCGTCGAGGAGTAGATGTTGCCGCAGCCGCCCGTGGCGACGACGGTGAACTTGGCGAGCATGGTCTCGATCTCGTTGGTGCCGAGATTCAGCACGTAGGCACCGAAGCACGTCAGACCGCGCGTATGGCGCGTTACGAATTCGCCGAGGTGGTGCTGCGTCAAGAGGTCGATGGCGAAGCGGTGTTCGAGGACCGTGATGTTCGGATGTTCGCGCACGGAGCGTATGAGCGCCCGTTCGATTTCGGCGCCCGTGAGATCTTCGTGGTGGAGGATGCGGTGTTCGGAATGACCGCCCTCGCGGTTGAGTTCGAAGCGGCCGTCGGCCGTCTTGTCGAAGCGGGTGCCCCATGCGATCAGATCGCGGATCCGCTCGGGCGCATGGCGCACGACCAGCTCTACGGCTTCGCGGTCGCACTTGCCGGCGCCGCAGACCATCGTATCCCGTATGTGCTTTTCGAAGGAATCCGGCGCATAAGTTACCGAGCAGATGCCGCCCTGTGCGTAGTTGGTGTTGCACTCGTTCATCTCGCCTTTCGTTACGACGGTTACGCGCCCGTGTGCGGCGGCTTTCAGGGCGAAACTCAGCCCCGCGGCGCCGGAGCCTATCACCAGAAAATCGGTTTTCATACGCTAAAGATGATCGTTTTGTAACGACAAATGTACGAAACAATCCGCAAATGGCAATCCGCAATCCGAATAATTTGCAGCTTGGGCTCCGTCTCAGGTACCCGCGTCCGGCAACCGCGAATAAATTCGCATTCGTCTCCGGCGGTATTCGTACCTTTGCCTTCGTCGTAGGGTACTCCCGCTCGGCAAAATGCAAATAAATTTGCTTTTGCACTCGACTTATTCGTACCTTTGGCGCGCAATGGAGCGACATATCGACATAAACGACTACGACTACGATCTGCCCGAAGGACGGATCGCCAAGTTCCCGCTCGGCGAGCGGAGCGCCTCGAAGCTGCTCGTGTGGCGCGGCGGAGAGATCGCCGAACGGCATTTCCGCGACATCGGCGACGTGCTGCCAGCGGGGCAGCTTCTCGTGTTCAACAACACGAAGGTGATCCGTGCACGAATCATCATGCACAAACCCTCGGGAGCCCGTATCGAGGTCTTCTGTCTCGAACCGCACGCGCCGGCCGACTACGAGCGTGCCTTCGCCGTGAAAGGCGGTTGCGAGTGGAGCTGCATCGTGGGGAACCTCAAGAAATGGAAGGAGGGATACGTCGAGGTCGGTTTCGAATGGGAAGGGCGCACGGAGCATTTGCGTGCGTGGCGCACGGGCGGGGGCGGACGCGAGCAGATCGTCCGCTTCGAATGGACCGTCGACCGGACCTTCGGACAGTTGCTCGAACACCTCGGGCGTATTCCGATTCCGCCCTATCTCGACCGCGAGAGCGAGGAGATCGACAACACGCGCTATCAGACGGTCTATTCGAAATTCGAAGGTTCCGTAGCCGCACCCACGGCAGGACTGCATTTCACGTCCGAACTGATCGAGGGGATGAAGGCGCGCGGCTTCGGCTTCGAGGAGGTAACGCTTCATGTGGGTGCCGGTACGTTCCTGCCCGTCAAGGACGAGGATGCGGCCCGGCATCCGATGCACACCGAACACTTCGAAATCCGCCGTGCGGCCGTAGAAGCATTGCGGGAGCGGTGGGGAGCCATAACGGCGGTCGGTACCACTTCGGTCCGCACGCTCGAATCGCTCGCAGCGCTGGCGTGGCGCATCCGGAAGTCGGGCTCGCCGGAAGTCGGGCGGCCCGTGGGACAGTGGGAGCTGTACGACATACCGGCTTCGTTCTCCGGCTGCGAGGCGCTCGATACGCTCGCCGGATACATGGACCGCGAGGGGACGGAGCGGCTCAAGGCGGCCACGCAGATCATGATCACGCCGTTGGGGTACGAGTTCCGCATCGTGCGCAACCTCATCACCAATTTCCACCAGCCCAAGTCCACGCTGCTGCTGCTTGTGGCGGCCTATGCCGGCGAGGCATGGCACACGATCTACGACTATGCGCTCGCGCACGATTTCCGTTTCCTCAGCTACGGAGATTCGTCGGTGTTGATGCGCTGATCCGTTCCGGCATCGGACGGAGCCGTTGCGCTCCTGCCCGGCGGGGTGCCTGCCGGTCGCAAGAGCCGAAGTTGTAGTCGACCGAAATCGTAACGCAGCGGGTGCTGAATATGGGGTTTCTCTCGAACCGTGTTTCCGGATGCCGGTCAATCCTTTCTCGTATCCGAATCCGAAATAGATGTTCCTCCATGCGGCGCCGGTCCGATCCGGAGCCGGGGTCGGAGTCGGAGCGGCGCATACCGCCCTATTTGCCGAAGCATTTTCCTGCGAACCCGAAAGCATAATGAGTTTCCCCGAAAGGCTGTGCCGTATGATGATCTCCGAAACGTCCGATATGAGCCGACGGAAGATCAGGCGTATTCGCAGATATTCCCTCGGCTTTGGCAGTCGTCCATGCGGCGTTGAGACCGGCCCGAATTCCCGTGATGCGCTTGGGCGAGCGGACGGTCGCCGGGGTTTTCTCCGGATTATCGGCCGAGAGCGGAGCCGCGGCGGCTGCGAGAGCGGCGAAAAGAAGCAGCGGTTTTTTCATGGTGCGATGGTTTTGAGTTAGAGTCGTCGGTTCGTATCGGCATAAATCCGAATGCAGGTCGCGGCGCGAGACCGATGTATGAGGAAGATAAGATAAAAGGACGGAACGGCGATGCGCTATTCCGGATTTTTTTCGTACCTTTGCCGTGCTTTTAGGGAAGTTAGTTTCGTTATTGTTACATTCATAAATTATTTTCAGTATGCAGATTGTAGAGATTCATGCAAGGGAAATCCTCGATTCGAGAGGTAATCCGACCGTGGAGGTCGAAGTTCGTACCGTATCCGGAGCCTTCGGCCGCGCAGCCGTTCCGAGCGGTGCCTCGACCGGCGAGAACGAGGCGCTCGAACTGCGCGACGGCGACAAGAGCCGCTATCTGGGCAAGGGCGTGGAGAAAGCCGTGCGGAACGTGAACGAGGTGATCGCACCCGCCATCATCGGCATGAACGTAGCCGATCAGGTCGGCATCGACAAGGCGATGATCGAGCTCGACGGCACCAAGACCAAGTCGAATCTGGGCGCCAATGCCATCCTCGGCGTTTCGCTGGCCGTGGCCCGTGCCGCCGCCGACTACTTCGGCATGCCTCTCTACCGTTATATCGGCGGTTCGAACGCCAAGTGTCTGCCCGTGCCGATGATGAACATCATCAACGGCGGTTCGCACTCCGACGCTCCCATCGCTTTTCAGGAGTTCATGATCCGCCCCGTGGGCGCTCCGTCGCTCAAGGAGGCCGTGCGCATGGGCGCCGAGGTGTTCCACAACCTGAAGAAGGTGCTCCACAACCGCGGCCTTTCGACGGCCGTGGGCGACGAGGGCGGTTTCGCTCCCGCGCTGAACGGTACGGAGGACGCGCTCGATTCGATCATCGAAGCCATCAAGGCTGCCGGATATAAACCCGGCCGCAAGTGCGAGGGCGGCGACGTGGCGATCGGCATGGACTGCGCTTCGTCGGAGTTCTATAAGGACGGCGTATACGACTATACGAAGTTCGAAGGCGAGAAGGGCGCCAAGCGTTCGTCGAAGGAGCAGGTCGAGTACCTCAAGGGGCTCGTGGCCAAATACCCGATCGACTCGATCGAGGACGGCATGTCCGAGAACGACTGGGAGGGCTGGCAGCTGCTCACGCGCGAGCTGGGCGACAAATGCCAGCTCGTCGGCGACGACCTGTTCGTAACGAACGTGGATTTCCTGCGCAAGGGCATCGAGATGGGCTGCGCCAACTCGATCCTCATCAAGGTGAACCAGATCGGTTCGCTGACCGAGACGCTCGACGCTATCGAGATGGCGCACCGTGCGGGGTATACGACCGTTACGTCGCACCGTTCGGGCGAGACCGAGGATTCGACGATCGCCGACATCGCCGTGGCGACCAATTCGGGTCAGATCAAGACCGGTTCCATGTCGCGTTCGGACCGTATGGCCAAGTACAACCAGCTGCTCCGCATCGAGGAGGAGCTGGGCGAGAACGCCATTTACGGTTACGAGAAGGTATACCGCAAGTAATTCGCCCGTAGGTTTTGCATGCGGTCCGTGCCGCATGCCGTGGGTTCCGATCCCCGAAACGGCTTCTCCATCGAGGAGGGGCGTTTCGGGGATTTTTCAGATCGAAACCATCCGGACATTCCGATCGGCCGGATATTTCGAATTCCGCTTTTCGGTCCGGAGACCGGATCGTTTGCGGTCCTTTCCGATGCGATCCAAGGTGATGGCCTGTCGGGGACGTGCGATTCGAGCGGTCGAGTTCGTCGTGCCGAAAGCACTGCTCGGTGCGGAACGGGCGGTGGAGCCCCTCCCGCGGCAGCGCTTTTGCGACGGCGGCAGTCCGTCCGCCTGTGCGGCTTCGATGGCGGACTGCATGCGTGCCGGAGGCGTTGAGGCTCGGCCGCCTGCCGTTTATCGTCGGTCGAGAACAGGGGCAGTTCAAAGTCTTGAGACGGTATGGGACAGGGCAGCAGGATGCCTTACGGACGAATGTCCGTAAAAGCGGAAGGGACCGCAGGGCTGCCTGTTGCGTTGTGATCGGTATGACGGTTCGGCTGTCTGTTCCATGCCGTTTTAATGGGTCGGAACCCGACATTTGTTTTGGCATGGCACGGCCGGCGGAGAGGCGGATTTTGCGGCCAGAACTCTCGCGGGATCGGAGACGGGACGATTGCCGGTCTATTCCGCGATATGTACTTCGGAGCGCTGCACCTCGCCGCGAAAACGCTTGGGCGAGATGATGCGGTAGCCGATCGAGAGGCCGATCTTGTTGGGGTACCACTCCGACGAGCCGTTGAACGGATCGGGGTATTCGGGCTGCACGGGGCGGTGGGGATGCATGTCGATCTCGCCGTCCATGCTGTAGCCGTTGTAGAAACTCGACATCCACGACCAGCCGAGAAAAGCGTCGAGCACCCACCGTTCGCGGAACTGCCATTCGTAGCCTGCGCAGATGCCGATCATGAAGCCGTAGCCTTTGCAGTAGCGGTCTTCGAAACGAAGGTGCCAGCCGTCCATGTAGGGTTTCGACATGTCGAAAGCCATCATGCCGGCATTCGCCCCGAGGTACCAGCCGTCGTTATGCCCGCGGAAATAGCGGCGGTATTCGCCCATGAGGATGCCGAAGAGCATGTGTTTGCCGCCGATGGATTCCCACGGCGAGACGACGATCTCGGTCTGCACGGTCGATTTGGGCGATATGACGAACTCCACGGAGGGGTTCACGACACCCGCGAGGGCGTAGAGTCCGTTGAGTTTCACGTAGGTCTGGGCGCCTGCCGGCAGAGCCGTGGCCGTGAAAACGAAAAGAACGGCGAGGGCCGCAATGGACTTTTTCATTCCGGAGCTTTTAGATTCGGCTCTCAAAAATAGTACAAATAATCGGAGGAATGAAGTTTTCGGGAGATAAAATCCATGTTCCGCCGGACGGTTCGCACCCTTCAGTCGCGGATAGTCCCGGTATCGGGACGGTGCCTGCGTCATACCTATATTTATATGTTGTCGTTAACGAAAGCCCGTCGTCTTTCGGTTTTTTCGGACGGGGCGTTAAAAGATTCTGCCAGTTGCGGATGGATGCGGCACCATGGAGCGCGCGGGCGGATCGTTGCGGGGCGCTGTCCCGGAGACCTCGTTCGGGCGGCGGCTTGCCGATGGGTGCGGGCGGAGTGCTCCGGGACGGTTGCCGAGGCGTCGGGCCGGACGTTGCGCGGTCGTCGAGGCGCTCTACGAGCGGATCGCTTTTCGGACCGGTCTCTTCGAGGCGTGGCGGCGGCATGTTTCAAGAGCTTTGTGGGGATTGTTGTGCGGGATTCGTCGGGCCGTGTGGGGGCTGTTCCCCGGTTGCGGTTCCCCGGCGGCGGAGGTTTGCCCTCTTGAGGCATGTTCCGCAGACGGGGGATTCCGTCGTTTGCTGTTCGTAGTCATGGGCCTCCGCATCTTCCTATTGCCCCGCCATGAGGTGTGCGAATGCCGCGAAAACCTGAGCCCATCGGCCCGGCGTCCGAAACGGACGATTGTTCCCGCAAACTTTTGAAAAGCTCCGGTATATCGTGAAGAAATTCTTTGAATTCGGACTAATTCTTCGGCGGATAGTTCAGCGGCGCGAAATATTCGCCGAGGGCTATCTTGTAAAACTTTCAAATCTACAGGATCGACATCAGTGTCGGGAGCTCGTTTTCTGTTTCGTAGCTATTGATGGCCAGATGTATGCGATCTATAAGATATTTTTGGGGGGGGCTGATTATGTGCGATCCGCAAATCACTATTGCGTTGTGCAAGTTTTTTGATGAACTCTTCGTCTTTGTAATATCTGTTTTTTTCGGTCGTGATTTAAAAAAAATAGTCAAATCGAAACAAATGCACGTATTCATGAGCACTTGAAGGACTTTTTTCTTCCATTTGCACATGGAAACAATTCTTGCTGTTGCAGAAATTATGTTGACTTCGTTCCGTAATTAGAATCTGTTTGGACAGCGAAACCTATTGAAGGTTGAGGCGAGCCTTTATGCCCTGAAGATCCCGCAAATTTTCGACCCGCATAAAACCCACGCAGTCGCCTGTTTTAACTCGTCATTAGTTCGCTATTCCCACGGGGACGAAGATGATGTCGATGTCCATAAAAAATTCATCTAAGGACACATCGTAATATTTGCAAAGAGGTGCAACCGAATAAACTGAGCTCGAACGTTTCCCGGATTCAACTCGGCTTGCGTTAGCTCCATCATCCATTGTTTTGAGGTAATCCCCGTTCATTGCGCAGATTCTTCAACCTCTGGGCAAGCAAATTCAGAAATTCTGTTTCTTTACGAGGAACACTCGTTTTGTATAATTATTCCTTTGGATAATCGACCGATTCGAAGAACTTCTTGAGCGTTATTCCATACAATTTACAGAGGATGACGAGCGAATCGAGAGAAGGTAATCTGATGCCTGCTTTGTATTGGGAGAGGTTCAACCTTGTGTGTTCGATTACATATTCTTGCGAATAGTTCCGCTCCGAACGCAACTCTTTCAGGCGTTCGATGATCCGCTTCTTTAGTTCAATATCTGTTCGTTTAGGCTTCCCTTTTTCCACAGATACAAAAAAATAACACTTTTCAGTAATTTATACGTGTATAAATGCAAGGATTACTCGTCTTTTTCGTATATTTGCCCGAGTAAACATTTATTTCTATTACAGAAATTGTGCTAACTTTGCCGTAGACTTATGGCAGAGTAACATACAATAGAGGTTAAGACAACCTTTATGCCTTTTCGTAAACTCGCGACTACTATGATTTATAGTAGGTTTATAATCCGGCGTAAAATTTGTCTGAAACCCAAGTTGTTACTATGCCTGCGACTTCGTGTCGCAGGCAGGCTTGGGCGTAAGGGCGTTTTTCCGGATTAAAGCTCGCGAGGCTGACGAAAAGGAATTATGCACCTTGCGCCCTCGCTTTTTGTATAAAGTTTATGGAAAGCCGCGTCGGGTGCCGTGTGCAAAACAAATGAAGATACCCGATATGTTACGGCCTGTTCATCCGGATGTCCGCTCCGCTTTCGCAACTCGACCCGGCACCTTTTCAGGTGCCGGGAGCGGCTTCGCGCCCGGTCGTACCGACTTCGCGTCGCTGTGGTTTTTGTTCACGCA
>ERZ857503.513-NODE-513-length-29326-cov-3.353251_pt1 | contig 29326 bp, 20 predicted proteins | sample MGYA00519766_ERZ857503 | MGnify/ENA primary metagenome ERZ857503 (study PRJEB31778, sample SAMEA3449345) | human gut metagenome | biome: human gut; feature: human-associated habitat; material: faeces | place: United Kingdom | collected 2010/2012 ...
GTGCCGAAAAGTCGGGTGATTCTGCCTGCGGGAATTGTCATTGCGGTAAAATGGTATTACGGGGTGAAAATACGAAAAAAAACAGTAAATCCCCCGCACCGGGCGATCTACTGTTTCTATCGGATCGGGATCTCGCTTATTCGGCGGCGGGAGCTTCCGGAGCGGCCTCCTCGGCGGGAGCCTCGGCAGTTTCGGCAGCGGCTTCAGCAGCAGCCTCGCGGGCAGCGGCCTCAGCGGCGGCCTTCTTCTCGGCGATTGCGGCAGCGCGTTCCTCCTTGATCTTGGCCTCGGCAGCCAGACGAGCCTTCTCGGCCGCCTTGGCGTCGGTCGACAGCTTGTTGGCCTTGGCCTCGATCTTACCGGTTTTGGCTTCCAGCCACTTGTTGAAGCGGGCTTCGGCTTCGGCCTCGGTGAACGCACCCTTGGCAACGCCGCCAAGCAGGTGTTTCTTGTACATTACGCCCTTGTACGAGAGAATAGCCCGACAAGTATCCGTAGGTTGTGCGCCTTTCTGTAACCAATCCAGGGCTTTCACGAAGTCCAGATCAATCGTAGCAGGATTCGTGTTGGGGTTGTAGGTACCCAACTTCTCGATGAATTTACCATCACGTGGCGCTCTGCTATCTGCGGCAACGATGTGATAGAAGGCATAACCTTTCTTACCGTGACGTGCCAGACGAATTTTAACAGCCATTTGCTATAAAATTTTGTTATAAGTTATTAAAACGCTCACCCGTTCGGGCTTTTAAGCCTGCAAATGTAGGGAAAATATTCCGCCCGGCAAAATAAATGCCGTAAAAATCCGCATTTTGCGGCTGTGCCTCTGTGATTCGGGCCGTTTGCTGCCCGTGTTTTTATTCTGAAAAAGCGGGCGGGCAGTTTTCAACCGAAGTTAAAGCTGCCTGTTCATTTCGATGTATTGAGGAGCTTGTGTGCAGAAAGTCAACTGTTTCAGCGGATATCGTAACGTCTAAAGATGCGCAGCAGTTGTTTTTCGAGTCGGTCGGTAATCAATTTGAATCCCAGATCGGAAGGATGTGATCCGTCGACCAAGGCGTCAAAACCCGGATCAAGTCCCGGATCGAGAAAATAAAGATTCCTGTCGCCGGCAGCGATCAGCCTGCGCATGCCTTCGGCAGCAGCCCGACGCTTATGGAGCTCGCCCGCACGCCGTTCGAGGTTGAAATTACCCGTACTCCGAACGACGGTCTGCAAAAAAACGAGTGGTGTCGAAGGATGGGCGGCCCGTATGATAGCGACGAACTCCGCGAGACGCTCTTCGATCAGAGGTCCGAGGGGATTCGAGAAACAGTCGAAAACAAAGGCATCTGCGGATATTTGAGCAATCATCCGGGCCTGCGAGGCATCGAGTTTACAGTTGCCGCTGATACCGAGGTTAATAAATTCGAGTCCTGTGCGGCGCTCCAACTGCGCGGGATAAGTCATACCGGCCCGGCTTGCCGCAATTCCGTGAGTGATACTCGATCCGAGCACTACGATACGGTGTCGGAACGGGTTGTCTGCGGCCGCGATACGAGCCCCGGGATCAACCCCGATTTCAAGCGAGACAATCTGATCCATCACTGGCAGGTAAAGCAGGCACTCCTTCTCCGCGGAATCCATTTTTTCAACGATAACGGCCTGATGCACCGCTTCTGCGGGTCGATTGCAGGCGAACCCGGCCGGAACCCACTCTCCGCTGCGCCGGATGTATAAGTCCAATCCGGTAGCGGCAATTCCCGTCATATGATTGTAAAGACGATGTTCGCAACTCCGCCATCGGGCCGCTATCGTACGACTGTCGGTGCGGAATACGACGGCTATGCCCGCACTATGAAGCAAATAGCGTTTGGCCGGGGCCGTCAGATCCCGATAGCGCGCCGTATCGATACGATGATAGGGATTAGCCGTGGCTTGGGCCTTGTTAACAATCGTGAGCGCCGTGGCGTCGACATAACGCAATTCCTGTGCCTGAACTCCGATCCTCAGCGAGAGACCGAATAGGAAAATGAACAAGTACCTCATGGATCAGAACTGGAATTGTTTGCGCCGCCAGTTCAGAATGGGGAGCAAAAATGAAATAACCGAAGCTCCGAACCAGAACCAAGCGACCGGCCCGAAGTTGTAAAGCTTCGCTCCCGCAGCATCGAGTGACGTATGGCTGTCGATAAGCCATCCGCTGATGACGTCCTGCATACCGGCCGCAATATAGGAAACCATGCCCATAATCCCGAGAGCGGCTCCTGTGGCTTTGCGCGGAACGATGCTTACGGCCATCAGGCCGCCTATGAAACAGATCAGCACGCCGATGGCAATACCGAACAGCACCATGCTCAGCATGTTGACCCAAAATGCGTCGCCGCCGAACAGGAACAGCGCAAGGGCCACCGAGTTCAGCACGCCGAACAGCAGGGCGGGATAGTTGAGGTTGCCCCGGAAAAGTTTCTCGGCGAACCAGCCCGAAAAGACCGTACCGACCACCCCCAAAATAGTATTGATTCCGACCACGGAGATCGCCTCGGCATCGGAAAATCCCTTGGCCTCCTGCAAGAAGAGGATGCCCCACCCGTTGACGGCATAACGCGAAATATACATGAAAGCGCTGGCCGCAGCCAGAATCCACACGCCCGGAGTGCGGAGCACCCGTCGCTGGATTTCCGATACGGCGAGTTGGGAACCCTGCTCCCGGGCCTCGTGAGCGAGTGTTTCGATCGGAGGCAGCCCTTTCGATTCGGGCGTATCGTGCAGGAAAAAGCAGATGGCGGCGACTCCCAATGCACCCGCTGCGGCGGAACCGATGAAGCCCCATTGCCAGCCGAAGAGCGAGACGACGCATCCGACGAAAACGAATGAAAGACCCTCGCCGATGTTGTGGCTGGCTGAAAAGAATCCGTAATAACGTCCCCGTTTCGAGAGCGGCAGCCAACGCGAAAGCGAGATAATGGCCGGAGCCGCTCCCATCGACTGCGACCAGCCGTTGATACCCCACAGAATCATGAAACTCACGAGAACGAACGCCGTAGGAAACAGCGAGTAGGCGAATCCCAGCAAACCCATCAGCAGGTTCATCCCCGCCGAAACGACGAGCCCCGTAGCCATGAAACGCCTGATGTTCGAATGGTCGGCGATGAAGCCGTTGACGAATTTCCCGGCTGCATACATGAAAAGCAGTGCCGAACCGACCATTCCCAACTGCGTGGCATCCAGCAGCCCCGAGTCAATGATCGGTTTTTTCATTACGTTGAGGCTCGTGCGGCAAACGTAGTACAGGCTGTAACCGATGGTTGCAGCCACGAATGTCTGCATGTAGAGCCTGCGATAGCGGGTCCGCTGTTCCTGCTCCGACCCCTTAACCGGGGCCGGAGCGGAAATGCGGTAGAAATTCCGGACCTTATTCAGCATGACGGCGGACTTTTCCGGCAGACTCCCGGATAAACTCACGGGCCGCCGTCAACTCCTCCGGCTCCCCGTAACACTCGAACATCATGATTCCGTCGTACCCCGATTCGCGAATACCCGTCCAGAGTGCTCCCCAGTCGATTTTCCCCTGACCGGGAATCCAGTGGCGCTCGTTCTCGAAATCGTAGTCCGAAAGGTGAACCGTACCGATGCGGCCTTTGCCCACGACCTTCAGATAGTCGGCATGGGACTGGAACAGCAGGTGGTTGGTATCGAAACAAAGTTTCACATCGTCGTAACCGTCGATCAGGCGAAGCATCTCCTCGCCGGTCTGGCCCAGACAGGTGCGGGGCAGGTTCTCGATGCAGAGCGTCGCCCCGATGCGCCGGGCCTCGGGCGCCAGCAGCCCGATCGAGGCGTGGCTGTTCCGCAAGCGCTGTTCGCGCTCCTCGTCCCCGATCGGCTCCGAACTGGGATGCAGCACAAGAAAACGGGGATTGAAACGTCCTGCCAATGCGATCATCTCGGCCATGAACGCGACGTTTTCAGCACGGGCCTTGTCGTCGAGTACCGAGATGTCCAGCGTGCGCGAGAAGGGCAGGTGGACGGACCAGACCTTCAGCCCCGAGGTTTTGATGTCCGCAAGGGCCTTTTCGGCCCGTTCGTAAATCTCCTCATGCGTCTTGGCCGGACGCCAGAAATCGTTGATCGTGACTTCGATGTATTCCAGACCGCCTTTGCGGTTCTCCTCCATGGATGCGGCGCCTATATCCTTCCAGCGTCCCATCGATTTGCCGATCGGCTGTGCGGAGACGCCTCCGCACAGCAGGATCGACAGAGTCAATGCCATTGCTTTTTTCATTTTGACCGTTAGTTTTTGGATTTGACGATTGCAAGCCCGTTCACCACCTCGCGGTCACCCGCCGTGTCGGTCGGACGGTTGCGGGTCTCGAACGTTTCCGACTTGCGGACGGCGAAAGTCGACGATCCGCCGCCGTCGAGATTGATAGCCTCCCAGATGTCGAAGGCCCGGAACATTTTGGACATAATCGCATAAGAAGCGCCGACGGAGTAGCTGTCGCGGCGTCCGTCGATTACGAGAATCGTCACGCGCTTCCCGTCGCGCGAGACGCCCACGGCGGTACGCGGCTCGAGCGTGGTGTCCGTCGAGACCGCTTCACCGTTGGCGAGCAACTGCTGACGGCCGCCGACAGCATCCCGGATGGTCGTTTTGTCCAGCGCAGCATACTGCGCCTGCGTCAGACAGCGTGCCGTACCGTCCTTGAGCAGGGCAAAGACGGTGCAGGCCGCTCCGCCGTCGAAGGTCTCCTTGAGGCAGACGCCGCGACGGTACATGACGCCGTGCAGCAGGTTGTTACGGGCATCGACGGTGATGCCGCCATAAAAGAAATCGCCGTTGACACCGCCCAGCACGGTCACCTCCGGGTGCTCAGTCTGCATGGCGGCAAGCTGCTCGCGGACAATCTGCTTCCGGGTTAATTCGGCATCGGTCTTTTTGATGCTCGCATCGTCGTCATCGGCCGCCGTGGCGAAAATCGATATGCCGTCATCCAGCGTCACATCGAAGACAAAGAGCCGACAGGGGGCCATAACGCCCGTCGCAGTGCCCATGTAAGCAATTTCGAGTGCCTGCACACGGTCGTCGAGCGCATACTGTTCGTCCGAAAGAATCGAGCCGACCAGCCCGTCGGCGTTGTAGGCGAAACGGCGTCCCATCGGCGTCGAAGCCCCGAGAAACAGCGAACCGTCGAACTCCTGCGTGACGGGCAGCGTGTAGGTCTCCTTGTCCTCGCCGTCTTTCAGCGTGACCGACCCGGAGAGCTGTCCGCCCGAGTAATTGGGCGAAACGGTGACGGTGAGTGCCGAATTGTTCTTGCGCACGGCCGTGATCCATTCGTCGGAAACGGCGTCGATCTTCCAGCCGTTCGCCGCGTAGACGACGACCTCCTGCGTACCACCCTCGGTGGTAAATACGACGGGATTGGGGTCGATGGTCAGTCCGCCGCCGTGTCCCATCTGGCGCACGGTCAGCAACTTGGCATACGACGTTCCCGGAACCGTCAGACGGATGGCACCGTCACGAAACGATTCTCCGTCATTGGCTTCGACCCCGAACGAGAGGGTCGCACCGGGCTCGCCCGAAGCCGTGACGCCGGTGATCCACCCATCGACGGGAGCGGCGTTCCATGCGTGTGTGGACTCGATCCGAACAGAGTAGGTTCCCGCGCCGGAGCCCGCCATGACGGGATTCCGGTCAAACGAGACGGCATAGTGAGTATCGTCGCCGTCGTCGGACGAGCAGGCCGTGAAGCCTGCCGCGCCCAAGACGAGGACGAGCGATGCAATGTATCTGATGAGGTTTTTCATAGCGTGAATCGTCTAAGTTACTTCTTTACGCAGGCACCGATCATGCGGTCCGTGTCGCTGCGGACAGCACCGGTCTGGTCCGAACCCAGCACATCGGCCGAAATGTCGTCCGAAGCCAGCGCCTTGAGTGCCGCGACGGTCATGCCGTTGCCGAAAGCGAAGTTGGTCGAGGCATTTCCGATCAGCTTGCAGGTCTTCGTCGCACCGCCGTTGTCGGCCAGTTCTGCCAGCATCGTCGAAGCCGTGAAAACAGGCGAGGTGGACTGTTCGGCTCCCGAAGCGTCGTAAAATTTATCCCCAACAATCGAATTCTGATGTTTCACGGCTGCCGTAATCCCTGACTTCACAAAGACGTCGCTGACGGCGGCGTTCGCCGTGTTGCCCGAGATGATGCTGTTCGCCGTCGTCAGCGAGAGCCCTGCGGTCTCCAAGCCCACGCCTCCGCCGAGCGCCGTAGCGTGCGTGTCGTCGTTGCCGGTCAGCGTGCAACTGACGAGCGAAACGTTGACCTTCTTGGCCGCTGCGCCGTACAGGGCGATCGCACCGCCGTAGCTGCCGCTCCGGTTGGCGGCAAAGGTCGAATTCGCGCATGTCACATTCACATCGCCGGACTGATTGTTCCGGGCATAGATCGCTCCGCCGCGCCCTGCCGTGGCATTGCCCGAGAAGGTCGAGTTGGTGACGACGACATCGATCGCGCCGCCGTTGTTGTAGATGTAAAGTCCCGAAGCCACGGCCGATCCCGTCGTCGTGTTGTCGCTGACGGTGCATTTGTCGAACAGAACGTCGGCATTCGCCGAACCGGTAGTGGTGATGTAGACCAGACCGTTGCCGCTGGCCTCGTTGTCGGAGATCCGGCATCCCGAGAAAGTCGCACGGGCGTTGAGCATTTGGAAAGCAGCTCCCATCGCACCCTTGTTACCGGTGATCCGGCAATCCGAGAAAGCGGCTTTGAGCGACTGATCGCCGCTGTCGTCGCGGATGTACATGCCTCCGGCCGCTCCGCCTGCGGTGGCGTTCCCGGTGATGTCACACCCGGAGAGTTCGGCGTCGAGCGACGCACCTGCCGGAGCATAGAGGTAGAGTCCCGCAGCGACGGCCGACGAACCCGTGGTCCGGTTGTTTCCGATCGTGGTTCCCGACATCGTGAGGTCGGTGCCCGTGGTGATCCATGCGCCGCCGCCGTTGGCTGCGGCCGTGTTGCCGACGATCCGGCTGTCGGCGACTGTCAGTTCGGAGCGGACGGCAAAGAGGCCTGCGGCACTGTTACCCTCGTTCTCCGTGATCGTACAGCCGATCAGCTCGGCCCGAGCTCCCACCACGGCCACGCCGGCCGCATAGTTGTCAGCGAGGTTCACGCCGTTGATCTCTGCCGTGCCCTCGTCCGCTGCGGTGTTCCTGCCGCCGCGAATGGTCAGGCCGCGCATCACGACTTTTTCGCCGGCGACCTGCGGGGCCGATACGACCACCGTATGGAAGCTCTTGCCGCCGCCGTCGAGGATCGTGGCATTGGCAGCAGGGTCCGCAGCCGCGCCCTCCGCGGCATCAGCCGGATAACCGCCGATAAGGGTGACGTTCCGGGCGATTTCGAAAGTTCGGCTGCCCTCCGTTTCCCCGGCTCCCGTAAGGATGTCTTCGGGCGAATAGGTCCCGGCGGCAATGTGGATCGTCGAACCCGACATGGCGTTGCGCAGAGCCGAGGCGAGCGTCGTCGGGGCATCCCACGAAAGTCCCTTGCCGGCGGCCGTACCGCCGGTCTTCACATAATAGGCCCGCGGGAAAGAGTTGGCGTCGAATTCGAAGGTCTCGCGCATCAGGCGTGCCTGCTTGAAGCCGTTGTTGTCGGTGAAAGTGCGGACAACGCCGTCGTCGGCCCAGATGGTCGAAGTGTAGTCCTTCGTGCCGTAACGGAACGTGAACGTCAATCCGCCCTCGACGGCGAACCAGCCGATCGGAATGCGCAGCGTGGCCCCTTCGGAGAGGTTCAGCCCTCCGTTGAAGCGCAGCACGAGCGAGTTGATGCCGTTGTTGATCGCCACGGTGCTCTGTGCGGCGTTGACGGTGAATCCGCCGGCCATGGCGCCGCCGCTGACCGTAGCCTCCTCGGCCGGAGCGATCGTGAGCTGGCTGACGGTGATGTCGTAAGGTTCGACGGTCAGTTCCAGCACCGACGCCAGCGGCTGGAACGCAAGCTGCATCCGGTTCTGTTCGGGGGTGTTCATCGTATAGGCGAACATCGGGACGCGGGCCGTGTTGACACCGTCGTTGACCGTCTGTTCGGTCTGAATACGGAAAGTACCGTACATCGAGGTACACTCGTGATAGGCGCTTACGGGCCCGCTGGCCGCGAGGTCCGCCGACAGCAGGTTGTCGCGGTCGGTGAATTCGGCCGCCGCACCTCCCGTTTCGGTGACGAACGTATAGAGTTCGTCGCCGCTGACCACCTTGATCTGGTCGCCGGGCTGCCAGTCGGTCAGTCCCGACGTGCCGTCGATGGACGCCAAGATGCGGAATCCGTTGCTGCCGCTGCCGGCCGTCGTATCGTCGTCCGAACAGCCTGCCAGAGCGAGCAGGGCCGTAAGCGGAAGCAGGTAACGTTTCGAAGTTTTCATGTTCTGGATATTTTGGGTTTATTTTCGGGTTTTACTGTGCTGTGACGGCTCCGATCGAGCGGCCGCCGCGCGGAGTGCCGTTTTGGTCTGCGGCAACGATCGTCTCGCCAACGGCCGGGGTACACGAGGCGGCAAGTGCCTTCAGTTCGTCTACGGTCAGACCTTGTCCGACGGCGGGGTTGTCTACAGACGTCACGAGCGGATAGGTGCGCGTCGTGCCTCCGGCATGGAATCCGAACTCGCCGAGCATCGTCGAGGCGCTGAAAGTCCAGCCGCCGACCGCTCCGCCGGCATTGTCCAACAACTGACCGCCGGCGACCGACGTGAAAGCCCGCACATGCGAAGCATCGACACCCGCCAACACGCCCATGTCGCCGCTGTCAGCCGGGCCGCTGTTGCCCGAGACGATCGAGTTGCGGGCCACGACATCCGCGTAGTTGTTATAGGCGAACAGGGCGCCTCCGCCGTCGTTGGCCGAGTTGTTCGTGAAGGTACAACTGATGCAGAGTGCCGTGGCCGGAAGCGCTCCGGTGCCGTGACCCGCTATGGCGCCGCCGTAACCGGCCTTGTTGCCCGTGAAGGTGCAGTTGGTAAACACGGCGTCGGAGCCGGCGCGGATGTAGGCGCCGCCGCCCGAACGTTTCGTATTCGAACGGGTGTTGTCGTTGTCCGAAATGGTCGTGTTGCTGATACGGCTGATACTTCGGGCACCACCCGAATCGATCGAGTAGAATCCGGCCGCCTGCTGCCCGCTGACATTGCCCGAGATCGTACAGTTGTTCATGTAAACCACGGCTCCCTGATTCCAGATGCCGCCGCCGTTGTTCGAAGCCGTGTTGTTGGCGATGGTACACTCTTCGAAGCTGACCTCGGCCCCCGCATAGACGTGTACGCCTCCCGAATGGCAGGCTTCGTTGTCGGCGATGCGGCAGTTGACGACACTGAGATTCGAAACTCCGACAAACAAGCCGCCGCCCAGCGCAGCGTCGATCACCGCACCGCCCACGATGCGCCGCAGTTCCTCGTTGGTCTTGTAGCCCACGCCGTCCGAGATGGTGAGGTTTTTCAGCACGGCGGTGTGAAGTGTCGATTTCGACGCCGTGACAGTCACCACATGGTAAGCCGACGTTGCGCCGAGGTTGCCGCTCAGCACGGTTTCGTTAGCCGCAGGATCGGCCACGGCCCCCGTTGCGGCATCGGCCGGATAACCGCCCTCGAGGGTGAAGTTGCTGTGAATCTCGAAGGTCTTCTCCTCTTCGGCCTCGCCGCCCGTGAGCAGCGCCACGGGGGTGTAGGTCCCGGCTGCGAGACAAATGACATCGCCGTCGCCGGCATTTTCCAAAGCCGTGGGCAGCGTCGTCGCCTCCTCCCACGAAAGTCCCGAAGCGAGGGCGTCGCCGTCGGTCTTGACATAATAGGTGAAATTCTCCGAAGCCTCGGCCGGAAGCTGGGTCAGCGTGAGCGTCGAGGTGCAGTCGTCGGTAATGTAAGCCGTGATCGTGCCGTGGCGTTCGTCGCGCGTGCGGTTGCGCAGGACGTTGAATTTCACCGTCCCGCTGCCTTGTCCGTTGACCGTGGTGAGCACGACCCACGAGACGTCGCTCTTCAGCCGCCACGGAAGATTTGAAATGAGGTCGATCTGCTGGTCTCCGCCGGTTTTTTCAACGGTGAGCGTCGGCTGCTCAAATTCGATTTCAGGCGTTTCGGGATCGAATCCCGAATTGTCCGTCGTGTCGAGACACGCCGTGAAGGCCGCAGTTGCGGCAAGGAGCGCCGTATGAAATAAGATGCGTATGTTTTTCATGGTTGCTTCGGGTTTTAGCGTTCGACGATAGCCAATCCGTTGGCGATCGGGGCTTCGATGCCTTTGTTCGCAGGTTTGTTCAACAAGTCAAACAGCGTACTCAGCCGCTCGTTGCGCCAAACAGCCGTGACTGTCTGACCGCTGTTGAGCGTCAGGGCATTGTGAGCCCCGCAGCCCTTCATCAGTGCGGCCATGTCGTCGCAGTTGATGCCGTTCGAATAGTAGAAGTCGCTGCCGTCGACCGTGAGCAGGTAGACCTCGCCTCCGTCTTCCGAAACCCCCACGGCCGTGCGAGCCGTGGCCGTCGAGGAACTTTGGGGCAGCCGGTACCCGTTCTCGAGCAGCCGGCTCTCGCCGCCGACGGCCTCCAGAATACGGTGTTTCACCGAAACGAAGTCTGCCGAGGCCAGACAGACGGCCTGCCCGTCATCGAGGATGGCAAAGAACCCTTCGGACACGGCATCCGCCGTCTCCTTGAGTACCGCACCCTCGTGGCAGAGGATGCCCGCCGGCTGGCCGTTCGACCCGAAAGCGCCGCCGCTGACTGCGCCCCAGACAGTGTAGACACTCTTGTCCTCGAGCGCCGCCGCCTGTTCGGTCAGCGTTCCGAGCGCGCCGGGTTCATATCGGTCGCCGGGAAGGGTTACACGGATGGAAATGTCGCCCAGACTCACTTTATAGAGAAACAACTGCATGGCCTGTCCCCGGGTGTTGAGGTAACCCATGCGCAGCAGGCTCACGCCCTGAACGGGGCGCGTCTCGGAATCGCTCTTGACATGCCCGATGCAGTCGTCCGAGCCGTCGACAAGCTGCTGTCCGAGGCGTGTCGAGGCCGTGCGGTCATAGTAGCCGGGCCGTTCGAACGTATCGTCGCCGCAAGCGGTCGTCAGGAGCGCCGACAGGACGAAACAGGTGATATATTGGTTGATTTTCATAAATCGGCAATTTTAGGATTGGATCAATAACCGTCGTTCTGCGTCAGGTTCTTGTTGGCGGCGCGTTCGCTGGCTGGAACGGGCATCAACGTCTGGTAGGGCTGGATACCCAACACCTCGACGGCTTTACCCAGCCGCACGAGGTCATACCAGCGGTGGTTCTCGCACAGCAGTTCGCGGCGGCGTTCCTCGAGCAGCGCGTCGATGAACTTCGCCTCGGACGAAGGATAGATATTCGCCAGCCCGCGGCGGTTGCGCAGTTCGTTCAGACGCGGAAGCCCCTTCTCGACCCCCTGTGCCTCGGCGCTGATGAGATACATCTCGGCCAGACGCGAAATGACCATCGGGTCGGTCCCGGTCTGACCGCTGGGATACTTGTTGATGAAGTCGAGGTTGTCGAGCGTGGTGATCGAGATATCCCTGCGCAGGTCCCCCTCGTCGTAGAGCGTCATCACTTCCCCGGCCGGGCGGTAGACATAGCTGCCCGAATTGGGGTGGTTGTAGGAGTAGAACAGGGTGCTGACGGATATCTTCGAATTGTCGCTCGTCAGGCACGAGAAGGCGAAGATCAGCTCCTTGTTGCTCTTGGCGCGGAAGATCTTGTCGAAGTCATCCAGATCGTAACGGGCATCGGCGATCAGGCTTTCGGCCAGTTCGCAAGCCTCGGTCTTGTGGCCCCGATAGAGTGCCACGCGGGCCTTGAGCGCCTTCGCGGCGTCGGCGGAAAGGTAGTAGTAACCCGCCGACGGGGCGCCCAGATTCCCGACGGCCAGCCGCAGTTCCTCGTCAATGAACTCCCATACCTCGGCAGCCGGAGTGCGCGACACCAGTGCGTCGGTGTTCTCGCGCATGAGCGGCACATCGCCGAAGCGTGTCACCAGACAGAGGTGGAGATAGGCGCGGAAATAATGGCATTCGCCCATCACCAGATCGCGCTGCGATCCCGCAGGCAGCGACTGGGCGATCGTATAGACGTTGTTGACCTGCATCAACGCTTGGTAATATCCCTGCCACTGCGCTTCGACGACGCTATTCAAGGCACTCGACAGCGAGTTGATCAGATCGAGCGAGTTGACGCTCGATTTGGTGGTGAGATTGCCGCCGAAGAGGTCGAACATGATATAGGATTCGCGCTGGGGAAGTTCCTGAACCTTGGAATACATACCCGCCCTGAGCGCTTCGATGTCCTTCGAGTTGACCGACCCGGGCGATACGGCCGAATGGGGTTCGAGGTCGAGCATATGCTGACAGCCCGTGCCTGCCGCCAGCAGGCCGGCAGCAACCGCTATTGCAAATAGTTTGAAATTTATGTTCATGGTCCGTGCGTTTTAGAAAGTGATGTTTATGCCCGCCTTGAAGATGCGGGGCGCAGGAACGCCGTAATTGTCGATGCCGATAAAGCAGGGATCGAGGCTCGTCGAGATTTCGGGGTCCCAGCCCGGATATTTGCTGATCAGAGCGAGGTTTTCGCCCTGAACGTAGACACGGACGCTCTTCATGCGCATCGCCTGAGCCCAGCGCGTCGGCAGCGTATAGGAGAGCATCACCGACTTGAGCTTGATGAACGAGGCGTCCTTCAGGTAATAGGTCGAACTGCGGTTGTTGTTACCATGGTAGGAGTAGACGGCCCGCGGATATTTGTTGGTCGAACCGGGTCCCGTCCAGCGATTGTCGGCCCACTCCTGCAGGATGCCCTGATAGTTGCCCAGACGCGTCGGACCGGTCATCCACTGGGCATAGACGTCGGCGCCGTAGCTGTAAGTGAAGAAGACGCTCAGGTTTAATCCCTTGTAGGTAAACGAGTTGTTCCATCCGCCCGAAAAATCGGGATTGGGCGAACCGACGACGATACGGTCGGTATCGTTGATCGTGCCGTTGCCGTCCCTGTCGTAATACTTCGCGTCGCCGGCACGCACACCCATGTCGTACTCCGGGGCGGAAACCTCGCCGTCGTACTGGTAGATGCCGTCGAAACGCAGCAGGTAGAACGAACCGATCTCCTTGCCGACCTGTAAAGCATGGTTCGACCCGATCGAGATCGTGTCGTCGCCGAGCAGCTTGGTGAGCTTGTTCTTGTTGTGCGAAATATTCAGCGACGAGGTCCAGTGCACGGGGCCGAGGTTCACATGGGTGTTGAGCGTGAACTCGATACCGTAATTGCGCATCGAACCGATATTGCTCAGCATCGAGGTCTGTCCCGTGGTCGAATGTACGGGTTTGAGGTAGAGCAGGTTGTTGGTGTTTTTGAGGTAGGTGTCGAACATCATGTTGATCTTGCCGCCCAGCAGCGAGAGGTCGAAGCCCACGTCGTACTGGTCGGCCGTCTCCCATGTGAGGTTGGCGTTGCCTTTCGAACTGACGGCGATGCCGCTCTGCCCGCCGTAGTTGGCTCCGCCGCTGATGAGCGGCTGCCAGCCATAGTTGCTGATACCGTCCTGATTACCTGTTTTGCCGTAGCTGGCACGCAGCTTCAGTTCGGTTTCGGGACTGTTCCAGAAAGCCTCCTTCGAGACATTCCACCCCACCGACACCGAGGGGAAATATCCCCAGCGGCAGTCGGGGGCGAAACGGCTCGACCCGTCGGTACGCAGCGTGGCGTTGATCACATAACGGTCTTTGTACGAAAGGCTCACGCGTCCGAAATAGGACTCCATGGCATACTCGGCCAGTCCGCCCGAGACACCCGCAATGTTGGCCGCCACGCCCACCACGTCGAACGACGGCGAGGGAAAATTCTGGGCGTCGATACTGTTCGAACGCATCGAAGTCTTCTGGAACGAATGTCCGGCCATGGCCCCGAACGTGAAATCGCCCCATGTATTGTCATAGGTGGCGAAGGTCTCCACGAGATTGGTCATGATGAAACGGTTCTTCTCGATGATACGGCCGTTGTCCTCCTTGTAGGGGTGGTTGGAGTTGTAGTAAAGGTAGTCGAGCGTATAACCCGCATCGGTGTTGAACGAGGCCTTGATCTTCAGTTTGTCGGTGATCGCCGCCTGCGCATAGAAGGCTCCCAGAAAACGGTAGTTGTTGACATAGGAGGTCTCTTCGGCGAGGATCTGCACCGGATTGTGGCGCGAAAGCTCGTCGGTACCACCCAGATAATAGTCGCCGTTGGGTTTGTAGGGACGGTCGAAGGGCCGCTGTTCGACGGCGCGGGCCAAGATCGTCGAGCCCAGCGAAGCTCCCGGCACACGGTTGTTCTGCAAGTAGTTGCCGCTCATGTTGGCACCGACCTCGAGCCATTTGGTGACCGCGTGCGAAATGTTGGCCTTGAGGTTGACCTTCGTAATGTCGTTGGTCTTGATGAGGCCCTCCTGATAACCGTAGCTGGCCCCGATATAGAGTTTGGTCTTCTGCGTGCCTCCCGAGAACGACACGTCGGCGTTGTGGGCCATGCCCAGTCGGGTGATGACATCGAGCCAGTCGGTGTCGGGAAGCCCGTCGAAGGGATTGCGGATATGGGCCACCCAGTTCGCGTCGGCGGATGAGTAGCCGTTCTGACGGTTGTAGTTGTCGATGGCCTCGTTGTAGATATTCACCCACGTCCGGGAATCGGCATACTTGATGCGGTTCTGGTTGGGGAACTGCGAAATGCCGTAGCTGTAATTGACTTTCACTTCCGAATGTCCCTCACGTCCCCGTTTGGTGGTGATGAGGATCACGCCGTTGGTGGCCCGCGAGCCGTAGATGGCCGCCGAAGCGGCGTCCTTGAGAATTTCGATCGACTCGATATCCGTGAGGTTCAGCACCGAGAGCGAACTGAGATCCTCGCCGAAACTGTACAGCGACCCGGCCTCGTTGTTGAGCGGGATGCCGTCGATGACATAGAGCGGTTCGTTGCTGGCGCTCAGCGAACTCGAACCGCGGATGCTGATGCGCTCCGCCGTGCCGAGGTTACCCGACGAAGTCGAGACCGCAACACCGGCCACACGTCCCTGAAGCAGTTCCGAGGGACTCAGCGCCGAGCGCATGTTGTTCTCGTCGGGTTTGAACTGACTGATGGCATTGGTGACCATCGAGCGGCGCTGGGTACCGTAACCCACGACGACGACATCGTCGATCACACCGCTGTCGGCAACCAGCACGACGCGCAGTTCCGTTGCGGCGTCGGTAACGGCGACCTCCTTGGTCTTCATGCCCATGAACGAGATCTGCAATACGGGATCGGACTGCGAGGTCTGGAGCCGGAATGCGCCGTCGACCCCTGAAGAGGTGCCCTGTGTGGTGCCTTTGACGATCACCGCGGCGCCGACGACCGGCAGTCCCTGTTCGTCGAAGACCACACCGCTGACTGTGACAGGTTTGCCCGGAGCCGCTTTGGTCTCTCTGACGTCCTTGGTTATGGAAATGAGTTTGCCGTCGATGGTGAAAGCCACCTTCTCTCCGGCGAAGACGGTTTCGAGAACCTTGCGAATGTCGGCGTCCTTCACCGTGACGGAGATTCTCTTGTTTACGTCCACTTCGCTCGTGCGGATCGAAAAGGAGTAGCCGTACTCCTTCTGTAGTTTTTCGATCACCTGCCGGATCGTCGCGTCGCGCATCGTGAGGCTGATCGGCTGCGCCGAAGCCCCTGCGACCCACACGAGCGCCGCTCCCAGCATACAGAACCGCAGCATGGACCTTTTCAACATGGAAAGGGTGTAGAAGTTTTTCATCAGGTTGTAAATAAGGTTTGTAATGGGTTGATGGCGGGTTGCGGACCGCCGGCCGCAATCGGGTTATACGTTCATATCGGGACAGGTTTAGTTCGGGGAGATGATGATGGTGCCGTTGATGCGCGAAATGCGCATGTTGTCGTTGCTGTTCAGCGCGCGCAAGATGCGCTCGAGGCTCTCGTTGTTGATGAACGAGGCATAGTACTGCATCGCCGCAAGTTCGGAGTCCTCGATAATGATCTTCACGTTGAAACGCCGTTCGAGGTCCGCGGCGATATCGCTCAAGGACTGGTTGACGAAGCAGAGGTTCCGGTTCGAATGCCACGAGCCATAGGTTTCCGTGTCGATGCGGTAGGTCTCCAACGAACCGTTCGTGCGGTTATAGCGGATCATGTCGCCCGGCGCGAGGGTGTAATCCACGCTTTTGCCGGGGCTTCCGGCACGCATGGCCACCGAGCCTTCGATAAGCGCCACCTCGATATTGGGGTTCTCGGCATAGGATTTCAGGCTGAACTGCGTACCCAATACGCGGACCTCGACATCCGAAGCTGAGACGACAAACGGATGGCGGCGGTCTTTGGTGACGTCGGCGAAGACCTCTCCGTCGATACGGATGCGGCGTTCCCGGCCGTCGAAACGTTCGGGATAGAAGACCCGGCTGCCGGAATTGAGCCACAGTTGCGTGCCGTCGGGCAGTGTGATTTCCCGGGTCTGCCCAAGTGCGGCATAGGCTTCAAACCACTCGGTCTGCACCGCAGGACGCAGATAGGGCAGCAGCGCCGCGACAATCAGGGCGGCCGCGGCGGCGAAACGCGCGATGCGCAGCAGACGCCGCGGACGACGGTCTGTTTTGTCGGGTGTTGCGGCAAGCAGCATTTCGAGACGCCGGCGGATGCGCTGCAAAGCCGGTGCGTCGGGTTCGGCAGGCGTGGCGTCGAGCAGCCGGCGGAACATGGCGTCGTATTCCGGTTCGGCGACATGCTCCCGCAGCCAGTTTTCGGTGTCACCACGCTCCTCGGCGGTGCCTTTTCCCTGCATATAGCGCAGCAATTGTTCTTCTATCTGTTTCTGGGTTTTCATAACTCGGTTTTTATCGGGGGTCTATAGATAGTATGCATCAGAAAGCCGGACTACGCAACGGCGGCCGAAAAAAAAGAAAAAATCCGGTCGGAAAAATTCGGCCGGAAAAATGAGGAGTGGCGGTTGGCCCAGATTACCAGATCGTTGTAACGAGCAGTAAAACGGATACATGAAGCAACCTCCGTATTTCAGCGAGAGCCAATTCGATATGTTTTTCGACGGTGCGTACCGAAAGTCCCAACTGCCGGGCGATCTCGGCGTTGGAAAGGTGCTGACGGCGGCTCAGGGTGAAGATTTCACGGCGGCGGGAGGGCATACTCTCCACGATCTTTTCGACGATTCGTTCCAGTTCCCGGGCCGAAAGTTCGTTCTCGAGCCCCGGGGCGGAGTCTTCCACCTCGGCGACGCGGGCGGAATCCGGTTCGCGGCGGGCGTTGAAAGCCATGCGCAGGTGGCCGTATATTTCGTTGCGGACGGAGACCATCAGGTAGTTGCGCAGATTACGCTCCTCATCGACGCGCTCACGGGCTATCCACAGCCGCATGAAGACATTCTGCACGATATCCTCGGCCACGTCGGGATCACGCAGCAGACGCCGCGCAAAGGCGAGGAAAACCGGGGCGTTCCGCTCGAAGATGATCCGGAAACTCTCCTTGTCTCCCTCTTTGAGACGTCTCAGCAACTGTTTATCGTCCGGCAGATCCATTCTTCTCGGCGCCGCTATTTCCGGGTTTTGCCGCGTACTACGATGCAGTTGGGCACGGCCCGTTCGCCGGCATGGTCGAAACGGTGGTTGTCATAGGGATGGTTGAGCACGCCTTTCCGGGCGGTCCAGAGCGTCGAGGAGCCGCCGCCGTCGAGATTCAGGGCCTCGACAAGCCCCAACAGACGGGCTATATAGGCTGTTTCGGCAATGGTGGCGCCTTCTCCCCGGCCTTTGAAACGGCCGTCGATAACGACCATCACCACTTCTCCGTCGGCCCGCTTCCCGATCAATGTACGGGGATGGCGCCCTGTGTAGAAACTCTTGTCCGAATCGTATTCGACGATCCTGCCGCCGTCGATCAGCACGGGACCCGCGGCCAGCGCCGAACGATAGCGGCGCGCCACCTGCCCGTATTCCGACGTGTCGCAGAAGAAAATATCCATCCTGCGTCCCTTTTTATCCCGGAACGCCAGCATGCCGTTGGTCCGCATCAATTCGTTCGGGGTGGTGCGGCCCACGATTTTTTTGTCGATCAGCACGAAGGTCACAGGTTCGAAAGTCTTGACGTTGAAGTAACTGCCGTTGACGGCGATATCGGCTCCGGCGGCCTTGCCCAACTCGCTCGTAGCCTCCGCCCGGCGGTCGAGGTGGACGATCTGCGTTTCGAAATTTCGGCGGGGATAGCTGACGACGGAGATACTCTGCCGTGATCCGAACATGTCGATTTGCGCATAGCGGCATTCGGCTCCGCCGCCGAGATCGGAAATCTCCCATCGGGCATTAGCAAAGGCAATCGAATCGGAAAGGGATGTTTGGGCAGCAGCCGCAAAGGCGTACAGGGAGAGCCATACACCGAGCACAAATCTGATCATAGCAGTAGTCTAAAAAGGTTCGCTAAAACTAAAGATTAAAAACCAAATAACCAAATCAGGAGGATGAAACTTTTTGGACAGCTCCGGAAAAGGATCTGAAGATATCGATATTATTTTATTGCAAACCAAGGGATTCGCGCCCTCTAAGGAAACGGCGATAAAAAAACGGCCCGGGGCCTCTAAGCGTCGATATCTGACCGCCGTGTTTTGACGAAGAGTTGTACATTGGGGTGCCGCCGAAAACCCCACGACAAGTCATAAGCCTGACTGGACCGGTCTCCGAAAGGTCGATCGGGGCGACGATTGCGAGCCCGACATCTGCTCAGGAACAAAATCAGATTCTATTGTAAAAAGACAAACTTATCACGGACCTTAATTTACCGGATAGAAATTGTGTCTGAGCAACTTTGGAATGGTAAAATCATGAACTTATGCGCATGTCATTTGAAATATGACATGCTAAAATAAGAATTCCATTTTCAGACAATAATCAATGTTCTAATTTTTTCATATCTTTAACCTCGCTTTATTGTTACGATGGACGCAAAAGAGATATATACTTTGGGGCACGGAGACCGGGAACTTTTCGATAGCCTGATACAGGAGTATTATCCCCGGCTGATGGGGTATGCCTGCATTCTGCTCGATGACGAAACCGCCCGCGACGTCGTACAGGATGTCTTTCTCTACGTCTGGGAACATCGCTCCCGACTGACTTTCGTCTCCGGAATCCAGACCTATCTTTTCCGGGCCTGTCATTCCCGGATGCTGAACAGTCTGAAACGCAGTAAAAATCTTTCGGGAGGAGGGTCGCTTGATGCGCTGTTGCAGAATGAGGCCGAATGGCTTCGGGCCAATAACGATGACATTGTCCGTACGCTTTGCAATAAGGAGTTGCTCGAACGGGTCCTCGGCATTATCGAGGAGCTGCCGGACAAGCGGCGGGAGGTCTTCCGGCTCTCGTTCTTGCATGACATGTCGAACGCAGAGATTGCCGAATTGCTCGGGATGCCGCGTCGCACGGTCGAGGGACACCTTTATCTGGCGCTGAAGTTCTTGCGGAACCGGATTTCCACCGAAGAGTTGTTCGCATTGATGTTGGCTGCAATCTCCATGATCTGAGTTTTCTCAAATAAATTTCAATAAATCCAGAATCGGCTGCGTAAATTCCGGTTCTGGATTGTTTATTCAGTAAAACGACAATGATGCAATCGATCAATCCGCAGAAAATCGTCGATTATCTCGACCGTCGCTGTGATGCGCAAACGCGCAGCATGGTCGAAGAGTGGATCGCACAGAACGAAGAGAATCGGGCCGAGTTCTTTCGTGTCAAACAGCTATGGGTCCTGAAAAACACCTATAAACATGCCTCGGCTCCCGAGGTCGAAGGGGCAGTCCGCAAGATAAATCAGCAGTTGGACCAGCGCCGGCGTATCAGGCGGCTGCAATATCTGGCCCGCACGGCGGTCGCTGCGGCGCTGCTTTTCGGGGCGATACTGACCGGGATCGGGGTAGACAAGTATCGGGAACGTTTCGAATGGCACACAATTGCGAATACGGTTCCGGGCGAGGTGCTGGATTTTGTGTTGGACGACGGCACCCGGGTTTATCTGAACCAAGGCGGAGAACTCTCGTTCCGTGAGGATTTCGACTCGCGCCGCCGCCGGGTGAAACTCTCCGGGGAGGCTTTTTTCGATGTCAAATCCGATCCGGTCCACCCCTTTGTGGTCGAGACCCCGGGGGTGCATATCCGGGTGCTGGGTACCTCGTTCAATGTCAAGGCCGGCGAACAGGTCGAAGCGACGCTTGAAAAGGGGCGTATCGCGCTCGAAAGCCCTTCGGGTGAAGAACTGGCCGCGCTCCGCCCGGGACAACAGGCCGTCGTGGATGCCCGGAGCCGGCAACTGCTCTCGGTAAACGAGGTACAGACGGGAAAATATACGGCATGGCACTACAACCACAAGGTCTACGAATGTATCTCTTTTGCCGAGATTGTCAGTCTGATTGAAGAACGCTATGACGTTTCGGTCATCTATGATCCCGCGTCGTTCGACGATACGGCCTACCGTCTGGTCGTGGGCAACAACGAGGCGCTCGGACAGATGCTCGAGATACTGAACCTGATCGTACCGATCGAATACACCCTTCAGGACCGGCATGTCCTGATCAAACGCAAACGCTAATCCGAATAATTCGCGCGACTATTATAATTCTGAAGAATCCAAAAAAGGAAATGCCTATGACGACTGCCTGACTTGTACCGCGGGGGAAATCCCGCACCGTCTCATCTGAAATCCAATCTTAAACTTTAAAATCACATTATATGAACTCTATTCCGAACGTCGCCCGCAAGGGCGCGGCAGGTATGTTATTGCCTGTTCGAAACGGTGTCGGGAAACTGCGGATACTGCTGGCAGCGGCATTGCTCCTTGCTGTAATCCTCCCGGCGTCGGCCCAGCGGGTTATCGTGAATGTCACGGCTGAAAAACAGACGCTTGCCGATATTCTGCCGCAAATATCCAAACAGACCGGTATTGAATTCTCCTATGCGCTCGAACTGGTCAAAACGCGCTCGAATGCTGCCGGACGACTCGAAGGAGACGTCAAGGACGTTCTCGGCCGAATTCTATCCGGTACCGGTATCGAGTACCGGATGCAGGGTACCAACCGGATCTTTCTGAGCCGCAAGTCCGATCCCGGAACCGGATCTTCTTCGGCTCCCAAGAAATACCGGGTGACGGGCACCGTCCGTGACGGACAGGGACAGCCGCTTGTCGGCGTTACCGTCATTGTGAGCGGTACGGACGGTACGGCTACCGGCTCCGACGGCTCCTATTCGCTGCTGGTCGCTCCCGATGCGACGCTTACGTTCCGTTATATCGGTTACGAGAGTGTCACGGAAGCGGTCAATAACCGTTCGCAGATCGACGTGGTGTTGAAAGACCAGTCCACCGAACTGGAAGAACTGGTTGTCGTGGGTTACCGTACTGTGAAAAAGCTCTCCCTTACCGGGTCGGTGGCCTCCGTGGATATCAAGCGCAAAGAGAACCAGCCCATCACCAATTCTACGCAGATGCTCTATAACACGCCGGGTATCTGGGTCAACCAAGGAGGTTCGCAGCCCGGCCGTGACAATGCTACGATCTCGATCCGCGGCGTCAACTCGCTGAACTCGACAGGAGGCGCACCGCTGGTGCTGCTGGATGGCGTGGAATACGACTTCTCGGAAATCGATCCTTCCACGATCGAGTCGATTTCGGTGCTGAAAGATGTATCGGCCGCCATTTACGGACTGAAAGCGGCCAACGGCGTGATTCTCGTGACCTCGAAGAAGGGGACCAAAGGACGTCCCCGCATCGAGTACAAGGGTAAATACGGCGTGCAGCGGGCCACCTATCTTCCGGACGTGGTTACCGATCCGATACTCTATATGCGGCTGCGCAATCTGGCCGAAACCAATTCCGGTATCAGTCCCGGCGCCGTGTCGTACAACAATGACCAGATACTCGAGTATATGGAGGGCATGAAGACCGACCGGTCGGTCTATCCCGCATCGGACTGGTTCGATATCTGCCTCGAGGACGGTTATGTACAGCAGCACAGCGTGCGTCTGTCGGGCGGCACCGATGCCGTAACCTATTCGATGGGCTTCGGTTATACCGACCAGAAGGGTGTTTTCATCGATAACGACGACGCCCAGCGTTATGCCTTCGATTTGAAGCTCAACGCGCGTGTGAGCGACGCACTCAACATCAGCGGAACGTTTCAGGGGAACCTGCGGACTTTCAACGAAGTGGGCTATTCGACGGGAACCGTACTGAAGACCATCATGCGGGGGCTGCCGATCTTTTCGGACTACCACCGTAACGGGGTTTACGGTTCGACGTGGCTCTTCACTCCGGGGCGTAACAACATCGAGAATCCGCGCATGCAGGTCGAGCAGGGCTTTGTCTATCGGAATTACCAAGAGCTGCTCTCCACGATCAATGCCGATTTGCGGCTGGCCCCGCACCTGAAATATTATGCCACGGTCGGATTCCGCAAGATCGACCATTACAGCAAGAATTTTGTTCCGCAGATGTATACGGTCAATCCCAAGACCGGCGATACGAAGAAGTTCAATACGAGTGCCCCGCGTGTGAAAGACTGGGATGCCGTCGCGGCGCAGTACTCCGTTTCTCACCGCCTTGTCTGGGAGAACGACTACGACCGCCACAACATCCATGTCATGGTGGGACAGGATTGGCAGCACAATGACAGCCGGAATTTCCAAGCCTATAACTATGGGTTCAACGACAATACGCTGACCGAATTCGAGGCGCTCACGAACCAGACCAATGCCCAAGCTACCGGCAGTTCTTGGAAAAAGCGCATGATCTCGGTTTACGGACGTTTGGCCTATACCTATGACGACCGTTACATGATCGAGGGTACGCTGCGCTATGACGGTTCGAGCAACCTTTCGCGCGACAACCGCTGGCATATGTTTCCTTCGGTCATGGTGGCGTGGAACCTCAGCCGGGAAAAATTCTTCGATGTGAAACAGATCGATCTGCTCAAGATCCGTGCGTCCTACGGCGTAATGGGCAGTGAGTCCGTGAGCCCGTACAGTTACCAGATGACTTACGATGCCATCGACCAGAACTATTCGTTCGGAGGTACGCCCGCAGCCGGATTTGCGGTGACGCAGCTTACCGACCGTATGCTGGGCTGGGAAAAGACCCGTTCGTACAATGTCGGTGTGGACTTTGCGGCCTTCAACAGCCGTCTGACCTTCGATGCGGACTATTTCCACAAGGAGACCTTCGATATTATCATGACCCGCACGATCCCTTCGCACGTCGGCGGTCTCAACGGTCCCAAAAGCAATGTCGGGACGGTACTCAATAAGGGTTTCGAACTTTCGGGTGCATGGCGCGATCAGATCAAGAACTTTTCTTACGGTGTGAACGGTTCGGTAAGTTTCGTCCGCAACCGCGTGAAATCGCTCGACGGCGGGCAGATTCTGGCCAACAGCAATACGCTCATCACCCGGGAGGGGTATCCCATCCGCTCGTTCTATGTCTATGAGGCCGACGGTTATTACCAGTCGCAGGAGGAGATCGACAATGCGGCGGTCGTTTACGGCGACCGCACGAAGCTCCGCCCGGGCTATCTCAAATACAAGAATAATTGCGATGATGATGTGATCGACGACAAGGACAAAATCGTCGTGGGCAACTCCATTCCCGAACTGACCTACTCGTTCGGCGTGCATCTGGGCTGGAAGGGCCTTTCGCTCGAAGCCCAGTTTCAGGGCGTGGGCGAGGTGTACACCTATCCCACGGCGAATCTTGCGGTGCCGTTCAACAACGGCGCCGGCGTGACCCGGGACTGGGCCACCGATTCGTGGACCGAGAACAACCGCAACGCGAAACTGCCGCTGCTGACCACCTACACCGATGCTCCGGAGAATTTCATCCCCTCGACCAAGTGGCTCCGCAACGCCTCGTACCTGCGCATGAAGAATATTCAACTGACCTATAATTTTCCCAAACGGTTGCTGAAGCCGCTGCGTATCGAAGCGCTGCAGGTCTATGTCAGCGGTCAGAACCTTTGGACGATTTCCGACTTCGACCTCTGGGATCCGGAGATTACCACGACCCGCACGGATCTCTATGAGTATCCCAACCTGAAGACCGTTTCGATCGGTCTGAACCTGAGTTTCTAACGACAAAAAGTTTGAAAATGAAAAAGATCACATATCTCGGACTGAGCCTGCTGTTCTCCGCGGCTGCCGTTTCGTGTTCGATGGATTTCGAGCCGACGGGTGCATACAGCGACAAGACTTTCTGGTATAGTGCCAAAAATGCGGAGAGCGGGCTGACCGGCTGTTATCTTCCGCTGCGCAATGGCAGCATGTTCGGGGGCATGGCTATCGCCATGGAGGAGTGCGCCACGCCCAATGCTTACAACTACTCCAATACGCTCAACTGGAACGATCTTGCCAAGGGCAGCCACACGGCCGACGGCACTATCTTTGCCGGCCGCTGGAAGGATGCCTACACCGGTATAGGCCGCTGCAACATGCTGCTTCAGCATATCGATCTCAACAAGGAGCTTTCGACCGAAGCGATTACCCAGATGAAGGCGCAAGCGCGTTTTCTGCGGGCTCTTTATTATTCGGTGCTTACTACTTATTACTACAAGGCCCCGTTGATCGTCGATTCTCCCGATATTTCGCAGGTAGGCCGTACGCGTACCGATCGGGCGGAAATGATCCGCTTCATCGTCGATGAACTGGGAGCCGTTTCGAAGATCCTGCCCCGGACATACACAGCCAAGACCGACCTTGGACGCCCTACCGCAGGCGCCGCACTGGCGCTCCGCGCCCGGGTACTCTGCTTCGAGGCAAGCGCCCTGTGCAATCCCGGACACGAGGCGAAGCCTTGGGAGGATGCCGCCGATGCCGCATGGGACGTTCTGGAGCTGGGGGTTTATTCGCTGTATCAGGACGGTTATGCAAAACTTTTCACCGAGGCGGCCGAGCACTCTTCGGAGTCGATCTTCAATGTCGAGGCTGTTTCCAACCCGCTCGGGCTGGGACACAGCATGGATATCGTGATGCGTCAGTATAACGGTGCGGCCCCGCTCGGGAACTTCGTCGACAGCTATTGGATGAAGGACGGGAAACCCCGTGAAGAGTCCTCCTATGCCGATTCGGAAGATTATGACGACCTCGATCCGCGCTTCGGGCAGACGATCGTCTATCCCGGAGCGACTTGGATGGGCGAAACCGTGAAGACCGACAATACCAACGTCCGATTTACCAACAAACAGACCGGGTTTATCTATAAGAAATACACGGTTTACACCGAAAAGGTGCCGGGCGATCAGGAACTGAACTTGGGTGAGAACAGTTCGCCGACGAACATCATGCTGTTGCGTTATGCCGACGTGCTGCTGATGTATGCTGAGGCCAAGAACGAGCTGGGCGAGATGACCGAGGAGATCTGGAACCGGACCGTGAAGGCGATTCGCCAGCGTGCGGGGTTCACCTCTTCCTCCGCATTGGCTTATCCGGGGAACGATGCCGACGCCGTGCGCCGTCATATCCGCTATGAACGCCGTGTCGAGCTGGCGGGAGAAGGCACCTATTACAACGACCTGCGTCGTTGGCGCGAAGCCGAAAACGTGATGAACGATCTCAGTATCTACAAATACGACGGCACGCTGATCGGTACGCGTAATTTCAACAAGGAGCGGGATTACTGGTGGCCCGTGCCGTCGAGCCAGATCGAAATCGCCCCGACGCTTCGCCCCAACAATCCCGGCTGGTAGTCAAGTAACCTATAAAATTCTATAACCATGACATACAAACACCGTTTTTTCAGATTTGTCATCGGCCTATGTGCAGCCATCGCTCTGTGTGCGGCTTGCAGCGAGGACGACAAGCCGATCATCCCGCTGCCGCCGCTCGATCCGCCTGCGTCTACCGGCGAAAAGGTGATCGCGCTCGTCGAACAGAACCCGAGCCGTGTCGCACTCGTCGACCGCACGACCGGCGAGATGCTCTGGCATTGGACACCCGCCGATTCGGACCTGACGGCTGCCGAGCAGGCTTGGTTCGAACTGCCCGACGAAGTCAAGCCGATTTATGATTGCAAATACCTGCTCATCACGGCGACCCGCGGCGGAGTGGCGATCATCCGGATCGAAGACAAGCGGGTGATGTTCTATGCCTGCCCGAAAGGTCAGCCTCACTCGGCCGAATTGCTGCCCGACGGCAATGTCGTCGTAGCCTCATCGACCGACGGCACGGCCGACGGTGATAAACTGCGTCTTTACGAGGTCGACTTCGGGCGGCGGTTCGCGTCCGAACCCGTGGCGACCTACCCGCTGACCTTCGGGCACAATGCCGTCTGGGACCGCACCAACGAGCTCCTGTGGGCCACGGCCGGCGATGTGATCCATACTTACCGGTATACCCGGTCCGACGGCAGGCCGGCGCTGGTGCTGCAGGACACCTATCCGCTGCCCGAAGGACAGAACAATGCGCATGAGCTGTTTCCGGTGTACGGGCTCAACCAGCTTTGGCTCACCACGCCCAATGCGATCTGGAAATTCAATGTCTCGACCAAGGAGTTCGTGCGCTTTAACGCCAGCACGACGGCCAATATCAAGTGTGTGTCGTCGGGCCCGGCCGATTACGAAACGATCCTGCTCTATCCGACACAGAGCTATTGGTCGGACAAACTGATCGATACCGGCGGCCGCAGCGTTTACCAACGGGACGGCGCACAGATTTACAAGGGACGCTGGATGCTCAACAATACGTTCAGCTATCCGGCCGACCATCAACCTCAAAGCTGACAAACCCATGAAACATACCGTGAAATTTATCCTATTCCTGCTCCTGACCGCGTCGGTATCCGGTTGCGGGACCGCCGGACGCAGTACGCTCGAGGCATATCGCAGTTGGCCGATGGGGTTGTCGGTATCGCTGACCATGCCGGCTGAAAAATTGCAGCAGGTCAAAGAGGCCGGGTTCGGTTATGTCGAGGTGACGCTCAATTCGCTGCGCGGAAAATCCTCCGAAGAGCGGCTTGCGGCTATCGAACGATTCCGCGCCGATGCCGAACAGGCCGGGCTCGCCGTCTGGTCCGTGCATCTTCCTTTCGGCCGCGCTTGGGACATCAGTTCTCCGAACGACTCGCTCCGTACGGCCGTCGTAGGGCAAATAGCTTGGTTCATCGATGCCGTACAGACGCTCAATCCCCGGAAGATGGTCCTGCATCCCAGCGCGGAGCCGATCACCGACTCGCTGCGAGCCGTCCATTTCGAAAACAGCGTGAACTCGATCAACACGCTGGCCGAGGCTGCCCGCGGCACCGATGCCCAACTGCTTGTCGAAGACCTGCCGCGAACTTGCCTATGCAACACCTCGGACGAGATGCTGGCGTTGTTCGGGCGGATAGATCCTTCGGTCGGCATTTGCTTCGATACCAACCACTTGCTGCAAGAAACCCCCGAAGCGTTTGCCCGGGCCGTAGGTGGCCGTATCGCCAGTCTTCACATTTCGGATTACGATGCCGTGGATGAGAAGCATTGGACGATGGGCAGGGGCGTGATCGACTGGCCCGTACTGATCGGGGCAATCGCCTCGACGGGATATGACGGCGTATTCATGTTCGAAGTCGGCGGTTACGACAGTTTCGGGCAGGTGGCCGATACTTGGCGGGCTATGGAGCAGCGTCTTGAAGAGATTGAAAACAGGAAATAAAAATCAGCAACTATGAAACGACTTATTCGATATGCGGCATGGCTGCTCTCCGGAGTTCTGCTTACGACCGCATGCAGCGATGATGAACCTGCGGTCCCGTCGCAGCCCGATTTTATCGTCGTGGGGCTTGAGGCCCCTTATACCGTCCGGATGGGCGATTCGTTCGAACTTTCGGTTCCGGAAGAGTCCGGAGCGGAGGATTACTTCTGGAGCCTGCCCGAAATGCTCAATATCGTCGAGGGCGAAAATACCTCGCGCCTTCTGGTGGCCGGGTTGGCCGAGGGCGTCATTCCGGCCGGTGTCATCACCGTTACCGCCCGGAACGCTGCGGGGGCCAGCACTCCCCGTACCCTGTGGAAAGAGATCGTCATCACGGGGCTTCCCCCGCGTCCGGCTTATGTGCAGAGTTCGATCGTCGGTTCGCTGACGGTGGATCTGGACGAAGAGTTCTCGGTCTATGTTCCCGGCGATGAACAAGTGGCGACCTATTCATGGACGGTTCCGGAGACATTGACTATCGTCGGCGGAGGCGATACGGAACGGGTTGTGCTCAAGGCCAACCGCAAGTCGGTGAACATTCCTGCAAACAGCATTACGGTGACCACGGTCAGCAAGACGGGGCTTTCGGAGACCCATCGCTTCGAAAAGATGATCTGCGTGCTGCCGACCGACGGATATCCGGCCAAGCGCTACGGTACCAAAACATGGATGACCGTGAATCTCAATAATGCCGGAGAGGACGGTTCGGTGGGCCGCACGGCGCCCGATGATCCCGACGGTTCGAAATACGGCCGTTACTATACATGGGCCGAAGCCATGACGGGGCTCTCCGCCGGGGCTAATCCCTATGTGTACGGGGCTTCGGGAACCGACGATATGGGTAATTCCTATACGCTCAATAACGGAGTCACATCGTACAATGTCCAGATTCGCGGCATCTGTCCCGAAGGGTGGCATGTTCCCAACGCCTATGATTTTTACGATCTGGCATCAGGTATCGCCGATGATTACGGACTGCGCAAGAGTTCGCTCGAAGAAGTGCTCGCCGCTAAAGAGGGAATTTACATGCCTGACAACCGGGAGACAAATCCGATGGCTACGATGAATATGGTCGATCACGGATTTGTGGCCTCCTATCTGCGCGGCAGCCGTCCGGCGGCCGAAGGCGGATTGTGGGCGGCGAATGCCAACGCCGTGGATGGTGGAACGATGTTCAACCTGACGAAACCCAGCGGCATCTTCCCGGTCGGAAAATACCCGATGTATTTCCCCGATGTAATTGAACGGATCGGCTTCAATATCCTGCCCTGCGGCAAATATACGGGGGATAAATTTGGCAGTTTCGGAACCTATTCGTTCCACTGGACAGCTACCGTGACCAGCGATAACAAGAATTACCGCATTACGATCGGCAACAACAGTTGTAATTTCTCAACCTATGCCGAGACGGGGTCCTCAAACAACGTCCGGTGCGTAGCAAATTATTAGCCAATCTACAATAGACCTCAATAGAATGGTGTCACATGGATTTCCATGTGACACCATCTTCAGAATTCCCATAACCGCACTATGATACACCGATTGCTGACCTTGCTCTCCGCCGCCTTATC
>ERZ857503.537-NODE-537-length-28582-cov-5.898447_pt1 | contig 28582 bp, 28 predicted proteins | sample MGYA00519766_ERZ857503 | MGnify/ENA primary metagenome ERZ857503 (study PRJEB31778, sample SAMEA3449345) | human gut metagenome | biome: human gut; feature: human-associated habitat; material: faeces | place: United Kingdom | collected 2010/2012 ...
TCCCGACGAGCCGGTCACCCGGCAGGAGATCGCCGTCATGCTGGACCGGGTCCGGCCCGGCCTCGGCGGGACCGCGCTGAAAAATCCCTTCCCGGATCTGAGCCCCGGGGGAAACTCCTGGTCCTATGAGGCCGTTCTGCGGCTGTACGCCGCAGGCGTGGTGACCGGCATGCCCGACGGCACCTTCCACCCGCTGGACAATATCACCCGGGCCGAGGCGTGCACCATCGTCAACCGCACCCTGGGCCGGGCCCCTCATGAAGCACACCTGCTGCCCCGCGGAGAGATGCTCACCTGGCCGGACAACAATACCTCCGCCTGGTACTACGCAGCCATGCAGGAGGCCACCAGCTCCCATGACTATATCTGGACAGAAGGGGAAGACACGGAGGCGTGGACCGGCAGGCTGACGGAGCGCGATTGGGCCGCTCTTGAGCGAGTCTGGTCCGACGCCCATGATGCGCCCGGCGGCGAGGTGATGGACTGAGGCCGCCGGAAAAACGGCGGCAATCCGGAACATCTGCTTCCTAGTGAAACCAAAATGGGCCGGAGAGGACATTCGTCCTCTCCGGCCCATTCCGGTCTTTGGCGGCACGGGTTCGGCACACCCTCTCTGTCACCGCTCCATATTCATTTTTCCCACTGATCCCGCTCCCGCTTCTCTTTCCTGTGGAATTTCGGCAGGGGGGGAAACGCCTGAATAGGACCGCGCCCCGAGGGAAGCGGTGCATTGCCGCGGCGGCTGACATGGTAGACTGCCGTAGCTCCCACGGACAGGCCAGCAACCGACAGGCCGCCGATGATTCCCAGGAGTGGATTGGCGGCCAGCAGGCTTCCGAACATGAAGTTGAGAACCACCCCCACCAGCGAGATGATGCTCAGCAGCCGGGCATTCCGGTTGATGTTGTTATTGGTGATGGAGGTATAGGTATCAAAGTCCTTTAGGACCGTGCTCTTGATGAGCTCATACCGCTCCTCCAGGAAGCGGAACTCCATCAGCACCTCGCCCTGCAGCACATAGCTGTTCTGCATCTGCATCGGATAGTAGCCCTTGTCGATCCGCGACAGGATTTCCTTCACCGCCAGCACCATATTCCCGCACTCCGTGTAGCGCCTGCGAAAATCCAGCAGCCGATAGGTGCCGCTGTTGTCGATGCAGTTGTCCAGGGCGTCCTCCAACTGCTTCATCTCGCCTGTGCAGCCCTCAATGCGCACGGAGAGATCCTGTATTTTGAACTGAAGCGCGTACATCAGCAGCTGGCCGATGTACTTGACAGGCTTCTCCTCCAGAAAGGCGCGAAACGCCCCCTGTGTGGACTCCTCAACGACTGCGTTGCTCCCCACCTGCCTCATCCGCAGGGCGCCGGGCAGCATTTCATCGCCGTAGAGCAGCTCCAACACGACGCGGTCCTCTCTTCCGGTCATACGGTCCTGGGTGACAAGCTCCTCCATCGGGGCAAAAAAGATACAGTAAGAGCTGCCCTCAATCCCCTGTTCCTCCCGGAACTGTCCCCGGTTCATCGCCGAAAAAAAGGTCAACGCTTCCATGGACAGCCCTCCTTCTGCAAATTGTATCGCCTAACGTATCATAACAACAAAGCTCCCACCGCAGTCTCTCCCGCGGCAGGAGCACTCCTGTTTTTTCCTAAACTGTTTGCGGGTGTCCGCCGCCCTCTTCGGGCAGCCTCCCATATTTGTTCGAGAGAACCACCCGGGGACGCTCAGCCGCCTGTTCCGAATCCCAGGGCAGGACGTCTCCCGGCTCCCGGAGATAGTTGAGGATCTGCCAGATCCCCTCCCCGGTATAGGAGCTGACCCGAAAAATCGGGTGGCATCCCGCCAGCTCCAGCCAGCCCTGCGCCCGGTCCGGATCGCCGTCCGGATGGTCAATCTGGGTAACAATGCCGATCACCGGGCGGTTGCAGCAGGCCGTCACACAGGGCGGGTAGAGCGAGTACGGCTCGGTGGAGCTCAGCAGCAGCCCCACTACATCGGCCTCATAGGTGTAGAGCGCCAGCGCCTTCGCCAGGCTGGCATTTTCCGCATACTCCCCCGGTGTGTCAATCACCACATCATAGTGGTTTATGTACTGTGTCTTGTGGTAGTGGATCACATCGCCTTTCAGCGCCTGCGTGAGGGTGGTCTTTCCGCATTCGCTCCGGCCCATTAAAATAATTTTCTTCATGTCCTCGTAATTTCACAGATGGTAAAGCCGAGGTGATTCTTCAGATAGGTCAGGATGCTGGACACCGCGGCCTGTACATTTGAGATGCGTCCGGTAAAAATGAGGGTTCCGCTGAAGCGGTCAATAAACCCCATCTCCACCTTGGAGGTCTTGGTCGCGATATCGCCCGCAATTACGGAAATTTCAGAGGGCGTCATGCTCAGAATCCCGATGGCGGCCTGCTGGTAGTCCACATTGGGATTGAGGCCCAGCTTCTGATAGATAATCTCATCCGGGCTTGCAATAATATGGGCCAGAGTGACCTGCTTGCCGGGCACCATCTCCTGGACAAGCCGCATCTTCCCCTCCTGCACGGTTCCAAAGTCCATTAAATCCATCCTATTTCACCTCATTTGCTCCGCTCGGGCCCAGCGCCGCCTTGATTCTGGGCATATTATAGCCTACGATCTCCTCCGCGCCGATCACCGTGACCGGCAGGCCCGTGTAGCCACGGCTCTCCATAAAGGCCTGCCCGGCCTTATCCTCCGCGAGGTTGACCTCCTCATAGGAGATCCCGCTCTGCCTCAAAAACTCCTTTACACTGCGGCAGTAGCTGCAGCCGGGCGTCGTATAGATGCGCACGGGCGCCGCGCCCGCCAGCACCGGGGCCTCGCGCTCCGGCATGTCCGGGCGGAGGTTTTCCTCCCCGGCCTTCCAGCCGGCCGCGCACAGGCCGCCGGTTTTCAGCGCGGCCAATACCCGGAGCACCTCCTCCGGATTGCGACCGATATTGTTGTCGTGGATTACGCTGTAACGCACCCTTTGCTCCGAATCAATCAGGAACAGCCCCCGCAGGGCCACCCCCTCCTCCTCCAGCAGCACTCCGTAGTCGGCGCAGACCCGCAGGGTCTGATCCGCCGCCATGGGGTAACCCAGCCCGCCCAGGCCGTTGCGCTGCCAGGCCTGGTGGGTGTAGACGCTGTCCGTGCTCACGCTGAGCAGCTCCGCGCCGGCCGCCCGGAAGGCCTCCCGGTGCTCTGAGAAGGATGTGAGCTCTGTGGGACAGACAAAGGTGAAGTCCATGGGGTAGAAGAACAGAACCAGCCATTTCCCGGCATAGTCCGGCAGCGCGACGCGCACAAAATGTTCTCCATCCGCCGACAGCGCCTCCATGGAAAAATAGGGCGCCTGCTTTCCAATGAGTCGTTCCACAGAGCTCACAATCCTTTCTTACCAATTCTTATTTATCCGGCTTATAGAAGCACTGAGAGCAGTCGTCCTCCTTGTCCTTCTCCCGCTTCTGCCCGTCCTCGGGCTGGTAGAAGCACTGGGGACACTCCTCCTCCGGCTTTTCCTCCACTGCCTCCGGCTGGTAAAAGCACTGGGGGCACTCCTCCGTCTCACTGCTCCTGCCGGGGGTGTGGTACATGCCCTGGGGCACGCGCTCCCCCTCCCCAGGCTTTTTGCGGTTGGGTGCTGGATAGTGGCAGTTGGGGCAATCCTGCGAAGCCATACCGATGGCCCTCCTTTCCGTGTCTGTTCCTGTTTCCCTTAATTTGTCAGCTTGTCAATCAGTCCCGGATGAGGCGATGCGATCACGCTGCTGCTTGTAATATCCCCGGTCTCCTCCAGTTGATTCATCGCGGCCTTAACCGCAGAGCGAACCGCGGAAACCTCGCCGGTGAGAATGACAAAGCCCTTGCCGCCCAGGCCGCGGGCAATGCGGATCTCCATCAGGCGGACATTCGCGGCCTTGGCGGCATAGTCCCCCGCCTCAACGGCGGTCAAAGCCGTCATAGTCTCAATCACGCCGATGGAGGCGATGTGTCCCACCTCCGACGTGCCCACGATCGCCTCCGGGACGGAGGCATGCACGTTGTTGATGGTGTGGTGCCCGACCAGATAGATGCCCGCTGTCTGGCGGCCGCTCTCCATGGCGCTCTTCACGGCGCCTACCGCGCCGCAGATGATAATGACATATTTACCCGGACAGGTGGGGGTCGCGGTCAGCAGCTCCACATTGGCGGCCTTCAGCACCGCATCGGCGGTTTCAATGCCGACGGGGATGCTTTTCAATTCCAGTAATCCGATGGACTTTCCCATAACTGGCCTCTTTTCCTATGGATTCCTCTGCTAGTTCAGGCATTGATCACGCTACTGACAGCGTTGATCACAATCGTCAGGATAAAGATTGTGGTGGCAGGGGGGTCGATGTGGGTGTCGCAGTGGCTGTTCAGGCTCTTACCCACCAGATCGCCCAGCAGGGAGCCCAGGATGCCGAAGAGCACGCCCAGCAGAGCGCCCGCAGGGCCCCAGGCGGTAATGCCGGCCACGGCGGCCAGCCCGGAGGGCAGGAAAATGTGATGGGTCGCGGGCGTGGCGAAGCCGGTCTGGGTGAAGATCAGCGTGATAGCCGCAAAGCCGAAGCACACGATCGGGAAGATGCTGAACGCGGCGGTGAACTCATTCTCGTACAGGAACGCGGCGATGAAGCCCACAACAATGCCGATGCCGCCGCCCAGTACCACGTTATAGATGAAGCCCTTCCCGGCGGCGAACCACTCGCGCTTTCCGGAGCCGGTGTACTTGCCGGTCAGGCCGGTCTTGCCGAAGGCCAGACGGGTGACAACCGCCAGAATGAAGACGGTGATGCCGGGCAGGTCGGTGGTGGCGGGGCCGGCGCTGCCGATGACGGGCAGCAGGCCGATGCAGTAGTGGATCAGGAAGCCCAGCACGCCGAAGATGCCGCCCACCAGGAGCACATCGGGCTCACCCAGGCCGTTGAGGGAGGACAGGATGTCGGTGCCGGAGGCCAGCTTGCCCTTGCGGCCCGCATATCCGGCGGCCGCCACGCCGCCGGCAAAGGCGATGTGGGGGCCGACAAAGGAACCAAAGGCGAGGTAGTTGACTGCAACATCGCCGCCCACGCCGGCAGCCGTCAGGACTCCGCCCACCAGGGCGTAGATACCAGTCATAATAAAGGCGGGAAGGGCGCCCATGTAAGCGCCGATAATGCCGCCGCCAAATGCGGCGATCAGAGCCAAGATATCCATAAATCAGTTCCTCTCCAATCTTTATTGTTGTCTTTATTGTTGGATGGTAATCTCTCGCTCGGTCACCGCGGTCACCTTGCCCGCGATGCTTGCATGAAGGTTCGCCCCCAGCTTACCCTCTGGGGCCGTTGCAATCAGGGCTCCCTTCTCCACTCTGTCCCCTGCACGCACCACAGGCTGGGCGGATGCGCCCACCCCCTGGCTCAGCGGCAGGGTCACCATTTGATAATCGCGGGAGCTATCCTCCATCGGAGCGGGGACATCATAGGCATCCAGCCCCAACTGATGAATCAGCTTGTGAACCGGGTATCGCTTGTACTGCCGGAACGGCGCGGCCGCCTCCGGCTGGTTGTGCAGCGCATTGCGGACACCCTTCTTTCCCATCTCGCCCTTGAGCATCCCATTCATTTTCCAGGGCTGGAGCCCCATCACACAGGCATACTCGCACAGGCGGCAGCCGCAGCACAGAAAGGCGTTCATGGGGGTATACTCCGGGTCGCAGAGAGTACCATAGGCGGCCAGGCGCATCATCTTATGCGGCTGGATGCGGTGCCCCAGCAGGCCCCGTGGGCAGACCTCGGAGCACAGGGAGCACTGCATACAGGCCACCCGGGCATCCTGGAGCATCCGCGGCACGGGCCGGTTCAGGCTCTGGAGGAGGGCGTGGCCCTCCGGGACCACGATGAGCCCCTTTGTGGTCTTGGTGATAGCGCTTCCGGTGCTCACCACACGCCCCATCATGGGCCCGCCGTTGATGACCTCATAGTGCTCCACGGTGGGGCCGCCCGCCAGGGCCAGCGCCTCCGCCACTGTGATGCCCAGGGGCACCTTCACGGTCTTGGGGGTGCGCACCGCGCCGGTCAGCGTGACATACTTCTCAATCACTGGGGTCTGATCCCGGACGGCCGCCAGCACATTGAGGGCCGTCTCCACATTGCTGACCACCACGCCCACATTCAGGGGAATGCCCCCCTCCGGGACCACACGTCCGGTCACTTCGTAGACGATCACCTGTTCGTCACCGGCGGGATAAAATGCGCCCATCCGGTGAACCCTCAGCCCGGGATGCCTGGACAGCTCCCGCTCCAGCGCCTCCACCGCCGCGTGGTAGTGCTCCTTGAGCGCCACCACCCCCTGGGATGCCCCGACCTGCTCCACAAGCAGGTCGAGGGCGTCCAGCAGATCACCGGCCTGGAGGGCCATCAACTGCTGATCCACCCGGAGCAGCGGTTCACACTCCGCTCCGTTGATGATGACGGTGTCCGCCTGGGCCTTGAGCTTCACATGGGTGGGAAATCCGGCGCCGCCGGCTCCCACCACACCGGCCTGCTCCACCAGGCCGAGCAGATTCTCTTGCATAATGGCCCAAACCTCCGTTTATCTGACGTCCATCCCTCCGACGAGCACACACCTGCGGCGCCGGGCAAAGGATTTGGCCGAAGTCAGGCCCTCTCCGGTGGGACCGGCGATGGTAAACGTGGTATAGCCCTCGCCGCCTACGCCGATACCGGCGTAAGAGGGGCCGTTTTTCACAAAAATCGTGGTCTGGATGAGCCTGGCCATCTTGGTCAGCTTCTCCACATTGCGGGAGTGCATCATGGCGGTGTGGCGGTTGCCGTGCTCCACCCGGACAGCCATCTCAATGGCCTGGTCCACATCGGGAACCCGCACCACGGGCAGGATGGGCATCATGAGCTCCACCTGCACGAAGGGGTGGTCCTCCTTGGCCTCCATGAGGATGACCTTCACGTCGTCTCCCACGGTAATGCCGATCTTGTCCAGGATGTACTTGGCGCTCTTGCCCACAAACTCGGTCTTGGGGCTCTTGCCCTCCTTGGTCACCAGCTCCACCAGTTGGCTGATCACGGCGGGATCCTTGACCTCGTAGGCGCCGTTCTTCTTCATGTTGAAGATCAGGTAGTCGGCCACGGAGTCCACGGCGATGGCTTCCTTCTCGGCGATGCAGGGCAGGTTGTTGTCAAAGGAGCAGCCGTCCACAATATCCTTGGCGGCCTTCTCGATGTCGGCGGTCTCGTCCACCACAACGGGGGGATTGCCGGCGCCGGCGCCGATGGCCTTCTTGCCGCTGGAGAGCACCGTTTTGACGATGGCGGGGCCGCCGGTGGCCACCAGCATGCGGATCTTGGGGTGGCTCATCATGGCGTTGGTGTTCTCAATCGAGGGGGCGGACACGGTGACCACCAGGTTGGCGGGCGCGCCTGCCTTGCAGAGGGCCTTGTTGATGAGCTGGATCAGGTGCAGGGACACCTTCTTGGCCCGGGGGTGGGGGCTAAACACCACCGCGTTCCCCGCCGCCAGCATGCCGATGGAGTTGCAGATGATGGTCTCCGTGGGGTTGGTGGTGGGGGTGATGGAGCCGATCACGCCAAAAGGCGAGTACTCCACCAGGGTCAGGCCGTCGTCGCCGCTCATGGCGTCGGTGGTCAGATCCTCGATGCCGGGCGTCTTGACCGCGGCCAGACGGTTTTTGATGAGCTTGTACTCATAACCGCCCATGCCGGTCTCCTCCACGGCCAGGCGGGAGATGTGCTCCAGGTTCTCCTGGTCCAGCACCACGTCGCGGATGGCCTGGACATAGCGGGCCCGGTCGTGCATGGAGCGGTTCAGGTACTCCCGCTGGGCCGCCACGGCCGCGTCCACCGCGTCGTTCATGCTCTCAAATACACCCCAGTCCCCGCCAGACGGGCAGGTCTGGATGGAAGCAGTCTCCGTGCTCAGCTGGGATACAACCCGCTTCACAATGGATTCGACCACATTCTCGTCAATGTTCATTTGCTGTTCCTCCTTAGAGAGACATCGCATACCGTGCGATGTCCAGATCCTGTTCCACTGTACCGCCGGATACGCCGATGCCGCCCACGACTTCCCCGCTTACCACATAGGGGAACCCGCCGCCAAACAGCACGATTTTCCCGGGAGCGGAAGCGTCAATGCCGTAGAGCGGGCCGTCCGGCCGGGCCGCCTGGCCCAGCTCATGGGTCGGCATCTGGAAGGCGTTGGCGGTATAGGCCTTTCCGGCTGAGATGTCCACGCTGCCCAGCAGCGCGCCCTCCATTCTATGGAGCAGGACCAGATTGCCGCCGCTGTCCACTGCGGAGAACACCACCGGAACCCCGAGCTGTCCGGCCCGCTCCACGGCCCGCTGGGCCATCCTCTGGAGCGATGCCAAACTAAAGGGGGGCAGGCCACCCTCCGGGGCGGACATCTGTTTCCGGACCAGCGCAGTCACCTGCGCCCTCAGGCGCTCCTCCTGCGTCAGATCCTCCTGAAGCCTGGCCAGCGCGTACACCGCGTCGGACAGGCGGTTAATGTAGCGGGCCAGCACCTCCCGTACCGGCTCGCTCTCCGACAGGGCCACCACATGGCGCTCCGCCCGGCGGACAATGGTACGGGCCACATGGAGCGCCGCCGAGGCGGGATCCACGCCCGGAATCACGAAATGAGTTTGCTTCCCCGTGGTCTCGGTGCACTTGTCCACCACGCCCTCCAGAAAAGCCACATCCTCCTCCGAGATCTTCCCCGTCAGCCTGGCCGCACCCTGCTCGTCACTGGCCAGCTCGGCCCCCAGGGCGAACAGCCGTCCCTGGATGTGGTGAACGGTAGTGCGGATATACTCCCGGTCGGTCTGAGCATACGCCAGACCCAGCATGGAGTTGGCCTCGTCGATGGTGCCGTAGCATTCCACCCGCAGGCTGGACTTGCTCACCCGGGAGCCGCCCACCAGGCTGGTCTGGCCTTTGTCTCCGGTTTTGGTGTAAAGATTCGCCATCAGCCCACCTCTACCGTATCCACAATGCCCACGATGGAGGTATCCACCGGGGCATCGCCCTTGCCGAACACATAGCGCGCGGAGCTGCCCTTGCAGACAATGACGATCTCGCCGGCGCCCGCTCCCACGGAGTCCACGGCCACCTCGCTGGTGCCTTCCCGCTCCAGACGCTCCGTCAGCTTTTCCACGATCAGGAGCTTCATCCCCACCAGATGCTCGTTCTTACTGGTGGAAACCACGGTCCCGATCACTCTTCCCAAATACATTTTGCCACCTGCTTTACGTCTCTTTTCGGATGCAGATGTCCCGGCGGCGCGCCTCATCGGCGGCCAGTTGGGTAATCAGGGTCTCCCGCGGCACCCACAGGGTGCTGTGGGGCGGACATCCCTGAACGTGGCGTCCGCTCAGGACCCTGCCCTCCAGCCGGACACGGGCAGGCCCCTCCGGCTTCCGGAACTCGGCCTCCTGCCTCGCGGCCAGCGCCGCCGTCCGGGTCTGTGGTCCCCCGACCGCCCACAGCGTCTTGTCATAGAGGCCGCCGGAGGTGGTCAGGCGTGCGCCGAAGGAGCGCAGGGTCTCCAGATTGTTCCGAAGCGCCTGCTTCAGCGGCTCCGTCATATGGAAGCCGCGCTTTAGGCGCTCGGCGGGATCCGGGCAACAGCCGTCGATGTTCACCACCACGTTCTTTCCCCGCATCAGGCCGTCCAGAATGACGGCCGACGCCGGTGTGTCCGCCATGCAGGCGGCCACGTGGGCGGCGGTATGTACCGTCATGGCCGGAACCAAAATGGTGTCGTACCGGGCGGTCAGCGCCTCCGGGGTCTCTTCCGGAGTCTCCACCCACAGCTTCTCCGGCTCCAGAACGGAGCGGAGCCGTTCCACGTCCAGCAGGCCGGACGCCCCCCGCGAGAGGAGCACCCGGAACGTGAAGCCCTCTCCGCGCAGACGGCTCATGGCCTCCAGCGCGGCAGCCTCACCGATGTTGGAACCGGTGTAGACTACCAGCGCCTGCTTCTGCCGCGCCAGGATCTTCTCCACAACGCGCTGGGCCAGAATCTCGACAAACGCCTCATCCGCCATCCTGCGCAGTTGCTCCGTCATCAACGGTCCTCACCTACTTTACAGCTTGCAGTTTACGGCGATCCCCAGGGGCGTCACCAGTAGCGGAGCCGCCGGCTTGACCACGGGGACACCCAGAAATTTCTCGAATACCGATTCAAATTGGGTGAAGCAGCACGCGCCGCCCACCACATAGACCGTCTCCACCGGATACTCCCGAAGGTAGTTCTTGACAATGGACGCCATTTTCTCCACAACCGGCTTGATCACAGGAAACACATTGGCCTCCTGCGCCGGATCCCGCTTGGCCAATTCGGCCTCCTGAGTATTCCAGCCGTGGAAGCCGGCCAGCACCAGCGTCATATGGGTGCCTCCCGTAGGCTCGTCGCCCGTGAAAATCACCTTTCCGTCCTTCAGGACGCTGATCCCTGTGGTGCCGCCGCCCACGTCCACCACTGCGCCGTCGGAAATGCCCAGCACGGAGGAGGCCGCCGTGGGCTCATCCACAATGTTGGTCAGACGGAAACCCGCCGCCTCCACGACGTTTCCAATGGCCTTCACATTGCCCTCAAGGATACCGGGCGGGATGGCACAGGCTCCGGCGTCCAGCATGACGCCCAGGCGCTCCTCCAACTGTCCTTTCAGATGCGTGACCGCCCGAACCGCCCCCATGTAGTCCACCACGATACCGTCCCGGACCACTGTGGAGGGATAAGAGGCCCCGGCCACCGGCCGGTTCTGCTCATCCACCACCGCCAGCACGATGTTGGCGGTGCCCAGATCCACCCCGGTTCGTAGCGCGCCCTTCCAGGCATTGCAGCCTCCGGTTTGAATCAGCCGCTCAAATTCCAGAAGGGTCTCGTTGGCTTGCGTCAGCTCCTGGCCCATCTCCGCCCTGCCTCCCTCCCGGCTCAATCGTCAAGGAAAAAGGCCCGGTCGCCGTTTTTGACGCCCAGAGCATTGGCCTCTTCCACATCAATGTGCATTTCCAGCGCGTACTTGTCGGAGACGCGCACCAGCACGTTGCACAGGATCGCGCCCCGCAGGCCCTCGATTTCCGTCCGGATATACTGGCCGTCCTCCACGCCGAAGCGCGCCGCGTCCTCCGGGGTCATGTGCACGTGCCGCAGCGCCGCGATCACGCCGCTGTCCTTCTTTACGCTCCCACAGGGCCCGATGATTTCAATACCCGGGGTATCCTTCAACTGACCGGACTCGCGCACGGGGGGCTTGACCCCCAGCGTGAAGCCGTCGGCGATGGAGATTTCCACCTGCGTCTGAGAGCGCAGGGGCCCCAGCACGCGCACGCGGCTGAGCTCCCCTTTGGGGCCGCGGATGGTGACGGTCTCTTCCGCAGCATACTGCCCCGGCTGGCCGAGCATTTTTTTGACCGTCAGCTCGCTGCCCGGACCAAACAGAGCATCCATGTCCGCCCGGTCCAGATGGACATGGCGGTTGGAGACCCCAATGGGGGTGGAGCGTTCCAGCCGCTGCTGCTTCTGGAGCTCCTCCACCACCATGCGGGTGATCCGGCGGACAATCTCTGTTGAAACCACGTTGTTCTTGTCCATGCCTTAAGCCTCTTTTTACAGGCCCTTCGGCAGAATCTTCTCCACGTCGGTGTGGGGACGGGGGATGACGTGCTGCGCCACGATCTCGCCCACCTTCTCGGCGGCGCAGGCGCCGGCGTCCACTGCGGCCTTGACCGCGCCCACGTCGCCGCGGACCATGACGGTGACCAGGCCGGAGCCGATCTTCTCATAGCCCATCAGCGTAACGTTGGCGGATTTGGTCATGGCATCGGCCGCCTCGATCGCGCCGACCAGACCTTTTGTCTCGATCATACCCAGAGCTTCACCCATTGTGATAACCTCCTAGAAAATATTAGAAAAATCAGTGCTGCCGTCCCGCTTTTCTGCGCGGTTCAGCGTTTTGCGGACTTCTTTCCCCGCCGTTTGGAGGGCGTTTCCTTCCCCTTTTCGGAGGGGGCCTCCTTCGGAGACTCCATCGCCTCCGAAGCGCCCTCCTCGACGGGCTGCGCCTCCTTCGGAGACTCCATCGCCTCCGAAGCGCCCTCCTTGACGGGCTGCGCCTCCTCCGGAGACTCCATCGCCTCCGAAGCGCCCTCCTCAGCGGGCTGCGCCTCCTCCGGGGACTCCATCGCCTCCGGAGCACTCTTCTCAACGGACTGTGCATCTGCCGGAGGCTTCGTCGGCTCCGGCGGATCAGTTGGAGTGGGCGGCGTAGGCGGCTCCGGCGGCTGATCTCCCACCGTGTCGGTGTTGTGGATCAAGCCGGTCAGCCCCATGGACGGCCGCGCGATTACCCGGGTGCTTACCACCCGGCTCACCTTTCCGGCGGCAATCCGCGCGGCATCCACCGCTGCCTTCACCGCGCCCACATCGCCCAGGATCTTGATGGTGGTCCAGCCTCCGCCTTTGGTAAGCTCATAGCCCACCAGCTCCACATTGGCCGACTTCACCGCCGCGTCGGCGGCCTCGATGCCGGCCGCCAGGCCTTGGATCTCTATGAGTCCCAGGCTTTTTTGCTGCATGCTCTCACCTCCTGTCCAGGGCCTTCAGCGGCAGCTTTTTCACAAGCCGCGCCGCATTGGCCCCCAGCGCCCGCACCGTCTCCATACCGGAATCGGCGGGAATACGGAACAGGGGCTGCTCACGCTCCAGCTTGGAGTAGTGGAGAACCAGCGCCTGTCGGTCCAGGCCGATTCCCACCTCCAGCCGGGAGCTCCGGGCGGCCTCCCAGGCCAGGGACAGGGCGTTGCCCGTCCCGGCCGCGGCCTCCCAGGGAATGCCCTCCTCCTCCATGCCGTACTGAAGCTGCCGCAGTACCTCCTGCGGGGCGTCCTCTGCACAGCGGACATGGACGGTGGGCTTGATCCTTTCTTGGATTACGGGCATATCAGCCCCTCCCTTCCGTCAGGGAGAGCACCAGCCCGGTGGCCACCGCGTTGCGGGGGCCTTCGGTGCCGCGGATATTTCCGCGGCCCGCGACAACCTTGTACTGGGAAAGTGCATCGGTCACCATCTGCGGAACCTCGAAGTCCAGCGCGGAGCCGCCCACCAGCACCACGAACTGAATATCCCGGACATTGCCGGTGGGACTGACCCGGGTCAGGGCCCGGATTGCGTTGGTGACGAACACCTTCTGCTTGGCCTGCTGCCGAATGAGCCGGATCTTCTCCATGCTCCAGTCGCCCTCCAGAGGGAGCAGCTTGCCCTCCTTGAGAATGACCACCTTGGCGAACAGGTTGGGATCCAGCGGCTGCTGGAAGAACTCCACGGTGCCGTTTTCGTGGCGGATGTGGAACAGGCTCTCCACCTTGGCCAGGGGGTACTTCTTCACATCCTCCGCCGTGTCGAAGTCGGGCAGTCCCATCTCCGACTGAATCAGAAGTGTGACCATGTTGCCCGCTCCGGCCAGGTGGATGGAGTGGATCTGTCCCTCGGCGTTGATGATGGAGGCGTCTGTCGAGCCGGCGCCCATGTCCAGAATGGCCAGGGGCTTATTGGTGCCCGGGGTAGTGAGGGCGCCGCGGATGGCCATGTCGGCCTCCACGCCGCCCACCTCAACCGGAACCCCGATCTGCTGGGCAAACTCCCGGGCGATGGCCTCCATCTGGAGGCGGTCCGCCTTGACCATGGCGGCGATGCCCACGGCGTTCTCCTGGGAAAACTCGTTGGCCAGGCCGCCCTGAACCTTTTGGGGTGTGAACGTGTCGACCGCCAGCAAATCCTGAATCTTGATGTCCTTGGGGTGCTGGCTGGTCAGATTCGCCATGACCTGGCGCACCTTCTCCAGCATGCCGCCGGCGTTGGTTCCCGGCTCTCCCCGCACATCCTCCAGGCTGGGAATGGACTCCACGGCCTTCATGATCCTGTCGGCCCCGTCGTCCACATCCACCTTGACGCTGCGGTTTTCCCCCAGCAGCTCAATCGTGCCGGCCGGAATTTTCCGCTCCTTCACGTCTCCGGCCGGGGTCTTGATCACCACCGCCGAGCGGTTTCCAATCAAAGCCCGGGCGATGGGCACCACCTGCCGGGTCTCATCGGAGGACAGGCCAAACAGGGTGGCGATGCCGTAGGGGTTGGAGAGCACCTCCACCACGCCGCCCACGGCGGCCACCTCCACGGCGGAACGCATACCGATGGGCACCTTGTCAATCAGCGCCACCTCGTCTACGATCGGGATCTTGCAGGTCAGGCGGTTGTGAATCAGCACGCCGTCATCCCGCTGGACAATGGCTGCGGTGACCTTGCGGTCACCGGCGGTGGCCCGGTTGATCAGCCGGGCCGCCACCTCAAAGTCCACCGTCCCGGGCACCACTGCAATATAGTCCTGCCCGACCGGCGCCTGTTCCAGCTCCGTGATGAGGACCGTCTCGCCTACGCCCACACCCATTCCGCCGGGTGTGGCAGGGTTGTGGCCGATCATGGTGGATTCGGTGATGATGGTCTCGGTAATGGTCTCCATGGCCACATCGCCGATGACGGGGGCGGCTTCGTTCAGGCGCACCTCCGACAGCTCCTTGAGCTCCAGCCCGGCCTTCTCCAAAGCGTTGGTCAGGGAGTGAAAGATGCCGTTGATGTTCTGGCGGGTCCCCTTGATGCCCGTGGTGGGGACGGTTCCGCTGGCCAGAAAGACCGCATGACCGCCCTCGAGCCGGGCCAATGCTGTCTCTGTTGTCGCGTTTCCGATGTCAATGCCTGCGACCAGTTTCATTCTGGGGCCTCCTGACTCTGAAGTATGATTAGAACTTCTTCAGGCGGCCGCGCTTCTCATAAACCTCGGCAGCCTCCCGCACCAGGGAAGCGGCGGTCTTGGCGCCGTACTTGCCGTCCAGCTCGCCGGCGATGTCCAGCAGCTCCTGCTTGGTGGAGCGGTAGGGACGCAGGGCGTTGTAGATCTCCAGCAGGCGGTCGTCGGGCACGGCGATGAGCTCGGCTGCGCGGCGCAGATTGCCAGCAAAGGCCTCGCGGTGGACGGACTCGGCCACCTGGGCCTGCATCTCCAGGGTCTCGGGCGCGATGCGCATGTCGTCGGCGGAGAGCTCGCCGTTAATGACCTTCTCATAGCTCAGAGAGGTAAAGTCCTTGCCGGTGGGGGTCTTGATCTGGTCGGCCATGCTCTCGGCCAGAGGATAATTGGCCGCGGTGACCTTGGAGCCGCAGCTGGAAGCGGCGGCGGGCGCGGAAGCGGGAGTGCCGTTCTTCATGGCGGCCATAACCTGCTCCACGATCTGCTTCATCAAAAGTTCCTGATCCATAAAACGTGCTGCCTCCTTTACTGGAACGAGACCGTAACGGCCTGCGGCTTCTTGTTGTTGTCCACCAGCTCAGTCTCCTTGATGTGGAGCAGGGCGGACAGCGCCTGATAGGTGGGGCGGGCCATCTGGTCGTTCTTGGTGGGAACCGGCGTGGGGGACTCGCCCTTGGCGTACTTGGCGGCGTTCTTGCCGATCTTGCGGTAGGTGTCCAGGTCGATCAGAGGCGCCTGGGAGAACAGCTCCAGATTGGACAGGTTGGGCAGATCCTTCTGGTGGATGACCGTGGTGCCCTTGGACTGGATGCCGATACCGATGCCGGAGCCGGAGTACTCGGCGGCCACATGGGCGATGAAGGAAACGTCGGAGGTGTGGTACACCTTGATGATGCGCCACTTCAGGCCCTCCTCCTCGATGCCGGCGATGATCTCGCGGAGCACCTTGTCGTGGGGCAGGTCGATAATGGTCTTAACCTGCTTGGTGCCGAAGGCGGGTGCCAGGCCGATGACCACCTCGTCGGCGGCGGTGCCCTTCCGGGCCTCGCCATTCTCGGTGATGGTCAGCTTGCCCGCGGCCACGGTGACAGGCGCCGCAGCGGGGGCGGCGGTGCCGCTCACCTCGCCCATCTCCTTCAGGACCTCTTCAATTACACTGCGCAGAGTGTTTTCATCAAACGTCATGACTGCTTCACCCCTCTTAGATATCTTCCGGACGGATGGCGTTGGGAATGTTCTTCAGCTGGTTCCAGCGCTCCTCGCTGATCTGATAGCCGGTCATGGGCCCGTGATACTCGTTGGGCACATTGACGGCGGAGAGCACGTGGAACTGCTCGTCGAAGATGGAGGCGGTGTGCAGATAGTCGCCGGCCACCTTCTGGCGGAGCATGTTGTAGATGTTGTGGGCCACATCGGGGAAGCCGGCGCGGTCCAGAGCCTTCACGAAGTCAACGCCGGTCACCTTGCGGGCCATCATGTCCTCGATGGCCTTCAGATCCTCGTTGACGTTGCGCTCGGGCATGTCGTTGGAGCCGTTGGCATAGGTAGCGGCCTCCACCTCGGCGTCGGTGATCTCAGGCAGGCCCAGCTCACGGAACATACCCTGCAGGGCGCGGGCGGCCTTGTTGCGGGCCTTGAGCACGTCCTCCTCCCGGACAGGCTGCAGGCCGCCGTCGATCTTCATGTCGCGCTGGATGATGGTCCAGTCGTCGTAGTCCTCGGCGTCCCAGTTGGAGCCGGCGAACATGTTGTCGTAGTTCGGGGTGGCGGAGTAGCCGGAGCAGATGTAGTCGGTGCCGGAGAAGAGCTGGGGCACCGTGCGGGCCACGCGGCGCAGGTCGGAGTGAGTGAAGGTCTGGTCGTTGGAGGTGGTGGACTCCAGATCCAGCAGCATGGCGATCAGGTTCTCAGCGGCCACGGCGCGGATGCCGCCGGGCACGCCGGCGGGCACGCCGATGCAGGACACGGAGCCGTTCTGAGTGCCCTGCACGCCGGCGCCCTTGGTGACGGCCAGGCAGCGGGCCTCCAGGTACAGCATGCTCTTGCCCTCGGCATAGCCCATCTGGACCTCGGAGCCGGTGCCGGAGGTAAAGCGCATCTTCAGGCCGCGGCTGGCGTAGCAGCTGGCCAGGAACGCCTTGGAGTAGGGGGTGTCGTCGCCGTCCATGAAGACGGGCTCGGTGCCGTAGACGGAGATGGTTTCAGCGTAGGTGGTGAAGCCGCGCATGCCGAGCTGCAGCTCGGTGGCCTCCTCCAGGGCGCACTGGGTCATGACGCCGGGACGGCCCACCTGGGCGCCCACGAACAGGGCCATGGCGTTAAAGGGGGCGTAACGGGCGACGGCCACGGTGGTCTCCATCTCGGCGAAGCCGCGGACGCCGGCCTCGGCGGCATCCGCCGCGATCTGAACCGGGTTGTCGCGCACGTTGGTGACGTGGCACTGGTTGGCGGGCATCATGCGGGCGCGCATCTTGGTCATGCCCATCATGATCTCCACGATGTTCAGCTTGCCCACGACCTCGGTCAGCTTGGCGGGGGTCAGGGACAGGGTGATGTCCAGGATCTCCTCACGGGAGACATTGATGTCCACGATCTTGCGGGCGATCTCCAGGGAGTTCATGGCCATGGCCTTCTCCGCGTTGCCCAGGCGGATGGCGTGGTCGGCGATGAAGGTGTCGAGCATATCGAAATCGGCGCGGCACTTGCCGTCCATCTCGGTGACTACTCCATGTTCAATCTTGATGCTGGGCTTGGGATCGAAGGGGCTGTTCATGGCGATCAGGCCCACCTCAGGCCACTCCTGCACGTAGCCGTCCTGATTGACCGGACGGGCGGCCAGAACTTCAAAACGTTTTGACTTCATAGCTGTCTGACTCCTTCCCGGCAATTACAGAATATAGGGGGTGGTGGTGGACTTGAGCTCCACGCTGGGCTCCAGGGTCTTCAGCACCTGCATGCCCACATCACGGGCGGCGATGATGGCCTGCTTGACGGCACCGGAGTCGCCGGTGAAGGTCAGGATGACCTCGTTGGAGAAGCTGGTGCCGCCGTTGGCAGGGGAGCTGTAGCCCACCACGTCCACGGTGGCGGCCTTCACGGCGGTATCGGCCAGCAGCACGCCGATGGCGGCGGGAGCGCCGACGGTGATGCCGAAGGCCTTGCCGATGGGAGCACCGAAGGCCTTGTTCAGGGCGTGGCTGGCGCGGGCGGTGTACTGGAACTCCAGGTGGCCAGCGGGGCTGCCGTAGACGTCGCCCATGGTGCGGTCCACCTCGCGCAGACAGACCTCAACGGCGCGGCGGGCATCGGACACGTCCTCGGCGCCGAAGATGATCAGGGAGCCGTGGCCGGCGCCGCCCTCGGTATCACGGGGCAGCTCGATCTTCACGATCTCGCAGTTGGTGGCCTTCACCGCCTCGTCGGCGGCAAAGATCTGGGGACCGGCGCCGGTACGGTCACCAATGATGCCGATGGAGCGGTACTTGGGGTCGATGTCCATCTTCTCGTGGATCTGATGGTCCACGTTGGCGATCACCAGGCCGATGGTGTGGCCGATGGCGGTGCCCACAAACTCCGTTAGGTTGCAGGCTGCGCTGCCATTGCCGCAGCACGCGGCGGCGGGGGCGGAAGTCGCGTCGGACGCGCCCATCTTCTTCATGACCTCGTCCATGACCTTGCTGATCAGTTCGTCTTTCATCTATGTTCCCTCCGAACATTAATTTAAGTTTCCGTTATGTCGGTTACGCCATATGGGGAAGGATCTTCTCAACGTCGGTGTGGGGTCTGGGGATGACGTGCTGGGCCACGACCTCGCCCACCTTCTCGGCGGAGCAGGCTCCGGCGTCCACGGCCGCCTTGACGGCGCCGACGTCGCCGCGCACCATCACGGTAACCAAGCCGGAACCGATCTTCTCGTAGCCAACCAGACTGACATTGGCGGACTTGACCATGGCATCGGCGGCCTCAATGGCGCCAACCAGGCCCTTCGTCTCTACCATTCCGAGGGCTTCCTGCTGCATATTACTACCTCCTTATTGTGGTCCGCGGCGCGCCTGAAACAGCATTCGCACGCTTTCTGTCGAAATTATACCGGAAACCTTTCCCTGTTTTCTTGGCTACCATATATACTTTTTTGTCGGAAGTCCCCCACCTGTTCGGAGCCTGTTTGTTTTACTTTTCCTATAAACAACGCAAAAAAGCACCCTTCGGGTGCTTTTTTGAAAACATAGGGGCGCCGCTTCCCGCTCCGGGATTATCCCCCCATAACCTTGTTCAAAAGGGCCTCCACATGCTCCGCCGCAGCCGGTCTGGGATTGGTCGCGGTGGTGGCATCCGCCAGGGCAGCGGAAACAATCTCCCCGCGCAGCTCCTTCACCTTGGAGGGCTCTGCTCCCCACTCCTTCAGGGAGGCCGGGATCTTTAGGGTGCGGTTCAGGCGCTCCACCTCCCGCAGAAGATTGGTCACGCCCAGCCGCACACTGGGGGCCGGCAGGTCCAAAACCTTTGCCATGCGCTGATACTTTTTTGCCGCCAGGGCGTACTCGCCGTTCCGAATCCGGCCCAAGTCGGCGTTAAATGTAATGATATGCGGCAGCAACATGGCATTGATACGGCCATGGGCGATGTGGAGCTTGGCGCCGATGGCGTGGGCCATGCCGTGGTTCAGCCCCAGCCCCGCCGAGTTGAACGCCAGGCCCGCCATGCAGGAGGCGTTGTGCATCTTTTCCCGGGCCAGCAGGTTCGTGCCGTCCTGAAAGGCCAGCGGCAGGAAGCGAAACACCAGAGAAACCGCCTTCTCACACAGCGCGTCGGAGAAATCGTTGGCTCCCTTGGAGACATATGCCTCCAGCGCGTGGGTCAACACGTCCATACCTGCGTCGGCCGTTACCGAGGCCGGGGCGGAAACTGTAAGCTCCGGGTCCAAAATGGCGACCGGCGGGCGCAGCGCCTGGCTGTCCAGAGGATACTTGATCCCCTTCGCCCGGTCGGTGATCACGGCGTAGTCCGTGACCTCCGAGCCGGTGCCGCTGGTGGTGGGCACGGCAAAGCACTCCCACCGGTCCGTGTCGATGTGCAGAGTCTGCTTCGCAACCGCCCGGATGGCCTTGGCCGCGTCAATGGTGGAGCCGCCGCCCACGGCGATCATTACCTCCGCGCCGCAGTCCTGAAGGGCCTGGACGCCAGCCGCCACCACCTCGATGGGGGGATCCGGCACCACGCCGTCAAATACAGACACCTGGCACCGGGTCAGGTGCCCCGCCACCTTATCCGGCACACCGATGCCCGCCATAAAACGGTCGGTCACAATCATAACTTTTTTGTCCTGCACCCGGCGCAGGCGTTCCAGCGCGCCCTCACCAAAAAAGATTCTGGTGCTGAAGCTGAATTCCTCCATGTTTCTCCACCCTTTCCGGCGTTGCAAAGCGTCTGCGCGGCCGGTATCAGCCCGCCCCCTGCTGCCTGAACAGCTCCGAATGGGCCGTCCGGTACTCGCTGGGCGTCACGCCCACCTTTTTCTTGAACGCCTTGCTGAAATAATTTGTCTCGTTATAGGACAGCTCATAGGCGATATTGATGACCGGCATTTCCGTGTCCACCAGCATGCGCTTCGCCATTTCAATTCGGCTGTCCGTCACATAAGTAATATAGTTTTTCCCGGTCATCCGCTTAAAGAACTTGCTGAAATAGCACGAGCTCATATTGGCGTACTCCGCCGCCTCATCCAGGCTGACCCCCCGCCGGATATTCCGGTCAATGTAGTTCAGGATCTTCTGCTCGCTGTCTACCTCGTACAGCCCGCTCTTCTCTATAGCGTCAAAGATCGTGTCCAGCATCCGGACAATAAACTCATAGGTTGCATATTTCCGCTCCTGCTGGTCAAAGCGGACCCGAAAGTGCTCCAGACTTCCCGACAGCTTCCACTGGGTGGTCCTGCTGAACGGGATTCCGGCTTTCGCCACTCCCTCCGCAAAGCGGACCACACTCGTGCGGATAACACCCTTATTGTCAGTACTTTGATAGAGCAAATCAAGGTATTCTCTTGCGGCATCGGTGCACTTTTTATACTGGAATCTCTGCAGGTGCTCCGTCAGGCGCCTCAGGTAAATCTCCTGCTGGTCGGCGACACACCCGACACTGCGCTCCTTACGCACCAAGGCGCGTACCGCGGCCAACAGCCACGTGGGCCGGTACGGCTTGAGCAGATAATCCCGGACGCCGAGGCGCCAGACATACCCTGCGATTTCCTCCTGCGTCCCCACCGATGTAACCAGGATCGGGGTGTCCGGGGCAGTCTTTCGCGCCGTGGTAATCAGATTGCAGTGGGCCACGTCAAACCGTTCAACATCCACAATGAAGAGATCCACCGCTCCGCTCTGAAGCTGCTGGATGGCCTGCTCCGCCCCGGCTGCGAGGGTGATTTCCACCTCAGCCCCCAGCCCGGAGCGCAGAATATCCCCTGTAATGCTCTGCTCCAACTCGTTTTCAATCAAAACCAGAATCTGCTTCATGCGGCAGCTCCTTCCCGTTTACAGCACTCTTGAGCCGGCTATCCGTTCCGCTCCAGCGGCAGGTAAAAGCTGACCGCTGCACCGGCCCGCCCGTCTCTCCGCCGGTTGACCATCAGGCGGTATCCCCCTCCCAGCGTCTGCTTCAGCAGGCGGTCCACACCGCCTGTATGAAAGTATCCCTCTTCCGCCGCCCCGGACAGCTCTTCCGTCAGCTCCTCCACCGATCGGCTGGTATCATTGCTGAGAATCTGAAACAACAGCCTGCCGTTCTCCTCCTCCGCATAGAAATCCAGCTTTCTGGGCTCCGCAGTCTCCGTGTCGGCCCCCTCCAGAGCACACTCCACAATGGGCCACAATACCATAAAGGGACAGGATACCTGATGATACTGCTCCGGGACAGAAATAGTATAGGCTAACTTGTCCCGAACCCAAGCCTTCCGTATCCGAAGAAGCGCCCCGATATAGTTCAGCTCTTCCCCCAGGGTGGAAATTTTATGCTCTGCCCCCGCTACGTAACGCATCATGTCTGCAAAATCGTATGAAACCGCCTCTGTTTTGGCCGCCTTCTCCTCATAGGCTAGCTTTGAGATAATGTTCATGACAAAAAAGAAGTAGTGGAGCTCTGTCCTGCGGCGGGCCGTATTGCTCTCCTGCTTCTGCACCTGCTTTTCCAGGTCCAGACGGGCCGCCCGCTCCTCCGAGAGCTGCTTTTCCTTTTCTCTCAGGACTCCATCCGCCCCCTTTCCAGTCCGCCCTTCCACAAATGTCACGATGATGTCGCGCAACAGCTTTACAGATGCCTCCACCTTTTCATAGGTGACGACCTCCAGCTTCTGGTAAGCCTCCTCCCATTCCCTATCCCGTTTCCAATTGGGGCGCTGTGGAAGGATATGCTCCAGCTCCCGCTCACTCTCCTCCTGAAGCCGCACCTGCCCGCCCAGCACCGCTCCCATATAGCTTCCATTGGCAATGAGGGGAACCGCGAAATCCACCAGACCGGCGTGGCAGCGGTAGATGTACGGCTGCCCGGTGATCGCGGCGTAAAGTCCGCCGTGCGCGTCGCATTGCTCACACATCTCTGCAAATCCCTTTGCCTGCCTCCCCAGCATGCAGTGAGATGTGAAGCCGCTGTATTTGGTAATGGGTATGCCTTTGTAATCCACCGCGATAAATGCAAGGCCCATCGCTTTTGAGCAGTTCTCCTGAATGCTTTGCAGCAGGTCCAGATCAATAAAATCGGACAATTTTCTTGCGTCCTCCATGCCCCTCTATCCTCCTTCTCAATTTTCCGTTCCGGCCCATCTCTCGGCGCAGACAAAGGGTTTTGCGTTGCCGGATAACCGGCAACACAAGTGGGTACCCACTTGCGCGTCAGCCATGTTTTTTCTCTATTATAACAAATATAACAAAAAGTCCATTTGAGCAACACCATTTAATCTAAATAATTTTTTTTGAGAAAAAGACACATGGTAAACCCGCCATGTGTCTTAATTTGCTGCGTTTATTCCAGGCAATCCAGGTAAATCTGCGTAACCGCGCCGATGGCCTGAACCGCATCCTCCATCGTATCCCACTGCTCCCGCTCAAGCAGAAGGTACCGGCAGAGCACCAGGCAGAGCTCGTGCGCCTGTATCCGCGCCTCCCCGTCCAGCCGGGCGAACTCCGGGGTCAGGGATGTTGTAATCTGGGGGAAGCAGGGCACCGCCGCAAACCCAAGCACATCCGGCAGAAACCCACGGGCTAGGTGCTCACAAAACCCGCCCGATCTCTGATAAATCGGCTTTGCATCCTCTCTCCAGAACTCCGTAAAGTGCTCCACAAAGGAGTGGTAAAGCTCCAGCAGGCTGGAGAGGAGATAGGAGAGAAAGGTACGGCGCGCCTCTTCCGATGGGAACGGCCGGAAACACGCTGTGCAGTACTGGGCCAGCAGGCTGGCCGCAAAGTATCCGATATCATAGCAGAGCGGTCCAGCAAAGGTATACTCCATGTCGATAACCTTGAGCCGCTCCTCGTCTGCAAACACGTTGGACGTATGCAGATCCCCATGTATCAGAGCCTCTCCCTGGGTCATAAATTTGTGGCGCAGTTCGTAGCAGCAAACCCTGATGCTATCATCCCGGTCGATAAGCTGTTTGAGCACCGGGTTTCCATTATGGGTGAGGTAGGGTGCATCCCGCAGGAAAACCCAGTTTTCCATGATCGACCGCATATCGCTGTTGCGGAAGCATGCAGAAAGTCTTCGGAATAGGCCTGCCTCCAGATAAAACTCCGAGCAGTAAAAGGTGCTCGCCGCAACAAATTCCCCCACCTGCTCCGCCAGTCCGAGAAGCATGACTCCCGAGCAGAGCAGCTTCCGAACCTGGGCGAGATCAGACACATCCTCCATCAGAAAAACTGCGTTCTCCCAGTCCACATAATAGGTCTCCGGCGTGTACTGGGGTACAATGGCATGGCGGAGCCGGAGCGTCTCATATTCCTGACGGTTCCGCCATATGGGCAGAACTATTTTGTCATTCTTCCGGCTGGTGGAAAGCCCCTGCTTCACGATGACAGACTGCTTCCCGTTGGAAACCCGGAATATATAGTTGATCAGCCCGCCTTCATCCGGTTCCAGAGGCTTCTCCTCTCCTTCCGGTGCGCCTATGCACTGGATATCAACCGGTCCCGATTGGTCAAACACAGGGTAATGGATACGCAGATAGGGTAAAATCTGTCCTTCCTCCAAAATCCACATCTGCGTATCACCCCCATTTATGTGTGCTGTTATCAAAATAGTACCGAACCGGCGCTGCCACAATGGAATATTTCGCCCTGTCACCCTATTTTTCTGCCATAGTATGCATAATTTTTGTCTTCCTATTCCAGCCATGCACGGCTTCTTACTGCTAACTAGCACTCTCCAGTACAAGCATAATTGCCGAGTCCAGGACTCGACTCCGGTGATCAGGGCCATTATGAGTATGCTCTCCAGCAGTTCCCAGCCTGACCGCTTTAAAAATCCAAGTGTGGGAAATGCAAAAAGATACCCGCCGGAATCTATGGACTCCGGCGGGCTCCAGGAAAAACTCCAATCTAAATATTTTTATTAGGACAAACCTATCCTTCTGATTAACGATACTTTTTTGCTGTACGAGCGTTTTGGCATAGGAAAAACCTTAATACCAGCAATATAACGGCGTTCAGATTTTCTTTGATTGCCCTTTACATTTGCAATATCGGTCAGGCTGGTATAGTCGTCCCGCTCCATTTTCCATTGGATACTGACTTTTGTATCACAGACAATCAGTTCATCGACCTCGGTTCAACTTGGGGCTGTTGACAAAGTGCCTGATCATTTATTACGAGCGGAAGAATGGCAATAAAAAAGACGCCCATCGGCGTCATCCCATACATCTGATCATCCTTTTTAAGTTCAAAGCGGTTGCCGAGAGGAGGCAGTGGTCCTCCGCTGCCTCTAAACCCCGCCGCAAGACGCGTGTTAAGTTATGTCCCCACTTCTGAGCGGCAAACGTGCCCTCGCACCAGACCTGCCGCTTGCGCAGCGCATCCAGATAGTCCGGCTCGTTTTGCCGGGTAAGATGCCGACGGACCGTGGGACGGAAGTAGGTGTCCAGCAGCCTTCGCGCACCGCGCTGATCATTTTCGCTCAAACATTTCTCCCGGAAAGGACAGCTCCGGCAGTCTTCGCGGTCCGCCCAATACTCCCAGTACACACCGCTTGCACTGCGGTACAGCCCCCTCACGCGAAGCTCTTTCCCATTGGGGCATTGATAGACATCGTTCTCCGCATCATAAGAAAAGGCATCCCGTTTGAATTCCACCTTGGTTCTGTCAGCAATAGGCTGCGGCCTGACATAAAAAGAGATTCCCTGCTCCTCCAGCACACGGTGGGCCAGAGGAAAATCGTAAGCGGCGTCCGCTGTGGCCGCCTGAATGGGGAGAACATCCCGATGAATCTGCTCCAGGTGGTCCAGGTATGGCACGGAATCATGCACATCACCCGGTGTTACTGTCACGCCCAGGATCACACCGTGGTCCGTGTCCAAGGTCTGGTGGCTCAGGTAATATTGGCCCTCCGGTTTCCCCGGCCGTTTCATATGCCCTGCCTCCGGATCCGTTCGGCTCACCCGCTTGTGGCTGCGGCGGCTATCCCGCTTGATCTGCTTTGTCCGCTTCTTCCGGCGGTGTCCAGTCCGTTTCTCCAGTGCCTGCAGTCCTTCTTCCTCGTAGCTGTCCAGCCGTTCCCAGTATGCGCCCGGTTCCTCCAGCATTTCCACCAGATGCTCCGACGCCCGGGAAGCATTGGCCTTTACATGGGTGGAGTCAGTGGCTGCCAGCCGCCCGCTGACCAGACCTTTCTCGATGCACTGACGCACCACTTCCTCAAACAGCCGGCGGAAAACCTTGCGGAAAGAAGGCTTGCGACGCCGCAGTTGAGAGATGGTGCTGTGGTCCGGTACCCGGTCAAACAGATCCAGGCCCAGATACCACCGCAGAGCCACATCTGTCTGGATACGCTGTTCGATCTGCCGTTCCGATGGAATCCCGTACAGGTATCCTACCAGCAGATACTTCACCAACATCACTGGGTCGATGGGCGGGCGGCCATACCTGGGGCTGTACAGATGGGCTGTTTCTTCACGCACGAAGGACAAGTCCAGCGTGGCTTCCAGTTTTCGCAGAAAGTGTCCCTCCGGGACCAGATCTTCTATCGTTACCATGTGCAGTTTTAGTTGCATTCCCATCCCCCCACTGCTCTTTTTTCATTATATCATATTTCCAGTGATACATGGGATTTGTCAACAGCCCCAAAGTGTCCCGAAGTTTCTGTTGTCTGCGCCCGGAGCTAACGCTCCTGTGCTTTCTTCTCCCGCCGCTCGGCCATGCCGAGCAGTTGGTCAATATTGGCCTTGACCGCCACAGCCTCCCGCATCTCGCGCTGGGCCCTGCGGTACTCGGCATAGAGCGCCTTTTTCTGTTCGGTCAGCGTCCGGCGGGATCTCTTTTGTTCCTCCATCTTCGGCAGCTTCGCGCCGCCCAAAAGGTCGCCCAGCTCCGCCTTGGCCGCCCGGTAGTCGGCCAGCTCCGCCTCGTGCGCGGCCAGATACTTTTTGCTGTACCGCGCCGCCTTGTAGCCGTCGAATACAGGCCGGGTCTTGGCGTAGGCCACCGTAGCCGCCATCAGCCGGGCGGTACGTGAAAGGGCCTCCTCGGTCTGACGTAGCTCCTCGCCCAGAGCGTGAACGCGATCCACCGCCGCCCCAGTGCTGGCGGCAAGCTGCTTGTACTCCGTCAGCCCATACTCCTGTAAATACTGGAGGGCGGCGGCCCGCTGCTTGAGGTTGTAGATGGTGGCCCAACGCGCATAGCCGGGGCCCTTGCCGTTTTTGATCTGCTCCTGTATGTCAATGAGCAGGCCCACACGTCTGGGCGGCGGGGCCTCCTGCGGCAGCTCCGGGGCAGGCCGCTCCCCGGCAATGACTGCGCGGATGTCCTCTGGGTCAAAGCCCTCGCCCAACGTGGATGCGCGGAGCCGGGTCGGCTTCTCCTGTCCCGGCACAAGGAGTGAGATGACGCCGCCCCGCCCGTGCGTCACCGTAAAGCCGGACTGCTCCATGAGGGAGAGGAAAGCGCCGAAGTCGCCGGGCTTTTGCGCCAGCGCGTCAATGACAGCCAGCCGCACACGCTGTTTAGCAGACGGCGGGCGTTCTCCCACCCACTGCCCGTAATGGAGAAAGCGCCCCTTGCTGTGCAGCTTGGGACGCTCAATCACGGACAGGTCATTTTCAAGACACACCCGGTCGGAGAGCCGCCGCAGTGCCCGCGCCGATCTCCAGAAGTCCCGGTATTTCCGGGTGCAGTCCAGCGAAACGGAATTGTAGTAAATGTGGTTGTGGATGTGCTGGCGGTCTGTATGGGTGGCGACAAAAAAGGCGTGATTGCCCTTTGTCCAACGCATGGCCGTTTCATAGCCCACGCGATTGGCCTCCTCGGGCGTGATCTCCCCGGGCCGAAAGGACTGCCGGATCTGATAGCAGAGCACATCGGCGTCCCGGCGCTGCTCCCGTCCTGTGGCGGCCTTGTACTTGGCCTTGCTCAAAAGGAACTCCGCATCGGCGGTCTGATGGTCGCAGGCGTAGGAGGAAATGAGCTCCCCGCCCCCGGTCTTTTCCGGGTTCTGCCCGTAGTCGAAGCGGTCTTTCAGCGATTGCGCCACGCTCTCGCCCTTGCTGATGTGGTGGGTAATCAGTCGTGTTGTGGCCGTACACATGCCCCCCTTCAAAACGGCGCTCCACTTCGGGGCAAGGTGTCCCGAAGTATCAGCCGGTAATAAAATCCTGTAAGGCGAACTTGACCCCGTAGAGCTTGAGCAGCAGCCACTCTCCGATGGCTGGGAACCCGAAGGGGGAAACAAGGAACGCCAGAACAAGCCCCACAATACCGCCCTGTATCATCCCGAAGGACAGCGAAGCGAGGCCCAGCAGCGTCAAGAGGATGCAGGCCACATAGCACAGGGCCCCGGCAATACAGGCAAGAAAGGTGATGACTGCGGCCAGCAGTGTGAGGATCAGCAGAAAAGGCGCGGCAAGGATTTTCAGTACCAACATAATGAAAGCTCCTGTAAAATCTCATCTTTTGGTGTCCTACACTAATATTTTAACTCCGGCCCGTGGGACAAACAAGGATGCCTTTGACTTTTATCACTTCGGGACAAAGTGACCCGAAGCTCCTTTTTTTGTTGTGCGCACACCTCAAATATGATAAACTGACGCATAGAAAAAGAGGTGTTGAAATGGAAAAACCTATCGAATATTCCAGCAGGATTGATATAGAGAGCTATAAAAACCTCCGCTTTGTTTTAACCGCGCTGGACAGGCAGGAAAAAGATATTGTAATCAGCGCAGACTATGGCCCGTCCCACGATGAGCCCGGCATGATCGTTGCCGATGTGTGGGCCGGTTTTGCGTACGGCTCCCTTCGCAGCTTCCTCTACACGGCGCATATCGAAAAATGCGCGCTGGAGGACTATGTCGGGATTGCGATGGAGATACATGACAGCCTCGTGTTTCGGAGCAAATTAAGAGATTTTATTCAATGGGCATACCACGGCCCCAACTGATGGCTCGTCAGCTTTTATCACTTCGGGACACTTTGTCCCGAAGTGATAAAAGCCGGGGGGAACGGCACAAAGCCGCTCCCCCCGGTAGGTCATAGCTCTACAACGGCGGCC